>JGI25160J50197_1001778_pt1 | contig 10437 bp, 10 predicted proteins | sample AraplaMF_Cvi_mMS_FD_50197 | JGI IMG/M metagenome (IMG submission 50197)
GCGCTTCGTCGGTCCCGAGACGATGGAATCAAAGATCTTCTCGCGCCTGACCGCGTGGCAGAACTGGATCTTCCAGCGCCCGAACGCGGTCGGCGAGGAAGGCGCACTGCGCCGCTACGGCAGCGGCCAGAAGCCGAAATTCGATATGACGAGAGTGTAGCGAATAGGGAGTGGCGAATAGCGAATAGGATTTCCATTCGCGCCTCGCCATTCGCCATTCGCGCGAAACGATCAGGTTCAACGCGGGAGAGCTCCCAATGAATATGAACATCATGAACGTCGACTATTCGACCAAGATTCCGAACAACGTGAATCTCGCCGAAGACCGCCAGGTGCTGAAGGCGCTGGAAGGCTGGCATCCCGGCTACATGGACTGGTGGAGCGACATGGGGCCGGAAGGCTTTCAGGAGTCGCTGGTGTATTTGCGCACGGCTTACTCCGTCGATCCGCGCGGCTGGGCCAAGTTCGACTATGTCCGCATGCCCGACTATCGCTGGGGCATCCTGCTTGCGCCGCAGGAAGAGAACCGCGTCGTGCCGTTCGGCGAGCATTTTGGCGAGCCGGCCTGGCAGGAAGTCCCGGGCGAANATCGCGCCATGCTGCGCCGCCTGATCGTGATCCAGGGCGACACCGAGCCGGCCTCGGTCGAGCAGCAGCGCCATCTCGGCAAGACCGCGCCCTCGCTCTACGACATGCGCAACCTGTTCCAGGTCAATGTCGAGGAAGGCCGCCATCTCTGGGCGATGGTCTATCTGCTGCAGAAATATTTCGGCCGCGACGGCCGTGAGGAAGCCGATGATCTCTTGCGCCGCCGCTCCGGCGACGCCGATGCGCCGCGCATGCTGGGCGCCTTCAACGAGGCGACGCCGGACTGGCTGTCCTTCTTCATGTTCACCTATTTTACCGACCGCGACGGCAAGATGCAGCTGCACTCGCTCGCGCAGTCCGGCTTCGATCCGCTGTCGCGCACCTGCCGCTTCATGTTGACCGAGGAGGCGCACCACATGTTCGTCGGCGAGACCGGCATCACCCGCGTCGTGCAGCGCACTTGCGATGCGATGCGCGAGGCCGGCATCACCGATCCCACCGACATCGCCAAGGTCCGCGCGCTCGGCGTGATCGATCTTCCGACCATCCAGAAGAAGCTGAACCTGCACTACACGCTGTCGCTCGATCTGTTCGGCTCGGAGGTCTCGACCAACGCGGCCAACGCCTTCAACGCCGGCATCAAGGGCCGCTATCACGAGACCCAGATCGAGGACGATCACCAGCTCAAGAACGCCACCTATCCGGTGCTCAAGTTCATCGACGGCGAGATAAAGCTGGTCGACGAGCCGGCGCTGACCGCGCTCAACATGCGCCTGCGCGACGATTACAGCCAGGACTGCGTCAAGGGCATGCTGCGCTGGAACAAGGTGATCTCGACCGCGGGCTACGACTTCCAGCTCAAGCTGCCGAACGTCGCCTTCCATCGCCACATCGGCGAGTTCAAGAGCATCCACGCGACGCCCGACGGCCTCCTGATCGACGANGCGACCTGGGCGAAGCGNAAGGATGATTGGCTGCCCTCGACCGCCGACGGCGACTTCATCACCTCGCTGATGCAGCCCGTCACCGAGAGCGGCAAGTTCGCNTCCTGGATCTCGCCGCCGAAGGTCGGCATCGACAACAAGCCCGGCGATTTCGAATACGTGAAGATCGAGTCGTAATAGGCTGTCTGCGAAGCGCGGCGCCCGTGCCGCGCACTCAACTGTCGTCCCCGCGAACGCGGGGACCCATAACCACAGGCCGTGGTTTGGCGAAGATTCGTTGTCCGGTACTGATACCGGTCACAAGATCCCGCGGTATGGGTCCCTGCGTTCGCAGGGACGACGGCGGAGTTTGATGCTCCGGCGCGTCGAAGCCTGCTCTCTACCCCGCGATCTCCAGCCCAGCATTCGCATACACAACGCCGCCATCGACCGCGATGGTATTGCCGACCACGTAGTCACCCGCGCGCGAGGCGAGATAGATGGCGACGCCTGCCATGTCCTCGTCGCTGCCGATCCGCCGCGCCGGGATGCGCTGGGCGACTTCGTCGGAATGGTCGCGCGCGGCACGGTTCATGTCGGACTTGAAGGCGCCCGGCGCGATCGCGGTGACGTTGATGTTGTCCTTGATCAGCTTGGTCGCCATCCGCCGCGTCAGGTGGATGACGGCGGCCTTGCTGGCGGCGTAGGAATAGGTCTCGCCCGGATTGACGAAGATGCCGTCGACCGAGGCGATGTTGATCACCTTCGCNGGCCGNTCGTGCGAGGCCGCCGCGCGCAGCGGCTTGGCCAGCGCCTTGGTCAGGAAGAACAGCGATTTGACGTTGAGGTCCATCACCTTGTCCCAGCCGCTTTCAGGGAATTCGTCGAACTCCGCGCCCCAGGCCGCNCCCGCATTGTTGACGAGGATGTCGAGCTTNGGCTCCAGCTTGATGATCTCGGACGCAAGCCTGTCGCAGCCTTCGACGGTGGAGATGTCGATCGGGAGTGCGATGCATTCGCCGTCATATTGCGCGGTGAGTTCCTTGGCCGTGGCCTCGCACGGNCCCGCCTTGCGCGCGGTGATGTANACCTTCGCGGCGCCAGCGCTGAGAAATCCCGCCGCGATCATCTTGCCGATGCCGCGCGAGCCGCCGGTCACCAGCGCGACGCGGCCGTTGAGCGAAAACATATCCTTGAACATGGTGCCTCCCTTGGTTTGCGCTGTTTTGGGCGGACGAGGAGGGGGAGTCAAGGAAGGGCGGCGGTTGGGAGTGAGGCGCGACGGCGTCCCACCAACTCGGTGTCGTCCCTGCGGACGCAGGGACCCAGAACCACAGGGAGCAGTTTGGCGAAGATTGATCGCTCGGTACGCCTACTAACCGCAATCGATAAATTCCGCGGTATGGGTCCCTGCGTTCGCAGGGACGACAGCGGAGATCGGAGCGGCGCCTACGCCGCCGCGAACCGCCGAAAACCGTTCCACATCGCGGTCGCGGCGCCCGAGGTCAGCACCGGCAGGATCCGCGCGTCCTGGTAGTTGCCGTTGAGCGAGACGCGCGGCAGCGCCGTCATGTGGGCGGCATTGTCGGCGAACAGCATGCCGGGCCGCGTCGTCACCGCGGTCTTGAAACCCGCCGCTGCAGCAAGGCCGAATTCGCGTGAGCCTGCAGCCTCGCGGTCGCCATAGGGATAGGCGAGATGCAGCACGGGACGGTCCAGCGCCTGCTCGATCCGCGCGCGGCTGGTGGCGATCTCCTGCGCGGCGATGTCTTCGGCCAGCTTGGCGAGGTTGCAATGACTGACGCTATGCGCGCCGATCGTGACCAGCGGGTCGGCGGCAAAGCTCTTCAGCTCGGACCAGGACAGGCAGAGGCTGCGGCACAGCGCTGCCATGTCGACGTGGTGCGTCGCGCAGAGCGCTTCGATTTCCCGCTTGAGATCGTGTTCGCCCGACAGCGCGCGCAGCCAGTCGTGCAGGCGATCGAACGCCGCCTGCTTGGCCACGGGCGTCGTCGCATCGAGCCGCAGCGCGGAATGGCCGATCGTGACGTCGATCTGCCCGGCCTTGGCGATCACGGCCTCCAGCGCCGCCCACCACAGCCGTCCAGTGCCCTCGGCGAAATCGCTCGCGACATAGACCGCCAGAGGCGCGTCAAATTCGCGCAGCACGGGCAGCGCGTAGTCGAGATTGTCGCGATAGCCGTCGTCNAGGGTGAAGGCCGCGAAGCGGCGGTCGAACCGGCCCTGCACCAGCCGCTCATGCAGCTCGTCCATGCTGACGATGTCGATGTCACGCGAGCGCAGATGGCACAGCGTCGCGCGCAGGAATTCGGGGGTGACTTCGAGATGCCGGTTCGGCTGGAACGCGGCCTCACGGGCCGGCCGCACGTGGTGCAGCATGAAAATGGCGCCGACGCCCGACAAAAGCGGGCGCAGCAAATGGTGCGCCCCGCTGAAATAAAGAGCTCCCAGCCCGGCGCGGATGACGTTGTTTCGCAGTTGTTTCATGAGCCGCCGGCGAACTCTGGCATTCCGCCTTCAACTTACGGAAGAACCCTTGAAGAAAAAGTTAGTCTGATTGTCGAGCCGGCGCCCTCGGAACGGCGCCATTTCCGGTTTGACAGCCTGCCAAGGGTTTGTTTTGTCTCCGTTTCCAGATTTCGGGTCGTCGAATGCAGAAGCTTTTTAGGTGGGCCAGCAAATGGTGGTTGGGGCTGATTCCCCTGGCCGTCATGTGGGGATTTGCGGCCTGGAATAACACCTTACCGGTCGAAGCCGANCTGTCGGCCCGCAGCTCGGCCGCGCTGAAGGATACCGTCCTGGACAAGACCCGGATCGCGGTGGACGGCCGCGACGTCAGCCTGGCCGCGGACGCGTTCTCCGAGGAGGGGCGCCGGGACGCCGTCATGGCGGTCGAGACCGTCGCCGGCGTGCGCCTGGTCGACGATCGGACCCGCCTTGTTCCCGAGGCCAAACCCTTCGTCTGGAACGCCGAGCGCGACGTCGTGCGGGTGACGCTGTCGGGCTCCGCGCCCTTGCCGTCGATGAAGGGCCGGCTGACCGAGGCGGCCCGCAAGGAGGTCGGCGGCGCCGAGGTGGCCGACCAGATGGGGCTGGCGCGCGGGGCGCCGCCGCGCTTCGAGGCCGCCGCAATGCTGCTGCTGGACCAGATCGGCAAGCTCAAGGACGGCAAGATCACGATCACGGACACCAAGGTCAATCTGTCGGGCATGGCGCGCGATCTCGGCGGCCGCGAGGCGATCGCGGCGGCGCTGAAGAACCTGCCCGAGGGCTTTTCGGTCGCCGCCAACGACGTCAAGGCGCCGCCCTATATCTTCCAGGCCTACAAGGATCCGGTCGCTGCGACCGTGACGCTGACCGGCTACGTGCCCGACAACACCACCCACGCGGCGATTGCCACCAGCGCTGCGCGAAAATTCTTCACCGAGAAGGTCGTCGACAATCTCAAGGCCAGCATCGGCGCGCCCGGCTCCTTCAACACCGCCGTGATCGCAGCGCTCGGCGCGCTGTCGCGGCTGTCGACCGGCACGCTGGTGGTCTCCGACCGCGAGGTGAAGCTGTCGGGCGATGCGCTCTATGAGGCGGCTGCCAACGATATCCGCGCCGGCCTCGGCAAGGACTTCCCGAAGAACTGGCAGTACAAGCCGGAGATCACCGTGAAGCCCGCGGCAGGCCCGGTCGACGGCACCGTGTGCCAGCAATTGTTCACCGACCTTCTGGCCAAGGGCAAGATTCGCTTCGCGGCCAAGCGCGCCGACATCGATCCGGATTCCGCAGCCATCCTCGATCATCTGATCGAGACGGCGCTGCGCTGCCCCACCACCAATATCGAGGTTGCCGGCCATACCGACGCCGATGGCGAGGACGGCTTCAACCGGGCTCTCTCGGAGAAGCGTGCGCAGGCGGTGATCGACTATCTGGTCAAGGCCGGCCTGCCCGCCAGCCGCTTCACCGCGATCGGCCATGGCAGCACGCAGCCGGTCGCCGGCAACGACACCGATGACGGCAAGGCGCAGAACCGCCGCATCGAATTTCTGGTGAGGTGACGATGCCCTATCTCGTCTCGTTTCATCTGGGCTGGCTGATCGGCTCGGTGCTGCTGGGCTTCTGCATGGGCTGGATCTCGGTGGTCCAGCGCGGNCACGGCACNTCGAAGGTGACGGCGCGCTGGCTCGCCGTGCTTGCCGCCGGCCTGGTCGCGGCCTCGTTCGCCCACGTCGTCCCCGGCCGCTTCGGGTACTGGCTCGATCTGGGCCTCGTCATGTGCGCCTGCTACCTGGTCGGCTGCACCATCGGAGCCTGGCTCCGCGATCGCGTGGTCTCGCGCAGCATGCGGGCCGGCTGAGGCTCGCCACCAAGTCCCTCCTGTCCCGACACGACAGAGGCCGAGAGCGGCACGTAACCATATCCGGCTTGACATCAATACGTACGTACGTATTATTTCCCGCATGCCCAAGCCTTCAAACAAAGACGCCATCCTCGACGCCGGCCTCAAGGTCATGTTCCGGACCGGCTATCACGGCACCAGCGTGCGCGACGTCACCGCCGCGGCGGGCGCGCCGCAGGGGTCCTTCACCAATCATTTCCGCTCCAAGGAAGCGTTCGCCGCGGAAGTGCTGGATCGCTATTTCGAGATCACCAAGGGATTGGTCGCGGAGGCCCTTGAAGACGGCTCGCTGACCCCGCGGGCGCGGCTCAGGCGCTATCTCGACATCATCACCGGACGGCTCGAAGCCGACGGCTACGGCCGCGGCTGCCTGATCGGCGATCTCAGCCTGGAAGCGGCCGGCAGCAGCGAAATGCTGCGCGCCCGCCTTGGCGACATCTTTGCCGAATGGCGCATGCCCTTCGCCGCCTGCATCCGCGAGGCGCAGACAAGCGGCGAGATCGATTCCGAATTCGAGCCCGAGGAGCTTGCCGATTTCCTGCTCGCGTCCTGGCAGGGCGCGATCCTGCGCATGAAAGTCGACCGCACGCCTCAGGCGCTCGAGCGCTTCAAGACCATCGCCTTCAAAACCGTCTTCAGGAAGCCGACATGAGCCAGCAAGCCGAGATCCAGATCCGCAGCGCGTCCGTGCTGGGAAGCACGATGGCCTATCGCGAGACGGGCGCGCAGGATGCGCCGGTCGCGCTCTTCCTTCACGGCAATCCGACGTCGTCGCATATCTGGCGAAACATCCTGCCGCTGGTGGCGCCGGTGGCGCATTGCATCACGCCCGATCTCATCGGCTTCGGCCGCTCCGGCAAGCCCGATATCACCTACCGCTTCTTCGACCATGTCCGCTATCTCGACGCGCTGATCGAACGGCTCGGCATCAATTCGGCCTATCTCGTCGCGCAGGATTGGGGCACCGCGCTTGCATTTCATCTCGCCGCGCGCCGGCCGGACTTCGTGCGTGGCCTTGCCTTCATGGAGTTCATCCGGCCGATGCCGACCTGGCAGGACTTCCACCAGATCGAAGCCGCGCGCGACACGTTCCGCAAATTCAGGACGCCGGGCGAGGGCGAGGCGATGATCCTGCAGGCGAACGCCTTCGTCGAACGCGTGCTGCCCGGCGGCATCATGCGGAGCCTGAGCGAAGACGAGATGGCACCTTATCGCGCACCCTTTCCGACGCCGGAGAGCCGCCGTCCGACTCTGGCCTTCCCGCGTGAACTGCCGATCGCGGGCGAGCCCGCCGACGTCCATCAAGCGCTGCAATCGGCTCATGCATCGCTGAAGGCGTCCCACTATCCGAAGCTGCTGTTCGCGGGCGAGCCGGGGGCGGTGGTTGCGCCCGAATTTGCCGAAACTTTTGCGGCCTCGCTACAGCACTGCGCACTCGTCCGCCTCGGTCCTGGCCGGCACTACCTCCAGGAAGATCACCCCGAGGGGATCGGCCGCTCCGTGGCCGGCTGGATCGCCGGCATCGAGGCGGTGCGTCCGCGGCTTGCGGCCTGACGGAGGATGCGATGCCGGACGTGACCATCATCTATTGCCGGCCTTGTGGCTATGAGAAGCGCGCCAGGGAGGCGGCCGCGGCGCTGCACCGGCAGTTGGGGCTGGACGCCGATCTCGTTCCCGGCAAGGGTGGCGTCTTCCAGGTCAAACTCGGTGAGCGGATCGTCGCCAGCCGCAGCAAGGGCTATTTTCCTGACGGCGACGACATCGTCGCGGCCGTCAGCGCCGCGCAGGGCTGAGCGGGGAGGGCTTTCGCGATGTCGATTGTCTGGACCGATGATCTCGCCGGCATCGACTGGGACGAGCTATCCGAGCTCTATCGCATCGCCCCGCTCGGCAACAAGGCGCCGGGCGATCTTGCGCTGGTATTCCGCAACAGCATGTATCGCGCCTTCGCCAGGGAGCACGGCCGCATCGTTGGCGCAGGGCGCGTGCTGGCCGACGGTCGCGACTGCGCCTATCTCTGCGATGTCGCCGTGCACCCGGACCGCCAGGGGCAAGGTCTTGGCCGAGACGTCATCGAGCGCCTGCTTGTGCGTTGCCGCGGCCATCGCAAGATCATCCTCTACGCCGTCCCGGGCAAGGAAGGGTTTTACGAGCGTCTCGGCTTCCGGCGGATGACCACCGCCATGGCCATCTTCGACGATCAGGCCGGCGCTTATCGCCGCGGCTATTTGACCGCGCCCTGAGGGACGTCACGGCCCCGCGACCTTCCGGCGCATACGACAACCCCTGAACGATGCCTGCCCGCCGCCCTCTTTCAACAGGCGGGCCCGCCCCATAGATTGACGTCGGCCTAAGGCGTGACGGAACATTGTGCGGCCGAAATCATCAAAACTTCATGGCGCCTGCGCAGGATCGCCATGGAGATTCGCGTCAAGTCCTGCCGTCGAAGGCGCCAAACCGTGCATCAGGAGCCTGCAACCCTGCCTAAAATATTGAATGCACGTGTTTTTGTTCGAATTGGCGAATTCCACTCCGCCCCAAAACGCGCTAGTGGAGGGGCAGGGAGCAAGGGGCATGCGCGATGCCGGCGCCGGCGGCAAGGGATCGTCGCGTGCCGTTCGTTGAGTGCCTGTGCGTCGTCTGCCTGTTCGCCGGCCACCCTGGCCGCTGAAGCGTTGTTCGAGGTCTAGATGCTGGAAGCCATACGCAGAGCGGTGTCGTTTCTGCGCCAGAAGCAAATCCTGCATAAGCTTGGCGTTGTGATCAGCGTCGCGGTCATCGGCATCGCTTGCTATGTGCTCTACCACATGCTGCGAGGCATCGATTTCAACGAAGTCCTCGAGGCGATCAAGAGCACCGAGCCGAGCCAGATTGCGATGGCGGCGCTGTTCGTCACCGCGGGCTATTTCACCCTGACCTTCTACGACCTGTTCGCCGTGCGGGCGATTGGCCATGCCCATGTGCCCTATCGCATCAACGCGCTCGCGGCCTTCACCTCCTATTCGATCGGCCACAATGTCGGGGCATCCGTCTTCACCGGCGGCGCGGTGCGCTATCGCATCTATTCGGCCTACGGGCTGAACGCGATCGACGTCGCAAAGATCTGCTTNCTCGCCGGCCTGACCTTCTGGCTCGGCAATGCCGCCGTGCTCGGCCTGGGCATCGCCTATCATCCCGAAGCCGCCGCCTCGATCGACCAGCTTCCGCCTTGGCTGAACCGGACGCTGGCGCTGATGATCCTCGCCGCCCTCGTCGGTTACGTGGTCTGGGTCTGGACCCAGCCGCGCGTGGTCGGCCGCGGACCCTGGACGGTGGTGCTGCCGGGCGGTCCGCTGACGTTGCTCCAGATCGCGATCGGCATCATCGATCTCGGTTTCTGCGCGCTCGCGATGTATGTGCTGGTCCCGGACGAGCCCAATCTCGGCTTCGTCGTGGTCGCGGTGATCTTCGTCTCGGCCACCCTGCTCGGCTTCGCCAGCCACTCGCCCGGCGGGCTCGGGGTGTTCGACGCCGCCATGCTGGTCGGCCTCTGGCAGATGGACCGCGAGGAGCTGCTCGGCGGCATGCTGCTGTTCCGCGTCCTCTATTATCTTGCGCCCTTCGTCATCTCTGTAATCTTGCTGACGTTTCGCGAGGTTATCATCGGCGCAAGATCGAAGCGGCTGCAGCAGGCGGCGCTCAAGCTCGACCCCGGCACGGCGCCTGAAGCCGCTTATGTGCGAGAGCGCAGCGACAAGTCTTAGGACGGGTCCTCCAGGAGAAGTCCGCCCCGATGGCGATCGACGCCCCATCTTCTCCCTCCGCGCAGCCCTGGTCCGACCGGCTGCGGCATTCGACCGTGATCCTGATCGCCGCGGCGCTGGCGCTGTCCGTCGTGGTATCGCTCGGCGAATTGTCGGTGCTGCACGCCGCGATCGTGTTCCTCTGCATCGCGGCGGCAGCCTTGATCCCGTGGCGGCTGCACGATCCCGCAGCGTCCCGCGACGAGGTCCGGCGCATCAACCCGGTCGAGAGCGCGGCGGTGGCCGCGGTCGTCGCCGGCATGCCGGATCCGGCGGTGCTGCTCGACCGCGCCGGCCGCGTCATCCACCTCAATGCCGCCGCCGCCCAGCTCGCGCCGGCGCTGCGCCGGAACGAGCTCGCCCAGTTCGCGCTGCGCTCGCCGGAGATCATCACGGCGCTGCGCGAAGCGATCGCGACCACCGAAGCCCGGCGCGCGACCTATCTCGACCATGTCCCGGTCGATCGCTGGATGGAGCTCATGATCACGCCGGTGCCGGTGCCGACCAGCTTCGGCGGCGCCGACAAATGCATGCTGATGACCTTCCACGACCAGACGCCGCTGCGCCGGGTCGAGGAGATGCGCGCCGACTTCGTCGCCAATGCCAGCCACGAGCTGCGGACGCCGCTGGCGGCCCTGTCGGGCTTCATCGACACGCTGCAGGGCCAGGCCAAGGACGATCCCAAGGCGCGCGAGCGCTTCCTCGGCATCATGCACAACCAGGCCACCCGCATGGC
>JGI25160J50197_1001783_pt1 | contig 10417 bp, 9 predicted proteins | sample AraplaMF_Cvi_mMS_FD_50197 | JGI IMG/M metagenome (IMG submission 50197)
GACGGCGCGTAAGGCGGAGGCGGTCGGCATCGCCTTCGCCTTCGTTGCCGACGGGCTTTATATCAACGAGCAGTCGATCCCGCATTTCCTCAATCGGTTCGAGCCGATCGCCATCCTCTCGGCGCTTGCCGCCTCGACCTCGAAAATCGGCCTCGTTGGCACGGTCTCGACCTCCTACAGCGATCCCTTCACCATTGCCCGCCAGTTCGCCTCGATCGATCTCATCAGCGGCGGCCGGGCAGGGTGGAATGCCGTGACCTCGCCGCTAGAGGGTTCGGGGCGCAATTACAGCCGCGAACATCCCGAACACGAACTGCGCTACGAGATCGCCGAGGACTATATCGATGCGATCAAGGGTCTATGGGATTCCTGGGACGATGACGCCTTCGTGCGCAATCGCGAGACCGGCGTCTATGCCGACAAGACGAAGATGCATCGCCTCAATCACAAGGGCCGGTTCTTCCGTATCGAGGGACCGCTCAATATCGGCCGTTCCAAGCAGGGCCAGCCGGTCGTGTTCCAGGCGGGCGCCTCGGATTCCGGCATCAGGCTCGCCGGCAAGCATGCCGATGCCGTCTTCACCAATGGCGGGCCGTTCGAGGAGGCGCAGGCCTTTTATCGCCAGTTGAAGGACAGCGTCATCGCTCATGGGCGTCCGGCGGCGGAAGTCGGCATCTATCCGGGTATCGGGCCGATCGTCGGGGCGACGCAGGAAGAGGCGGAAGCCAAGTACCAGGCGATCCGCAACCTCGTCACGATAGAGGAGGCGCTGCTCTATCTCGGCCGCTTCTTCGATCATCATGATTTCAGTGTTTATCCGTTGGACGAGCCGTTCCCCGAACTCGGCGATATCGGCAGGAACAATTTCCGCGCCACCACCGACCGCATCAAACGGACGGCGCGGGAGAAGGGCTTGACGCTCCGCCAGGTCGCGCTCGATTCGGCAACGCCGCGCACCGCCTTCATCGGCACCGCCGAGCACATCGCCGACGAAATCATTCGCTGGGTGGATCAGGGCGCGGCCGACGGCTTCATTCTCGGCTTTCCCGTCATCGCCGAGGGTTTCGACGATTTCTCCAGATACGTTCTGCCGATCCTCACGGAGCGCGGTTATTTCGATCCGGTCCTGAAGGGTGAGACGCTGCGCGACCATCTCGGCCTACCCTTCCGCGAAAGCCGCTATGCGGCGGATGCGGAGCAGCTCGAACGCGGAAAGGCCGTCGGCGCCTGAAGCGCCGGCGAACCGTCATGGATATCATCGCTCAAAACCCGCGCAGCAACGATCCGGTCGAGAAGGGCATCGCTGCCTACCTCGACGAGATCATCGCGCTTCGCCACGATCTGCACCAATATCCGGAGCTTGCCTTCCAGGAGCTCAGAACCAGCAAGCTTGTGGCATCTCACCTTTCCGCCTGGGGCTACGAGGTGGCGACGGGCATTGCCGGCACCGGCGTCGTCGCCACCCTCCGGCGCGGCGACGGCAAGAAGCGGATCGGCATTCGCGCCGACATGGATGCGCTGCCGATCGAGGAGGCGACCGGGCTGGCCTATGCCAGCAGCAATCCCGGCGTCATGCACGCCTGCGGCCATGACGGACATACCGCGATCCTGCTCGCCGCCGCCCGTTATCTCTCAGAGAACGGCAATTTCAACGGCACGCTGCGGCTGATCTTCCAGCCCGCCGAGGAGATTGGCGCCGGCGCCCGCAAGATGATTTCGGAAGGTCTGTTCGAGCGTTTTCCTGTCGATGCGGTGTTCGGGCTGCACAATTGGCCGGGTGTGCCGACGGGCAAATTCGGCTTCGTCGCCGGCCCGGCCATGGCTTCGGTCGACAAGGCGATCATCAAGATCATCGGCAAGGGCGGCCATGGCGCCGAACCGCACCGCACCGTCGATCCGGTGCTCGCTTCGGCCTCCTTCGTCACCGCGCTGCAGAGCGTCGTCTCGCGCAATGTCGATCCGCAGGAGATGGCGGTCGTCACCGTCGGCTCGATCCATGCCGGCTCCGCCTCGAACGTCATCCCGGAAAGCGTCGAGATGCAGCTGACCATGCGGGCCTACAGCGAGACCGTCCGTCAACTGTTGCGAGAGCGCATTCCGGCCCTTGCCCATGCCCAGGCCGAAAGCTTCGGCGCCGAGGCCGATGTGAATTATCGCCTCGGCTTTCCGGCGCTGGTCAATCATGCCGGGGAAACCGAATTCGCCAGCCGGGTCGCATACGACGCTCTTGGTCCAGCGGCGATCGAGAAGGATTTCCGACCGAGAACCGCGAGCGAGGATTTCGCCTTCATGCTGCAGGCAAACCCCGGCAGCTACCTCTTCGTCGGCAATGGCGACAGCGCCCCTCTCCACAGCGCCCATTACAATTTCAACGATGCGATCATCGCGCCTGCCGCCCGCTACTGGGTGCGGCTCGCCGAAACCTTCCTCACTGATGACAACGGGTGATGAACGATATGAGCGATACGTTTCTCTATACCAGCCCTCTCGACCCCCGCGCCAAGCCGCTGATCGATGAATTGATCTATGAATATGACAGCCGCTACGGCACCTATTTCAATGCCGAAGGTGCGGCCGCCGAGCTCAACCGTTATCCCCCCGAAGCCTTTGCACCGCCGGATGGCAATTTTCTCCTGTTGATCCGCGATGGCGAAACCATCGGCGGCGGCGCCTTCAAGCATTATGACGAGCGCACGGCCGAGTTCAAACGCATCTGGACGCGCTCCGATCTGCGCCGGCAGGGCCTTGCCCGCAAGGTGCTGGTTGAGCTGGAGGCCCAGGCCGCCCGCCAGGGCTATGCCCGCATCTACCTCACGACAGGCTTTCGCCAACCCGAGGCCGTCGGCCTCTATCTCAACTATGGCTACACCGCGCTCTTCGACACGTCAGCCGATCCCGAGATCTACAAAAGCCTGCCTTTCGAAAAGGACATCACCCATCTCGCCGAGCCTGCTCTCGACGATGCCGAGCCGCGCTTGCGCGTGGCCGGCGCAAATTACTGAAAGCGGCAAAGACCGACAATCGTAAAAGGGAAGCACAATGGCACTGACGACGGATTTCGCCGGCATCGACCCCGGCAGCAGGACGGCAGAATCGAAGGACTATTCCCGGTATCGCATCGTGCCGGCGCGCCATCCCGAACGGTTGGCAGGCACGATCTTCGCCGCTTTTGTCATCGTCGCGGTGCTCTATTCCACCTTCACCAATCCGCGCTGGGGTTGGAACGTCTTTGCCGAATGGTTCTTTGCCGAGCCGGTGCTCGTCGGCCTCGGCAGGACGCTGCTCCTGACCGCGCTTGCCGCCATATCCGGTTCCATCCTCGGAACGGCGCTGGCGCTTGCCCGCGTTTCCAAGTCGCCGCTGCTTTCCGGTCTCTCCTGGGGCTATATCTGGCTCCTGCGCTCGATCCCGGTCATCGTGCTGCTGCTGATCCTGAACAATCTCGGCTATCTCTATGAGACGATCAAGATCGGCATCCCCTTCACCGATACCGTCTTCCTCGACTATCCCACCGTGCAATTGCTGACACCCTTTGCCGCCGCCTTTCTCGGCCTCACGCTCAACCAGTCGGCCTTCTTTGCGGAAATCGTGCGCGGCGGTATCCTTTCAGTCGATCATGGTCAGCTGGAAGCCGCCGCCGCACTCGGGCTGCCGCGCCGCCGCCAGGCTTTCCGCATCGTGCTGCCGCAGGCCATGCGCTCGATCCTGCCGACCGGCTTTAACGAGCTGATCGGACTGGCAAAGAGCACATCCATGGTCTATGTGCTGGCGCTGCCGGAGCTCTTCTATACCGTCCAGGTGATCTACCGCCGCAATCTCGAAGTCATTCCGCTGCTGATGGTCGCGACCGTATGGTACTTGATCATCATGACGGTGCTGTCGGTCGCCCAGCACTATATCGAGCGCTATTTCTCAAAGGGCGCCGTACGCAATCCGACACCGCTACCCTTCCAGGCATTCTTCGAACGCTTCCGCCGTCCGCTGCCAGTTCTCGAGACGGCGAGCGAGCGAGTCCGCAAGCTCGATTTCGATGATGCGGCGGCCCTGCGGACGGGTGGTGCGGTGCGTATCCATGGTATTTCCAAAAGCTTTGGCTCGCTGAAGGTGCTCGATGATGTCGAGCTCAGCCTTCCCGCCGGCAGCGTGACCGCAATCCTCGGCCCGTCCGGCTCCGGCAAGTCGACGCTTCTGCGTGCCATCAACCATCTGGAGCGTGTCGATGAAGGCTTCATCTCGGTCGACGGCGATTTCGTCGGCTACAGCAGGAAGGGCGACACGCTCTACGAGCTCAAGGAAAAGGATATTCTCACCCGCCGCGCCGATATCGGCATGGTCTTCCAGAGCTTCAATCTGTTCCCGCATCTGACGGTGCTCGAAAACCTCATCGAGGCACCGATCCAGGTGCGCGGCGTCAGCCGCGAGGAGGCGGTGCAATTGGCGCAGGAGCTGTTGGCCCGCATCGGCCTCAGCGACAAGATCAACGCCTATCCGCGCCAGCTTTCCGGCGGCCAGCAGCAGCGTGTGGCGATCGCCCGCGCCCTGGCGCTCCGTCCCAAGGTGCTGCTCTTCGACGAGCCGACCTCGGCGCTCGATCCGGAACTCGTCGGCGAAGTGCTCGATGTCATCAAGGAGCTTGCCCGCACCGGTACGACGCTCGTCATCGTCACCCATGAAATCGGGTTTGCCCGCGAAGTCGCCGACACCGTCGTCTTCATGGACGGCGGCCGCATTCTCGAAGCCGGCCCGCCGGCCCGCATCTTCACGCAAGCGGAACATCCCCGAACACGGGAATTCCTCGCCAAGGTTCTCTAGCGCCCGATAGCGCTGGTGAAATGCCGGGCCGCGACGGGCTGCTCTGGCTGAATGACAATAACTACAACCTAAAGATGAAATGGAGAAGGGGCATGACATTTACAGATAGGGCAAGGCTTCTGATAACGGGAGCCGTCACCATTGCCGCGATCGGTTTCGGTTCCGCTCAGGCGCAGCAGAAATTCGATCTCAGCCCCGAGCAGCCGAACCGGCTGCGGGTGGAAAAGAACGAGAAGCGCATTGCCGAAGTCAAGGACTTCAAGTTCGTCGAAAACGGCGTCTTCACCGTCGGCATCAGCTCGAGCGGCAATCTGCCGCTGCATGATTATGCCTCCGATTCCAAGACCGTCATCGGTTACGACGTCGATCTGGCGCAGGCGATTGCCGACAGCCTGGGCCTGAAGCTCGAGCTCGTTTCCGTCGCCTGGGCCGATTGGCCGCTGGGACTGACCTCGGGGAAGTTCGATGTGGTGATCTCCAACGTGACCGTCACGGAAGAGCGCAAGGAGAAATTCGACTTCTCGACCTACCGCAAGGATGAACTCGGCTTCTACGTCAAGGCCGACAGCCCGATTGCGGCGATCAAGGAGCCGAAGGATATTGCCGGCCTGAAGGTCATCACCGATGCCGGCACCAACCAGGAGAAGATCCTGCTGGAATGGGACCGCCGGAATGTCGCCGCCGGCCTGAAGCCGATCGAGGTGCAATATTATGACGACGATGCGGTCAAGGATCTCGCCGTCCAGTCCGGCAGAGCCGATGCCGTCTTCAGCGTAAACGCGACGCAGGCCTATTCGGCGGGGATAAACGGCAAGACCAAGCTCGTCGGCACCGTCAGCGGTGGTTGGCCGATCACGGCAGAAATTGCCGTCACCACCCGCAAGGGCAGTGGCCTGGCAGCGCCGTTGACCGATGTCGTCAACGATCTGATCGCCAGTGGCGCCTATCGCAAGATCCTCGATACGTGGAACCTCGGTCCCGAGGCAATCGACAAGGCTCAGACCAACCCGCCCGGCTTGCCGAAGAGCGGTTCGTAATCTTGGTCTGGCGGACCGGCGTTACAGGGTAGCGCGCCGGTCCGTTCCCACTTCTCGACGCAAACGGAGACATATTGAACGTGACGATCCATCCGACATCTCGCACTTTGCTCTTCGCAGCCCTGGTGTCAGTATTGACTGGTTTCGGTTCCGCCCACGCGGCCGAGGATTTTGACCTGAGCCCGGAACAGCCGGGCCGGCTTCATGCCGCCAGGAACGATGCGGCCATCGCTGCCATTCCTAGGGAATTCAAGTTCGTCACACCCGGCAAGTTCACCATCGCCGTCAGCCCCGGCGGCCCGCCGCTTGCCACCTATGCCACGGACGCCAAGTCCGTGGTCGGGGCAGATCCCGACTATGCCTATGCCATTGCCGACAGCCTCGGCCTGACGCTGGAGATCGTGCCCGTCGCCTGGATCGACTGGCCACTCGGCCTGACCTCAGGCAAATATGACGCCGTCATCTCCAATGTCGGCGTCACCGAGCAGCGCAAGGAGAAATTCGATTTCTCCACCTACCGCCAGGGGCTGCATGGTTTCTTCGTGAAATCCGACAGTGCCGTCACCTCGATCAAGGAGCCGAAGGACGCTGCCGGCCTCAGGATCATCGTCGGCGCCGGCACCAACCAGGAGCGTATCCTGGTGAAGTGGAGCCAGGAAGATGTCGCCGCCGGCCTGAAGCCGATCGAGCTGCAATATTACGACGACGAGGCAGCAAGTCTTCTCGCGCTGCGGTCCGGCCGGGCCGATGTCATCGTCCAGCCGCATGCGCAGCTCGTCTTCATTGCCGCGCGCGACAAGAACATCAGGCGTGTCGGCACGCTGAGCGCCGGCTGGCCTGATCGCTCGGATGTTGCGATCACCACCCGCAAGGGGAGCGGGCTGACCGATGCGCTGACTGTCGCCACCAACGGCCTGATCAAGGATGGCACATACGCAAAAATCCTCGACCACTGGCACCTGTCCGAGGAGGCCCTGCCGGCGTCGGAGACCAACCCGCCCGGCCTGCCGAAATATTGATGGGATGGCACGAGTGGGCAATATATCCATCAGCCATATCGGCTTCCTCACTCCCGGCAACTATCCCGACGACGACCCGCTGTCGGGATTGGAGCAGACGCTGCAGCAGCTGCAATATGGCGAGAATCTGGGTTTCGACAGCGCCTGGGTCCGCCAGCGACACCTGGAGCCTGGAATCTCTTCCGCGAGCGCCTTCCTGGCGGCGGCGACACAGCGCACCAGCCGGATCGAGCTCGGAACCGCCGTTATTCCGATCGGTTATGAAAGCCCCTATCGGCTGGCTGAAGATCTCGCCACCGTCGATATTCTATCGCGCGGGCGGCTGAATATCGGCGTCAGCGCCGGCCGGCCGCTGCACGCAGACCTGATCGCCCCGCTCGTCTTCGACGGCGACTGGACGGGTCATGATTTTTCCCATGATCGCGTGCTGCGTTTTGCCGACAATCTGCGCGGCACCTATCTCGGCGACGAGCAGACCTTGATCAAGACGCCGTTCGGCCCGCAGCGGCCGCGACTGCAGCCTTATGCCAAGGGCCTGATCGACCGGATCTGGTATGGCGGCGGGTCGCAGCGCTCGGCCGAATGGGCCGGCCGCAACGGCTTCAACCTGTTGACCGGCAATGTGATCACGGGGGAGGGGACGGATGATTTCTTCACCGCGCAATCGCGGTTGATCGAAACCTTTCGCGCCGCCGGCAAGCGGCGCCGCGTCGCGCTGGGCCGCGTCATCGTGCCTTTCGACAGCGCCGATGCGATAACGCGGCGCCGATATCGAGACTATGCCGATGGCCGCCATGAGCGGACCCTTTCGCCGCAGGGCGAGCGGCGCACGCTTTTCGCCCGTGATATCGTCGGCACGTCGGACGAGATTTTGGCGCAGCTTTTTGCCGATCCGATCCTGCCCGAGGTCAGCGAGCTGAGGCTGGAACTCCCTTACGAGTTCGAGCACGCGGAATATCGCCAAATTCTCCACGACTTCGTGACGACAATTGCACCGGAGCTCGGATGGAAAGCGCAATCCGGCATCCGTGCCGCTTCCTGAAAGGCGTCGCCCATACGACGCCGGACCATCACCTCTTAGGGAATATGCATCAGTGACCAAATCGGTAGAATATTTCTTTTCGATCGGCTCGCCCTGGGCCTATATCGGCTTCGACGCCTTTGCCGAACTTGCGGCGAAGAACGATGTCGTCATCACACCCTATCTGACGACAGTGGTCGAGGAAAACGGCGGTATCTTTTCTCGCAATCGCCCGGAGATCCGGCGTGCCTACTGGACGCGGGATCTCAAGCGCTGGGCGCGCGTGCGCGGCAAGGACCTGCGGCTTGAGCATCGCCCGGATTTGAGCGATCCGACGCCTGCATCCCTCTTCGTGATTGCCGCCTATCTCGACGGACAGGATTGGATCGGCGTTTCGCGCGCTCTGCAGCATGCCTTCTGGAGCGAGGCGGAGGATATCGGCAAGCCCGATGTGCGCGAGGCGATCGTGACCTCGGCAGGTTTCGATGGCGCAGCACTTCTTCGGCGACAAGCCGACGAGGATGTCCAGAACAAGTGGTCGGCGGACCGCGTGCATGCCCGCGACAGCGGCGTCTTCGGCTTTCCTACCTATGTCTATGATGGCGAGATCTATTGGGGGCAGGATAATTTGTCCTTCCTCGAACGTCATCTTCACGGCGACAAGCCTTAGAGACGGATTTTTTCACATAAGTCTATAAAATAGATAGACTTTATTCCCTTCTGCCGATGCCCTGCGATAAATTGGTGTGGTTGATGGGGAAATCACACGCATGCTCGACAGGACTTTGCAGGCCGCCGGGACCATTGTTCCCACGCGTTCGACGGAGTGGCCGACGGTCATCCTTGCACTCGTCATTCATGGTGGGTTTCTGGCGCTCACTTGGTGGTGGCAATCATTGCCGCCGCTCGTGGTCATGACCGCAGGAGGTTGGCTGATTGCCTGGCACGGATCACTTCAGCACGAAGTCATTCACGGCCACCCGACGGGAACCCAGGCGATAAACGATGCGATAGGGTCGATACCGCTGTCGCTGTGGCTGCCTTATCCGATCTACAAGGAAAGTCATCTGGAGCATCATCGCGACGAATATCTCACCGATCCGATCGAGGATCCGGAATCGTCCTATTTCACCAAGGCCGCCTGGGAGCAGCTCGGTGCGACCGGGAGGTTGCTGGCGCGGTGGAATACCACCCTGTTCGGCCGATTGACCATCGGTCCTGTGGTGATGCTGTTGAGTTTCCTTGGGCAGGAATGGCGGCTGATACGGGCGGACGAACCGGGACGGCGGCTGATATGGGCAGCGCACGGCATCGGCGTCGTCGCCGTCCTATTCTGGTCGACCGTCGTCTGCGGTATGCCGCTGTGGCTCTATCTTGCTTTCGTCTATACGGGTGCTGCGATGACGCGGCTCAGATCCTATGCCGAGCACAGATATGCCGAAAGCCATGAAGAACGCACCGCCATCGTCGAAAACAGCCATCTCTTCGGCTTGCTGTTTCTCTACAACAATCTGCACGTTCTCCATCACCGCCGGCCGGGCATCTCCTGGTATCGCCTTCCGGCGGTCTATCGCAAAAACCGCGAAACGCTTGTCCGGTCGAATGGCGGGCTTGTCTATAATGGCTATTTGGATATTGCACGCCGGTTTTTCCTGAAGCCGCACGACGATCCCACGCATCCTCATCATTCCTAAAATTTCTACCTGAGCCGGACCGGGCGCTATATTGTTTGAAAAGCCGGGATTTGGGGGCTGCTCAGTCGCCCTGCCTTGCGGCTTCCCTTTGCCCCCATTTCACAGCTCTGCAATTTGTACTTTCAGCGGATGTCCAGTGTGATCAGCTACGGCTGGCGGCGATCAGGGCGTGCGCTGCATCGCGCAGCAAACCGGTGGCCTCGCCGGGTTCAAAGAGCTGCATGCTGACAAAGGCGCCGTTGATCAGAACCGCGAGTTGACCGGCGAGCCGATCGGGCGCGGCAACCGCAAGCCCCTCGGCGATGGTCTTCAGACGCCGCCGCATCTCGCGCATGTGGGTTTCGGCGACCTTGCGGGCAGGGTGATCCGCTTCGGGAAATTCGGCTGCGGTGTTGATCTGCGGACAGCCTCGGTAGTTTTCCCGCCCGACCCGTTCGCCGATCCACTCAAAATGTGCATCGAGCTCGGCCTCGGCATCGTCCGGATGCTGTTCCGTCACGCGATCCCAGATGCTCCAGAAGTCCAGGTCTTCGCGCTTGAGGAAGGCCGCGATGAGGTCGTCCTTCGTGCCGAAATGGCGGTAGAGGCTGGTTTTGGCGACGCCGGATTTTTCGACCACAAGATCGACACCGACAGCACGCACGCCGCGCCGGTAAAAGAGTTCCGACGCCGTCTCGAGAATTCTATCCCGCACCTCGTTGCCGCCAGAGGCACGGGAGTTCGTTGCGCTTTTCGACATTCGTGTACCTCCAAGGTCGCCAGCATAACAGCAAACGGATTGACACGCTACAGACCTGTATGTTTTATTAGATACAGACAGGTCTGTATCTAGGA
>JGI25160J50197_1001785_pt1 | contig 10415 bp, 12 predicted proteins | sample AraplaMF_Cvi_mMS_FD_50197 | JGI IMG/M metagenome (IMG submission 50197)
ATCAGATAGTTGGCGGCATAGGCGAAGAAGGCGTGCCCCTTCATCGCCCCGTCCACTGCGCGGCCGGGTCCGACCTCGACACGAATTTGGGCTTGGCCTCGCTGGCGGCGCCCCAGGCCGCCTCGTCCAGCGTGTCGAGATACTCTCGGACCGAGCGGCGGGTCGCCGCCATCGCCTCCCAGGCGAACGCCTCCGATCCTTCCGCCGAGCGCTGCTTGTTCGCATCCGCCCGGATCAGGCTGGCGTCGGTGGCGAAGCCGTTGCCGCCGACCAGCCCGGCCTCGATGCAGCGCCGCACCGTCGTGTCGAACAACTCGCGCAGCAGGTCGCTGTCGCGGAAGCGGCCGTGCCGGTTCTTCGAGAAGGTCGAATGGTCCGGGACATCGGCCTCCAGGCCGAGCCGGCAGAACCAGCGATAGGCGAGGTTCAGATGCACCTCCTCGCACAGCCGCCGCTCCGAGCGGATGCCGAAGCAGTAACCCGATCAGCAGCATCCGGATCATCAGCTCCGGATCGACCGAGGGGCGCCCGATCTCGCTCTAGAACGGCCGCAGATGCGCCCCGATACCGGACAACTCGACGAACCGGTGGATCGAGCGGAGCAGGTGATCGGCCGGCACGTGGCGCTCGAGGTTGAACTCGTAGAACAGCGCCCCCTGCATCACCGTCCGCTCGCCCATCATCGCCGCGTCCTCCTCTGCCCAGAAGGACTGAATCAGCACTTCACACCGCCAGCGAACCACGACTTTTTCAACACAATCGGCGCGATGGCGACAGTCTGCCGAGTCCTTGGATCGCTGCAGCGGCGCCAAGGCCGCGGGCCAAGCGGCGGCTCGCCACGGCATGAGTGACTACAACGCGCCTATTGCCTTAGTCCGAGATCTTGTTCATGATATGTTCCATGAGCATGGCCTCATCTGCCTCGGACCCCGCACGCGCCGAACCGATCGATCCCGACCGGGAGCGGGCGGAGCGGCATGCACGGGTGCTGGCGCGGCTGGGCGAGCTTACTCTCGGCCTGGCCGAGGCGGTGCAGGGCCAGGCCGTGGAGGCCGCGCGCCAGCCGCTGGAGGACGCCGCCGCCGACCGCACCCGCGGGCTCGGCCTGGTCTTCTCCCGCCTGTCCTATGAGATGCGCCAGACCGTGGCGCTGGAGGCCCGGCTCGCGGCGGATGCCAAGGCGACGGCGGCTGGTGCCGCGCAGGATCGCCGGCATCGGCGGCGCAACCTGGTCCGGCGCATCCTCAAGGAGGCGATCGAGGCCGAGGAGGCCGCCGAAGCCGAGGCCTGCGAGCTCGACGTCGACGAGCAGGACCGGCGTGACGACCTGCTGTCCGAGCTGGACCGCCGGCTGCAGGACGATGACGACGCCCAGGACACCGGCGAACTTCCGGTCGGCGAGGTCGTCGCCCGGTTCTGCCGGGAGCTCGGCATCGTTCCGGACTGGAGCCGATGGCAGGCCGAGACCTGGGCGGTCGAGGAGAGCGGGCACCCGCAATCGCCTTACGCGCAGGCCCCCTTCGCTCGGCCGTCCGACGCCCGGCCCGAAGAGGCGGACACCCGGGCAGGCCCGAAGCGCCGCGGCGCTCCGGCGGCGAAACCAGACAGCAGCTGAGCGCCGGCGCGACGGCGAGGCCATCGACAGGACGCCGCGCGCAGATGCTCTCCTCGGGCGGAGACCCGATCATTCCCCGGCATTGACAGGCCGGCGGGGTGGGTCCAGTCTCTGTCCACAAGATGGATAGATCGTCCATAATGTGGACAAACCGGAGGACAGCGTCATGGCAGCCGACGCCGACACCAGGCGGATGCCCTACCAGTATCCGAACCCGCCCGAGGCGCTGCGCGACATCGTCGTGCCCCACGCCGTGCCGCAGGACGAGCGGGTCTGGGTGCCGCAGGCCGAGAATGTCTGGTTCCGGCCGCTCTGCCTCAATATCTCGAGCGGCTACTGGATGAACCTGCTGCGGGTGCGCAAGGCCGGCGTGCTCAGCCGCCACCGCCATCCCGGGCCGGTACACGGCTTCGTGTTGAAGGGCAGCTGGCGCTACCTCGAGCATGACTGGGTCGCCACCGAGGGCAGCTACGTCTTCGAGCCGCCGGGCGAGACCCACACCCTGGTGGTCGACGAGGACGTCGAGGAGATGATCACCTTTTTCCAGGTCAACGGCGTCATGTACTACGTCGACCCCTGGGGCAAGCACACCGGCTACGAGGACGTGTTCACCAAGCTGGACATGTGCCGCAAGCACTACGCCGAAGCCGGGCTGGGCGCGGATTACGTCGACCAGTTCATCCGCTGATCGTCCGGCCCCGCCAGAAAAATCAAAGATTCCGAGGAAACCGTCTCATGTCATCCGGCAAGCCGCCGCGGATCCGCAGGATCCAGTGGATCGCCGTCGCCTTCCTGACCGCGGCCGGCATCGTCAACTATCTCGACCGCAGCACCCTCTCGATCGCCAATCACGACATCTCCGGCGAGCTCGGCCTGTCGGGCACGCAGATGGGGCTGCTGCTCTCCGCCTTCTCCTGGGCCTATGCCTTCTCGCAGCTGCCGGTCGGGGCAATGCTGGACCGCTTCGGCGCCCGCATCATGCTCGGCGCCGGCATGTTCTTCTGGTCGCTGGCGCAGCTGGCCGGCGGGCTGGCGCAGTCGCTGGGCCAGCTGATCGGCACCCGGGCCGTGCTCGGCGTCGGCGAGGCGCCGCAATTCCCGGCCGGGGCAAAGGTGATCAGCGAATGGTTCCCGCTGCGCGAGCGCGGGGTGCCGACCGGCATCTTCGTCGCCTCCTCCTGCATCGGCCCCGCCATCGCGCCGCCGATCCTGACCGCGCTCATGCTGGCCTTCGGCTGGCGCCCGATGTTCATCCTGATGGGCGTGCTGGGCCTGATCGTCGCCATCGGCTGGGTCCTGATCTACCGCAACCGCGGCGAGACGCCGCTAAGCGAGGCCGAGCGGTCCTTCCTCGACGACGGCAGGCCGGCGCAGCCCGCGCCGCGGCAGAGCTTCGCCGACTGGGCCGGGCTGTTCGGCAATCTCACCACCTGGGGCATGGTCATCGGCTTCATGGGGGTGGTCTACATGGTCTGGCTGTACCTGACCTGGCTGCCCGGCTATCTGGAGCATGAGCGGCATCTCAGCATCGCCCGCACCGGCTGGGTGGTGGTCATTCCCTACCTCTTCGGCGCGCTCGGCATGCTGTGCTCCGGCAAGGTGGCGGATGTTCTGCTGGCCCGCGGCGTCGGGGCGATCGCCAGCCGCAAATGGCCGATGGCCGCGGGGCTGGTCGGCGGCGCGGTCTTCACCCTGCCGGCGGCCTATACGCCGAGCCTGACCCTGGCCGTCGCCTACATCTCGCTGGCCATGTTCTGCATCAACTACGCCAGCTCGACCGCCTGGATGCTGGTGACCGCCGCGGCGCCGTCGCGCCAGGTGGCATCGCTCGGCAGCATCCAGAATTTCGGCGGCTACTTCGCCGGCTCCTTCGCGCCGATCGTCACCGGCTTCGTGCTCGACCAGACCGGTTCCTTCGTCAACGCCCTGCTGATCAGCGCCGCCGTCGCCTGCGTCGGCGCGCTCGCGCTGGTGGTGCTGGTGCGCAAGCCGATCGAGGACCGGTCGGCTGCAACCCCGGAGGGGAGATTCGCATGACCTTCCAGCCCGATCTCTTCGCCGGCCGCACGGCTTTGGTCTCCGGCGGCACCCAGGGGATCGGCGCGGCGGTGGCGGCCGAGCTGGCGCGGCTGGGCGCGACCGTGACCGCCGCCGGCCTGGCCCCGGCAGCGGGCGTCGAGCCGCCCCAGGGCGCGCGGCTGGCCGAGCTCGACGTCACCGACGCCGCGGCGGTCGAGGCGCTGGTCGGCGGGCTCGGCCGGCTCGACATCCTGGTCAACTGCGCCGGGGTGATCCGGCGCGGGGCGGAGCACGACCCGGCGGTGTTCGAGCAGGTGCTGGCGGTCAACCTGACCGGCACGATGCGGCTCTGCGCCGCCGCCCGGCCGCTGCTGGCGCAGGGAAGGGGCTGCATCGTCAACACCGCCTCGATGCTCAGCTTCTTCGGCGGCGGGCTGGTGCCGGGCTACAGCGCCAGCAAGGGCGGGGTGCTGCAGCTGACCAAGTCGCTCGCCATCGCCTATGCCGAGGACGGCATCCGGGTGAACGCGGTGGCGCCGGGCTGGATCGCCACGCCGCTGACCCAGGCGCTGCAGGACGACCCGGCCCGCTCCGGCGCCATCCTCGGCCGCACCCCGATGGGCCGCTGGGGCCGGCCGGATGAGGTGGCCCAGGCCGTCGCCTTCCTGTGCAGCCCGGCGGCCGGCTTCATCACCGGCGTCGCGCTGCCGGTCGATGGCGGCTATCTCGTCGCCTGAGCGGGCAGGGGGCAGCGATGGGGCAGGGTGGTGCGGCGGCGGTGCAAGGGGCGGCCGCCTTTGGCAAGGCGATGGCCGTGCTGCAGGCCGTGTCCGACGCGGCCGAGCCGGTCTCGGTGGCTGAGATCGCCCGCCTGACCGGCCATCCGCGCCCGACCGTGCATCGCATCGTCGCGGCGCTGGCGGCCGAGGGCATGCTGGCCGAGGTGCCGCGCGGCGGCACCTTCGGCCTGGGCCCGCGGCTGATGGCGCTGGCCGCCCGCGCCTGGGACCGGTTCGAGCTGCGCCTGATCGCGGCGGAGGATCTGGCGAAACTGCGCGATGCCACCGGCGAGACCGTGCATCTCGCCATCCGCAGCGGAGCCGAGATGATCTATGTCGACAAGCTGGAAAGCCCCCAGGCCGTGCGCATGGCCTCGCGCATCGGCACCCGCGTGAAGCTGCATTCCAGCTCGGTCGGCAAGGCCTGGCTGGCGGCGCTGCCACCGGACGAGGCCGCGGCGCTGCTGCCCCGGCTCGAGCTCACGGCGATGACGCCGCAGACCCTCACGACGGTCGCGGCGCTGGCGGCGGAGATCGAGCGCATCCGCACCCGCGGCTATTCGATCGACGCCGAGGAGAACGAGGCCGACATCTGGTGCTATGGCGGCGCGATCGCGGGGGCGGGCGGGGCGATCGGCTGCATCAGCGTCAGCATCCCGAAATACCGCGCCGCGATCGACGACCCGGAGCGCTATGCCGGGCCGCTGCTGGCCTGCTGCCGGCGCATCGCCGCGCTGGCGGCCGAGGGGGTGCGATAGGCCGGACACGGTTCTGTCATTTCCACCCTTGCCTCCGGCGCCCGAAGCTCCGATATAGGGCGCGGGAGATCGGCGCGGGCGTGTCCCTCGCCAACCCGGTCAGATCCGGAAGGAAGCAGCCGTAACGAGTTTCGATACGGGTCGCTGCCGGTCTCCCACCTTCCTCCATCCTCCGATCGCTCTTCGCCCGGCGGCTCGTGCTTCGGCCTTTCGACCACGGCTTCCATTCCCTATGATCGCGCGCCATGAGCGATGACGCAGCCCTCCCCCTGATCGGTCTCGACGAGACGCCGCAGCCGGCCAAGCCGGCGGCCTATCGCGTGCTCGCCCGCAAGTACCGGCCGACCACCTTCGCCGAGATGATCGGCCAGGACGCGCTGGTGCGCACCCTGACCAACGCCATCGCCTCCGGCCGGCTGGCGCATGCCTTCGTGCTGACCGGGGTGCGCGGCGTCGGCAAGACCACGACGGCGCGGATCCTGGCCCGGGCGCTGAACTGCGTCGGGCCGGACGGCAAGGGCGGGCCGACCGCCGATCCCTGCGGCGTGTGCGAGCCCTGCCGCAGCATCCTGGCCGACAGCAATCTCGACGTGATGGAGATGGACGCCGCCAGCCGCACCGGCGTCGACGACATCCGCGAGATCATCGACGGCGTGCGCTACGGGCCGGTGGCGTCGCGCTACAAGGTCTACATCATCGACGAAGTGCACATGCTCTCCAAGAACGCCTTCAACGCGCTGTTGAAGACGCTGGAGGAGCCGCCGCCGCATGTGAAATTCGTCTTCGCCACCACCGAGATCCGCAAGGTGCCGGTGACGGTGCTGTCGCGCTGCCAGCGCTTCGACCTGCGCCGCATCGGCGCCGACCAGCTGCAGGCTTATTTCAGCGAGATCCTGGACAAGGAAGGCGTGGCGGCGGAGCCGGAGGCGGTCGGCATGATCGCCCGCGCCGCCGACGGCTCGGCCCGCGACGGCCTCTCGCTCTTGGACCAGGCCATCGCCCAGGGCGCGCCGGTCGGCGACAAGCCCTTCATCGCCGCCGCCAGCGTGCGCGAGATGCTGGGCCTGGCCGACCGCTCCAGCGTCATCGATATCCTCGAGGCCGCCTTCGCCGGCGAGGGCCCGCGCATGCTGGAGGGGCTGGAGGCGGCGCGCCGGGCCGGCGCCGACCCGCAATCCGTCCTCGGCGACCTGCTCGACTTCATCCATTTCGTCACCCGCGCCCGCATGGTGCCGGCGGTGCTGGACGACCCGGCGGTGCCGGAGGTCGAACGCAAGCGCGGCGGCGCCCTGGCCGAGACCATCTCGCTGCCGGGCCTGACCCGGGCCTGGCAGACCCTGCTGAAGGGGGCAGGCGAGGTGCAGGCCGCGCCGAACCCGCAGGCGGCGCTGGAGATGGTGCTGATCCGCCTGCTCTATATGAGCGATATGCCCAGCCCCGGCGAGCTGGTCCGCAAGTTCGGCGACCTGCAGAGCCAGGGGGCGGTGACCGCCGCTCCGGCCCCGGGGCCCGGTCCCGGCGGCCCGCGGATGGCGGCAGCGGGTGGCGGCCTGTCCGTGGTTCCGGCCGAGCCGGCGCCGATGGCGCTGGCGCCGGCTCCGGCGCCCGTCGCCGTGGCGGCCGCGCCGGCGCCGAAGGCGGTGCTGCGGGCCGACCCGAAGAGCTTCGACGAGCTGGTGCAGATCGCCTTCGCCCGTGACGTGGTGCTGCACGGCCAGCTGATGAGCGCGGTGCATCTGGTGCATTTCGAGCCCGGTCGGCTGGAGTTCCGGCCGCATGACTCCGCGCCGCCGGATCTGGCCAACCGCCTGGGCACTGCGTTGCGCGACTGGACCGGCGAGCGCTGGGTGGTCAGCGTCTCCGGCGCCGAGGGCGCGCCGACGCTGAATCAGCAGGCGCGGACCGACCGCGAGAACGCGATGGCCCGGGCGGCCGAGCACCCGCTGGTCAAGGCGGTGCTGAGCGCCTTCCCGGGCGCGGTGATCCGCGACCTGCGCAACCCGGTGGAGCAGGATGAGGCCCCCTTGCCGGGCGCCGAACCGATGCCCGCCCCCGACGCCACCGATGAAGAGGAGCCGCGAGAGGCATGAAGAATCTCGGACAGATGATGAAGCAGGCGCAGGAGATGCAGGCCAAGATGGCCGAGATGCAGTCCCGCCTGGGCGACATCGAGGTGCCGGGCCAGGCCGGCGCCGGCATGATCGCGGTGGTGCTGAACGGCAAGGGCGAGCTGCGCTCGCTCAAGATCGACCCGAAGCTGGTCGACCCGTCCGAGGTCGAGGTGCTGGAGGACCTGATCGTCGCCGCCTTCAACGACGCCAAGGGCAAGGTCGAGGCGGCGGTGCAGGACGAGACCTCGAAGCTGATGGGCGGGCTGAAGCTGCCGCCGGGCATGAAGCTGCCGTTCTGAGCAGCGCGCCGCCGCCATGCCCCTCCGCCTCGCCTATATGGGCACGCCGGATTTCGCGGTGCCCGCGCTGCTCGCGCTGATCGACGCCGGGCACGAGATCGCGGCCGTCTACACCCAGCCGCCGCGGCCCGCCGGGCGAGGCCACAAGCTGCAGCCCTCGGCCGTGCACCGGGCGGCGGCGACGGCGCAGCTGCCGGTCCGCCATCCGGCCACGCTGCGGACGCCCGAGGCCCAGGCGGAGTTTCGGGATCTCAAGCTCGACGCCGCGGTGGTCGCGGCCTATGGCCTGATCCTGCCGCGGCCGATCCTGGACGCGCCGCGGCTCGGCTGCTTCAACATCCACGCCTCGCTGCTGCCGCGCTGGCGCGGTGCCGCGCCGATCCACCGCGCCATCCTGGCCGGCGACGCCGAGACCGGCGTCACCATCATGCGGATGGAGGCGGGGCTGGACACCGGGCCGATGCTGCTGGCCGGGCGGGTGCCGATCGGGCCGCAGGCGAGCACGCCGCAGCTGCACGACGCCCTGGCCGCGCTCGGCGCCCGGCTGATCGTGTCGGCGATGGACGACGTCGCTGAGGGCGAGGCGATAGAGACGCCGCAGCCCGGCGAGGGCGTCACCTATGCCGCCAAGATCGGGCCGGAGGACGAGCGCATCGACTGGGCCGACGCCGTCGCGCTCGACCGCCAAATTCGGGCGCTGACGCCGAGGCCCGGCGCCTGGTTCCTGCATGAGGGCGAACGCATCAAGGTGCTGGCCGCGACCCTCGTCGCCGGCTCGGGCGAGCCCGGCACGGTGCTGGACGATCAACTCACGGTGGCCTGCGGTCATGGCGCCATCCGCCTGACCCGGCTGCAACGTCCGGGCAAGGCTCCGATGACGGCGCGCGACCTGCTGAACGGCTTCGCCATCCCGGCCGGAACCCGCCTGGGCTAGATGGCGCGGTACAAGCTCACCATCGAGTATGACGGCCGTCCCTTCGTCGGCTGGCAGCGGCAGGCGAACGGCCTGTCGGTGCAGCAGGCGGTCGAGGAGGCGATCCTCCGCTTCTGCGGCGAGGAGGTGCGGATCACCGCCGCCGGCCGCACCGATGCCGGGGTGCATGCGACCGGGCAGGTGGCGCATGCCGACATCGCCCGGCCGACCGATCCCGGCACGGTGCGCGACGCGCTCAACTTCCACCTGAAGCCGCTACCCGTGGCGATCCTGTCGGCGGAGGCGGTGGACGAGCGCTTCGACGCCCGCACCTCGGCCATCCTGCGCGCCTATCGCTACCGCATCGTCAATCGCCGCGCTCCGCTGGCGCTGGAGGCCGGGCAGGCCTGGCAGGTGTCACGGCCGTTGGACGCCGCGGCGATGCATGAGGCGGCGCAGCATCTGGTCGGCCATCACGACTTCACCAGCTTCCGCGCCGCCGAATGCCAGGCCAAGTCGCCGATGCGGACGATGGATCGGCTGGACGTGGTGCGCCGCGGCGAAGCGATCGAGATCGAGGCCGAGGCGCGGTCCTTCCTGCACCACCAGATCCGCAACATCGCCGGCACGCTGAAGCTGGTGGGCGAGGGCAAGCGCCCGCCCGGCTGGGTCGCCGAAGTGCTGGCCGCCCGCAGCCGCGCCGCCGCCGGCGCCACCGCGCCGCCGGACGGCTTATGCTTCCTGTGGGTGCGCTACAGGGAGGATCTGGCGACCAGATCGATCCAGCCGGCCAGCAGCTCCGACACCAGCGCGTCGAACACCACGAGCCCGGCCGCGATCGGCACGTCGACCTCGACCGCCGTGCGCAGCACGAAGCCTTCGTAGAGATAGCAGGCGGCGGCGACGGCGATGGCGACGACGATGCCCGTCGTTCCGGGCAGCAGGCCGATGGCGTCGAGGATGATCCGCACGAACTGGGCGATCATGATCAGCAGGGCCGCCCAGTTATAGGCGACGATGGCCTCGGGCAGCCGCCGGCCGCGGTCGAGCCAGGGCAGGATCCAGGTCAGCGCCGCCGGCATCAGCGCCCAGGCGGCGGCGAAGCCGAGGGTCTGCACGATCAGCGGCAGCGGCTGCAGCAGCAGGGGCCAACGGTCGCCCAGGAACAGCGCCTGGACGATCATGTAGAGCGGGAAGGCCAGCACCGCGGCGACGAAGCTTTTCGCTGCCCCGTCCGGCGAGATGTCGAACATGGCCATGCCGCCGGTGTCGCGCCGGGCCAGGCGCCAGGCACCCCAGACGCCGCGGATGATGTCGCCCGAAGACACCGCCATCTAGCTCTTCTCCGGGAAGCTGTCCGCGAGCACCGCCTGGTAGATCCGGGTCAGCGTCTCGATCTCCTCGACCGGAACGTTCTCGTCGGTCTTGTGGATGGTGGCGTTGACCAGGCCCAACTCGACCACCGGTGCGTAATCCTTGACGAAGCGGGCGTCGGAGGTGCCGCCCGAGGTGCTGAAGGCCGGGCGGCGGCCGGTCACCCGCTCCACCGCCCCGGCGACGCGCCCGGTCAGCTCGCCCGGCGCGGTCAGGAAACTATCGGCGCCGCTGCGAAGTTCCAGCGCGTAATCGCCGCCGACCGCGTCGAAACGCTGGCGGATCCAGGCGCCCAGGCTGTCCGCCGTCCAGGTGTCGTTGAAACGGATGTTGAACACGGCGCGGCCCTCGGCCGGGATCACATTGGCGGCCGGGTTGCCGACATCGATGGTGGTGATGGCCAGCGTCGAAGGATCGAAATGGGCGCTGCCGTCGTCGATCTCCGGCCCCGCGCCCGGGCTCAGCGCCGCCAGCATCCGCACCAGCCGGGGCAGGGGGTTGTCGGCCTTGTGCGGATAGGCGACATGGCCCTGCACGCCGCGCACGG
>JGI25160J50197_1001786_pt1 | contig 10409 bp, 12 predicted proteins | sample AraplaMF_Cvi_mMS_FD_50197 | JGI IMG/M metagenome (IMG submission 50197)
GATGGAGCTGTATTTCCGCGACGGCGGCGATCTGACTGATGTGGACGTGCTGGTGCAGGCGGCGGCCGATATCGGCCTCGATGCCGAGGACGTGCGCAAGCGCCTTGCCACCGACGAGGACGTCGCGCGCGTATCGGCGGACGCACAGGAAGCCGCCGAGAAGGGCATCTCCGGCGTCCCGACCTACGTGTTCGCGCAGAAATACGCCGTCTCTGGCGCGCAGGACCCGAACCTGCTCGCGCGCGCCATCCGCGAGGTCTCGGCGGAAATCAACGCGCAGGCGGCGGAGTAGCTTCGGCTATCTGCGAAGCCGGCGGACCACGCGTCGCGCAGCCTCATGCGCGGCGTTGCGGCCGAGCAACGCGCCATGAATGAGCGCTACCACCGGATCGTGCCGCCGCAACGGGATCAGCACGTCGCCAACCGCGAAGCGCCCGCGCCAGATCGGGTTGATCATGGGGTGGTCGGCGCTCGCGGTGGAATCCGCGCTGGCGATGGTGGGATCGGCGCAGAGATGTCGCGTCAGCTCGATTGTGAGCTGCACGCCCGGGGAATATCTCGCAAAGCGCTCGTCGATGCCGAGCTTGAAGAAGAAGGCGCGGTCCTGGTGGCGCAGCACGATGCCGGCGGCCACCGGTGTTGTGCCGGCGCGAAGCGTGATGATCTCGCACTGCGCGGTCTCGGCCAGGGCCGGCACGGCGCGGCGAATGAAGGTCGCATCGCCGGCATGCTGGACCAGTGCGGTGCCGCGCTTGCCCTTCCAGCCGCTAGCTTCGAGTTGCAGGAACGTCTCGAGTGCGGGCCCGATCGCGTCAGGCCGGCGTGCGACGTCGAATTTGACGGGGCCGTGCTCTTCCAGGCGATGGCGCTGTCGGCGCAGCTCCTTGAGCTTCCTGGTGCCGAGCGCCCCGCGCAGCAGCGTTTCGCCATCCTGCGTCGCATCGAGGCTGGCGCGGACGTAGGAGGACAGCACGCGCGGCTTCAGGCCGTCGCGGTCCAGGACCTGCTTCAGCGCGGTGATCGCGGCACCGTCGAGCGCGACGTCGTTGAGCACCAGCGCATGCGCGCCTGCCTTGCGCGCCCGCTGCAACAATTGCGTAGCCGCCTCGATCGGGGCATCGCGGTCGATCAGCGGGCTGCAGAGGGTGCCGTAGGGATGCGCGCTCACCAGCGCGGGCAGGGGAATCTTCAGGGCGCGCCAGAGCGGGATCACCGGCATCAGCCCGATCAGCCGTGACGACGAGCCGTCGAATGCGGGCAAGGCCGAGGCTTCAGTGCGGCCGCGCGCGGTGGCGCTGACGGCGAGCTCCCAGCCGGGTAGATAATATCCGTTCGGCTCGATCGCTCGCTGCGCGAGTGCGCGCCACTGGCCGGTGTCGATCGCCGTGAGCGGCACGCACGCCGTCGTGGCATCCGCCGCCGGTGCCGGATGGCTCGCTGCCTGCTGCGCGATGTCGACCACGTCCCTTCGTCCCCATTCACGCGGACCGAGCCTGCGTTGTGGGGCATGCTAGCGCACAGGATGGAAAATGCCGTTCGGGCGCCGCGTCAATTTGCGCGAAATTGTTAACGCCGCGTTGACGATAGCGCCGCCGGCTGGTCGGCCGGAGACGTCAGCCCGGTCTTCACGTTCACCGAGACCTCCATGCCGAGATCGTCCTCGGGTTCCCCCCAATAGGAGCCCCAGAGCGGGATGGCCTGCTGCGGCGTCCGGGCGACGCCGACCCGGATCAGGTCGCGATTGCCGACGATGCCGTTGGTCGGATCGAACTCCACCCAGCCCGAGCCGGGCACGTAAATCGAGCACCAGGCGTGGGTCGAGCCGCCGCCGAGCCGCACCGGTCCGTCGCGATCGGCCACGTAGACATAGCCGGTGATGAAGCGGGCGGCGAAGCCGAGCGCGCGTGCCGCCTCCATCATCAGCAGCGCGAAGTCGCGGCATGTCCCCTGCTGCAGCTCGAGCGTCTCCGCAGGCGTCTGTGTTCCCCGCATCGTCCGGCGCTGGTAGGAGAAGCTCTCGGCAATGGCCTCGTTGAGCGTCATGAGCAATTGGCCCGTGGGTCGCCTCTCCGCAGGGACGAATTTGGCCAGCCACTCCTCCACCGCGCCGTCGTCGGGATGATGGCGACGCATATAGGGTTCGAGATCGGGCAGCTCGCTGTCGGAATAGGCGAACGGATGCTCGCGGGCGTAGTCCTCGATGCGGAAGTCCGGCGTGTTCTCCGGGGTATGGTCGAGCTCGATGGTGGTGTCGAACTGGAGCTGGTCGCTTACGGCGTCGAAGTCGACCAGCGTGAGGCAATTGCCCGAGACGTCGTGAATCCAGCGGATCTCGGCGGGTTCGGGCCGGATCACGAGCCGGCAGTCCAGCAGGCGCTGGTCATAGCTGTCGCGCGGCCGGAATAGCAGCTGGTGCTGCCCGAGCTTCACCGGCTGACGGTAGCGGTAGAGCGTTCTGTGGTGGACGGCGTAGGTTGTCATGTGCTCGCTTCTGGCCCGCGGCCATATGACCCTGCTTTCGTCCCCGCTCCAAGCAGGGATTCGAGAGATACGGCAGAGGAAAGGGGACTATGGGCACAATTGCCCTTCATTTCAGCAGCGCCGCAGCCGAACACGCGGAACGAAAGCGCCCGGGCAGGTGTTTGCTGCCAAGGTCAACGACGACTCCGAGGAGACGATCTTGAAGATTCGCGCCGGCTACGACATTGCCTTCAATTGCCTTCAAGACGTCCCGATGATCCTGATGCTGAGCGTGCATCCGTCCCGGCACGGGGATCTCTTGTCCCCGCACGCCATCCGGACCACGCCCGGTGTTGCCACCAGGGATTATCTCGATGCCTTCGGCAACGTCTGCACCCGCCTGGTCGCGCCGAGCGGTCTGCTCGAAATCCGCAACGACTTCGTGATCGAAGATTCCGGCGTTCCCGAGCCGACGGCGCCGTTCGCGGCTCAGGTTCAGCTCCAGGACCTGCCCGACGACGCGCTGGTGTATCTGCTGGGCAGCCGCTATTGCGACACCCAGAAACTGGCGGATCTGGCCTGGTCGACCTTCGGCTCGATTGAAGGCGGCGGCCAGCGCGTGCAGGCGATTTGCAACTATGTGCACGAGCGCATCCAATTCGGCTATCAGTACGCACGCGGTGACCGCACGGCGTCCGAAGGCCATGCCGAGCGCATCGGCGTATGCCGGGACTTCGCCCATCTGGCCGTGACGCTGTGCCGCTGCATGAACATTCCAGCGCGCTATTGCACCGGCTATCTCGGCGATATCGGGGTGCCTCCCGATCCGGCACCGATGGATTTCAGCGCCTGGTTCGAGGCCTATATCGGTGGTCGCTGGTACACGTTCGACGCGCGTCACAACCATCCGCGCATCGGCCGGGTCGTCATTGCCCGAGGCCGCGACGCCGCGGACGTCGCGATTTCGACGGCATTTGGCCAGGCGGAACTGGTTCGGTTCAACGTCGTGACGGAAGAGGTTGCCGATGGCAGCTCTGTCCAGCTCGCGCCTGATATCATCATGGCTCCGCGCGCGCAGTCGAGGCAACGTGTGATGGCGTGAGGCGATTGCTTTCGGGCATCTGCCTCAGTCCTTCGGTACGAAATGATCGCGCGCATCGGCGCGTTCTCCGCTTTCGACATCGGTGATCTCGACTCCGATATCGATCGCCGCCTTGGGCACGCGGTCGGGTGAAACCTGTACCGACATCCGGACCTCGCGGGTCTGATCCTGTCCAACTTGAACGACCGGGTTGCCATCTGGGCCCGGCTCGACACCGGCGACGCGAACAATGGCGCCCGGCAGGCCCGAGACCTCGAGCGCGAAAGACCGTTGCGCTCCCTTGTTCAGGATGCGGACCGTGTAATCGTTTCGCACGCCGCCGTCCGAGAGCTGAACGAACAGCGGATTGCGCTCGTGCAGCACGTTGACGTCCAAGGTCGCGCGCGTGGCGAGCGTGTACAGCATGACGCTGCCGACGATGGCGATGGCTGCGGTATAAACCAGCGTGCGCGCGCGGATGATGCGATAGATCGGCGGCTTGCCCTCGCGCCGGCGTTGCATGTTGATGTCGGTGTCGTAGCCGATCAGCCCTTTGGGCCGGCCGATCTCGCTCATCACGTTGTCGCAGGCGTCGATGCACAGGCCGCACTGGATGCAGCCGAGCTGGATGCCGTGGCGGATGTCGACGCCGGTCGGGCAGACATTGATGCACTGGTGGCAGTCGACGCAATCGCCGGCGAAATCGCCGTGGGCGCGAGCGGCTTCCGCCTTCTTCACCGACATGCGCGGCTCGCCGCGGTCGCGGCGATAGGTGACGTTGAGCGCCCATTCGTCGGTCAAGGCCGCCTGGATGCGCGGCCACGGGCACATGTAGATGCACATCTGCTCGCGGGCATGGCCGGCAAAGACATAGGTCGTCGCGGTCAGGATGCCGATCCAGAGATAGGCGGTGATCGGGGCCTGGAAGGTGGCGAGCTCCTTCACCAGGGTCGGCGCGTCGTCGAAATACAGCACCCAGGCGCCGCCGGTCCACCAGGCGATCATGATCCAGAGGAAGTGCTTGAGGGCGACCTTTCGGATGTGGTCGAAAGACCAATAGTGCTTGTCGCCCTGCATGCGCTCGCGGCGATCGCCCTCGACCCAGCGCTCGACGGCGTAGAACAGATCCGTCCACACCGTCTGCGGGCACAGATAGCCGCACCACAGCCGCCCCGCGACTGCGTTCATCAGGAACAGCATCATGGCCGCGAGGATGAGGAGGCCGGTGAAGTAATACACCTCCTGCGGCCACAGCTCGATGAAGAAGAAATAGAAGCGGCGATGCGGCAGGTCGATCAGCACCGCCTGGTCGGGCAGGCCGGGTCCGCGATTCCAGCGCACGAACGGCAGGAGATAATAGACCCCGAGCGTGACGCACAGGATCGCCCATTTGATGCGGCGGAACGGCCCGTGGACCGATTGCGGATAGACCTTCCTGCGCTTCTCGTAGAGAGGCCCCTCGATGAAGGTGTCGTCGGTCATGGCGCGCTCCCGCATTTGCGCCGGCGAAGTCCTAGGGTGCGCAGAAGAGGCGGTACAGCGTCTCCAGCACCACGCGCACTTCCCGGCTCGCGATGCTGTAGTATATCGTCTGGCCGTCCCGCCTGGGTTTGACCAGGCTCAATGCGCGCATCTTGCCGAGATGCTGCGATAGCGCCGCCGAGGACAGGCCCGCGATCTCGGCGAGTTCGCCGACGGACTTTTCCCCGTCCAGCATGTTGCAAAGAACCAGCAGGCGCTTGGGATTGCCCATGGCGGTAAGGAGGCGGGAGGCCTCTTCGGCCTTCTCCTCCAGAGCGAGAAATTCTTGATTGCGTGGCTTGCGATTCATGCTCTGTCTGTATATCAGTATATTCGAAAATAAGAAATAGCTGAAATAAAGGGTACTCGCTGCCTGCGAAGGGCACTCTCAGTCCGGAGGGACGAATGGTTGCAACGTCTTTCACGCCAATGACTTCGCTCGTGGGCGGCGCGCTCATCGGCCTGTCCGCCGTTCTGCTGATGTGGGCGAAGGGACGGGTCGCCGGCGTTAGTGGCATCGCGGCAAGGTTGTTTCCGCCCTATGAGGACGGCGAGTTCGCCGGCCGGCTCGCCTTCGTCGCGGGTCTCGTCGCCGCACCCGTACTGGTGCGGCTCGCCACGGGAAGCCTGCCGCCGCAGACGATCGAGGCGGGCACGGCAATCCTGATTGTCGGCGGCCTGCTCACCGGCTTTGGCTCGGTGTGGGGCAGCGGCTGCACCTCGGGCCACGGCGTCTGCGGCCTGTCCCGGCTCTCCACGCGTTCGCTGGTCGCGACCGTGACTTTCATGGCAGCCGGCATGGCGACCGTCTTCGCGATGCGGCACTGGAGCTGACGCCGATGGCCATTCTCGTTCAATTCCTGATCGGCCTGATCTTTGGTCTCGGCCTGATCGTCTCCGGTATGTCCGACCCGGCGAAGGTGCTGAACTTCCTCGACGTCGGTGGCATTCCGGCCGGGACATGGGATGCGAGCCTTGCCTTCGTGATGGCTGGCGCGGTGGCCGTGACCTTCATCGGTTTCAATCGCGTCCTGCGGCGCGCGCGTCCGTTCTTTGCGGAACGATTTTTCCTCCCGACGCGAAACGCCATCGATCTTAGAATCGTCGCAGGTCCGGCGATCTTTGGTATCGGCTGGGGATTGGCCGGCTTCTGTCCGGGGCCCGCCCTGACCGCGCTCGGGTTCGGGTCCTCTTCGGCCTTCATCTTCGTCGCGGCGATGTGCGCCGGCATGGTGCTCGCACGCTTCATCACTGACCTGCCGTCGCTGACGCGCTTCGTCGCGCCGGCCGATCCGCTCGAAACCTGAAGTCGCTGCACAGAGTAAAAACCATGGACAAGAACTATCCCGACATCGTCAGACAAATCTCCGCCAATATGCGCAAGCTGCGNAGCGACATTCCCGACACNATGAAGGGNTTTTCCGCACTCGCGCAGGCCGCGACGCGGGACGGNGCGCTGGACAAGAAGACCAAGGAGCTGATGGCGCTNGCGCTCGGCGTTGCCGCGCATTGCGACGGCTGCATCGGNTTTCACACCGAGGCACTCGTCAAGCTCGGTGCGACCCGCGAAGAGATCGAGGAGACGCTNGGGATGGCTGTCTATATGGGCGGCGGGCCATCGCTGATGTACGCGGCCGACGCGATCGCGGCGTACGAGCAGTTTCAGCAGCAGGGCGCCGCCGCCTGAGTCGGCTGCTCGCAAGCGGACCGTCGTCCCAGTGACAATCGTTCCCGATCGCAATGCCGGTCTGTCGCCGTCTTTGCCGCGGCTGCTAGATCGGCTCGTAAGTCTCGGTCCCGCAGATGTCGTCCGCTTCCGCGCGCCGGCGGTCGACCACCTTTCCGCCTGATATCGTCACGATGTAGGTCTGGGCGCCGAGCGGGGTGCCGGTCGCGGAGGTGAGCTCGGCGCGGACGCAGGCGGTCCAGCCCGGTCCGCGCACCTCACGATGGGGCATGGCAACGTGCACGGCGCGCGGATAGGAGGTGGTCAGGAAGACCACATCGATCTGCTCGCGCACCACGCGCTTGACGTCGGGGGCGGCTTCGGGCGGCGGTTGCTCGGTTTCCTTCATGCGCATGAATTCCGGCACCGGCGCGCGGCTGTCGGCAAAGCCGCAGCCACCGAGCGCGAGCGCGCCGGCGAGCAGCGCTGCATTTGCAATGATCCGTAACATCCGTGAAGGTTCCCTGCGGGCCAAGAGATAGGCAGGAAAACGATCCGGCGAAGTCCCCGGCAATCAAGTTTTGCTGAAGTGCTGGACCCCGCGGCATTTCAAATTTCGGCATTGCAGGCTAAGTTCGCACCCCACACGAGGGGGATTGCGCCGATGAGGATTTTGGTCATAGCGGCTACGGTCATGGCGCTGGCGATTGCCTCTGCGCAGGCGCAGGGCCGGCGGTCCCCCAATGACGGTGGCAAACCGGCGGACAACACGCCCAAGGTCGACGAGAAAGCCTACAAGGCCGCGCTCGATCGCATTCCCGAGCCCAAGGACAAGTACGATCCGTGGGGCGGGGCGCGTCCGAGCGAACCCGCGAAGAAGCCGAAATAGAGCGGGGCGAGCCTTGCGGACCGGCCTGCGGATTCCTGTCGGGCTCGTTGCGCTGCTGCTGATCGCCGTGCGGCCAAGCGCGGCCTGGGACAGTTGGGGAGGCGACGCCGGCGGCTCGCGCTTCTCGCCACTGCAACAGATCACGCCCGACAATGTCGGCAANCTGGTCCGGGCGTTCGAATTCCGCACCGGCGATCTCGCGAAGCGCGCGCCGGAGGTGATGCGGCGAACCAAATTCCAGGCAACGCCACTGTTCGTCGAGGACAGCCTGATCTTCTGCTCGCCCTTCAACGAGGTGATCGCGCTCGATCCCGGCACGGGCGCGCAGAAATGGCGTTACGATCCTGAGATCGCGACCAATCAGCGTCCCGCCAATCGTTACGTCTGCCGCGGCGTCACCCATTGGACCGACGAAGAGGCGCCCGCGGATGCCGCCTGTCGCTCGCGCATCTTCATGGGCACGAACGACGTCCGCCTGATCTCGCTCGATGCGAANACGGGAATTCCCTGTGCCGGCTTCGGCAATGGCGGCGAGGTGAAGCTCGATATCGGCATGGCCCTGGAATGGCCCGGCGAATTCCAGATCACCTCGCCGCCGGCCATCGGCCGGGGTGTCGTCGTGGTCGGCTCCGCGATCTCCGACAACCGACGCGTCGATGCGCCGAGCGGCGTCGTGCGTGCGTTCGATGCGCGCACCGGCCGGGCGCGCTGGAGCTTCGAGCCGCTCAAGCGTGACGGCATCGAAGCCGGGCACGCCAATGTCTGGGCACCAATGTCGGTCGACGCCGCGCGCGGCCTGGTGTTCCTGCCGACGTCCTCGCCGTCGCCGGATTTCTGGGGCGGCAAGCGGCCGGGCAACAACGAGCATGCCAATTCGGTGGTCGCATTGCGCATCGAGACCGGTGAGCTCGCATGGGCATTCCAGACCGTGCATCACGACGTTTGGGATTACGATCTGGCGGCGCAGCCGACGCTCGCGCGCCTCGATGCGGGTGATGGCCAGCGCGATGTCGTGATCCAGCCGACCAAGCAGGGTTTTGTCTTCGTGCTCGACCGCGATACCGGCAAGCCGGTCTGGCCGGTCGAAGAACGCGCGGTGCCGCAGGCCGGCGCGGAAGGGGAGGCGTTGTCGCCGACGCAGCCGTTTCCGACCCATGTGCCGGCGCTGACGTCACAGACGATCTCGACCGACGACGCGCTCTCGCTGCTGCCGGCACTGCGCCGCTCGTCCTGCGAACGCCAGTTCGCGGAGGCGCGCAACGAGGGTCTGTTCACGCCGCCTTCCGTGCAGGGCACGCTGGAGTTTCCCTTCACCGGCGGCGGCGTGAACTGGGGCAGTGCCGCCTTCGATCCGGTCCGGCAGATTCTCTACGCCAACACCGGGCGCGCCGTTCATCTCATCTGGCTGATCCCGCGCGCGGAGGCCGCCGGATTCAATCCGCCGCCTGGGCATGATTTCGGCCAGCAGCGCGGCGCGCCGTTTGCGATGTCGCGCGCGGTGATGATGTCGCCGCTCGGCCTGCTCTGCAACAAGCCGCCCTGGGGCGAGATGGTCGCGGTCGATCTGAAGGCCGGCAAGATCCTCTGGCGTTCGACGGTCGGCACCACCGAAGACCTGGCGCCGCTCGGTGCGCCGCTGCCCTGGGGTGCGCCTCTCGTCAACGGGCTCGCGGTCACGGCGGGCGGCCTCGTCTTTACCGGCGCGATGGATGCTTATTTGCGTGCCTTCGATGCGCGAAGCGGCAAGGANCTGTGGCAGGGGCGGCTGCCGGTGCCCGGCGTCGCCAATCCCATGACCTATCTGTGGAAGGGCGAGCAATATGTCGCGATCGGCGCCGGCGGCCACTCCGAAGCCGGCACCTCGATCGGCGACAGCGTGGTCGCGTTCCGCCTGGCGCGGCCGGGCGAGGCGCCGACATTGTGGTCGCGCACCATCGATCGTCCCGGTGGACGATTCTTCGCGGCATCCGCGGCAATCGGCATAGCGATCGTCGCGCTCGTGATCGCAAGCCTGCGCTGGCGTCGCCGTCGTCGTATCGCGCAATCATAATCGTGTTGTGGATGCGATGCGAACGCTCGTTCACATCGCGCGCGCTATTGCACGAAGGCGAGGCCGATGCGCTTGTCACTGCGCCAAACTGTGCGACAATTCCGGACGAGATCGTCGCGCGCAATCGATAGCGTGAACGATTGCGGCAATATGACGGGGGTGTCGAGGTCGATCGCCGCGCCGCCCGCCGACATGTTTCTTACGGTGCAGGGGATGCCGCTGTTTGCAAAGGTGATCGTTCCACCCTTGAAAACACGGTGACGCTGCGCTGCACGTCTCTCGATCATCGGTCTTGGTCCATCATGATGATCGTGAAATAGTGCATAGAAATTACGTCGAACTAAACTCAATACTGGCGCTACTTGAACGGCGCTTCATACTTCGTTTACGACGTTGACGCGGAGAATCTTCCCCGCCGACTTTCCCTACACGCACTTCTTTTATGGCGCTGCGCGCCAATGGAGATACTGATGAAGACCACGCTTTCGCTTCTGCTCGCCGCCGCGTTCTCGCTGTCGTCGATGCCCGCCCACGCCGTCAAGTGGGACCTCTCGACCATGAGCTGCAAGCAGTTCCTCGAGAGCGGCGAAGACAACATCCAGGTCGTGCTGACCTGGATGGACGGCTGGTACAAGGGCGACGAGGACAACGCGATCATCGACACCGACGTGTTCATCGAGAACGCCAAGAAGTTCGGTGCCTATTGCGGGAAGAATCCGACCGCCAGCATCGTCACCGCGGC
>JGI25160J50197_1001794_pt1 | contig 10370 bp, 11 predicted proteins | sample AraplaMF_Cvi_mMS_FD_50197 | JGI IMG/M metagenome (IMG submission 50197)
CATGCCTGGAAGAACCTGACAACTATCACCTGCTCCGTCTGCGAACATCCGTTCGAGCCCGAGGACATGGCCTGGTGCCCTGCCTATGCAGCACCGATCTGCTCGCTCTGCTGCTCGCTCGACAGCCGTTGCCACGACATGTGCAAGCCGAACGCCCGCTTCAACGCGCAGGTCGGCGCCGTCGCAAAGACCCTGCTGCCGGAAACCATTGTCCAGAAACTGACGACCCGGCTCGGCCGCTACGGCATCGCTGTGGCATTGGCGCTGACGGCCGTCGGGGCAATCCTTGCGATGATTGCCCATCAGGTGAGTTCCGCCTCGCCGGAGACAGGCGAAGTGGTCAACCGCACGATCCTGATCGTCTTCTTCGTCTTCTCTGTCATCGCCGGCATCGCCTGCTGGTTCTATGTGCTTGCCCATGACAGCCGCGTCGTTGCCGAGGAGGAATCCTCCCGCCAGAACACGCTGCTCCTCAAGGAGATCGCCGCCCACAAGAAGACCGACGCCGCGCTGCAGACTGCCAAGGAAACGGCCGAGGCCGCCAACCGCGCCAAGAGCCGTTATGTCGTCGGCCTCAGCCACGAGCTTCGCACCCCGCTGAATGCCGTCCTCGGCTACGCGCAGATCCTCGAACGCGACGACACAATTCCCCCTCCCCGCCAATCCTCCATCAAGGTGATCCGGCGCAGCGCCGAACATCTGTCCGGTCTGATCGACGGCCTGTTGGATATTTCGAAGATCGAGGCCGGCCGCCTGCAGGTCTATTCGAACGAGATCAACATCCAGGACTTCCTCGATCAGATCATTGATATGTTCCGCCCGCAGGCGCAGGCAAAGGGCCTCACCTTCATCCACGACCGCTCGAAGGCTGCCGCAATTCGTGCGTACCGACGAGAAGCGGCTTCGCCAGATCCTCGTCAACCTGCTTTCGAACGCCATCAAATTCACCGATGAAGGCAGCGTCACCTTCGATGTCGGCTATCGCAGCCAGGTCGCCACATTCACCGTCTCCGACACAGGCCGCGGCATTGCCGAGAAGGATCTGACGCGCATCTACGAGCCCTTCCAGCGCGGCGAGGCGGAGAGCGTGCGCCCGATGCCCGGCCTCGGACTTGGCCTCACCATCACGAGACTTCTGACCAACACGCTCGGCGGTGAAATCTCCGTGGCGAGCGAAAAAGACAAGGGGTCGACCTTCCGTGTCCGCCTCATGCTGTCGGCGGTCATGCGCCCCGCTGCCCCGCCGCAGGAGAAGAAGATCGTCAGTTATGACGGCCCGCGTCGTACTATCGTCGTCGTCGATGACAACGAGGACCATCGCGAGATGATGCGCGAAATTCTTGTCCCGCTCGATTTCATCGTGCTGACGGCCGCAAGCGGCCCCGATTGCTTGACGCTGGTAGAAGGTATCGAGCCGGATCTCTTCCTCGTCGACATTTCCATGCCCGGCATGAACGGCTGGCAGCTCGTTTCCCGGCTGCGAGAAACGGGGCGCACTGCACCGATTGTGATGCTCTCAGCCAATATCGGCGATGCCGCCGCTCACAGCGACAGCGACGACAGTCATAATGATTCGATCGGCAAGCCGGTCGATCTCAAACAACTGCGCGACAAGCTTGCCCTGCATCTCGGCCTGAAATGGCTCTATGCCGACGATCAGACACCGGTGCCGGCAGCAACCAGCTTGCCGCTCAGGAGCCCCGGTGCTGCACATGTGCAGGAACTGCTGCGCCTCGGCGAAATAGGCTACATCAGGGGCATAGAAGCCAAGCTCGCAGACCTTGCCAAGGTAGAGGCAAATCAGCCATTCACCGAGGAACTCCGTTCCTATGTTGGCGCCTTCGATCTCGCCGGCTTCCTGGATTTCCTGCACAAGTTCGAAGAAAAGGGTGAACCCGTTGGCTGAGCTTCCGCGCGATATCGTTCTGCTGGTCGACGATTCGCCAGAAGCGCTTGGTTTCCTGACGGATGCGCTGGAACAGTCTGGTTTTTCCGTCCTGATCGCCACATCGGGCTCGGCGGCTCTCAGTATCGTCGAGCGCATCACGCCCGATCTCATCCTGCTCGATGCTGTCATGCCGGCGATGGATGGTTTCGAGACCTGCCGCAGGCTAAAGGCCAATGCCGCCGTCGCCCAGGTGCCCGTCATCTTCATGACCGGGCTCACCGAAACCGAGCATGTAGTCCATGCGCTGGAATCCGGTGGCGTCGATTACCTGTCGAAGCCCATCAATATCGACGAGCTGCGTGCCCGCATCCGCGTTCACCTGCGCAATGCCCGCTCGGCGCAAAGCGCCCGNGTCGCCCTCGATGCCGCTGGCCGCCATTTGCTGGCTGTGAAAGGCAACGGCGCGATCCATTGGTCGACGCCGCAGGCAACCCGCCTCGTCAACGCCGCGATGGGGAGCGACGACGGNATGGAAGTCGTCTCCCGCACGATCGGCAACTGGATGAAGGAACGCGCCGCNGCCGCGCGCGATGCCCTGATTTCCATCGCCCATGCCGGCCAGGCTGCCCTGCAGCTCGCCTTCCTCGGCGCCATCGGCCCGGACGAATATCTCTTCCGCTTGACCGCCGCCANTCANCGCAACGACGACGAAGTACTGCGCCAGCATTTTGCGCTGACACAGCGCGAATCCGAGGTGCTGATGTGGATCGCCAAGGGCAAGGCCAACCGCGATATCGGCGAGATCCTCGGACTTTCTGCGCGAACGGTGAACAAGCACCTCGAACAGATCTATGTGAAGCTCGGGGTCGAAAACAGGGCATCCGCCGCCGTCAAGGCGGCGCATGCCCTGCATGAGATGTGAGGGATAGCAAGCAGCGCCCTCAGATGACGCGGTCCGGCGCCTCGCGGCCTTCGAAAAACGCCGTCACATTCTCCACGACCTTCATCCCCATCGCCGTGCGCGTCTCTTCCGTCGCGCTGCCGAGATGCGGCAGCAGAACGACATTCTCCATCCGTCGCAGCGCTTCCGGCACTTGCGGCTCCGCCTCGTAGACATCGAGCCCGGCGCCGCGGATCGTGCCGTTCGCAAGCGCCGCTGTCAGCGCCGCCTCATCGACGACATCGCCTCGCGCCGTATTGATGAGGAAAGCGCCCCGCTTCATTGCTGCAAACCGCTCTGCATTCATCAGATGCCGGTTCTCCGCTCCTCCAGGGCAATGGAGTGAAACGAAATCGGAAGCCGCGAGCACCTCTTCCACCGAACCAAGCTGACGCGCGCCGTAACGTGTCGCCTCCCCCGGGTCGACCTGCGAACGGTTATAGAACACGATGTCCATGCCGAAGCCAAAATGGCAGCGCTGCGCGAAAGCCTTGCCGATTCGCCCGAAGCCGATAATACCCACAGTCTTGCCGGACACCTTCGTGCCGATCATATGCGTCGGGCACCAGCCCTTCCATTCGCCGGCACGCACCTGCCGCTCGCCCTCGCCGCCGCGACGGGCCACGGAAAGCAGAAGCAGCATGGCGATATCGGCAGTGCAATCGGTCAGTACCCCAGGCGTATTCGTCACCACAATGCCTTTGGCCTTTGCGGTGGCAATATCGATGTGATTGAAACCCACCCCGAAATTACCGAGGATCTTCGTACGGATATCGCCGGCAAACACCGCTTCCGGCAGCTTGTCGGAAACGGTCGGCAGCACCGCGTCATGGTCCGCCAGCGCCTGGCGTAGCTCGCTTTCGCCGAGCGGCACATCATCCCTGTTGAGCGAGACATCGAAACGCTCTGAGAGCACGGCCTCTACCGAGGCGGGCCAGCGCCGGGTGACGAGAANGCGGGGTTTTGGCATGAATCTGGGTCCTCCATCCTTTACCTTGGCTTAGGCCATGAAGGCCAGGAATGGAATGGCCTTCAAACCCGTAGAGACTGCGATCTTGAACTGCGCAGGCCAAACGAAAGAAGCCCGGTCGATGACCGGGCTTCCATGAAAGGCATATCTGCCAGAGACTGAAATTAGTCGGCCTTCTGGAAGTAGCTGTACTTGCCGTCGTCGCCCTTCTTCCATTCGTACATGACGTAGCCCGGAAGCTTCGGGTCGCCCTTTTCGTCGAAGGAGATCTCGCCGAGAACGGTCGGGAACGGACCCTTTTCCTTCATGGCCGCGGCAACNGCTTCAGCGTCGGTAGAACCGGCCGCCTTGGCAGCAGCAGCGATCGTCTGCAGCGCAGCGTAGGAATAGAGCGTGTAAGCTTCCGGGTTGAAGCCGGCGGCCTTGAACTTCGCGACGAGGTCCTTGTTGGCCGGGTTGACAGTCGGATCCGGGCCGAAGGTGTTCAGCGTACCGGCAACGGCGTCACCAGCGATGGAAGCAAGTTCGTTCGAGACGATACCGTCACCCGAAACGAGCGCTGCCTTCAGGCCCTGGTCGGCCGACTGACGGATGATGAGACCGGCTTCGGTGTGCAGACCGCCCCAGTAGATGATCGAAACGCCGGCTTCCTTCATCTTTGCGATGAGAGCCGAGAAGTCCTTGTCGCCGACGTTGACGCCTTCGTACATGGCTTCGGTGACGCCAGCGGCATTCAGAGCCTTCTTGGTTTCGTCAGCGAGACCCTGGCCGTAAGGCGTCTTGTCGTGAATGACGGCGATCTTGGCGTCCTTGAAGTGGTCGGCCAGATACTTGCCGGCAATGGCGCCCTGCTGGTCGTCACGGCCGCAGGTGCGGAAGGTGTTCCACAGGCCACGCTCGGTGAAAACCGGGTTCGTAGCAGCCGGGGTGATTTCGAGGATGCCGTTTTCGGCGTAGACTTCGGAAGCCGGGATGGAAACGCCCGAGTTGAAGTGGCCGATAACGAACTTCACGCCGTCAGCAACGAACTTGTTCGCGACGGAGATGCCCTGCTTCGGGTCGGAAACGTCGTCGCCGAGCTCGATCTTGATCTGCTCGCCGTTGATGCCGCCAGCAGCGTTGATGTCGGCGGCTGCCTGCTCGGCACCCTTCTGAAGCTGTGCGCCGAACGCAGCGTTTGGACCCGTCAGCGGGCCGCCAACGCCGATCACGATGTCAGCTCGTGCGACGCCGCCGAACGCGACGATCGCCGTCAGTGCCACCGCTGACAAGAGAGACTTCTTCATATTGTTACTCCCAATTTTTGGGCGGGTTCTTCCAAGGCCCGACGCAAACCCCACCTTTGACTGCGCCGGGAAAGCTGTTCCGCTCTGAAGGCAATTCATGCCTAGTTTCAACGGGCTGTCAATGTTTCTCCTTCCACGAAAACGCGGAAGTTTTTTCGTACAGCCAGTAATAGTTGTTGACCATTTGATTGGTACGGCGATAGCGGAACCCGGCTGTCGAGAAGACCAGCAGAGTTACGAAATCGATGATGTAGAAGAGGGCGCTGAGCATCGGGCCGTCAAACAGCGCATGATGCAGGAACTGCATCGCCCAGGCGAGCAGGAAGGTGTAGACGACAACCAAGGAGTAGTTGTTCCAGCCGTCCGCAACCGCCCTGCCGGCGCGCCATGCCGTCCAGAAACCGATGAGCACAACGAGCGCTCGGATGACGAGCTTCACGCCGTTGTCGCTTTCGAAGAAAAGTCCCTGCATAATCAAACTCTCCCTTCTGCCGCGATCAATGCCGCCCGCCTTCGAGATAGGCAGCACGCACCTCGGGATTCGCAAGCAGTTCCTTGCCGCTGCCGCTCATCGTTACCTTGCCGTTGACCAGCACATAGGCCCGGTGAGACAGCTTGAGCGCTGCGAATGCGTTCTGCTCCACGAGGAAGACGGTCAGCCCCTCCTTCTCGTTCAGCATCTTGATGGCTTCGAAGATGCCCTTCACGATCAGCGGAGCGAGGCCGAGCGACGGTTCGTCGAGCAGCAGCAGCTTCGGGCGCGCCATCAACGCGCGGCCGATCGAAAGCATCTGCTGTTCGCCACCCGAAAGCGTGCCGCCACGCTGCGACTGACGCTCCTTAAGACGCGGGAACATAACGAAAATCTTTTCTACATCCTCATGGAAGTATTTGAGATTATCGAGGCCGGCGCCCATCTGGAGATTTTCCAGCACGTCATTCGCGGAAAGATGCGTCGTCCTTCGGGCGACTGCGCGATACGCAACCGCGCGATCTCATGCGTCGGCAGCTTGGTGATATCCTGGCCGTCGAAGACGATCGAGCCGGTACGGGCCTGCGGGCTCCCGCAGATCGTCATCATCAGCGTCGACTTGCCGGCGCCGTTGGCGCCGATCAGGCTGACGATTTCGCCCTTCTTCACCTCGACATCGATGCCGGCGAGCGCGCGAATATTNCCGTAATAGGTCTCGACGCCCTGAACCTTGAGAAGCTGTTCACCGGCCGCCATCAGATTGCGCCCCCTTCTACGGTCGCAATGACCTCTTCGACTTCTTCATCCTCGACACCAAGATAGGCTGCAATAACCCTCGGGTCGTTCTTCACGTGGTCGGGGCTTCCGTCGGAAATCTTCTGGCCGTATTCCAGAACGATGACGTGGTCGGAAATTTCCATGACGACCGACATGTCGTGCTCGATGAGCAGGATCGAGGTGCCGGTTTCGGTGCGAATGCCTTTCAGCAAGGCATTGAGCGCTGCCGATTCACGCGGATTGAGACCGGCAGCCGGCTCGTCGAGGCAAAGCAGCTCCGGACCGGTGCACATGGCGCGAGCGATTTCCAGACGACGCTGGGCGCCGTAAGGCAGGTCGCCGGCCGGATCGTCGGCGCGGTCGATAAGGTCGGCCTTCTCCAGCCAGTGACGCGCAAGCTCGATGGCAGCAGCCGCTTCACGCTTGTAGGGACCGATACCGAGCAGACCAAGCACCGTGAAGCCCGAAGCCTTCATCAGTTTGTTATGCTGGGCGACCAGCAAGTTTTCCAGAACGGTGAGGCCCGAGAACAGGCGGATATTCTGGAAGGTACGGGCAACCTTGGCTTCCTTGGTGATGCGGAAGTCCGGCAGGCGCTCGAGAAGGTACTGCTTGCCGCTGTTCTGCGTCAGCGTAATCATGCCCATCGTCGGCTTGTAAAAACCGGTGATGCAGTTGAAGACGGTCGTCTTGCCCGCACCGTTCGGGCCGATCAGCGCGGTGATTTCACCGCGCTTGGCCTCGAAGGAGAAGTCGTTGATGGCCATCAGGCCGCCGAACTTCATCGACAGGTGCTCGACCTTGAGCAAAGTGTCATTCGACATCGTGTTCTCGACAGGGCTCATCAACCATGGCCCTCCTTGGTAAAGCTTCCGGAGATCGCTTTGCGCTCCTTGAGGAAGGCGGTCGGCTCACGCGAGCCGACGAAACCGCGCGGCTTGAACAGCATGACGATGACCATCGCAAGGCCGAAGAGCAGCATGCGGTAGAGTTCCGGCGTGAAATCCGGTCCGAAGACCATCTTGAGGAAGTCCATTTCGCGCAGCACTTCCGTACCGCCGACCATGACGACAGCGGCGATAGCGATGCCCGTCAGCGAGCCCATGCCGCCAAGGACGACGATGGCGAGAATGACGGCCGATTCCAGGAACACGAAGGATTCCGGCGAGACGAAGCCCTGACGAGCGGCGAAGAAGGAACCGGCGAATCCGCCGAACATCGCGCCGGTGGCGAAAGCGGTCAGCTTCGTCGTCACCGTGTTGATACCGAGCGAACGGCAGGCGATTTCATCTTCGCGAAGCGCTTCCCACGCACGGCCGATCGGCATGCGGCGCAGCCGGATCGTCACATAGGCGGTCAGCATGCAGAGAGCCAGGATGACGTAGAACAGGAAGATCTTGTAATAGGCCGAAGACGACGGCAGGCCGAAGACCTTGGCGAAATTGTTCGCCTTGCCGACATCGAAGCTCCAGATGCCGAAGACCGAAGCCTTGGCGATACCGGAGATACCGAAGGTGCCCTTGGTGACTTCCGTCCAGTTGATGATGACGAGACGAATGATTTCACCGAAGGCAAGCGTCACGATCGCCAGATAGTCGCCGCGCAGGCGCAGCACGGGGAAGCCGAGAATGACGCCCCAGAGAGCGGCAAAAATACCGGCCAGCGGCAGCAGCACCCAGAAGGAAAAGCCGAAATGGGCCGACAGCAGCGCATAGGAATAGGCGCCGACTGCGTAGAAGGCGACATAGCCGAGGTCGAGCAGACCGGCGAGACCAACGACGATATTCAGACCCCAGGCGAGCATCACGTAGATCAGGATCTGGATGCCGAAATTGTCCACCCATTTCAGCGCGCCCTGCGGACCGAGGAAATAGGCTGTCAGCAGCGGATAAACCACCAGGAAAAGCAGGGCGAACTTCAGGAAATGCGTCCGGAAGAAGCCTTTTTCCGTCGAAATCTCCAGATCGCCATGACGCGCCTTCAAAAGCTTGCGCTGATCAAGATGCGGCCTGACGAAAACAACCACGATGAAACGGCCGATGGCGGCGACCAGCACGAAAATGGCCAGCAGTCCCCAACGCTGAACGATAATCAGCTCGTTGTTGATGTTCTGCTGCGTGCCGAGACCGACATAGAGAACGAACAGGCCAAGTGCGATGAGGCCGGAGAAGAAGGCTTCCCTAAGCCCCTTCTGGACAAGCCCGGCGTCGGACTTGCCAGCGGAAGTGTCGATGTTTGCCATGACTTATACCTTCTCGACTTCCGGCCGGCCGAGAATGCCCGTCGGCTTGAAGATCAGCACGAATGCAAGAATGGCGAAGGTAGCGACATCCTTGTACGCGATGGTGAAATAGGCCGACCACAGGGATTCGATGAGGCCGATCATCAGCCCGCCGAGAACAGCACCCGGCAGTGAGCCGATGCCGCCGAGAACGGCTGCGGTGAAGGCCTTGACGCCCGGGATGAAGCCATCGTTGAACGATGCGACACCATAGTACATCAGATACATCGTGCCGGCGACGGCCGCGAGTGCCGCACCCATGATGAAGGTGATGGAGATGGTCTGGTCAACATTGACGCCCAGAAGGGCGGCCATCTTGCGGTCCTGTTCGGTGGCGCGCTGAGCACGTCCGAGTGCCGTCTTGTTGACGAGATACCAGAAGGCAGCAAGCAGGACGACGGTCACGACAATGATGATGATCTGCTTCAGCGAGATCGAGAGACCACCAACATTATANACCGTGCCGACGAGCGGCGGGATCGGCTTGTTGCGCGGACCCTGCGTCACCTGGATGAAGTTGGACAGCGTGATCGACATGCCGATCGCGGTAATCAGCGGCGCCAGGCGGAATGANCCGCGCAGCGGGCGGTAGGCGACGCGCTCNATCGTCCAGTTCCACAAACTCGTCATCAGCATCGCGACCACAAGCATCGCCAATAGCAGCACGGCTACCGGAAGACCTGCAAAGATGGATGTGAGAACGAGAAAGACGATAAGAGCAGCGAAACCACCAAGCATGAAAATATCGCCATGGGCGAAGTTGATCATGCCGATAATGCCGTAAACCATCGTATAGCCAATAGCCACAAGGCCATAGATGGATCCGAGAGTCAGCCCATTGAAGAGCTGCTGGACGAAATACTCCATATGTCATTTCCCCTGGATGCGAACCAAATTTAAGTTGCATCTCTTATTGGTTTTATCGCTCATGCTTTCACATGAGCCTCTAGCTCGCATTGCATAGCGGTTTCGTTGGAAATGTGAAGACAAAAAGGATTTACTGCGCCAGAATCTTGGGCAAACAGCGGTAAATGGCGCAATTCAAACCAAAATCCACACAAAAGCGGCATCGTTTGGCAATTTTTTAGCCAGATCCGGCTTTGTCAATTAATCTTTGTGCACTGNACCAAGCCAGAAACGCTCGCGTCGCGCGTAAACTGTTCCACAAGTAAGGAAGTTGACGAAATTTCAAACTCGAAGATGCTGTTAATTGCAAATGCCATTTCACCGACCATTGCCGCTGACGGCTTCATGNAAATCCTGCGGGCCTGTGTTAATGTTACGGGATTCCGGCAAGGGGTGCGGCAACACCTCCGATAGACTATATATAGCGCAGTAGTCTCAGGACAGATTTACGGGCGAACGGCAGGAATATGCTGAAGACATTCGAACGGGCGGCACTCGAAGCCGGCAAGGCCATCATAGAGGTCTTCTGCGACGGCTGCCCGGTGGAAATGAAGGCNGACGAAAGTCCGGTGACGATCGCCGACCAGGAGGCCGAGCGCATCATACTGGCGCATCTGCAACGCGATTTCCCCGAGATCCCTGTCATCGCCGAAGAATCAGTGGCTGCCGGCAAGGTGCCCGACATCGCCGGAAAGTCGTTCTTTCTCGTCGACCCGCTCGATGGCACCCGCGAATTCCTGGATAAGCGCCGGGAGTTTACCGTCAATATCGCCTATGTGGAAAATGGCATTCCGGTCGCCGGTATCGTCTACGCCCCGGCGCTGGGCATCGCTTTTTCCGGCGAACGCGG
>JGI25160J50197_1001801_pt1 | contig 10345 bp, 5 predicted proteins | sample AraplaMF_Cvi_mMS_FD_50197 | JGI IMG/M metagenome (IMG submission 50197)
GTCTTCGCAAAAGCAGCCTGGACAGCCCTGCAAGATGCAGACGGCAATGTGCGTCCCGGCGCTTTTATACAGGTGGAATTCATGATAAAGGATGATCAAAAATATGCAGACACCAAAGGATGGGGATGGGCGCGATGGAAAGGCCCCCAGCTCACGCCTTATGGCAAGAATGCCCTCTTTGCCACAGAGTGCATCAACTGCCACCGCCCGGTGCAGGGTAATGATCTTGTTTTCACTTCTCCTATAAAACACTAAAAGCTATTACCATGCGATTGATATATGCATTGATGACTATTGTCACCTTATTTAGCTTCGGCTGTTCCAGCCAGGTTGATAATGCACAACTGGTGAACAGGGAAGCCTCCCTCCCATCCTCTTTTCAATTTGAAGCAAAAGGCCTCAATAAAGTGATCAGCTCTTCCATCAACAGGAAAAAGGGTACTATGAGCACCCTATATGGTAATGACCAGGCCTTTCAACATGCCCATACCAAAGCAGACAACAGCTATCCCAACGGATCATTACTGGCGCTGGTAACCTGGAAACAGCAGGAAGATCCGCACTGGTTTGGAGCCAACATTCCCGGAGAACTGCAAAGTATTGAACTGGTTAAAATAAACGCCGCTAATGCCAGCTACGAACAATTCACCGGCACGGCACTTACGCAGGCCACTAATACAGATACTGCGCTGATAACCAAACGAACACAGTATATCCTGGACGAAAAGCCAGCCGTAACGCCATAATTACCAGTCATTTAACAGGCGGACGCAACAGGGAGGAATATAATTCCTTATCTTTCGCCCTTAAATAATTAATCTATCTCTATGTTGCGTAAATTCCTGAAAATCTTACTGATTGTTATCGTGGTGTTGGTAGCGGCCGCCTTCGCCATTCCTTACTTCTTTAAGGATAAGATCATGGCCATTGTAAAAACGGAGCTGAACAAGCAGTTAAACGCCAAAGTTGATTTTAAGGATGTAGACATCAGCCTTTTCCGGCATTTCCCCCGCCTGGCAGTAGGACTGGAAGAATTGAAGGTCATTAACGTGGCTCCTTTTGAGGGAGATACCTTAGTGGCTGTTAAGAAGATAGACGCCGCCCTGAACCTCATGAGCGTTATCAAGGGTGGAAAAATGGAGATCTACAGCGTTGCAGTAGACCAGCCCCGTGTAAACGCCATTGTGGCCGCCAACGGAGACGCCAACTGGAACATCACCAAACCGGATACCGCACAAACGACTACTGATACCGCAGCTGCCAAGCCTTTTTCCATGAGCCTGGAAAGCTACGAAATATCAGATGCTTATATTAATTACGACGACCGCCAGGGCAATATGCAGATGATCATCGATCATCTGAACCATGAAGGCAAAGGAGATTTCACACAAGATCTCTTTACCCTGGAAACCAGTACCAATGCAGATGCCATTACCTTCCGCTATGGCCTGATCCCCTACCTTTCACAGGTAGGCGCCAAAGTGGACGCAGATATACAGATAGATAACAAAACCAGTACCTATACCTTCAAGAATGGCAAAGTACTGATGAATAACCTGGAACTGGCTGTGCAGGGCTTCTTCAAGCTGATCAACGACAGCACCTACGGTATGGACCTGAGCTTTAAAGCGCCTTCTACCAACTTTAAAGACCTCCTTTCCCTGGTGCCCTCTGTATACTCAAAAGATTTCGGCAAGATCAAAACAGAAGGTACCGCTGCCTTCGACGGCTTTGTAAAAGGCACTTACAGCGCTACACAGATGCCTGCCTTCGGCGTGCACCTGGCCGTTAAGAACGGTTTCTTCCAGTATCCTGATCTGCCCAAACCTGTTAAGAACATACAGCTGACGCTGAACGTGCAGAACCCGGATGGCGTTCCTGATCATACCGTGGTAGACATGCCCGCCGCTCACCTGGAAATGGACAACACCCCGCTGGACCTGCGACTGCTGGTGAAAACACCGGTATCCGACATGTATGTGGACGGCGCGGCCAAAGGAAAACTGGACCTCTCCAAAGTAACCCAGTTCGTGAAACTGGAACAGGGTACCGAACTTACCGGCCTGCTGGATGCCGATATCAACGCTAAAGGCAACATGAGCGCGATAGAAAAACAACAGTACGACCGCTTCTACGCAGCCGGCACCTTGCTGTTAAACAACCTGCTGTACCGCAGCAAAGACTATCCGGACGGTGTAAAGGTGAACAACCTGTCATTGAAATTCAACCCGCGTAATGTAACAGTAGAACAATTTAACGGCCAATACCTGGGCACTAATTTCCAGGCCAACGGTGAGGTAATAACCTGCTGGCCTATATGTTCAAGAACCAGCCGCTGGATGGTAAACTCGCTGTTAAAGCAGACCAGGTGAACCTGGATAAATGGATGGGTACTACCAGCAGCACGACTAGCACCGCTGCCGCTACAGATACCGCCAATGCCGAGCCCTTTGCAGTGCCGGCTAATCTTGATCTGGGCCTGACCGCGCAGGTGGATAAAGTGCATTACGATAAACTGGACCTCAGTAATCTCTCCGGCAACCTGCTGATCAAAGATCAAACAGTACTGATGCAGAATCTGAAAGGCAACGCCCTGCAGGGAAGCATGGAGATAAACGGCAGCTACAGCACCAAAGAAAGCAAACACAACCCGGATATCGACCTCGCCTATAACGTACAGAACCTGGACGTACAGCAGACTTTCAATGCCTTTAACACCGTACAGAAACTGATGCCGATAGGACAGTTCCTCTCCGGTAAGATCTCCTCGCAGTTAAGCCTGCACGGTAAACTGGGCAAGGATATGATGCCTGTGCTCAACACACTCACCGGTGACGGTAACCTGCTGCTGATAGAAGGTTTCCTGAAGAAGTTTGCACCGGTAGATCAGCTGGCTAACCAGCTGAATGTTGCGCAGCTGAAAGACATCTCCCTGAAAGATATCAAAAGCTATTTCTCTTTTGAGAATGGACGCGTGAAGATCAATCCTTTCAAAGTAAAAGTGGCGAATGTAAATATGGGTATTGCCGGCTCTCATGGTATTGACCAGTCGCTGGACTATACGCTGAACCTCGTGCTGCCACGCAGCGTAATGGGCTCACAGGCCAATTCCCTGATCAATAACCTGGTTACAAAGGCCGCTGACAAAGGCATCCCCGTAAATGTAAGCGACAGTGTACACCTGCAGGTATTGTTAGGTGGTAACATTATGAAGCCTACCTACAAGACCGATCTGCAGGAAACGGCTTCCCGTGCAACCGCAGAGTTGAAAGACCAGGCTGCTGCACTGGTGAAGAATAAAGTGGATTCTGCAAAGAATACCGTAAAAGATTCACTGAACCAGGTTAAACAGAATGTAGCCAATTCACTGAAAGATCAGCTGGCCAAAAAGCTGAGCGGACAAAAGGATACAGCTGCCACTGCAGGCCAGGAAAAACCTGCACAGAATGCGGGTAAACAGGCCGAGCAGACCTTGAAGAATACCTTGAATGGGATATTTAAGAAGAAAAGTCAATAAATGATTGTAGGAGGTCCGGGTCTTCCATCCCCGTCATTGCGAGGAGCAGCGGAGCCAAGTGTGTGGAGCGACGAAGCAATCTCCTAACACAATCTCCGCGAAGATCATTTAGAAGATTGCGTCAGGAGATTGCTTCGTCGCGGCTAACCCGCCCAGGCCTGGGGCCTCCTCGCAATGACGCGACTCCTGGACCCACTTTCACCCCTTCAAACATTAATTAACCGTTCCGGCATTACTACCCGGAACGGTTTTTTTTCGTACCTTTTATATGGCTTTAAATCCACGTTCATGACCACCTTTATCTATAGTACGTACTGTAATGCCAGCCTGCTGGCGGGACTGGTGTTCCTGATCATGGGTTACTTCATACGACGCTTTCCTCCCAAAAGCATGAAAACCTGGTATGGCTACCGCAGTTTTTACTCCACACAGAATATTGATACCTGGCATGCGGCTAATGCACATGCTGCTTATATTTCCCGTAAAATAGGGGTATTGCTGCTTGCTTTCGGGATTGTCTGCGCTATATTCTTTTCTTCACAAACAGAGCTCTTCTTTTATGTGACCATCAGTCCGGTGGTAATCGGGGCACTTTATATGGTCGGATATACGGAATGGCGCTTAGGACAGGAGTTTGATGAGGAAGGAAAGAAGCGGGAAGGCGTGGAAGATGCTCCCTGAACCCGCCCGCTTCTATGATACACTTTAGTAAGTATGTGGAATATATTCGTTCTCTACATGACCATCTGCATATAATTTCAGAATAGCATAACCCGGAGGCGTTTCCAGGTAGTACCCGCTGCCAGCAGATTCCTTATCACCTTTGCCCCACCAGAAACCGCTCATAGCGCCATTGCAGCAATAATGGATACCGTTATAAACAGCATTATCTGAAAGGTGATTATGACCACTCAGGCATACTTTCACTTTATCCTGGTGTTTGAAGAACAGGTCTTTCAGCCGTTTATGATCTCCATGACCGCCCCCTACCAGTATAGGCGTTATACCCAGTATCGGATAATGAGACATCAGCAAAGTAGGCGTACCGGCGGGTAGTTTGGCCAGATCCTGCTCCAGCCAATGGTATTGCTCCTCATCTAATGAAACGNCTTTGTTGTTGCCATCCAGTATGATAAAATGCCAGCCGCCTTTGGTAAAGCTGTAATAAAGGGAGGGCATCTTCAGCCGCCTGGCAGCATAAGCTTTTCCATACATTTCATCTTCTTTGGAAGGCGCTTTCCACCAGATATCATGATTGCCGATGCAGCTGAAGATCTCATAGCCCTTAAGGTTGGCCGTGCATTTATCCCACAGATCCCAGAGGCGGTTTACCTGTTCCCTTTGAACATTGTCATAGGAAACATCCATTACGGCATCTCCGCCATTCAGGAAGAAATCTACTTTACGGCCTTTGATCTCTTCCAGGCATTTTTGAAAACGTTCGGGCGCATTGTCTGCCTCGCTGATGTGCACATCGGTAATATGCGCGATGGTTAATACCGGTTTACGTACAGGCTTTGCTACCGCTTTGGCAACAGGGGCTGCCAGGGCGCCGGCCGCCAGCAGGCCGGTATGTTTAAGTATGTCTCTTCTGTTCATGTTATAATTATTGCCAGTCAAAGATCTGTTGCAGTTTCGGGTTCAGTATTACCTGTGTATAAGGCACAGGGCGATAGTAATATTTCGGTTCAATGAATTGACGCCTGTTGGTTTCTGTTACAATAGGACCGCCAGCCACGCCATTTTTCAGGTATACTGTTACGTTATCGCCAATGTTACCGGTTTTGTAATAGATGAGCGGGATACCCAGGGAATTCTTCTCTTTTCCGTCTTCAGCAGGAATGTTCTGATCTTTGCCAATGAGGATGATATCTTCTGCCCCATCACCGGTAAGATCATATTTGCCAAGACCGGGGAAGTACATGCCTTCGGGTATCTGCTCCAGTAATTTACCCGCGTGCCATCTCATCAGATCGTCGTAGCGGTAACCTTCCATGGCCAGCTCTACTCTCCTTTCACGGCGTATTTCCAGTATGANGCCGCTCATGGCGCCAGTAACATTAGGATATTGCGCGCGCAACACAGGATCGGGCGTTGTGTTGCTGGCCNCCAGGCTCATGGCCGGCATACCGGCACGGCTGCGCAAAAGATTTACAGATTGATCCAGGTCTGCCTGTGTAAGGGCGCCCAGTTCGGCTAAGGCTTCTGCATAAATAAGCAAAGCTTCCGCATAACGGTAAACAGGAAAATCCACGCTGCCCGCCACCAGGTTATCCCTGGTATTGGTATATCCTTTCAGCTGATGATATCCTGAGAAGTTTTTGTTCAGCTGCTGAATATAGGGCTTGCTCTCACCAGCTTTGGTGAAACCAGGACCTGCCAGGGTTTGAGACATCCTCGGATCACGGTTGCGGAACTCTGCTGCAAACTGCATTGTTTCATAACCGGGTATGGCGGTAAAGCGGCTGCCGTCGCGCATCAGGTAAGTTTGTACCAGGTTGCGGGAAGGGCACTGTTCGTAATCGCCAAATACATAAGAGTTGTTATTGCTGCTGAAGTTATTTTTGTTAAGATCGTAAGGATAAGCCAGTATCACTTCTTTATTCTGTAAAAGGTCCTGACTGGTGAAAAGTGTGGCGTAATCCTGTTCCGGTTTACCGGTATTGTAGATGGTGAATTTACCGGAAGCCATGATCTCTTTCGTTACTGCTATAGCGGTGTCCAGCAGGCGGGCAGCCGTGTTTTGCAGGCCCAGCTCCGGATGATATTTCCGATAGCTGCCTTCGTATAATGCAATACGCGCATAAAGCATTTTTGCGGCCCAGATATCGGGGGTACCGGAAGGCACGCTGGCTCTTACATGCGTGGCAGCAAAGCTGATATCCGCCAGGATACTGTCTACCACCAGCGCTCGGGGGTCACGGGGTTTGTACAGTTCTGCGGTATCATCCGGGTTCAGGGCATGACCATACCAGGGCACATCTGAATACCGTTTCACTTTATCGAAATAGAAAGCGGCGCGATAGTAACGGGCCATACCTGCATAATGATCTTTCACCTCCTGCACCAGTACCGCCTGGTTGTAGTGATCAAGGAAATAGTTGATATCACGCAGACGGCCCCAATCCCAGCCGCCGGTAATGTTCTGTGAGCTGGGCGCGCCTGTCATAATGTTCTTGACCTCGATGGCAGCGGTGGTGCCCATGTTATCGCTGGACTGATCTTCGAAATATTCACCGGGGCCGGGAAGGCTCAGGAGGCCGTTCACATACAGCGCCAGGTCTTCTTCACTTTTAAAGAATAATTCAGGAGAGATGCTGTCCTGCGGATAACGGTTCAGGAAATCTTTCTTACACGAAACACCCGCCAGCACGATGATAAAAATATATACAGTAAATTTTTTCATGTTTCTACATTTAGGCATTAAAGATCAAGATTAAGGCCNGCAGCAAATTTGCGCTGATAAGGATAGGCCCAGCCAAAACCATCGATGATGGATTCCGGATCTACATATTTCTTGATGGATGAAAATTCGAAGACATTCTCACCGCTTACAAATATGCGCAGCCGGCTGATGTGATAACGTTTGGTGAGTGATGCAGGCAGCGTGTAACCGATGGTTACGTTCTTGATACGGAGATAAGCGGCGTTCAGCAGGTATTTTGACTGCGGAATATCGAGGCCTTTCTTATTGTTGTTATCTGCCAGCCATGATTGTAATACCGGGTAATAAGAATTTGTGTTGGCATCTGCCAGTCCTGCCGCTATATAAGACGCGCTGTGTTGTGCACGCACATCCGGATCATCTGCTTTCCCTCTGTAGAAATCAAGGTTCCAGGGATAAATGTTAGCATACGGCTGCTGGAAAGGCCCCCAGAACAGATAGTGATGCGGGTAATAATCCATCTTGCCAATACCCTGCATGAAAACAGACAGATCGACATTGTTCCAGCTCATATCCAGGTTGATGCCGTAACGGTAGCGCGGACTGGTATTGCCGATAACAGACAGGTCTTTGGGATCTTTTGCAGAAGGGCCTAACTCTATTTTCTGATCATTATTCAGGTCTTTATATTTTGGCCAGCCTTCTACGATCTCCAATGCGCCCCAGGGAATGATGGCAGACTGGTTCAGTTTATTGGCTTCGTCTTTACTCTTAAAATATCCATCGTTGGTCAATCCCCATAACTCCCCTATCGTTTGCCCTTCCCAGTATTTGGAGCTGAAGAGCTGCTGATCATTCTTGAAACGGGTGATCTTAGTCTTGTCGTCAGAGAGTGTAACTTTCAATCCGAAGCTTAGCGGTTTGCCGGCTACATTGAACTCATTACGATAGCCGAGTGTCAGTTCCCAACCACGGGTAGAAAGGTCTGCCGCATTCTGCTGCGGAGCGCTGGTACCCAATACTGCAGGCAGTTCCTGTCCCTGTGTAAGCATGCCTTTGGTATTACGGATAAAGTAATCGAAAGAGGCCTGCAGCCTGTTCTCCAGGAAGCCCAGGTCTCCCCCTACGTTGGTGGTGGTCACTTTCTCCCAGGTATAGTTGCTCGGGTCTACTGTCAGCAATGGAGCGCCGGAAATAATGGTCTGCCTGGCATTTCCGCCAATCAGGTAATCAGACAGTTTGGTAGGTATGGATTGAATATAACCGAAATAGCTTACACTCTGGTTACCCAGGCTGCCATAAGAAGCCCTTAGCTTCAGTGTAGAAAGCAATGGAGCAAGACCTTTCATGAAGTGCTCTTCGCTGGCGATCCAGGCGCCGGACACAGAAGGGAACAGGCCCCAGCGGTTGCTGGAAGGGAAACGGGAAGAGCCATCGTAACGTCCGTTCACTTCCAGTATATAACGATCGTTGAAAGTGTAGTTGATCCTGCCAAAGAAGCTGCGGATCGCATACGCATAATATTCCGTACCTACTGTAGCATCGCCGTTAGTAAGGGCGATATAAGGCAGAGAGGATGAAATGAGGTTCTTCTTATTGGCATCGATGCGTTGCCATTCATAGCTTTCCTGGCTGTATCCACCAATAAGATTAATAGCATGGTGTCCAAAGCTTTTGCGGTAGTTGGCAAAGAGGTCTATCACATCGTGATCAATGGTGCCGTTGTTCTCGGTTACACCGCTGTTATCGCCTTCCAGGCGTATATCGTTGGGGCCATAACCGATATTATATTTCTTCTGGTCAGTATGATACTTCCACAGTTCTCTTTTGAAGCTGGCATCGCCGGTGATCTGCAGCTCATTATTAAAGAACGAGGCTACACCACGGATGATGTCCTGGAAACCGAAGCGGGTACTGGTATTACGGCCTCCATCTACCAGTTTGGCAGCCAGGCGGCCAGCGGCAGTATTGGCCCAGGTACCATCAGGATTAACAGCCACCTGTGTTGGTTGCAGATAATATACATCTGTAATATTGAAGGCCGGCGCATCTGCCTTGGTTTGGTATACGCTGAGGTTATTATCTATCTGCAACCAGGAAATAGGCCGCAGGTTGATCTTTCCACGGAGACCGTAACGATTCCAGTCATCTTTCGCCAGCTTGTTCAATCCATTCTCTTTGGTATAATCAGCAGAGAGCAGGTAGCCTATCGGCATCTTCTTAGCTGTTTCTGCTGTGCCATTCAGTGAAATGCTATGATACTGGGAAGAGTTAGACTTGCTGAAAAAATAGTCATTCCAGTCATTGCTGCCCATATACGCCCATTTGTTGGGATCAGAAGGATCGATGCGGGTATCCGGCAGAGATGGGTTTTCTGATCTTTCTTTCGCCCATTTGTAGTATTCATCTGAGTAGTTTACATAATCCCATGGCGTATTATCTGTAGCCGTTTCCAGCACGCGGGAATAAATGTAGGGATCTGTTATGGGTTCAGGTACTACGGTAGGCCTGGATGAAGCAAAGTAATTGCTGTAGCTCACCGTTTGCTTGCCGCCTGCTGTACCTTGTTTGGTGGTAATAAGGATCACACCATAAGAGGCGCGTGCACCGTAAATGGCTGCCGACGCCGCATCGCGCAATACGGAGATGGTGGCGATATCTGAAGGGTTGAGGCGGATCAGGTCGTCTGTAGCAGATGCGATACCATCGATGATGATCAGCGGAGCAGTACTGTTAGTGCCGCCTCCATTGATGGATGTAAAGCCGCGTATGTTGATCGTAGGCGTCTGGCCAGGCCTGCCGCCCGGATAACTGATGTTAAGTCCGGGACTCAGACCCTGCAAACCCTGCATCACATTGGCGATAGGCCTGGCGGCCAGCTGCTTGCCTGAGATCTGATCTACCGCACCGGTAACATTGATCTTTTTCTGCGTGCCGTAACCTACTACAATCACTTCTTCCATGGAGTTTTTGGAAGGTTCCAGCACTACGGTTAAAGACTCTCTCCCGTTCAATGATACCTCCTGCAGATCAAAACCAACATAGGAGAACAGCAATACTGCATTCTCGGGCACGCTCAGCTGAAAGTTTCCCTTTTCGTCTGTAACGCTGCCAATGGCTGTATTCTTAAGGCGTACACTTACGCCAGGCAATGCTTCCCCGGCGGGACTGGTTACCTTTCCCTTTACCAGCAGATCTTTACTGATCACTGCAGCGGGCGCAATCACGATCAGCTTGTCTGACATTCTCCGGAACTGCAGCGAAGTATTTTCCAATACTTTGGCCAGTACCTTGTCGATGCTCCAATCGCTGGCATCCAGTGTTACTTTGTGATTGAGCGGAAGATAATCGTCGTTGTATACAAACCTGTATGCACTGTTCTTTTCTATCAGGCCGAGCGCCTTTTCCAGTTGCACCGATGAGATCTTTAAAGTAACGGTGGA
>JGI25160J50197_1001806_pt1 | contig 10328 bp, 10 predicted proteins | sample AraplaMF_Cvi_mMS_FD_50197 | JGI IMG/M metagenome (IMG submission 50197)
CCGGCGACATCGCCGGGTGCCGCCGCGAGCTGTCCGAGGCGACGCTGCTGCTTCAGCAGGAGCCAAAATGATTCCGGAGGACGCGCCTTTGCGATCGTGCAGCCAGACAGCGGACGTGCGTTCAGGGAATACCGGCACGCCGGCCACTCCCTATCGTTCCGCGCAATGAAGGAATCCGGAGCAGCCCATGCGAGCACAGCCCTCCTCCAACAGGTACAGAGATCGCCGGTTTGCATCGACGCTTTTGGGCGCGGCCGTAGCATTTTGGCTGGTATGGTTGCCCCCGGTCGCGGCTGTTGCGCAAACGGCGTTGCCGACGATGCCGCCATCGATCGGAATGCTCACGACCTCGCCGCTCAACATGGGTTCGACACGGCCTGAAGGCATTCCGCTGGGCTCGACTGAAATTGCAACGCCGGGCGTATCTCCGATCACGCCATTGCAAGGCGCGACGAACTGCGCCGCGTCAGGCAATCCCGCATCATCTGGATCTCTGTTCGACGGCGGCGGGCTCTCCGGAAGCTCGTCGCCTGGCTGCCCAAACGGCATGACGACCCAGTCAGCCTTGCCTCCCTCGACATCGACAGTCGGACGCGTCGGGATTCCGCTTGGATCCACCGAGCTCGGCAGCGCCGGAATCAGTTCGTTCGTGCCGGTGCCCGGCCCTGACTCCGTGGGCAGCACGAGTTCAATCAACGGCTCCGGCAATCCCGGAGCTCAAGGAGGATCATCGCCGTGAAACGGAGCCTCACCCTTGCACTCGTTGCTCTCGCCGCGATCCTGATCGGCGGGGGCTTCTGGTTCTTCGGTCGCGACAAGAAGCCGGTCGTCGCCGCCGCGCCCGTACCCGCCGCCGTGCCAGTGGTTGCTGCCACCGTCACCGGCAAGGATGTTCCGATCTATCTGCGCGGCATCGGCACGGTGATCGCCTACAACACCGACGTCGTGCGCAGCCAAATTCAGGGACAGATCGTCAAGATCGCCTTCACCGAGGGCCAAACCGTCAAGGCCGGCGACTTGCTCGCCCAGATCGATCCTCGTCCTTACGAGGCACAGATCGAGCAGCTGACGGCGAACCGCGACAGGGACCAGGCGCAGCTCGTGAACGCCGAGGCCAATCTGTCACGCTACAATCAGCTCGGCGACAAGGGCTATGCGACCCCGCAGCTGATCGAGACGCAGACGGCGCAGGTGGCGCAGCTCAAGGCCGCCGTAAAGGCCGACGAGGCGCAAATCGATCAGGCCAATGTCCAGCTCAGCTACACGCGCCTGACGTCGGCGATCCCCGGCATCACGGGTGTCCGCCAGATCGACGTCGGCAACGTGATTCATCCGACCGATCCGAACGGTCTCGTCGTCGTCACCCAGATCGAGCCGATCTCGCTGCTGTTCACCCTGCCGCAGGCTGATCTGCCCGTCATCCAGGAGCAGGCCGCGAAGGGGGCGCTGAAGGTGGTCGCCTACAGTCAGGACAACAAGATGAAGCTCGACGAGGGCACGCTGCTGTTGGTCAACAATGAGATCGCGGGGACCACCGGGACCGTCCAGCTCAAGGCGGTATTCCCCAACCACGAGCACCGGCTGTGGCCGGGGCAGCTGGTGAACGCGCGCCTGCTGCTGGAAACCCGCAAGGATGCCCTGACGGTGGCCGGATCGGCCGTTCAGCAAGGTCCGAACGGCAGCTATGTCTACGTCGTGTCTCCCGATCAGACTGCCACCTTGCGTCCCGTTCACGTGGTCGAGATCAGCGACGGGCAGGCCCTGATCGATCAGGGCCTGAAATCGGGCGACGTCGTCGTGGTCGATGGCCAGTATCGGCTGACCGAAGGAAGCCGCGTCAGGGAGCTGCACGGCAAGGCGGCGCGCGAAGCCGACCTGCAAAGCGCCGTGCAGGACGCGCTCCCATGAACCTCTCCGCGCCCTTCATCATGCGGCCGATCGCAACTGCCCTGCTGATGGCCGGCCTGCTGTTGTGCGGCCTTGCGGCCTATCCGCTGCTGCCGGTCGGCGCGCTGCCGAACGTCAACTACCCGACCATCCAGATCTCGGCGCAACTGCCGGGCGCGGACCCCGGCACGATCGCTTCGTCCCTGGCCACGCCGCTCGAGCAGCAGCTCAGCCAGATCCCCGGCATCACCCAGCTCACCTCGTCCAGCGCGCTCGGCGTGGCACAGCTCACGGTGCAGTTCGAGTTATCGCGCACGGTGGACAGCGCCGCGGTCGACGTGCTGGCAGCGATCAACGCCGCCAGCCCCTTTCTGCCGCCGAACATCCCCTACCCGCCGACGATCCGGAAGGTCAATCCGGCGGAGACGCCGATCATGCTGATCGCGCTGACGTCGGACTCGTTGCCGCTGACCACGGTCGACGCCTATGCGGAGAACATCCTGCTGCCGAAGATCTCGCAGGTGCCGGGCGTGGGCCTGGTCGGCATCGGCGGCCAGCAGAAGCCCGCAATCCGTATCCGCGTCAATCCGCAGGCGCTCGCCGCCCGCGGCATCGGCCTCGAAGACGTGCGCAGCGTGATCGCCGGCGCCAATGTCGACCTGCCGAAGGGCACGCTCAACAGCCCGCGCGTCACCTACACGCTGAACACCAACGACCAGCTCCTGAAACCTTCGGCCTATGAGGACCTCATCATCGCCTATCGCAACGGCTCGCCGGTACGCATCCGCGATATCGGCACGGCGATCGAGGCCCCCGAGAACGACCTCCTCGCCGGCTGGTACGGCAAGGATCGCGCCATCATCCTNGCGGTCCAGCGCGTCCCCGGCGCCAATGTGATNGAGACGGTCGANCGCATCAAGAAGCTGCTGCCGCAGCTGCAAGCTTCCGTTCCGCCGGCGGTCAAGGTGACGATCGCCGCGGACCGCACCGCCACGATTCGCGCGGCNGTGTCCGACGTCCAGTTCACGCTGATGCTCACNGTCGCATTGGTGGTGATGGTCATCTTCCTGTTCCTGCGGAATTTCTGGGCCACCCTCATTCCGGCGATCACGGTTCCGCTGGCGCTGATCGGCACGTTCGCGGTTCTCTACGTGCTCGGCTATAGCCTGGACAATCTCTCGCTGATGGCGCTGTCGATCGCGGTCGGATTCGTGGTCGACGATGCCGTCGTGGTGATCGAGAACATCGTACGCCATCTCGAGCAGGGCATGACGCCGATGGAGGCGGCGCTGAAGGGCTCCCGCGAGATCGGCTTCACCATCGTCTCCATCACCCTGTCGCTGATCGCGGTGTTCATCCCGCTGTTCCTGATGGGCGGCTACGTCGGCAAGCTGTTCCAGGAATTCGCAGTCACGATCACCGCAGCGCTGCTGCTGTCCCTGGTCATCTCGCTCACACTGACGCCGATGATGTGCGCGCGGCTGCTGAAGGATCAATCCCGAAAGAAACACGGCCGGCTCTATCTCGCCTTCGAACGGGGATTCGACGCCCTGCTGTCACTCTATGCGAGAGGCCTGCGGATCGTTCTGCGCCATCGCTTCGCGACGCTGCTGGTGATGCTCTCGACCATCGCGCTGACCGGCTATCTGTACGTGATCATCCCGAAAGGCTTCTTCCCGCAGCAGGACACCGGGCAGATCGTCGGCATCACCGAGGCTGCCCAGGACATCTCCTTCCCCGCGATGTCCGAACGTCAGCAGGCGATCGTCGACATCCTCTCGAAAGATCCGGCGATCCAGTCGGTCGCGAGCTATATCGGTCCGGGCGGACCGACGGCAACGCTCAATCAGGGACGCATCTTCATCGTCCTGAAGCCGAAGCCCGAGCGCAAGGCCAGCGCCGATCAGGTGATCGAGCGGCTGGGGCCACAGCTCGCCCACATCCAGGGCATCAGGCTCTACATGCAGGCTGCCCAGGACATCACCATCGGCGCAAGGCTGTCGAAAACGCAGTATCAATACACGCTGACGGACGCCGATTCCAACGAGCTCGCCAACTGGTCGGCAACCTTCCTGGCAAAACTTCGCGCGCTCGACCTCATCACCGATGTCGCGAGCGACCAGGCCAATGCCGGTCCGAGGCTCGAAGTCACCGTCAATCGGGAAGTCGCCTCCAGTTTCGGCATCCTGCCGACGACGATCGACAACGCCCTCGACGACGCCTTCGGCCAGCGCATCGTCTCCACCATGTTCACCTCGCTGAACCAGTATCACGTCGTGATGGAGGTCGATCCGAAGTTTCAATACGGACCCGAGGCGCTCAAGGACATCTACCTGAACTCGGCTACCGGCCAGCAGGTCCCCCTGAGCACGCTGGTCCACGCCGTCATCAAGCCTGCGCCCATCCTGATCAATCACCAGAGCCTGTTTCCCTCTGTCACGATATCGTTCAACCTGCGGCCTGGCGCGGCGCTCGGCGACGCGGTGACGGCAATCCAGAAGATCGAGAAGGAGACCGGCAAGCCCGCCTCGCTGTCGACCTCGTTCCAGGGCAATGCGCAGGCCTTCCAGTCCTCGCTGTCGGGCACGCCGCTCTTGATCGGCGCGGCGCTGATCGTGATCTACATCATTCTCGGCGTGCTCTATGAGAGCCTGATCCATCCGATCACGATCCTGTCGACGCTGCCTTCGGCCGGCATCGGTGCGCTGCTGCTGCTGCTCGCCGTCCATATGGATCTCAGCGTCATCGCGATCATCGGCATCATCCTGCTGATCGGCATCGTCAAGAAGAACGGCATCATGCTGGTCGACTTCGCTTTGGAGGTGGAACGCGAGCACGGGCTCAGCCCGGAAGAGGCGATCTACCAGGCCTGCACCCTGCGTTTCCGCCCGATCCTGATGACGACGATGGCCGCGCTGCTCGGCGGCGTGCCGCTGATGCTCGGCACCGGTACCGGCGCGGAGCTGCGCCAGCCGCTCGGCTACACCATCGTCGGCGGCCTGATGCTCTCGCAGATCCTGACGCTCTACACCACGCCCGTGGTCTATCTGTATCTCGACAAGCTCGGCAGCTGGTTCACCGGGCGCAAGCCGCGGGCGGCCGCGACATCCAACCTCCCGACAACCAAAGCAGATACGGAACTGAGCCATGAATCCGCTTGAGAAGGTCAGCGCGGGCATGACCGCCGACAAATTGGTGACCGTCACGCCCGAGATGACGGTCGGCCACGTGATACCAGGCATGCCGGCGGTCTACGGCACGCCGATGATGATCCTGCACATGGAAATGGCCGCCGGATCGGCAGTGCAGCCGTCCCTGCCCGCAGGCCATGTCAGCGTCGGGATGATGGTCAACATCCGCCACCTCGCCGCCACGCCGGTCGGCCACACGGTGCGCGCGATCGCGCGGGTGATCGCGGTCGAGGCCAAGAGCGTGCTATTCGAAATCGAGGCCTGGGACGGCAGCCGCAAGATCGGCGACGGCACCCACCGGCGCGGCGTCGTCGATGTCGCCGAGTTCGAGCGGCGGTTCGACGTGACCAACCCAACAGCAGCGCTGGCCTAGCCTCGCGACCGGCGAACAGCTCGCGACCTCGTGCGCTTTGACAAAGGACCTGCCAGATTGCAAAAGACGGCTCTTCAATGTCGCGTTAGACACTTCGTATGACGCTCGAACGCGCGGACGGCTCCACGCCCGTAAAGCCCCGGCGATGGTGGCGCCGTATGCTCCCAGGCTGGCCCATGCGGGATCGCGCTCTACGGTGGGCGTGGGGGAGTGTTGCCCTGCCGCTGGCCGCCATCGCAAACAATGGCGCCGCCNGGCTGCGGTGGCTGAACAGGCCCACGCCCGATATCGNCGAGATCCGCAAGACCATCGAGAACATCGTCGTNGATGCCCAGCGCGCCGCGAGCCTCGTGGCCGCGCGTTCACGGGATGGCTTTCCCGGGAAGCCCTTGTATGACGGCGTTAAGCTGAGCGGGTGGCGGGCTGGTCGCCTCGTGGCTGGCCGGCCGCGGCAGCCATGCATTCCGGCAAAAAGAGCTCCGTTCCCGGAAGCTGAAACGACAAGCGGAGACTAGCGTCGGCGGTCGGAGCCCCGTCGCTACGGAGGGCTTTCGACCATATTTCAGGAGCGACCCCAGATGTTTTCACGACGTGATCTGCTGGCCATGTCCGCGGCAGGCGCCGCCATGGTCGGTTCCAGCGCGCAGGCCGCAACCTTCGGCAACCCGAGCGAGCCGCCGCAAGGCGCCATCAACGCCAAGAGCCCGGGAAGTCTGACCGACCCAGGTCCGCAGAACCCTGAATTGGGCAGGCAATTCCCCTCCGCACAAACGCCGCCGGCGACCGACGTCGGCGGCCAGCCGATGGATTGGGCCTCGTTCAACAATGCACCGAGGCGCATCCAGAATGGCGGCTGGGCCCGGCAAGTCACCGTCGCGGACTTCGCCATCTCGAAGGAAATCTCCGGCGTCAACATGCGGCTGTCTGCCGGCGGCGTCCGCGAGCTGCATTGGCATCAGGCGGCCGAATGGGCGATCATGACCTACGGCAGTTGCCGCATCACCGTGCTCGACACGCAGGGGCGGCCCTATGTCGGCGACCTCAAGGCCGGCGACCTCTGGTATTTCCCGTCGGGCGCGCCGCATTCACTGCAGGGACTGGGTCCCGACGGCTGCGAATTCGTGATCTGCTTTGACGACGGCCATGCCAATGAGTTCAACACGCTGCTGGTCACGGATTGGCTTGCCCATACGCCGCCTGAGGTGCTGGCGAAGAACTTTGGCGTGCCGGCCGACGCCTTCGCCAAGATCCCGCTGAACAATCTCTGGATCTTCCAGGGGACGATGCCCGGCGATCTCGCCGCCGATCGCGCGGCGGTCGCCAAGCATGCGGAGGCACCGCCCTACCCGTTCATCCATTCGCTAGCCAGTTCGGCGCCGGTGAAGGAGAGCTCCGCCGGAAGCATCCGCGTCGCCGACAGCAGCAACTTCAAGGTATCCACGACGATCGCCGCGGCACTGGTGACGATGCCGCCGGGAGCGGTCCGGGAGATGCACTGGCATCCAAACGCCGACGAGTGGCAGTACTACATCAAGGGCAAGGCGCGCATGACTGTGTTCGACACCGGCCCGAACGCGCGGACGACGGATTTCGCAGCTGGCGACATCGGCTATGTCCGGCGCAATCTCGGCCACTATGTCGAGAACGTCGGCGACACCGAGCTCCAGTTCATCGGCGTATTCCGTGCGCCGCGCTACGAAGAGGTCTCGCTCTCCAACTGGCTGACACACACGCCGCCCGGGCTGGTGGCCCAGCACTTCAACATCGACGAGAAGCTGATCGCTCAATGGCCGGACAACGGCCCCGGCGTCATGCCCAAATCCTGAAGCAGGAGATATCCGGAACGAGAAAGGTGCCGAAACCGGCACCTTTCTTCTTGTCCGTAGGCTCGCGTCCTACCGCGATCTACAGCGATCGGCCGCAGGGGCCGCTCTCGGGCAGACGCGCGGCGCCTGCAACGAGCGAGCGTGACGTCATCACGAACAGCTTCGCTTGCGGCAGAGCCAGAGAACCCATGCCGACGATGCGATCGGCAGAGCGAGGCTCCACCCGCCCAGCCATCTCGTCACGCAGCCGCCGGCGGCGGCCCCCATCAGGAACATCAGGCAGAGCACGAGCATGGTTCGTGCACCGCGATCTGCATCGCGATCCGACGCCACGACCAACTGATCGATCGCCCGTAGCATGTTTCCGGTGACGGTGACCGAGAGATATTTCCAGCGTCCGACCTGCCTGAAACTTGCCGATTGCAATGCGACGCCGAAGGAGATGACGAGGATCACGATCTGATCAGGAACATGATGGAGCAGCAGCATCGTCGCTGCCAGGCAGACGATCTCACCGGCGAGACAGAGCAATGCCGCCCGGGTGCGGACTGCCACGACCGCTCCCATGAGGAAGGCCACGAGCGGCAGGAGATGGGACAGGGCCAGCTGCCATTGCCCCGACAGCGCATAGATCCCGAGGAAAACGACATTGCCGGTTTGCGAACTCGCGAACACGCCGAGCGACAACCATGTAAAGGCATCGAGAAAACCTCCTGACATGCTCAGGAGAGAGGCGACCAGCAGCGACCGCTCGGGAGCGTAGGCTTCGACGTCTGCCTCGGTCAGGGGCTCCGTTGATACAGCTTGCATCGCCATGTCTGCAGGTCCGCGAGGTCAGCAGCCCGCGCGCGGCGCCGCCTCCTCCGGGCAGCAGGACGCGGTGCAGATGCGTGAATAGGCCGTATCCGTCATCGCGGGCGACCGCGAGAAGCGTAATTCCCGCTCATCCACTGCCTGGATAGCGAGCCCGGTCGGCGCAGAAACCGCAACGACGACCGACGCACCGATCATCGCTGCCTTCCGTGACGTCGATGTGGTGCGGCCGCCGCGCCAGGCGATCTCCCGGTGCCGGGTGAATGTCGAGCCCGCCATCATGGCTCACCCCCTCGCAGCGATCGGCCGCATCAACACACCCGATCCTACGAGTTCGGACCGCCTCGGCCGGTCTCGTAGAGGAACCAGATCCGCCGCTCCGTCTCGTCGATCCAGTTCTCGAGCAGGCTCGCGGTCGCGACATCGCCGTGTTCGTCGCAGAGTTCGTGGACCCTGCGCATCTCCCGCGTCAGCTGCTGATTGTCGCTGCGGAGCTCGGCGAGCATGTCCTGCGGATCAACGTAGTCGGCGTCGTTGTCGAGAATGCGCTGCTCGCGCGCGATCTGGCCGATCGAACGCAACGCGGTGCCGCCGATCTTGCGCGCCCGCTCGGCAATTTCGTCGGTCATGGCAAAGATCTGCTCGCCCTGCTCGTCGAGCATCAAGTGATAGTCACGAAAGTGCCGGCCCGACACGTGCCAGTGAAAGTTTTTGGTCTTCAGATACAGCGCGAAGACGTCGGCCAGAAGCGCCCTCAGCGCGGCTGGGATGTCCCGGTTCGCATTAGCCCCAAGATCCGTCGGGGTCTGGATATCTGCTTTGGTCATTGTCGTCATCCTTGTTGGAGGCTGGAAAAATCTGGCCGAGCCTCGCCGGCGCACGAAGGTTCATTCCGCCGGCGTCGTCCTGTTCCGGAGTGAAAAGAGTGCCATCGTCCCGAAGACGCCGTCACGGCGGACCAGGGCGTGGAACAGCGCTGCCGCCAGATGCAGCAGCACGATGGCAAAGAACGCAAAGCCCAGATAGAAATGAGCGTTCCAAAGCAGCGTGTGTGCGCGGTCGCTCTGCGGCAGCACCGCAGGAACTTGAATCCCGCCAAACAGGACAACCGGATAGGCAGCAGCCCAGAGCATACCGAGACCCAGCAGCGGCATGACGATCATGAAGCCATAGAGGGCGAGATGCGACAATCGCGCTCCCAGCTTCATCGCCGGCGGAAGATCTTCCGGCAATGCCGGCGCGCCGTAATGGAGCCGCAGCGCAAGCCTGATCACGACGAGGACCAGAAGCGTGACACCGAGCGTCTTGTGAATCAGGATCAGCGGCAAATAGGTCGGTGCCACCGTGGACACCATGCCGACGCCGATGAAGAGCATGGCAATGATGCAAGCCGCCATCAGCCAGTGCAAGATTCGCTGGATCGGGGCGAAACGATGAGGCGCGTTGCTCATGGCCTGGTCGTCCCCGTTCGCGGATAGCTGCCAGCTTCGGCCGCACGAAGATCGTAGGACTTGCGGTAGACCGACGAGCGCGCGGCCGGGAAAGGATCGTCCGACACCCGAATTCCCTTCGGCAGCACGGTCGGATCGAAGTTGATGTCGCGGCACGGTCCGTCNCGTTCCTGTTCGATCCGCTGCACGACGAGCGTTCCGACCTGCACCGTCCGGCGGCCCTCCGGCCAGGCCTTGCTCGGGTCTGCAGTGGGATCGCCGGGGTCGGCGACCGTCGTGACCATGGTCCAGCGTTGCGGGCCGGCAGTGCGGATGCGCTCCGTTATCTCCTGCTCCAGAAAATCCGGGCCGCGCTTTTCCAGCTCGGCTTGTGATATCGGTACGGCCTGAGCGGCCGGAAGCAACGACCACCGCACCGTCCGCTCGCCGCCGCGCGCATCCGTGAAGATGAAACTGTTGAGCCCGTGGTAAGCGTCCTCCGCATAGCTGCCGGTCCAGGGCGCCGTCTTCGCCCAGGTCGCGAACGCGGCGAATTCCGGATTGGACTGGATGAACGCCTTCATCGCTTCCGGATCCTTCTTGCCGGATGCAATCAGCAGCTCATGGAATGCCTGCGGCGTGGACACGGCGAAAATCGGAGGGTTGATCAGCGCCATCCGCCACTCTTCGCCGTCTTCTGCGGCGATCTGCAATCCCAAACCCCGCACACGCGCGGTTGCGTCCACGGCGTTCGGATCTGCGGTGCCGAGATTGAAGCGGCCCACCGCCGAATATTGGCCGCGCTCAA
>JGI25160J50197_1001811_pt1 | contig 10316 bp, 11 predicted proteins | sample AraplaMF_Cvi_mMS_FD_50197 | JGI IMG/M metagenome (IMG submission 50197)
AACATGCAGGTCGCCAACGTCACGACGCCGGCGAACTACTTCCACATCCTGCGCCGGCAGCTGAAGCGCGACTTCCGCAAGCCGCTGATCCTGATGACGCCGAAGTCGCTGCTGCGCCACAAGCGCGCGGTCTCGACGCTTGCCGAAATGGCCGGTGAATCCTCCTTCCACCGTCTCCTGTGGGACGATGCCGAGGTCATCAAGGACGGNCCGATCAAGCTGCAGAAGGANGCCAAGATCCGTCGCGTCGTCATCTGCACCGGNAAGGTCTATTACGACCTTCTGGAAGAGCGTGAAAAGCGCGGCATCGACGACATNTACCTGCTGCGCATCGAACAGCTCTATCCGTTCCCGGCCAAGGCGCTCATCAACGAGCTGTCCCGCTTCCGGAACGCGGAAATGGTCTGGTGCCAGGAAGAGCCGAAGAACATGGGCGCCTGGTCGTTCATCGACCCGTATCTGGAATGGGTTCTTGCTCATATCGATGCGAAGTATCAGCGCGTTCGCTACACCGGCCGCCCGGCCGCCGCTTCGCCGGCAACGGGNCTGATGTCCAAGCACCTGTCGCAGCTCGCAGCATTCCTCGAGGATGCGCTGGGCGGCTAACAAAAANGGGGAAGCGCGATGGCATATTTCTTCATGAAACTTGTGCCGCCGCGCTCCACGTTCCCGCACGACGGGACCGGGGAGGAGATGGCGGCGATGAAGCGCCATGCCGAATATTGGCACCAGAACGCTCTTGCGGGATCGGCGATTGCCGTCGGCCCCGTCTTCGCGGGCGATGGGGCATTCGGCATCGCGGTCGTCGAGGCTGCGGACCAGGCGGCGGCACAGGCGCTTGCCGATGCCGACCCGATCGTCTCTTCCGACCTCGGTTTCCGTTTCGATGTCTCGCCAATGCCCTCAATCATTCTCCGGCCGCAANCCGGGACCGCTATCTAACACGATAACAAGCACAATCAGGATTTGAACAATGGCCACAGAAATCCGCGTTCCAACACTCGGTGAATCCGTCAGCGAGGCAACCGTCGGCACCTGGTTCAAGAAGGTCGGCGACGCCGTCAAGGCTGACGAGCCCATTCTCGAGCTTGAAACCGACAAGGTGACCATCGAAGTTCCGGCGCCGGCATCCGGCACGCTCTCGGAAATCGTCGCCCAGGCTGGCGAGACCGTTGGTCTCGGCGCGCTTCTCGGCCAGATCGCCGAAGGTGCGGCNGCCGCNGCTGCGCCCGCTGCCGCCGCCCCGGCTGCAGCACCTGCGGCTCCGGCCCCGACGCCGGCTGCTCCGGCAGCAACTGCCGCTGCTCCCGCCGCGTCGGTATCGTCCATGCCGCCGGCTCCGGCTGCGGCAAAGATGCTCGCAGAAAACAATCTGTCGGCNGAGCAGGTCGATGGCAGCGGCAAGCGCGGTCAGGTTCTGAAGGGTGATGTCATCGCTGCCGTCGCCAAGGCTGCCGCCNCTCCGGCCGCTGCTGCTCCGGCGGCACCCGTTGCCGCGCGCGGCCCGTCGACGGTCGAAGATGCTGCCCGCGAAGAGCGCGTGAAGATGACGCGCCTGCGCCAGACGATCGCCAAGCGCCTGAAGGATGCACAGAACACGGCTGCCATGCTGACCACCTATAACGAGGTGGACATGAAGGCCGTCATGGACCTGCGCAACAAGTACAAGGATGTCTTCGAGAAGAAGCACGGCGTGAAGCTCGGCTTCATGGGCTTCTTCACCAAGGCCGTCACGCATGCCCTGAAGGAACTGCCGGCCGTCAACGCCGAAATCGACGGCACCGAAATCATCTACAAGAACTACTGCCACGTCGGCATGGCCGTCGGCACGGACAAGGGCCTCGTCGTCCCGGTTATCCGCGACGCCGACCAGATGTCGATTGCCGAAGTCGAGAAGGAACTTGGCCGTCTCGCCAAGGCAGCTCGTGACGGTTCGCTCTCGATGGCCGAAATGCAGGGCGGCACCTTCACCATCACCAATGGTGGCGTTTACGGCTCGCTGATGTCCTCGCCGATCCTCAATGCACCGCAGTCGGGCATTCTCGGCATGCACAAGATCCAGGAACGTCCGGTCGCCATCGGCGGTCAGGTCGTCATCCGCCCGATGATGTATCTGGCGCTCTCCTACGATCACCGCATCGTTGACGGCAAGGAAGCCGTGACNTTCCTCGTGCGCGTCAAGGAAAGCCTGGAAGATCCGGAACGTCTGGTTCTGGACCTCTAAGCGGAGCGATCTGCCATGCGAGACCGGATCATGCGAGCGGCAGGCGCAGCANTCTGTGCCATGGTTGCCTTCATGCCGGTCTCGGCTCTCGCTTTCGACGTGAACAAGGCGAGCAGCAATTTCGACCTCGTGTCGCTTAGCGATGCGGAGCTTTCCGCACGCTCTCTCAAGACGGTTGATATGGGCAATGTCGAGCTCACGTCCGGGCATATCGTCGCCGCTGATCCGCTGGCGCAGCCGGACCGGCCGGCCCTCGCGAGAACGGTTCCTGCAGGCGACTATCCGGTGCGGCTCTATGAGGCTTTCGGGCGTGTTGCCGCCGCCAGCATGCGTTTCGGCGAAGGCAAGCCGGATCATTGGGAGCTTGCGACCGTTCCNGGGCAGGATNTCGCGACGCTCAAGGATGACGAGATCTTCGGCTACCCCGTCGATGCAGGCCTCGGCAGCTACATGGATGCCGATACGCTCGACCTGATCGGGGAGCGCGAGCAGCAGGTGCAGACCCAGAAGCCCGATTCCGACGCGAATTACTATAACGACGTGCTCGCCCCGGAGCTTGATGCCAACAAGGGGGTGTATGCCCTGCACCGGCCGGTGGCCGGCAAGAAGGGCAATGTCGCGATCTTCTGGAGCGGCTCGGGGGACGGCTTCTATCCGGTGTTCTGGGGCATGGACAAGGAAGAGCATCCACTGGTGCTGCTGACGGATTTCCAGGTTATCGAAAACGCCGACGGGCGCAGAAGGCCGAACTTATAATGAGTGGGGAGCACATGGCGACGAAACGGAAAGGTCTGGCAGCGATCGTCATCGCCGCACTGTCCTGCGCGCCGGTTTCCGCCGTCGCTGCCGAGTGCAAGCAGGCCAGCGCGATCTATGGAGATCGTGATGATGCCTATGAACTGCGCTTTTCGCCGATTACCTCCGAGGCCATGGCCTCGACCCATCAGTTCAAGCTCAGCGCGTTGAAGAGCCCGGTCGTCATGAATGGCTATGTCATGTCCTCCGACGATCCGGAGCGGACCATGGGCATGGTGATGTTCAACTGCCCGGATGGCGATGTCACCGGTGCCGATCTCGATGCCTGCATGGTCTGGCAGGGCTTCGTTTATCGCGCAAGCGCCAATGGCGGGCTCGATAATCTGCAGTCCGGCGACAGCCCGGCTGCGGAGAAGATCGTCTTTCCCGGCCTCGGCCCGGCGATACGCCAGTCTTCGGCCTGGGGTGACGGCAAAGCAAAGGTCGCGCCGTGGGATGTTCTCGATTTCAAGGGATGTGCACAATGACTGATGGTCCCGTTCTGCTCGTGACCGGCGGCAGCCGCGGCATTGGTGCTGCCGCTTGCCTGGTTGCTGCGCGCCATGGCTGGCGTGTTGCGGTGAACTACGCCTCGAACGAGGCTGCGGCAAATGCTGTCGTTTCCGAGATCAAGAAGGCCGGCGGCGACGCGATCGCGATCAGGGGTGATGTCGGCAATGCCGCCGATATCGTCTCGATGTTCGAGGCGGTCGACAAGCATTTTGGGCGACTGGACGGGCTGGTGAACAATGCCGGTATCGTCGACTACACCGCGCGTGTCGATGAAATGTCGGCCGATCGTCTCGAACGGATGATGCGGATCAATGTAACCGGCTCCATCCTTTGTGCCGGTGAGGCGGTGAGGCGCATGTCCTCCAGGCATGGCGGGCAGGGCGGCGTGATCGTCAATATCTCCTCGATGGCGGCTGTCATTGGCGGGTCCACACAGTATGTCGACTATGCCGCCTCCAAGGCAGCNATCGACACCTTCACGATCGGGCTNTCCAGGGAAGTCGCGGCCGAAGGCATNAGAGTGAATGCGATCCGCCCCGGCATCATCGAGACGGATATCCATGCCTCCGGCGGGCAGCCGGACAGGCCNAAAGAAATGGCTTCATCGATCCCGATGAAGCGANCCGGAGAGGCGGAAGANGTGGCCGATGCAATCGTCTACCTGCTGTCGCCGTCGGCATCCTACATAACAGGCGCGATCCTCAATGTGAGCGGCGGGCGCTAAAGCACGTCGCGCAAAAGTGCGCAGCGGTTTTGCGATAACGACATGCGACAACAAGAACTTAAAGCGCGGCAAGCGAATCTGAAAGATCGCGACACGCTTTAATCAATAACGTAAAGGGAAAAGCAATGTCCTATGATGTGATTGTTATTGGAACCGGCCCCGGCGGNTATGTCGCGGCAATCAAGGCGGCGCAGCTCGGCCTCAAGGTCGCAGTCGTGGAAAAGCGCGCGACCTATGGCGGCACCTGCCTGAATGTCGGCTGCATTCCATCCAAGGCACTGCTGCACGCTTCGGAAATGTTCCACGCAACACATCACATGGAAGAGCTCGGCATCGAAGTCGCTGCTCCGAAGCTCAATCTCGACAAGATGCTGGCGCACAAGGATGCGACCGTGAAGTCCAACGTCGACGGTGTTGCTTTCCTCTTCAAGAAGAACAAGATCGATGCGTTCCATGGCACCGGCAAGATCGTCTCCGCCGGCAAGGTTTCCGTGACCGCCGAAGACGGCTCGGTTCAGCAGATCGAGGGCAAGAACATCGTCATCGCCACCGGGTCCGACGTCGCCGGCATTCCGGGCGTGAAGGTCGATCTCGATGAGAAAATCATCGTATCCTCCACCGGCGCCATTGCGCTGGAAAAAGTGCCTGAAACGATGATCGTCGTCGGGGGCGGTGTCATCGGTCTCGAGCTCGGTTCGGTCTGGTCGCGCCTTGGCGCAAAGGTGACCGTCATCGAGTTTCTCGACAAGATCCTCGGCGCGATGGATGCCGATGTCTCCAAGCAGTTCCAGCGCATGCTCGGAAAGCAGGGTATCGATATCAAGCTGAGCTCCAAGGTGACCGGTGTCGAAAAGGCTGAAAAGGGCGCCAAGGTGACGTTCGAGCCGGTCGCAGGTGGTGCGGCCCAGACGCTCGAAGCCGACGTCGTGCTGATCTCGACCGGCCGCATTCCCTACACGGCAGGCCTTGGCCTGGAAGAAGCCGGCGTCAAGCTCGACAATCGTGGCCGCGTCGAAATCGACGGCCACTTCAAGACCAATGTCGAGGGTATCTACGCCATCGGCGACGTTGTGAAGGGACCGATGCTGGCGCACAAGGCCGAAGACGAAGGTGTGGCGCTTGCCGAAATCCTCGCCGGCCAGCACGGCCACGTTAATTACGACGTCATTCCGAGCGTCGTCTATACGCAGCCGGAAGTCGCTTCCGTCGGCAAGACCGAGGAAGAGCTGAAGGCCGCCGGTATCGCCTACAAGGTTGGCAAGTTCCCGTTTACGGCAAACGGCCGTGCCCGTGCGATGCTGGCAACCGATGGTTTCGTGAAGATCCTGTCGGACAAGGAAACCGACCGCGTGCTCGGCGGCCATATCGTTGGCTTCGGTGCCGGCGAGATGATCCACGAGATTGCCGTGCTGATGGAATTCGGTGGTTCAGCCGAAGACCTCGGCCGCACCTGCCATGCGCATCCGACCATGTCTGAGGCCGTGAAGGAAGCAGCACTCGCCGCCTTCTTCAAGCCGATCCATATGTAAGATTAAATTTCAGCAATCATTCATAATGCCGCTTGCCTTCGGGCGGGCGGCATTTTCATTTGGTAGGCAAGATCTGTCGATTATTTGATGAGAGACAAGAAAATGGGTGATCGTGTCGTTGTCGGTTACAGCCTCTCCCAACGGTTCCTCCACTGGGTGACCGTACTCTTGGTCCTCTTCAATCTTCTATTTCCTGACGGCATGAATACGTGGCGGCGGCTTGTCCGCCATGGCGGCACGCCGTCGCCAGAACAGATCGCTTCAGCCAACATCCATGCCTATGTCGGTATCGCGATCCTGATCGTGACGATCCTCAGGCTCGCCCTGCGCTTCGTGCAGGGTATACCGCCTGAAGCTGCGGAGGAACCGACGATCTTTCGGCTCGCTGCGCGGCTGGTGCATGCGAGCCTCTATCTGTTGTTGCTCGCTCTGCCTGCTTCAGGCATTGCGGCCTATTATTTTGGTGTCGAGGCACTGGGCTCACTGCATGCTGACGTCCTGAAGCTCGTTCTCTGGATCGTCATCGTCACGCATGTCTTCGGCGCGCTGGTCCATCAGTTTTACTGGAAGACTGATGTCTTGCGGCGAATGACTGCCGGCTAAAGGCGGTCAGTTAACCGCGGTGACGGTGAAGCCCTGCTGGCGCAGCAATTCGATGACGCCTTCCTTGCCCGGCAGGTGAAGGGCGCCGACGGCCATGAAGACGTTGCCGTTGGCGAGGATCGGTGCGGCACGTTCGGCCATCACCTTGTTGCGGTCGAGGATGATGCGTTGCTCGAAGGCGGCATAATCGCTGTCTTCTTCGCTGCCTTCGGGCGTGACGGTCTTCAGCATGGGCATGGTCATGCCGATATCGCCGGAGAGATAGATGTCGGTCATGGTCTCCACAACATCATTCATCTTGGCTCCGAGTTCCAGGGTTTCGATCAGCGACTTCAGATGAAACTCGGTCGGCAGCTCGGCCATGGCCTGCAACTGTTCCGCCAGGGTTTCGAGCCCCTTGACCTGTTTACCCTCCGCGGCCGCATCGGCCGCGATCTTCTGGTCGAGAAACTGCACGCCCTTGGCCTTGCGGGCCATCTCACAGGCGGGAGTGCGACGGCGCTTGCGATCATCCAGGGACGCATGCGCGAAACGGCCGAGAGCGGGATGCCGCGCTGCTTCAGTCCGTCCTCGAGGCGGGTATAGTCTTCAGGCGAAAGAAGCTTTTCGATAGTCGTGCCGTCCGTGAACATCATCAAGTCCGGCCTCATCAGAAGCGATGCCGTGGCCTTCTTCTCATCGAGGATTTCGTCGGATTCAATGACGATTGTGTCGGCGCCATCATGGGCCTCCTGCGCGCGGGGCGGCAGGTTCAGGACTCGTGGATCGGTGACGTGCATGGTGCCGAGCAGCCAGGAGGGCTTAAGACCGGGCTTCTCGATCTTCCAGAAAATACCTTTACCGTTCGGCGTGGCATCTGCCTCTTTCACCGCTTCGGCATAGCGGGCCGGTTCGTTCTGCCGCAGCTCGCTGAGAAGGTCTTTTCCGTTGCAGTTGTCTTCAGCNGCATCGGCNGGCGTGACCGAGAAGATGACTGCAAGCAATGCNGCGGCCAGCAGCATGTGAAAGGCGGCGATCAGCCAGAGCAGGATATTGCCCGACTGCGCGATNTGGAAAGTGCGGTGGCCGATGGATATCGTCATGATGGTAATCCGGTCACATGTGCTTCAAGCCTCATGCTCTACGCCGGGCTTGCGCATATTCCTTTAAGAGACAGCGTTAACGAAGGCTTATGCGCGTGGATGCGCCCTATCATATACCTCCAGGAGCCTTGACGCATCGACGCCGGTATAGACCTGTGTGGTGGAAAGACTGGCATGGCCGAGCAATTCCTGGATGGTACGCAGATCGCCGCCACCGGCCAGCAGATGNGTGGCNAAGGAGTGGCGCAGCGCATGCGGGGTGGCAGTCTCGGGCAGGCCAAAGGCGCCGCGCAGCTTCTGCATGGCACGCTGAATAATCGCTGGCTGCAGTTTGCCGCCGCGGGAACCACGAAAGAGCGGCTCGCCTTCGTCAAGATGAATNGGGCAGAGCTGCCGGTATTTAGCGACAGCTTCAANGACGACNGGCAGCAGCGGCACGAGGCGCGTCTTGTTGCCTTTACCGGTGATGCGCAGCGTGGTGGTGCCGGTCCTGACATCGGCGGGCGTCAGGTCGAGCGCTTCAGAAATGCGCAGGCCGCAGCCGTAAAGCAACGTCATGACGGCGGCGTCGCGCGCGGCAATCCATGGCTCGTCATGGAGCTGCGATTCATTGCTGACCGCGGTGATGGCCTGTTTGTCCGACAGNGGNTTNGGGAGAGATTTCGGTTGCTTCGGTGAGCGCACNGCGCTCGCCCCTGCTGCATTGACGAGACCCTTCTTTTCAAGGTGACGCAGGAAAGAGCGAATGCCGGCGAGATTGCGAGCCACGGAACGGGCACCGGAACCTTCCTTGCGGCGNGCGGCCAGAAAGGCGCGGAAGTCTGCCGGGCGCANCGCCTCGACGTCGCGCAGAGTCGTGGGGCCGCCGAGGTGACCGGTCATGAAGGTCAGGAACTGNCGTGTGTCGCGCTCGTAAGCATCGAGCGTATGTCCGGAAAGACGGCGTTCGCGGGCCAGGTTTTCGAGCCAGGCGCNGCGTTCCGTCATCAGGTGCGGATCGGCGATGATCAGGAGTTCATTCATGGCCAGGGCTCTTGAATTTGATTTCCANAATGCCAATTCTGGAACAGTGGCGTTATGGAATTGCTAATGCTTGCCAAACCCTTGTCATGTATCGATCATAATTCGCTGAGATAGCTTACAGCTCCTATAAGACAGGAATTTTTATGGCACGGCGCGACTCCATGACGGCTTTCGGACAGCTTGCGGAAGCGATCGCCCTGGTCTCACACGGAAAACCCGGCCATATCGTCGATACGCTGATTGCCGAGCGTGGACAAAAGATCGTCCGGCATCCGCTCTGGCCGGTCCTCCGGCCGTTTCTCTACACTCTGCTGCGCTATAACAGGGCGATCGAGTTCGCCAGCGACGTTGCCAATATGCCGGGCTTTCAGTCGTTCGAATATATGAGCAACCTGCTGAAGCTCGATATCAACGTCACCAATGGCGAGCGCATTCCGGCGTCCGGCGGTTTCATCCTCGTCAGCAACCATCCGACCGGCATTGCCGATGGCGTGGCTGTCTTCGATCTCCTGAAGACGCGTCGGCCCGATATGATGTTCTTTGCCAATCGTGATGCGGTACGCGTCAATCCGCGCTTTGCGGAAATAATCATTCCGGTCGAGTGGCGCGAGGAATTCAAGAGCAAGCTCAAGACGCGCGAGACGCTGCAGCTGACCAACCATGCCGTCAAGGAGGGCAAGGCGACGGTGCTGTTTCCTTCCGGCCGCATCGCCTACTGGGCAAATGGAAGGCTGAACGAGCGGCCGTGGAAAACCTCTGCTGTCGGTCTCGCCCGCAAATACGGCTTGCCGATTCTTCCCGTTCATGTGACGGCGCGCAATTCCGGTCTGTTCTACTGGTTTGCCAAATGGTCGACCGAGTTGCGCGATATGACTGTCTTCCACGAGCTTCTGAACAAGAAGGGCGATCGCTTCGATTTCGTCATCGGCAATCTCATTCCTGCCGAACAGCTTGACGGCGACCTGACCGAGGTGACGAAGGCGCTGGAAAAGCTNACGGTCCACGATATGGCGGCTGATGGGAATGCGCAGTTCGTGCCCGTCTCCGCNCAGCCGTTGCGGGAGCCCGTTGCCGCCCATTCTTTTTAGCGTTGCTTTGCGCTAAAGCGAAGACATGCGTCTTCGCTCCATGTTTGCCAAGAATTACCGGTCGCTGCGCTCGATCCGCATGGATCTGGCGGANACCACGCTGTTCCTCGGCGAAAACGGCGCCGGCAAGTCCAATCTCTATCGGGCGCTGCAGCTTGTACAGGCGGCGGTTCGCGGGCGGTTGGGCTACGAACTAGCGGCAGAGGGCGGGATGTTATCGGCCCTCTGGTCAGGATCACGCCGCACGTCCGATGGGCCTGCTCGAATCCGTCTCGAGGTCGAGATCGTCGACGAGGAGCGCGCCGTCACATTCCGATATCATGTCGAGGCAGGGCTGCGTCCGCCGGCGGCGGCCGGATTCGCGCTGGAGCCGCAGATCAAAGCCGAAGAACTGTCCGTCGAAACCGGTCGACGCGCAGTGACGATGATGAGACGTGCCGGTCCTGGCATCTCCGTCCGCGACGCTGCAGGACGGATGCAGGATTATCCGGACGAAGCCCTGACCTCTGAAACCGCGATCGCGCTCCTTGGNGATGCCGGCCATTTCCCCGAGGTTGCTGCCTTCCGCCGCATTGTCAACAACTGGCGCTTCTTCCACGGTTTTCGTACCGACAGGGCGTCTCCGCTTCGCCACCCCTGTCTCCCGGTCACCAGCCCGATTCTGGATGAGGACGGATCCAATCTCGCCGCCGTCTTTGCAACGCTTGCACATATCCGGCAGGATACGGTCGAGCT
>JGI25160J50197_1001815_pt1 | contig 10310 bp, 8 predicted proteins | sample AraplaMF_Cvi_mMS_FD_50197 | JGI IMG/M metagenome (IMG submission 50197)
CAGAACACGAGCCGGGGAATTGACTTGCGTGCTGTTCGAAGCGGGAGTCGGCGATACGGATACCGCGTCAGACATTATTATTCCATTCAGTTTACAGATTGTCTCGGGAAGGCTTCACGGGTCTTAACGCAATTTTCATCACGCGCAACGCCAAAAGACGCAAGAATATAACGGAAATTGTACTATTTTTCCGCCGCTGTCTCCGCCGGTCAGAGCATCCCCTTTCAGGCGGCGGATCTGTTTCGATCCAGGTCATTTTGCTTCTCTTGTGTTGACCTCAACGGGTGCGGACAGGCATGCGAGCGGCGACTCGCATTAATTAATGTCGGCGCCGTGTCTTGTCGGCGTTCCCGCAAGTCGACGGTTCAAACAGGACCGCCGCTTCGCTCGCCTTATTCCGGTGCGGATGAGCGCGACTCCATATGTCCTTGAAGGCATGGGTTTTTCCGGTGCTTTTTAAGCTTGCGTATCACATGAGGCCGCGAAGCCTGCAAATCTGCAGAAGGCAAAAATTTGCAGAGGGTAGGAGCCAACAGTTAACGAAAGTAAACGGTTCGTTAACCATAATGATGCTCTAATGCACCCAAGTCAGACAAAGGCCACGAACCGCGCAGACCAGCTCCGCGCAAGCCTTGGTCCGGCAGAGTGGAAGTTATTTTTGGGGGTGTTGATGAGTCGCGAGCACGTAGCTGTCCTGATGGGCGGATTTTCCTCGGAGAGGCCTGTCAGCCTTTCCTCGGGAAAGGCGTGCGCCGATGCTCTCGAAGGTGAAGGCTTCAAGGTGACGCGCATCGATGTCGAGCGCGACATTTCCGAGAAGCTCTCTGCCGTGAAGCCCGATGTTGTCTTCAATGCCTTGCATGGGCCGTTCGGCGAGGATGGCACCATACAGGGCATTCTCGAATATCTGCAGATCCCCTATACGCATTCGGGCGTGCTTGCCTCGGCGCTTGCCATGGACAAGAGTCGGGCGAAGCGTGTGGCGGCTGCCGCCGGTGTTCCCGTCGCCGAATCGCAGGTGCTGAACCGCTTCTCGTTTCCGGCGGAGCATCCGATGAAGGCGCCTTACGTGGTGAAGCCGGTGCGCGAGGGCTCCAGTTTCGGCGTCGTCATCGTCGGCGAGGATCAGGCGCACCCGCCTCAGGTCATCGGTTCGGCCGAGTGGCGCTATGGCGAGGANGTCATCGTCGAGCGTTATATTCATGGTCGCGAATTGACCTGCGGCGTCATGGGCGATCAACCCATGGATGTCATCGAGGTGGTGCCGCAGGGCCACAATTTCTATGATTACGACTCCAAGTATGCGGCNGGTGGTTCAAAACATGTCTTGCCGGCTAAAATTTCACCGAAAATTTACCAAAAAATACAAACATTGGCGTTAAGGGCGCATCAAGCAATTGGTTGCCGCGGCGTCAGTCGGTCCGACTTTCGTTACGACGATCGTTTCTCCGAAGACGGCGAGCTCATCTGGCTGGAGGTNAATACCCAGCCAGGCATGACGCCAACCTCCCTTGTGCCCGAAATGGCCGGCCATGCCGGATATTCCTTTGGTGCATTTCTCCGGTGGATGGTGGAGGACGCGTCTTGTTTGCGTTGACGGTCAAAAAAATAGGACGCCCCAGCCGTCATGCCGAGCTTCCCTATGTGGAAGCCGATGACCGCCGCGTGCTGCCGCGCCCGCTGCGCCGCGTCGTCCGCTTCCTTGTAAGTCTCGGAAGTGGCCGTATCGACATTCCNGCCCATACGGGTACNGTTTCCGCGCTCGGCTTCCTGGCTGNGACTGGTCTCTACGGCATGTCGCTTGGCGGCCATACGGAAGCGGTCGCCCAGGCGACGACCAGCGCTGTCGGATTTGCCATCGAGGATGTGAAGGTTTCCGGCAATAACCAGACCTCGGAAATCGAGATTCTTCAGCTTCTCGGCCTCGATGGCGCGACATCGCTCGTCGCGCTCGATGTCGATGCTGCGCGCCAGAAGATTGCGCGCCTTCCCTGGGTCGAGAATGTCGAAGTCCGCAAGGTTTATCCGAAGACGATCGAGGTGAAGCTCTCGGAGCGCGCTGCCTACGCTATCTGGCAACACGGCCAGGAGCTTTCCCTGATCGAGAAGAGCGGCAGCGTGATCGCGCCGCTTCGTGACAATAAATTTTCTACCCTGCCGCTGGTCGTCGGCCGTGACGCTGAAACGGCCGCGGCTTCCATCGAGGACGCGTTCTCCAAGTGGCCTGATGTCAAAGCTCGCGTGAAGGCGTTCGTTTGGGTTTCCGGTCGTCGCTGGGACCTGCACATGGATAATGGCGTCGTCGTCAAGCTGCCGGAAGATGATATCGACCAGGCGCTCGCGACGCTTTCGAAATTCGACAGGGATCAGCAGCTTCTGGAGCGCGATATCGCCGCAGTCGATCTCAGGCTGCCGGATCGCACGACGATCCAGCTGACACCGGAGGCGGCAGCGCGCCGGGAGGCAGCGGTCGCAACGCGTACCAAGGAATTGAAGAAGGCGGGGCAGAATATATGAGCTTGTTCGGTTCATCCCACTTTGGATTGCCGCGCCTGAAGCCGCTTTCGTCGAAGCGGTCGCATATCGTTTCGGTCCTCGATATCGGCTCGACCAAGGTCGTCTGCATGATCGGCCGGCTGACGCCGCGCGAGGAAAGCCAGATCCTGCCGGGCCGCACGCACAATATCGAGATTATCGGTATCGGCCATCAGCGTTCGCGCGGCATCAAGACCGGCGTGATCGCCGATCTCGACGCGCTTGAAGGCGTCATTCGTCTCGCCGTCGATGCGGCCGAGCGCATGGCGGGCCTGACCGTCGAGAGCCTGATCGTCAATCTGACGGCCGGCCGTCTCGGCAGCGACATCTACACGGCCACCATCGATCTCGGCGGCCAGGAAGTCGANCTGAACGATCTGAAGAAGGTGCTTTCGGCAGCCTGCCAGCAGTCNNTGCGTCAGGACCGCGCCGTCCTGCATTCGCTGGCCACCGGCTTCTCGCTGGATGGCGAGCGTGGCATCCGCGATCCGCTGGCGATGTANGGCGATGCGCTCGGCGTCGACATGCATGTCGTGACGGCGGAGCGCTCGGCGCTCAAAAATCTCGANCTGAGCGTCAACAGGGCGCATCTTTCGGTGGAAGGAATCGTTGCAACACCTTATGCATCCGGTCTTGCCGCACTGGTCGACGATGAAGTCGAACTTGGCTGTGCGGCCATCGACATGGGCGGCGGCACGACGACGATTTCGGTCTTTGCCGANGGCAAGCTTGTCCATACCGATGCTGTCGGCCTCGGCGGTCATCATGTGACGACCGACCTCGCACGCGGCCTTTCCACACGGATCGAGGATGCTGAACGTTTGAAGGTGGTCCACGCTTCGGCGCTGACCAATTCTTCCGATGAGCGCGAGCTGATCTCCATTCCGCCGATCGGTGAGGATGACCGTGATCAGCCGACGCAGGTGCCGCGGGCTCTGGTCTCGCGCATCGTTTCGGCGCGCATCGAAGAGACGATGGAGCTCATCCGCGACCGGATCCAGCGTTCGGGCTTCAGCCCGATCGTCGGCAAGCGTGTCGTGCTGACGGGNGGAGCCAGCCAGCTGACCGGCCTTGCCGAAGTGGCGCGGCGCATTCTGGCNCGCAACGTNCGCATCGGCCGTCCGATGGGTGTCTCGGGTTTGCCGACGGCAGCCAAGGGGCCGGCCTTTTCGACGGCCGTCGGGCTGATGATCTATCCGCAGGTCGCGGACATGGAGACACATGCGTCACAGAGCAATCTGCTCATGTCGCTTGGGGGTAATAACAGCCGTATCGCCCGCATGGGCCAGTGGCTGAAGGAAAGCTTTTGAAATTGAGTGAATTGGCCGGCGTGGCGATGCGGCCAGAGAGAGAAGGAACGGGTACCATGACTATCAAGCTGCAAAAGCCTGACATCACTGAGCTGAAGCCGCGCATCACTGTATTCGGCGTCGGCGGCGGCGGCGGCAATGCCGTCAACAACATGATTTCAGCAGGCCTCCAGGGCGTCGACTTCGTCGTCGCCAACACGGATGCCCAGGCGTTGACCATGACGAAGGCCGAACGGATCATCCAGCTCGGCGCCAACGTCACCGAAGGCCTCGGCGCCGGTTCGCAGCCTGAAGTCGGTCGTGCGGCTGCCGAAGAATGCATCGATGAGATCATCGACCACCTGAACGGCACGCATATGTGCTTCGTCACAGCCGGCATGGGCGGCGGCACCGGCACGGGTGCTGCTCCTGTCGTCGCGCAGGCCGCCCGCAACAAGGGCATCCTGACGGTCGGCGTCGTCACCAAGCCGTTCCACTTCGAAGGCGGACGCCGCATGCGTCTGGCAGAATCCGGTATTCAGGAACTGCAGAAGTCTGTCGATACGCTTATCGTCATTCCGAACCAGAACCTCTTCCGCATCGCCAACGACAAGACGACCTTCGCCGACGCTTTCGCCATGGCTGACCAGGTTCTCTACTCGGGCGTTGCCTGCATCACCGACCTGATGGTGAAGGAAGGTCTCATCAACCTCGACTTCGCCGACGTCCGTTCGGTCATGCGCGAAATGGGCCGCGCGATGATGGGTACCGGCGAAGCTTCCGGTTCGGGCCGCGCCATGCAGGCCGCCGAAGCGGCAATTGCCAACCCGCTGCTCGATGAAACCTCGATGAAGGGTGCGCAGGGCCTCCTGATCTCCATCACCGGCGGTCGCGACCTGACGCTCTTCGAAGTCGACGAAGCTGCGACCCGCATCCGCGAAGAAGTCGATCCGGACGCCAACATCATCCTCGGCGCAACCTTCGATGAATCGCTCGAAGGCATCATCCGCGTCTCCGTCGTCGCGACCGGCATCGACCGCGCCATGGGCGAGGGCACCGACCGCGTATTCCAGCCGACAGCAAAGCCGGTTATCCGCCCCTCCGCGGCCGTTGCTCCTGCACCGGCCGCAATTCAGCCTGCTCCGGTAATGCAGGCACCGAAGGCCGACCAGATTGCGCAGACCATNCGCGAGGCTGAAGTCGCGATGGAACGCGAGCTGGAAATCCCGGCCCCGCGTGCCGCCGCTCCGGTGCAGCAGCCGGTGATNCAGGAAACCTTCCGTCCGCAGAGCAAGATCTTCGCTTCTGCGCCGGAAGCGGCCCCGGTTCTCCGTCAGGCTCCGGTCCAGCAGCAGGCTCCCGTCATGCACCAGCCGGCTCCGCAGCCGGTCATGCAGCAGCCGATGCACCAGCCAGTTCGCCATGAGCCGGTCATTCGCCAGGCTCCCGAGCAGGTCCGCATGCCGAAGGTCGAGGACTTCCCGCCGGTCGTCCAGGCTGAGATCGATCATCGCACGCAGCCTGCTGCCGCGCATGTCCAGGAAGAGCGCGGTCCGATGGGTCTGCTCAAGCGAATCACCAACTCGCTCGGCCGTCGCGAAGAGGAAGTCGCTCCGGAAATGACCTCNGCGCCGGCTGCTTCTTCGCAGCAGCGCCGTCCGCTGTCGCCGGAAGCAAGCCTCTACGCACCGCGTCGCGGCAACCTTGACGACCAGGGCCGTGCGGTTCCGCAGGCCCGCATGATGCAGGAAGACGACCAGCTGGAAATCCCGGCCTTCCTGCGCCGCCAGTCGAACTGAGAAAGCACTTCTCCACAGAAAACGCCCGGGACNGAAACCCCGGGCGTTTGCATTTCTACATGCTTGAATTCTAAATGCTTTTGCCGCTGCGGATTTCGTAACAAATCGAAACGAACAGTGATTTGGATTGCAGCGCCGCTCCACGTAAGTATGAGGCAAGCGAACTGCTCCAAGAGTCCGCTTCGAGCGCTGCGGGCAGTATAGAAGAAAGATCCGACCGGTTGGCAACGACGGGTATGGAAGAATAAGGGCATAATTTTATGGGACTTGGCTTGCTGGGCTTTCAGACGACGGTATCGCGTCCGGTGACACTTTCGGGCATCGGCGTGCATTCGGGTGCCGATGTTTCGATCACCTTCAATCCGGCCGAAGCCGGCACCGGCGTCGTTTTCCAGCGCGTGCATGAAAATGGCGATGTCACNGAACTGAAGGCTGTTTCCTCNCANGTCGGCAATACTGATCTCTGCACCGTTCTCGGCTTCTCGCCTGCTCATTCCGTCGCGACGATCGAACATGTCATGGCGGCCGTTTACGCTCTCGGCCTCGACAATGTCGTCATTGAAGTCAGCGGCGCCGAAATGCCGATCATGGACGGCAGCTCGGTTCCCTTCGTCGAAGCCATCGAACAGGTCGGTCTCGTTTCTCTCGGCGTCAAGCGCCGCTACATCCGCATCACCAAGCCGGTTCGTATCGAGCATGGCGGTTCCTGGAGCGAGTTCCGTCCCTATGACGGCACGCGCTTCGAAGTCGAGATCGATTTCGAATGCCCGCTGATCGGCCGCCAGAAGTGGGAAGGCGATCTCACTGCTTCCGTCTTCAAGACCGAATTGTCGCGCGCGCGCACCTTCGGCTTCATGCGTGATGTCGAGCGCCTCTGGGCTTCGGGCCATGCTCTCGGTTCCTCGCTCGAAAACTCTGTCGTCATTTCCGACGACAACACCGTCATCAATGTNGAAGGCCTGCGCTACGCCAAGGACGAGTTCGTGCGTCACAAGACGCTCGATGCCGTTGGCGATCTGGCGCTTGCCGGCGCACAGTTCATCGGCTGCTACCGTTCCTATCGCGGCGGCCACAAGATGAACGCCAACGCTCTCAAGGCTCTGCTCAGCGATCCCTCGGCCTATGAAGTGGTCGAGACATCGACGCCGCGCCAGCGCGTTGCCGTTCGCGAATTCATTGCAGTCAGCGCTCCGGAATTCGCCCCCTGGTCGGCATGACCTCCAGTATACCAATTAAGGCCAGGGCCGCCTCCTAACGGGGGCGGTTTTTTTATGGGGAAGGGGCAGACAGCGCGTCGATAGATGTTTCGCGGCATATATTTAGCCGCTCCTCATGTGAATGGCGGTGAAAAGCCCGACATTCTCGGCAATGCTGCCACAAAAATGCGTTAATGCGTGATCATTGCGTTGCTCTCGATAGGTATTTGTGGCTAGAAACGCCAGCTAGGCGTGGCTGCTGTGGAGTGGACGGCGGCGGTGGGATTCTTTCGAATGGCTTATGCAAGGTCTGACATGATGATGAAGACAGCGCGTGCTTTGCTCGCATCCTTGATGGTGCTGAGCGCAGGTGCCTTGATTTCCGGCTGCCAGTCGGACCCTGATATCGACATCACCAAGCTCGGCCTCGAAACCGATCCGCCGGACGTGCTCTACACGCAGGGCCTCGCCAACATGAAGGCCGGCAACATGGCCGAGGCGGCGCGCAAGTTCGACGCGATCGATGCGCAGAATCCCTTCTCCGAATGGGCGCGCAAGGCACTTGTCATGAGCACCTTCGTCAAGTACCGCCAGGGCCGCTTCGACGATGCGCTGGCATCGGGCAACAAGTATATGGCGCAATATCCGAAGTCCAAGGATGCCGCCTACGTCCAGTATCTGGTGGGCCTGACCTATTCCAAGCAGATCGTCGACGTGACGCAGGACCAGCGCGCCTCGCAGAAGACGATCGAGGCGATGCAGGCCGTCGTCGACAATTATCCTGACTCCGAATATGTCGACGATGCGCAGGCCAAGATGCGCTTTGCGCGCGACCAGCTCGCCGGCAAGGAGATGCAGGTCGGCCGCTACTACATGGAACGCAAGGAATATCTCGCCGCGATCTCGCGCTTCCGCATCGTCGTCGAGAAATATCCGAACACGAATCAGGTCGAGGAGGCGCTCGCCCGTCTCGTCGAAGCCTATTACGCGATGGGTGTCGTCGAGGAGGCGCAGACCGCTGCTGCCGTTCTCGGTCACAATTATCCCGATAGCCAGTGGTATGCTGATTCTTACAAGCTGCTGCAGTCGGGTGGCGCGGAGCCGCGTGAAAACAAGGGTTCGTGGATCGCNGCAGCGGGCAAGAAACTCCTTCTCGGTTCCTGAGGCCAATGCTGATCCAGCTTTCGATCCGCGATATCGTTCTGATCGAGCGGCTGGATCTTGCCTTCGAGACCGGCCTCTCCGTGCTGACGGGTGAGACGGGCGCGGGCAAATCCATCCTGCTTGACAGTCTGTCGCTGGCCCTTGGCGGGCGCGGCGATGGCGGTCTTGTGCGCCACGGCGAGGACAAGGGGCAGGTGACGGCCGTCTTCGATGTGGGCATGGATCACGGCGCCCGCAAGCTCCTGCGCGAAAACGGCATCGATGACGAAGGCGACCTGATCTTTCGCCGCCAGCAATCCTCCGACGGGCGCACCAAGGCCTATGTGAACGATCAGCCGATCAGCGTTCAGCTGATGCGTCAGGCCGGCCAGATGCTGGTCGAGATCCACGGCCAGCACGACGACCGCGCGCTTGTCGATACAAATGCACACAGGACGTTGCTGGACGCCTTTGCTGGTATCAGCGATGACGTGCAGGGTGTCGGGGCACTTTACCGCCAGTGGCGCGATACCGAGCGCACGCTGAAGAAACACCGCGAAAAGGTTGAAGCCGCTGCCCGCGAGGCGGATTATCTGCGCTCCTCCGTCGAGGAGCTTGAAAAGCTGTCACCGCGCGACGGGGAAGAAGACGAGCTTGCCGATCGCCGCCAGAAGATGATGAAGGCAGAGCGCATTGCCGGCGATATTGCCGAGGCTTCCGAGTTCCTCAACGGCAACGCCTCTCCCGTGCCCCATATCGCCTCGCTGGTGCGCCGTCTCGAGCGCAAGAGCCACGAGGCGCCCGGATTGCTGGAAGACACCGTAGCGCTGCTCGATGCGGCGCTGGACCAGCTTTCCAACGCGCAGATGGAAGTCGAGGCGGCACTGCGCAAGACGGAATATGATCCGAAGGAACTGGAGCGTGTCGAGGAGCGGCTGTTTGCGCTGCGCGCTGCCTCNCGCAAATATTCCGTTCCGGTCACCGAGCTTCCTGCTCTTGCCGTGCGCATGATCANCGATCTTGCCGATCTCGATGCCGGCGAAGAGCGNCTGTCGAAGCTCGATGCGGANGTGGGGGTCGCCAAGGCGAATTACGATACGGCTGCCCGCTCGCTTTCGGACAAGCGTCATCATGCCGGCGATGCGCTGGCGCAGGCCGTCATGGCCGAGCTGCCGGCACTGAAGCTCGAGCGCGCCCGCTTCATGGTGGAGATCACCACCGATGGAGGGGAGGCGNCGGCCGAGGGCATCGATGTCGTCGAATTCCATGTCCAGACCAATCCCGGCACGCGTCCCGGCTCGATCATGAAGGTCGCTTCGGGCGGCGAACTCTCGCGCTTCCTGCTGGCGCTCAAGGTGGCGCTTGCCGATCGCGGTTCGGCGCCGACCCTCGTCTTTGACGAAATCGACACCGGTGTGGGGGGCGCGGTGGCGGATGCGATTGGACAGCGGCTGAAGCGGCTTTCCGAAAAGGTGCAGGTTCTTTCCGTCACTCATGCGCCGCAGGTAGCGGCCCGTGCGGCCACGCATCTTCTGATCTCCAAGGGACCATCAGGCGAGGGGGCCGACAAGATCGCCACGCGCGTCGCCACCATGGCGCAGAAGGACCGCACGGAAGAGATCGCCCGCATGCTTGCCGGTGCCTCCGTGACGGAAGAGGCGAGGGCTGCTGCTGCCCGATTGCTGGCAGGCAACGGCTAGGTTTCCCCATCGGTGACAAGCGCAAGGCGTTGCGCTATCTGACCTCAGCTACCGGTGAGGTCTATCCATGCGGCTTTTCCATTTCAGCGATGATCCCGCGATCGATGTTTTCGAGCCGCGTCCGGTTCGCATTTCTTCCGAACGGCGGCCGGGCCAGGCGTGGCTGAACGGGCCGCTCGTCTGGGCGATCGATGAAGTCCACGACTTCATGTATCTCTTCCCGCGTGATTGCCCGCGCATCCTTGTTTGGGCAAAGCGGAGACATCGCAGGAGGATCGTCGCCTGCTCGGGAACTGGCGGGGTGCCGCCTATGTCGAGCGAGGCTGGCTGGAGCGATTGCGGGCCGGGACCATCCATCGCTACGAGATGCCGACGGAGAGTTTCGAGGATCTGGAGGACGCGGGAATGTGGGTATCGCGGAGGAATGTCGTGCCGCTCGCGCTCACGGCCCATTCCGGGCTCGACCGGGAATTTGCACCGCGCGGTATCGAGCTTAAGGTGGTCGACAGTCTTCTGCCGATGAAGGCCTGCAGCATACGACATTACATGTGAGCGCCATCAGACTCCGCAACGCCCGGCCGTAAATTCCAAACCTCGGTACTATTTCAATCGCCGAATTTTGCTCTAAAACCATTGCAGATTCTCTGG
>JGI25160J50197_1001816_pt1 | contig 10306 bp, 10 predicted proteins | sample AraplaMF_Cvi_mMS_FD_50197 | JGI IMG/M metagenome (IMG submission 50197)
GTTCACGGCGCGGTCCTCACCGTCGACAACGGCCCGCATGGCGGCAACATGGACGTCCAGGAGATCACCACCGGCAACAGCATCTTCTTCCGCGTCAACAAGGACGGCGCGCATCTCTTCCTGGGCGATTGCCACGCCATCCAGGGCGACGGCGAATGCAACGGCATGGGCGCAATCGAGATCGCGGCCAATCTCACGGTCAAAGTCTCTCTCGCCAAGGCGCCAGCGCGGCTGACTCACCCGCGCATCGAGACCGCAACCCACATCTGCACGCTCGGCTGCGCCCGCCCGCTCGAGGACGCCATGCGCATCGCCTTCGAGGAGATGGTCTACTGGATGGAGGACGACTGGAAGATCCCGGCGGCCGAAGGCTACATGCTGCTGGGCCAGATCGCGGAAGCCCGCTGTACGCAGGTGGTCAATCCGAAATACACGTATATCTGCAAGGTGGAGAGAGGCTTGTTGGAGCGGTATCACGGGTGAGGAGGTATTGAGAAGAGCAGCGCGTCATTCCCGATCTGTCGAGCTAGTCTGAAGATTCTGCGCCGACTGAGAATGCAAAGAGTCGTCTATAGATGGTCGAGATTTGCAAGTAGCCATATCTTGAATTCGACCATTTTTGGGGTCCAATTCTCAATTTTCGATGCTGCTCGGGCGACCATGAACGCTGCCGACGAGCAGGCGATGTCCATCGTCGGCTCTCCTCCATGTTTGAGCCAATCGCGCTCCATATTCAGGATCGATATCCACTGTTTCTTATCGAAGCGCTCCAATGCCTTTGGCGCAGACTTGAGTTCGCCAAAACATATGCAAGCCGGTGCGCTCGATCATGCCTTCGGCCGCCCCGGCGAGCGTCAGTGCAATGTCGAAGTTTCCTGCCACCAGTGCATCAATGGCGGCGTCGACCTGACGGCTCATCGCTCGCTCCAACGGAGATGCAGCGATGTCCCGACGGGAACGTGCAGTGGTGATTCCGGGAGCGGCATGAGGCTAGATGCTAATTTCCTCGCGGGACGACAGGCTCTCCATCAAACCCTCCTCTGATCCGAAGAGTAGGTAAGCGTTCAAACCGTAATCGTCGAGCTCCCGAAGAACCGTTGCGCGCTCGCTGCTCGAGATTTCGAATTTGTAGATAATGTCCTGTTGAAATTCCTTCTTAGCATCAAATGGACGGCAGACGTTGCTGTGCTCATAAAAATACGGACCTGAATCGTTCCACATGGTGCAGATTGTGTACTGGGACCTTTGTGCGAAGTGGCGCTTCGGGCCTGATACGTACGGTCCGCACACCCGGATCGATGGTAAGTCGCTTCCGCCAACTTTCATTCCGCTCTTGTCGCGCTCGCGATAAGCAAATATCGCGACACGATCGGTGGATGTGTACGAGCGGAAAGCAAAGAAGGCCGCAACGAACGGTGACATGCTCCAATCGAGCAGGGGTGATGGAAATCCGTGATGGCGCAGATGCGACATATATGCGTAATGCGGAAGCGATCCCATCGAGAAGCGAAGAGAGAATTTTTCATATTGCCCGCACGAATCTTCGATGACAGGGAGGTTGACATCCTCATCCTCAATCCATCGTCGTCCAGAGTAGGCTTCGATTTCCGGCTTTACTCGAAGAATTAACCCGTAATAGTCAGCGACAAGGTCGCTGTGCCTGGATCGATCTAGTGTCGTCTCCAAGGTCCATTCACTAGAGGCGTGGCCTCTGAAAAGAACTGACCCGTTCTCTTCACGCGCCTTCTCGGTCAGAGCCTTAGCTTGCGCTTTGAATTCCTCCCACGAAAGTTCATTTTCGCTCACGGTATGCTCCGATGTCTTGTGCTACAAATATCCGCAAGAATACGCCTGTTAGAAATACACACCCCATCGCAAAGCCCATAATCGATCATCCCAGATGAAGGCCTCGCCACAATACCTAATTATGGACGATGAGAGGGGTAGTCTCCGGACATTCCAGCGAGCCGGAATAGCTAGTTACAATTTGTCATAGTGACCGCGATATCATCGGAGGGCGCTTCATGGCTCGCACAGTTCGGAGATCCGGAGTGAAAGAAGTCCCGCTCTCCGAGATCAAGGATGATCTGTCCCGCTATCTTCGTGAGGCGGAGACCCAGGAGATCGTCATCACACGTCACGGCAAACCGGCCGGCGTATTGATTGGATTCGAATCGGAGGACGATTGGTTCGAATACCGCTTGGAGCATGATCCTCGCTTCCTGCAGCGAGTCGAGCAGGCGCGGAATAGTCTGCGCGCGGGACGCGGCGTGAAGCTCGAGGATATCGATGCTGAGGAGCGGTAGGGGCCTCGCGTTACGCAGCGCCCGATCGTGCCATCATGCCCCTGTTTCGCCCGACGGGACAACGACTGCTTGCCCGACGAGCCAATTTTTTCGCACGATCCGTAAGTCATTGATCCCGTTCATGCCGTCTACTGTGCATGGGGTTGTTTTTCGATATTTTATATTGGGGCACGTCGGCGAGGCTGAGCGCGGGCCGCGCCGCTACTTCATCACCCGCAGACCCTTGGTCGTGAACCGCTGCGTCTTGTCGCCCGGCCGCACCGGTCGCCGTGTGCCGGCGGCCTTGCCTGTACCGGGCGGCTGGTGCGCCGGCACGAGCTGGTGCGGCTGCGAGCCGATCAGGTCGCGGCGGCCCATCTCGATCAGGGCCTCACGCAGCACCGGCCAATTGTCGGGGTCGTGGTAGCGCAGGAAGGCCTTGTGCAGGCGGCGCTGGCGCAAGCCCTTGATCGCCTCGACCTTGTCGCTGCCGCCGCGGCGCACGCCGCGCAAGGGATTGACGCCGGTGTGGTACATCGCGGTCGCNGTCGCCATCGGCGAGGGCAGGAAGGTCTGCACTTGATCCGCGCGATAGCGGTTCTTCTTCAGCCACAGCGCGAGGTTCATCATGTCCTCGTCGGTCGTGCCCGGATGCGCCGCGATGAAGTACGGGATCAGGTAATATTTCTTGCCGGCCTGTTCGGCGGCGGCGTCGAACATGCGCTTGAACTTGTCGTAGGCGCCGATGCCCGGCTTCATCATCTTGTCGAGCGGGCCGCGCTCGGTATGCTCGGGCGCGATCTTGAGGTAGCCGCCGACGTGATGGGTGACGAGCTCCTTGATGTATTCCGGGCTCTCGACCGCGAGGTCGTAGCGCACACCGGAGGCCACCATCACCTTCTTGATGCCCTTGGTCTCGCGCACCTTGCGATAGAGCCGGATGAGGTCGTCATGCGAGGTGTTGAGGTTCGGGCAGATCTCGGGGAAGACGCAGGACGGCCGCCGGCACGCGGCCTCGACCTTCGGGTCCTTGCACGCCATCCGGTACATGTTGGCGGTGGGACCGCCGATGTCGGAGATGACACCGGTGAAGCCCGGCGTCTTGTCGCGGATGAGTTCGATCTCGCGCAGGATCGAACCTTCCGAGCGGTTCTGGATGATGCGGCCTTCGTGCTCGGTGATCGAGCAGAAGGTGCAGCCGCCGAAGCAGCCGCGCATGATCGTCACCGAGAACTTGATCATGTCCCAGGCGGGGATCTTGGCCTCGCCATAGGACGGATGCGGGGCGCGCGCATACGGCAAATCGTAGACCGCGTCCATCTCTTCGCTTGTGAGCGGGATCGGCGGCGGGTTGAGCCAGAGGTCGCGGTCGCCGTGGCGCTGCACCAGCGGCCGCGCGTTGCCGGGATTGCTCTCCCGGTGCAGCACGCGTGAAGCGCGCGCATAGGCTTCCTTGTCCTGCTCGACCTGCTCCAGCGCCGGCAGGCGGATCACGGTCAAGCCCTTCTGGCGCGTCGCGCCTTCGTCGGCGGATTCGAGATCGTCGGCGTGCAGCTCGGTGTAATCCTCGGGNACCTTGCGGAACAGCGCGACACCCCTGATGTCGTCGAGCGCGCGTGCNCTCTCGCCGGCCGCGATGCGGTTCGCCACTTCGACCACGGCGCGCTCGGCATTGCCGTACAGCAGCAGGTCGGCCTTGGCGTCGGCCAGCACCGAGCGGCGCACCTTGTCGGACCAATAGTCGTAATGCGCGATCCGCCGCAGCGAGGCCTCGATGCCGCCGAGCACGATCGGCACGTCCTTGAACGCCTCGCGGCAGCGCTGGGCGTAGACGACGGTACAGCGGTCCGGCCGCCTGCCGCCTTCGCCGCCGGCCGTATAGGCGTCGTCGCTGCGGATGCGGCGGTCCGCGGTGTAGCGGTTCACCATGGAATCCATGTTGCCGCCGGTGACGCCGAAGAACACTTTCGGCTTGCCGAGCGCCTTGAACGGCTCGGCCGAATGCCAGTCGGGCTGCGAGATGATGCCGACCCGAAAACCCTGCGCCTCGAGCAGCCGGCCGATGATGGCCATGCCGAAGCTGGGATGGTCGACATAGGCATCGCCCGTCACCAGCACGATGTCGCAAGCGTCCCAGCCGAGCGCATCCATCTCGGCGCGGCTCATCGGCAGGAACGGTGCCGGCTTGCGCGGGCGCGCCTGGGCCATCAGGGGCTTCGCGGCGGTGATGATCTGGGTATCCATGCGCCTACGCATAGGACTCTGGGCTTCCGAATACAACCGACGGACGCGTGAAAGATCGAGGTTCCCGCGCCGCAATCGGGCACGTTAACCGTTCAGGAGCGCGTGCCGCTTCGTTATCTCCCAGCGTAGCCTGGCTCGGTGCCATCGGGTGTGTGACGCCTTCCACAGTCCGGCTGGCGCCATCGCGTCATGCTCTCTCCAATCTGGAAGGAGAGTCCCATGTTTCTGATCGACGCGCTTTTGATCCTGGCGATGTTGTTTTTCCTGTTCCTGCCGATCACCGACCGCCGGACGGTACGGATGAGGGTCTGCATGCTGTGCGCGTTGTTGGCGGTGTTCTCGGTGTCGATCACCCGCACCCCCATCGTGCCTGTGCTGCTCGCGAGCGTCTCCGCGCCTCCCGGAATGGCGCGCGTGCCTCATATGCATATCGGCGAGCCCACCACGGGGTTCTCTCCGCGGCCGACATCGGATATCCGATTGATCCATGGGCAGGAAACCGGGCGAGGAAATCTCTGACGGCGGTCACGAAACGCTGGCCGGCGCAGCGCCGTCCTCGGCCGCGTGGCTCGGCGTCATCGCGCTGGTCGGCTTCGTCCTGGTGGCGACCGCGCAGGCTTCCAATCAGGTTCTGGCGCGGGGGCTTGCGGGCTCCGTCCCACCCTTCGCGCTCGCCTTCTTCCGCTGGAGCATCGTCGCCATCGGGCTCGCGCCGATCGCGCTCAGGGAGATCCGCGACGGCCGCGTGCCGCTCGGCCGAAACATCTGGCCGATCCTCGCCGCCGGCTTCACGGGCATGTTCCTGTGCGGCGGCCCGGTCTACGCCGCNGGCGTCTCGACGACGGCGATCCACATAGCGCTGATCATGGCGCTGTCGCCGATCACGGTGCTGCTGATCTCGGCCCTGCGCGGCATGGAGCATGTCGGTCCGCTGCAATGGCTCGGCACGGCGCTGGCGCTCGCCGGTGCGCTGCTCATCATCTCCGGNGGCCATCCGCAGACCCTGATCGAACTTCAGACCGCGGCNGGCGACGGCCTCGTCGTGATCGCGATGCTCGGCTGGTCCGGCTACACNCTGCTGCAATCGCGCGCCGCGCCAAAGGCCTCGCTGCTGGCGCGCATCAGCCTGTTCTCGGGCGCCGGCGCCCTGTTCTCGCTGCCGCTCGCGGCCATGGAGATGTGGGCGAGACCGGGGGACGTCTTCAGCGCCAGGGCNCTGTCGGCCTACCTNTTCGCCGGGATCGTTCCCGGCCTGCTCGCTTATGCCGGCTTCGCCTGGCTCGGCGGCAAGTTCGGCTCGGTGCGAACCTCGCTCGTGCTCTATCTCGGGCCGATCGCAAGTGCGCTGCTGTCTTTCGTCATCCTCGGCGAACCGCCCAAGCTGACCCATCTTCTCGGCGGCTTGCTGATCCTGGGCGGCGTCTGGGCCAGCCTGCGCCGCTAGTTCCATCCATATGCACCCGCAGGAACCATCCGCGTGCGGAGACATTCTGATGGAGGGATTGCCGCGAACCCCGCTCGCGCGCACTCTCGAATGTTCGCCTCTGGCGATGGGGGAGCTGTGAGTACAGTCATTGAGAACCTGCTGTTGCGAAAGCAGAAGCTCGTGGAGCAGCTCGAAAAGGCGCCGTCGGTCGAAGACCGCGACAGGATCGAGCACCAGCTCGAACAGATCAACACCGCGCTGGATTTTCTGGACAGGCCGGGACAGAAGGAAGGGCGCTAAAAGCGCTCACTCCACCTTCAGCGCCTCCACTTTCAAGGCCTCTACCTTCAATGCNTTGGCATAGACCACGCCCGAATTGGTGATATGCGTGGTCATCAATTGCGCGAAGGCGGTGAACTCGCCGCGCGCGAACAGATCGCGCAGCCTGCGATGCTCGTCGAACGAGCTGCGGGTCCGCACGTCGATCGGCGAGGTCAGATTGGTGCGCAGCGCGGCGACGCGGCCGGAGACAAGCTGATAGGATTCGGCGAGATAGCGGTTGCCGCAATGGGTGAACAGCGCCTCGTGAAAGGCCGCATCGGCGCGGCCATAGGCGATGTTGTCCTTCGCATTGACCGCCGGCTCCATCGCCGCAATGGCCTCGCTGATTGCGGCGACCGCAGCGTCGCGATCGTGACGGTACGCGAGCTCGGCCGCTTTGGGTTCGAGCGCGATGCGGAAGGTGCAGAGCGCGCTGATGTCGTCCGCGCTCGGCGTGAACACGAAACTGCCGACCTGCGGGCGGATCACCACGAGGCCTTGCGCCTGCAATTGATTCAGCGCCTCGCGCACTGGCGTGCGGCTGACGCCGAAGGAATTCGCCACCATCTCCTCGGAGATGGCCGCTCCCAGCGCGAACTCGCCCTCGATGATCGCCTGGCGCAGCCGCTGCATCACCCGCTGCGACAGCGATTTGGGCGTATCGAGCTTGAGGAAGCGCATCGGTGCTCTCAGACCACCTTGCCGGGATTGAGCAGATTGTCGGGATCGAGCGCGGCTTTCAGCGTCCGCATCAGCGCCATCTCGGCCTCGCTCCTGGCATGGCCCAGCCACCTCTTCTTCAGCGTGCCGATGCCGTGCTCGGCCGAGATGCTGCCACCGAGTTCGCGGACGAGACCATAGATGATGGTGTCCATCTCTTCCTTCGGCTGCTGCTCGACGGAGAGGCCGGTGACCCAGGAGACCAGGTGCAGATTGCCGTCGCCGATATGGCCGTAATAGACGCTTTCGCAGCCCTTGATGCCGGAGGCCAGCGCCGCCTTGCAGCGCGTGACGAATTCGTCCATCCGCGCCACCGCAAGGCCGATGTCGTAGGAGATGTGCGGCCCCAGCACCTGGCCGAACTCGGCGCAGATGTCGCGCACGCGCCAGAAGCTTTGCGTCTGCGCCAGCGATTGCGCGACCGCGGCATCGGCCAGCAGCCCGCGCTCCATCAGCTCCTCGAGCCAGGCCTGGAAGCGCGGCGCGTCCAGGCTCTCGTCGGTGCCCTGAGCTTCCACCAGCACGTAGAGGCCGTGGCCTGCGGCGACCGGCGGCTTGACGCCGGCGCGAGCCGTGATCACGTCCCAATAGTCCGGCCACATCACCTCGAAGGCCGACAGCAGCGGCCCGAGCCCGCTGCGCGCCGCCTCCAGCAGCGCGATCACTGCTGCGTAGTCCTTCAGCGCGCAGAGCGCAGCCATGGTCGAGCGCGGCTTCGGAAACAGTCTCAGCACCACGCGGGTGATGATGCCGAGCGTGCCTTCCGAGCCGATGAAGAGATGCTTCAGATCGTAGCCGGCATTGTTCTTCATGAGCTTGTTGAGGCTCGTGATGATGGTGCCGTCGGGCAGCACGACTTCGAGACCGAGCACCAGCTCGCGCGTCATGCCGTAGCGGATCACGCGGTTGCCGCCGGCATTGGTCGAGAGATTGCCGCCGATCGCGCAGGAGCCGCGCGAGCCGAGATCGAGTGGAAAGAAGAAGCCGGCTTCGTCCGCGGCCTTCTGGATCGTCTCCAGCGGCGTGCCTGCCTTCACCGTCATCGTCATCGAGGCGCGGTCGATCTCCTCGATGCCGCTCATGCGCTCCAGCGAGATCGCNACCCANCCGGCTTCNGGCGATGCGCCACGGCACAGCCCGGTCANCCCGCCCTGCGGCACGAACGGCAGATGCGCCTGCCGGCAGGTCGCAATCGCATCGGCCACGCCCTGCGCGTCGACCGGGCGGATAACCGCGAGCGGCGTCTGCGGCAGGCTCGCGCTCCAGTCGTTGCAATTGCGGGCCGGCACGTCGGTGCCGATCAACACGGCGGCCGCGCCGAGCTTGTCGCGCAGGGCGCCGAGCAAATGGTCGGGCCGCTTCATCGGGGTCACCATGTTCATGTGAGACCTCCCTAAATCTGGCTGCGCCCATGCGGGCGTGAAAGGTGGAAAAGATTTGCCTCTTTCTTGTATGTAAGGTACAAGGCGAAAAGTAAAGCAAAAACAAGGCTCGGAATGCCCCTGGGGTCCCTGATGGGATCAGGGGCTTGGTCCAAGATCGCAGCTTAGAGGGTGGTGAGATGACTGAGGCAATTCGCGGGTTCTGGGTGGCATCGGCGACGCCGCTGGCGGCCGACGGCAGCGTGGATTCCGCAAAGCTCGCGGCTCACGCCAGGCAGCTCTTCGGCAAGGGCGTCGACGGCGTCGTGCTGTTCGGCACCACCGGCGAGGGCACCTCGTTCAATGTCAGCGAGCGCATCGCGACTATCGAGGCNGTGCTCAAGGCCGGCATTGCACCAGAGCGCATCGGCATCGGCGGCGGCTTCCCCGCCATCACGGACAGCATCGCNCTCGCGCGCGCCGCGCTNGGTCTCGGCCTGCGTCACGTGCTNGTGCTGCCGCCTTACTTCGATCGCAGCGCCACGGCTGAAGGCATCGAGGATGCCTTCGCCGCGATCATCGATGGCGTATCCGACGACCGGTTGCGCGCCTATCTCTATCATATCCCGCAGATCTCGGGCGTTGCGATCCCGACCGGCGTCGCCGCGAACCTGCGCAAGCGTTACGGCAGGGTGGTCGCGGGCCTGAAGGATTCCAGCGGCGACTTCAAGCAGTTCCAGGCGTTCCGTGCCGCGGCTCCCGATCTGGCCATCACCGTCGGGAACGAAACCGACATCGCCCGCGCGATCGCCGGCGGTGGCGCCGGCACCATCTGCGGCATGGCGAACATCGCGCCGGAGCTGGTCAAGGCGATGATCGAGGGCAAGGATGTCGAACCGCGCATGCAGGCTGCGGCCGATATCGTGCTGAAGACGCCGTCGTTCCTCGCGACTCTGAAGGCGATCATCGCGGCGCAGACCGGCGACCCCGCATGGTTGCGCGTGCGCCCGCCGCTCCGCGCATTGTCGGACGGCTCCGCGTTCAAGCGGAAGCTCGACGAGTTGATGGCTCCTGCCATCGCGTGAGACCGCACGACATCGCGACACGCCGCCGCGATTCGCGCGCTGCGTGTCGCAGCCGGTGCGCCGCCAATTAGAGATTGCCGTTCAATGCCGGTTCGTTCCTAGAACAATTCCACACTAGAGCGATTCAAGCTCGGCTACGGTTCTCCTCGATCTCGCCGGCTGTTACACGCGCACACTTCAATGTCCTGACGTGAAGTGGATTGAAAGTGCGTGCCTCCGTGGATGGCCTGCGTATCGGCAGCCATCGTCATCGTGCCGGCGGAAGCCGTGCAGGTCTTCTCGTCGGTGTCGTCGTGCTGCTCACCGAGTTTTCGTCCCACACGACGCGCGCGCAGGCGCAGTCGGCGCTGCCGCCGGTGACGGTGGAGGCCCCGGCGCAACGGTCCAGGCCAGCACGCGCATCGGAGCAATCGTCACGCCGCATGCAGCCCGCTCGCCGCCAGCCCGCCCGCAATCCTGCCCCCACGCCGCCAACGCTCTCGGAGCGCGCGGCCGCGGAAGCCGCCGCGCAGCAGGCCGCCAAGCTCGGTTACCGCGCGATGCCGAGCGCGACGACGCTGCGCAGCGGCGCCTCGCCCCTTGGTACGTCGCAAGCCGTCAACGTCGTGCCTGAGCAGGTGCTGAAGGACCAGCTCCCGCGCAACATCGACGATGCGCTCATCAACGTCTCCGGCGTCACCCAGACCAACACGCTCGCCGGCAGCCAGGACGCCGTGATCCGGCGCGGTTTCGGCGACAATCGCGACGGCTCGATCATGCGCAACGGCATGCCGCTGGTGCAGGGACGCAGCTTCAATCCCGCGGTCGAGAGCGTCGAGGTGCTGAAGGGACCGGCCTCGCTGCTCTACGGCATCATGGACCCCG
>JGI25160J50197_1001818_pt1 | contig 10301 bp, 9 predicted proteins | sample AraplaMF_Cvi_mMS_FD_50197 | JGI IMG/M metagenome (IMG submission 50197)
ATGTTCAGCACCCGGAAGAAAAAATAACCCAGACGATGGGTATGCTTAAAGTGAAAGAAGCTGTTCACCTCTTACTTTATACCATGCCTGAGTTGAAAAATTTTTTATTCGACTTTTCGGAACCTTACAAGATAAACCTTGAAAAGTTCATGGTTAGTAATTATCATTATAATATTCCACTTGAAAAATTTGCCAACCTCACCGGCAGAAGCCTTGCGGGCTTCAAACGTGATTTTCAGAAAACGTTTGGAATGGCACCCAGGCAATGGCTACAGGAAAAAAGACTTACGGAAGCCCGTCATCTTATTGAACAGAAAAATAAAAGACCATCCGCGATCTATCTTGATTTAGGATTTGAAAGCCTCTCGCATTTCTCATATTCGTTTAAGAAAAAATATGGAAAGGCGCCTACAGAATGGATATCCTAAGGTAAACTCAAAACATCGGCGAAATATTTTCCTATATTTCTTCATCCTTTTAATTTCATTGTTTTATTCATCTGAAGCGGGCACCAATTTCGCAGTAAGATCAGGTGCCGCCATTTGTTTGTCAAAAGGAAACATGGGGCGTTGTATTCGTTTAAACGGAAGGCTTTCCAGGTCCTGGTCTGCTCCTCCGGGTGTTAATGCCAGCATCCAGTCTGCCCGCATTGCATAAAGGTCGGGATCAAGATAACCTAACTTAACTATTACGATTGATGCCTCCCGTGGCTTTAAGCCAAGCCGGGTAAAATCAGCTTCGGTGCGATAGGCTTTTCTCTTTTTGATAACGATCACTTGTAATGATCCTGCTTTGATCACCACTTCCACTTCAGCCTCTTTATCTCCTTTATATATTGCCTGTACTGTACCGGATAATTTAACAGGCCCTGCAAAACGGTGATCAACAATTGCACCGGCATAACCCTGCACATAGCCGCCAATACCAGCCTTTAAAGCCTGGGCAACCAATGTGTCACCGGGAATAGATGCGTAAATAAGTGATGGGCCACTTGTATCAGCAAACTTCTTCATGGATAATAGTTGCTGAAGCGTCCACGTAACGTCACCGGAAGCACCGGCAGTAGGATTATCACCACAATCACTAATAAAAAAAGGATGTTTATCACTGGCCAGTGCCTTGCTAATACATTCATCCAATGTGCCTGCAGGCGCTACAAAAGAATAACCAAAACGCGCATCCCAGAAAAGTTTCGCTAATTTTTCTGCCGTTTGCAGCACAGCGGTACGATCATCACCTGTAGCCATTGCTACTGCATGATTACGCGGTTCATCGGCCCAGGCATATCCTACCCATAATGAAGCATCGATGACGCCTTTTTGCATCGAGGCAGGTGCAACGGCTGCATATACTGATTTGGCAGGTTCCAGTCGTGTACTTGTTTTTTCACCTGGCAATAATACCGGTATAGAAACATAAGCCTTAAAGGCCGGCCGGCCCTTGCCACTTTTCAAACGATCCAGCAATTGCGTTATGGCACGCTGCTTTGTTTCCAGCGCATCTTCGTGTGGTGCTTTCCGGTAACAGGTTACCAGGTCCAGCAATTTTGCCAGTCGCCAGGATACATTACCATGAAGATCCATAGAAGCAGCTATAAGTGTTTTTGTTCCTGTCAGCTTCCTGATGCGCTCAAGATAATCACCTTCGGGGTCATCCATTCCTTCTACGCTCATGGCGCCATGAATATCCAGGTAAAGACCATCAAGCGGCAGGTGCGCTTTCAATGAATCAAGCGTTTTGCCTACCAGTGATTCATATGCTTCGCGGGTAACAACGCCCCCGGGTAAAGCACGTGCCACCACCGTAGGAAACCATGCAGCGCGGTAACGCAAAGGAGAATCTGTTGCAAGAAAAGGATACGACAAATAAGCTTCATCTCCATATCGCGGATGAAAAGCAGCTTCTTCTGTTGTGGCTGGTGAAAAAGTGCTGGATTCAATTGCTATGCCAGCGATAGCTATCCGTGGCAAGGTCTTATTGCTTTGCTGCGCCGCTGCAGGTAAAGCAATCATCAATGAACATACCATTACTATAAACCAGGGAACCTGTTTCATTAATTACATCTGTTAATTTAAAGAAAGACGGCAGCCAGCGAAGATTAAAATTCAAACCAGTACATACTAGTATAGTTACAATCTAGGATTTTTCTGTGGATTGAAAAAATTGTACCCGTTACAAAAGAATAATTCTCCCATGTTGAATTTGATAATTCCAACTATGAGAAAGAAGTGTAGCTATTGATTACTCAATCAATTGAAAATAAACATGTTACATGTCTGGCATCCCTATTGAAAACATTCAGCAGGTTTTTCATAGGATATTGGATTAGAAAACGGGGCGACATTTCTATGTCAGCCCCTTATTTTTTTAGATAAATGATCTAAGCTTCTTTCACTGCGGCAATACCTGGCAGTTCTTTTCCTTCAAAATATTCCAGCATTGCACCTCCACCGGTACTTACATAACTTACTTTATCAGTATAGCCAAACTGGTTAACAGCCGCAACGCTGTCGCCGCCACCTACGAGGGAAAAAGCGCCATCCTGCGTGGCTTCTGCAACCGCTGTAGCAATGGCTTTGGTACCATGTTGAAATTTGTCCATTTCAAACACACCCATCGGGCCGTTCCATAAAATGGTTTTTGATTTTCTGATCACCTTGCTAAAAGTATCAGCAGCCATCTGGCCAATATCAAGGCCCATCCAGCCGTCAGGAATTGTGTTGCTTAAAGAAGAAGATGTTTCCGCATCGGCAGCAAATTTATCAGCGATGATAGAGTCGCCGGGCAGGTGAATGCAAACGCCCTTGGCATCTGCTTTTGCAAGAATATCTTTTGCTGTTTCCAGCCTGTCATCTTCACACAAAGAATTACCAATCTGGCCACCTTGTGCTTTAAAGAAAGTATAAGCCATACCACCACCAATGATGATATCTGTTGCTCTTTCCAGCAGGTTTTCAATGATCAGTATTTTATCGCTCACCTTCGCACCGCCAATAATGGCAGTAAAAGGTTTTTCTGAACCATGCAATACTTTTTCCGCACTGCTTACTTCGCCTTCCATCAGCAATCCAAACATTTTTTTATCGCCGGGGAAAAACTTCGCAATCACCGCCGTAGATGCGTGCGCCCTGTGGGCTGTGCCGAATGCATCATTCACATACACATCACCCAGCTTTGAAAGTTTTTCTGCAAATCCTTCATCCCCTTTTTCTTCCTGCTTATAAAAACGAAGGTTTTCCAATAATAAAACCTCTCCTGGTTTAAGAGCTGCTGCTTTATCAACTGCCTGCTGACCGATACAATCATCTGCAAACTGAACTTCCACACCCAGTAATTCACTGATATGGTTGATCAGGTGTTTTAAAGATGATTTTTCTTCGGGTCCTTCTTTCGGACGGCCGAGGTGGCTCATTAAAATAACACTGCCGCCATCACCCAAAATCTTTTTGATGGTAGGTAATGCGGCACGGATTCTTGTATCATCGGTAATAGCCTGTGTTTGCTTATCCAGCGGCACGTTAAAGTCAACGCGGATCAAGGCTTTTTCATTAGCGAAGTTGTGATCGGAGAATTTGCTCATAAGTTTATTTTACTCAAGTTCAACAATATGTATATTTTGATTGGTAAGAACTTCAACGGCTGCAAAAATGCGGCCTTTTATAAAATTCCAAAGCACCTTGTTGTCACAATTTCCAATCAGGAGGGAAATTATTTTTGGTGGTGCCCCAAGGGCGAGTTACCAGGTCCGGCAAAACAGCGTCTTTTGATATAATAATTACCTTACCATATTCCTTTACCTTATTAAAAAAAAGAAATATCATCCATAAAATGCAACTGCAAACTGTAAGATGATTTTACGATCCATCCGGTTTCATCTGCCAGCCATTTTGCAATAATGGGTGATATATTGTTATCGAGCCAAATTTCCCAATCAAGCTGCATGAATAATTCGCGCATTGGTTAATTTGAGAGAGGCGTATGACAGAGCCGCCGGGATATCTTCTTTTTCCAGGCTTGGATGTTGTTCAAGGATGTCATCAATATTCATTCCGCTGGCCAGCATCTCAAGAATATCAGCTACCGGAAATCGCAATCCACGGATGGTCGGTTTACCACCCATCAGACCCGGCTTCACAGTGATCCGTTCCAATAATTGATCAGTTTCCAGCTTATTCATTTGCCAAATCTAACAAAAAGCCGCAGCATTTCTGCCGCGGCTAACTATTAATTTAATGTGTTGATGCTGCTATAAAGCAACCTCTACCTCGTTTGCAGGTGCACTTGCCACCATTGATGCCATTACGTGCTGGGTAACATCTTTGCCACCGCCAAGATTCTTTGCAAGGCTTTGAATGGTATAGATCGGTCCCCAGGGAATTCCCCACCATCCCAATACCAGCGATAAAAATGTAAAAGGTAAGCCTTTCACGATTGGCTTTTCATCGGCCCTGACGAAATAAATATCAGAAGGGCGTTTGAAGGTCATGATAATAATGGAAACGGTGTACGAGTAAAGCACAAATTTGGCTCCGTTACTTACCTCACGGTTTAATTCATCAACCGTAAGGCCTTCAATGTTTTTAATCTTCATTTGTTGGGTTTAAAGGGTAAAAAATAGTGCCTGGCGGCAACTATGACATCTATATAAAAATAAGAGAGGTGATCAAGACTTCAGATTAAATTTTAGTAAAGCCATATTTCAAAAAGATCCGGAGGGATTAAGAAACAGCGTGTACAGATGGAGGCATTATAAAAATATTCCAGCCTGTATAAGGAAACACAGGCTGGAATTAGAATAGTATTTGAAGTGCAATTATTTGCTGATCAGTTGCGCAAAGTATTTCACTGTGCGAACCAACTGGCTTACATAGCTCATTTCGTTATCGTACCAGCTAACCACACGTACCAGTTGGGTATCACCAACAGTTTGAACACGTGTTTGGGTAGCATCAAACAAAGAACCGTAAGAGATACCGATGATGTCGCTGCTTACAATTTCGTCTGTAGTATAACCAAAGCTTTCGTTGGATGCCGCTTTCATTGCTGCATTCAGTTCGTCTACAGTGGTCTTTTTATCAACAATAGCCGTTACTTCAGTTAATGAACCGGTGAGGGTAGGAACGCGTTGTGCAGAACCATCCAGTTTACCTTTCAGGTTAGGCAGTACCAAACCGATTGCTTTTGCAGCACCGGTGCTGTTAGGCACAATGTTCTGTGCAGCAGCGCGGGCCCTTCTCAGGTCACCTTTAGGATGTGGTGCATCCTGTGTATTCTGGTCGTTGGTATAAGCGTGGATGGTGGTCATTAACCCATTTACAATACCAAAGGTTTCATCAAGCACTTTAGCTACCGGTGCAAGACAGTTGGTAGTACAGGAAGCGCAACTGATGATGGTTTCAGTACCATCCAGGATGTCATGATTTACATTGTATACAATGGTTTTCAAATCACCGGTTGCAGGTGCAGAGATCACCACTTTTTTAGCGCCGGCAGTAAGGTGCGCTTCAGCCTTTGCCTTATCAGTAAAGAAACCGGTACATTCCAACACCACATCTACATCATGCGTACCCCATGGAATTTCAGCAGGGTTCTTTTGTGCGTAGATCTTGATTTCGTTTCCTTCAACTATAATGGAGTTTTCTGTAGCGGTAACTTCTTTCTCAAAGCGGCCTTGTGCGCTGTCGTATTTCAGCAGGTGAGCCAATACTTTGGGGCTTGTTAAATCATTAATTGCAACAACATCTATCCCTTCTAAATTAAATATCTGGCGATATACCAAACGGCCGATACGACCGAAACCGTTGATGGCTACTTTTACTGTGCTCATATTTTTATCGAAGTTTTAATATTAACTTTTAAAAAGCACCGCGAATTTACAGGTATTGCCGTTAACAATGTGTATAATTTTTTGGTTACGGGCTGTAATACAGATGGCATCGGCAGTTGCGTCGCATTACGTTCATCGTTCTTATCGCTGCTCAGCAATTTACGCTTCGTAAAAAAACATTATTCATAAAGCAGTTTTATAAAAACAGCAGTTAATTTAGTTTTCTTTTCAAAAATATTTTGCAGGAATAGAATTGCCTCCTATTTTTGCACTCCCAAAAAACAACGGAGCGTTGGTCAAGGGGTTAAGACACCTCCCTTTCACGGAGGAATCACGGGTTCGATTCCCGTACGCTCTACTAGGTCACTTATCAAAATGTACTAGAAGCCTGCAAACGCAATGTTTACGGGCTTTTTCATTTTTAGCCAGTACTCAAAACTCACATAAAATCGCATAGTTCTGGTGAGTATTTGGTGAGTCAACCAAATTTTCAAAAATGACTCACCAGAATCCTCACTACTCACTGACAATCAACATGTTCAAAATTTGAACCTGAGTTTTTCCGACTTCATTCAGGGTTAATTTTATCATCAATTGGTGAGTACTATGCTACTAAAAAATCTTCGTGTACTTTTTTACTTAAAAAAGCCTAAGCAACACACTTCAGGATTGTTGCCCATTTACATGCGCATCATCGTCGATGGCATCAGGATTGAACTAAGCACACTGCGCAAATGCGAAGCATCTTCATGGCATCCGGACAGTGAGCGAATGATCGGTAAGAAAGAGGATATAAAAGACATCAATAACCATCTTAATACATTACAAAGCCAAGTGTATGAAGCGCAGCGTTGGTTGATCGATCACGACAGAGATGTAACTGCTGAAGGTATTAAAGCAGTACTAACTGGCGAAGTTGAAAAGCCAGTAATGATAATGGAGGTCTTTGCCCAACACAACGAACAAATGGAGGCACTTATCGGAACGGAGTTTGCGCCTGCCACCCTAATCCGTTACAAAACTTCTTTAACACATACTAGATCATTCATTAAATGGAAGTTTCAGAAAGAGGACGTCGACATCAGGAAACTCAACTACGAATTTATCTCAGACTATGAGTTTTGGTTTAAGAGCGTTCAAAAATGCGGACATAACTCTACAATGAAATACCTGGGTAACTTCAGGAAGGTAACTAACAAGTGTGTCAGGATGGGATGGATAAAAAAAGATCCTTTCACCGGTTATAAGATGACGAAGCGGGACGTTGAGCGTATTGCGCTGACGGATGCAGAACTTGAGATCATTAAGAAAAAGGTCTTCCAAACGATGCGCATGAAGCAGGTAAGGGACATCTTTCTTTTTTCCTGTTATACAGGGCTTGCGTACATCGACATATATAAATTGAAACGCTCGGAGATTGCAGAAGGCATTGATGGAGGCAAATGGCTTTTTATCAATCGGCAAAAGACAGAGACTTCTTCGCGTATACCTATTCTACCTGAAGCGCTTTGCATTCTGGAAGAATACAGTGATCATCCGCAGTGTGTCAGTAAGGATAAGGTGTTACCGATTTTATCCAATCAAAAAATGAATACCTATCTAAAAGAGATGGCTGATGTATGCGATATCAATAAAAACCTCACCTTTCATATTGCGCGTCATACGTTCGCTACAACAATAACCTTAAGCAACGGTGTTCCCATTGAAACAGTGTCCAAAATGCTTGGGCATAAAAATCTGAAAACAACCCAGCATTATGCGAAGATTGTAGATAAGAAGATCAGTGAGGACATGCTGGCGTTGAGGGAAAGATTGCGCAGAAGAGAAAAAATAAATTAAAGCAAAATAGCAATCGATCGCTCTTTGTCTAATTAAAAATTTGACTTAAACAGGCTCAAGTCAGCCGTAAATAATAAGGCATAAAAAAGTTTTACCGATAATGTGGATTTTAAAAATATTGAATTATTTTACTAACAGTATTTTTGAACCATCAAATCAGTTATTGATTGCATTTTTCATTTAGTAGTAAAAGGATCCGCGAATTATGTGAAGATGAAGATTTGGCTTTAACAGAGCTGGGCCATGCGGTTGCAGAAAAATTAAAGTCAAGATTGGCTGACTTTAATGCATATGATAACGTCGCTGATATCATTGTAGGAAACCCCACAGAGGTTCAGGGTTCACCGTATGCTAATTATCAAGTCGATTTATCAGATGGGTTTCGGCTTATATTTTGCTCAAGTCATGTTAAACAACCAATCAATAACGGCAACATTGATTGGAAAAGGGTATCAAGAATTATAATATTGAAAATTGCTCAAGATGAATCCAACTAACGAATTCAATCCCAATTGGGCATCTGTTCCTGGTGATACCATTGGCGATGTGATGTCCCTCAAGCAATTGTCAATTCCTGACTTTGCGAAAAAAATGGACAGCACTCCTGAATACATAAAAGATCTTCTTCATGGCTTTGTTTCTATAAACAATGATATTGCGATTAAACTTTCTTCTGTTTTAGGAGCTTCAAAAGACTTTTGGATAAAACGGGAACAAGATTATAGGGAGGCTGTCGAAAGGTTGAAGATACAGGAAGAAAAGAAATGGGTGTTGGAATTACCTATCGCAGATATGTTGAAGTTTGGTTGGATTACAAAAACAACGCAAGTTGCAAGTGAATGCTTAAGATATTTTGGAGTGCCAGATGTTTGGACCTGGAGAAGGCGCTATAGTGATGTAACAGCATTAACAGCATTCAGAAAATCAGAGAAAATTCAATCTGTACCTGGTTCTGTGGCAGCCTGGTTACGACAAGGAGATATTCAGGCGTCAAAAATTAATTGTGAATCCTGGAACAAAGAACTTTTTGAATTGACCCTTCCTGAAATCAAAAAGCTTACATTAAGAAAATCTCCAAAATTATTTTTGCCAGATCTTATACGTCTCTGCGCGCGTTGCGGTGTAGCTGTTGTGATTGCACAAACGCCTAAAGGCTGTCCTGCAAGCGGAGCTACAAAATTTCTGACTGACAATAAAGCTGTCATTTTACTTAGTTTTCGATATAAAACAGATGATCATTTTTGGTTTACTTTTTTTCATGAAGCAGGGCATCTGCTATTGCATGGTAATAAACAAATATTTCTTGAAGAAGATGGGCATAATTTAGAGAAATCAGAAGAAAGGGAAGCGAATGAATTTTCAGAAAATATTTTGATCTCTGGCAATTTAAAAACATATCTTAAAACAGCTCATATCACCGAAACTACTATCAGAAAAATTGCAAAAGAAGCTGGCATATCACTAGGAATTGTAGCTGGTCAGTTGGAACACTTTGATCGGGTTAAATATGGCGCGTTAAATTCATACAAAAGGAAGTTTGATTGGAATGAAATTTCACAAAGCATCACCCAGAAAAATGAATAAAGTTTGAAGGGCTCTTCTGCCAATTACAAAGAGAATCTTCCAATACCTGCATTCCAAAGAATTGATTTAAATGATCGTCAAGTGTATTTAATAGACTTTCAAGAAGATTAATTGAACTATTTGCTTTGATATCATCAAAGAAGAGGAGATTAGCTCCTCGTCTCGGACCTGTTGCACCACTCATGTATGTTAAATTGGGTGTTATATCTACTAATTTAAATTTTCCTATCATGGTTAAGTAGTCAAATTTTGCCGTACGTCCAAAACTGACTACCTGGTCAAGGGAATGATACAAATATTCAAATAACTTTTTTGGATCATTCCCAACAACCTCCTTTGACTCATCAAAGAATTTTCTATGGCTATTTGATTCCCCAATCCATTCAATGTAACTACCAATTGCGACTCCGGTACCTGTGCTCGAATATGCATCTATACTTTGATACTTCCGATGATTACCAAAACCTCCTTTGTGCTTGAGATTTTTTTCATTTTCAGAGAGCCACTTGAGGAAATATTGAAGATTTTGTGATGCATAATCCCAAGTCAAACGATTGTTATTTGGTCCCATGTATACTTGCCTTACCAAGTTCCATCCTGTTTGCTTATTTTTCCCAAAATGAGTTAGTAAAAAGACAAGCCAACAGGCCTCATCGAAAAAACCTACTGATTTATAGTAAGATGCGCCTTTCTGAGGATCAAAATAAATATTGTCTGGATCCGCATACATTTTGCTTTGCGGTTTGTCCCTTATAACCTCAATGTATTTAATTCTACGAATACTATCAATAACCTGTTCCACAAAGCAATCCATATTTGCTTTTGAACGTATACCCGGTAATGGGTGTACCTGCTTATGAAAATTTAGCAGCTTGCTTTTTAAAGCTAAACCAAGTTTAATATCTCCAGGTCTCATGACAAATAATGTTGGGTTGTGACTGTTATCCAGTCTCTTATAGATAGGACAACATTTTTAGTTACGCCATAACTGCTTTGGATATTATGATTAAAGCCTAATACTTTAACTTCCTTTCCCAAGGAAAATCCTCCA
>JGI25160J50197_1001823_pt1 | contig 10274 bp, 9 predicted proteins | sample AraplaMF_Cvi_mMS_FD_50197 | JGI IMG/M metagenome (IMG submission 50197)
ACGTCGATGCAGATGAAGATGTTCCTGACGCGCCTCGGCGAGAACAGCCGCATGATCGTGACCGGCGACCCCTCGCAGATCGATCTGCCGAACGGCCAGACNTCGGGCCTGGCCGAGGCGACTCGTCTGCTGGGCGGCGTCGAGGGCATTGCACAAGTTCATTTNAAAGCCGAGGACGTGATCCGCCACGAACTCGTGGCGCGGATCGTCGCCGCCTACGAAGGCTCGCCGCAGCGGCCGGCCGCCGGCAAATCCTGACGAGGCAACAGCCGGACCCAGCGGGCGCGGACACGGCACCTCATCGTTCCGAACAAAGACAATGTCGCAACCGAATCTTCCCATGACCGAGGTCCTCGTCGTCGCCGATTGCTGGCAACGCGAGCCCGATTCCGAAGCCGTGATCCAGCGNGCGGTTGCCGCCGCCGCNGAAAGCGTCGACGAAGACGTTGCCGACGCTGAAGTGGCGGTGATGCTGACCGATGATGCCGGCATCCGCACCCTCAACAGCAATTGGCGCGGCATTGACAAGCCGACCAACGTGCTGTCGTTTCCCGCGCTCCAGCCGGAGGGCGAGTGGAAACCGGGCGATGCGCCGCGCATGCTCGGCGACATAGCGATCGCCTACGAAACCATGCGGCGCGAGGCGGACGAGGAACAAAAGCCGTTCGACCATCATCTGAGCCATCTCGCGGTGCACGGCTTCCTTCACCTGATCGGCTACGATCACGAGAACGACGGCGACGCCGAGGAGATGGAAGCACTGGAGACGCAGATCCTGGCTCACCTCGGAATTCCCGATCCCTATGCAGACCGCGCAGGGACACACTGAGATGCCGGACTCCGACCCGATCCAGGACAACCCGCGCCATTCGGCCAATCTGCCGGTCGTGGTGACCCAGGGCGAGGTGATGCGCCCGACCGCCGATGGCTGGCTCCTGCGCGCCATTCGCACGCTGTTCGGCTGGAAGGCAGGATCGGTTCGCGACGACCTCCAGGTCGTGCTCGACGCGACGACGCCCGACGACACCGGCTTCTCGGCGGTCGAGCGCACCATGCTGCGCAACATCCTTGGCTTGCACGAGCGCCGCATCGCCGACGTCATGGTGCATCGCGCCGACGTCGTCGCGGTCAAGCGCGATATCCCGCTCGGCGAGTTGATGGACCGCTTCGAGAGCGCCGGCCATTCGCGCCTCGTGGTCTTCAACGAGACGCTCGACGACCCCGTCGGCATCGTCCACATCCGCGACCTGCTCGCTTTCATGACCTCGCGTGCCCGCGTGTCGGAAGCCACCAAGACCAAGCGCAAGAAGCCGCTGCCGGCCGGGCTCGACCTCCGCGCCGTCGATCTCGCGATGCCGCTCGAGGATGCGCGCATCATCCGCAAGCTGCTCTACGTGCCGCCGTCGATGCGGGCGATCGACCTGCTGGCGCAGATGCAGGCCACGCGCATCCACCTGGCGCTGGTGGTCGACGAATATGGCGGCAGCGACGGGCTGGTCTCGCTCGAGGACATCGTCGAGCAGATCGTCGGCGAGATCGACGACGAGCACGACAGCGACGAGCCGCCCTCGATCGTGCGCCTGCCCGACAATGCCTTCATCGCCGACGCCCGCGCCAGCCTCGACGACGTTCGCACGGTGATCGGCGAGGATTTCGTCACCGGCGAGGCCGGCGAGGAAGTGGAGACGCTCGGCGGCTATCTCGTCAGCTTCGTCGGGCGCCTGCCGGTGCGCGGCGAGGTGATCTCGGGTCCCGGCAATTACGAGATCGAGGTGCTCGATGCCGATCCGCGCCGCGTCAAGCGGCTGCGCATCTCGACGCGGAAGGAGCGTCCCGCGCCGCGCACCCAGCGCGAGACCCGGCGCCGAGAGGCTGCGCCGGACAGCGCTCAATCGCCGGCCAATGACACACCCACCCCGCCGCCGAGCGACGGGACCGGCCAGCAGTGAGCCCGTTCCAGCGACTTCGGCAAATTGCGCTTGCCATCATCCTCGCCTGGGGATGGAAGCGCGCACTCATCGCCATGGCGTGCGGAGCGCTGTCGGTGCTGGCGCTGGCGCCGTTCAACCTGTTCCCGGTGCTGTTCATCACCTTCCCGGTGCTNGTCTGGCTGATCGACGGCGCCGGCGCCGGACGCTATGGCGGCGTCCCCGCCGCGGCGCTGACCGGCTACTGGTTCGGGCTCGGCTATTTCGTCCCCGGCCTCTACTGGATCGGCTACGCNTTCTTCGTCGATGCGGATGTGTTCGCCTGGCTGACACCGTTCGCCGTGCTCGGCCTGCCGGCTTANCTGTCGATCTTCACCGCNATGGGCTTTGCGCTTGCCCGCCTGCTNTGGACCAAGAACGCCACGCGCGTGCTCGCGCTCGCCGCGAGCCTCACGGTNAGCGAATGGCTGCGCGGCCACGCGCTGACCGGCTTTCCCTGGAACGCGTTCGGCTACGCGCTGTCCGAGCCGCTGCCGCTGGCGCAGACGGCGTCGCTGGTCGGCCTGTGGGGCATGACGTTCCTGACGGTTGCGATCTTCGCGAGCCCCGCGACGCTGATCGACCGCACGCCCGATCGCCGCCTGGCGTGGCGCGTGCCGGCGGCCGCAATTGCGCTCCTGCTTGTCATGAGCATCTTCGGCGCGATCCGCCTGTCGCTGCATCCAACCACGATGGTCTCAGGCGCCAAGCTGCGCCTGATGCAGCCGAACCTGCAGCAGGACGCCAAATTCAACTACGCCGCCAAACCGGAGGTGATGAAGAAATACCTGGCGCTGTCGGACCGCGCCTCCGGCCCGCAATCGACGGGCGTGCGCGATGCCACCATCCTGATCTGGCCGGAATCCGCCTTTCCGTTCTTCCTGACCCGCGAAGCCGACGCGATGGCGCAGATCGCCGACCTTCTGCCTCAGGGCACGGTGCTGATCACGGGTTCGGTCCGCGCGCCCGAGCTGCCGCCCGGCACGCCGATCATGCGCGCCTACAATTCAATCTACGTCATCGATCACGACGGCATCGTGCTCGCAGTGTACGACAAGTTGCATTTGGTGCCGTTCGGAGAATTTCTTCCCTACCAGGCNTTGATGGAGAAGCTCGGTTTCGAGCAANTGACGCGCATGCGCGGCGGCTTCATTCCCGGCACGGTGCGGCATGCGCTGCAGGTGCCCGGCGCGCCGCCCGCGCTGCCGCTGATCTGTTACGAAGCGATCTTTCCCGGCGAAGTGGCTGGACGCAACGAACGTCCGGGCTGGATCGTGAACCTCACCAATGACGGTTGGTTCGGCATTTCGACCGGCCCCTATCAGCANCTGGAGCAGTCNCGGATGCGCGCNNTCGANCTCGGATTGCCGCTCGTCCGCTCCGCCAATACNGGTGTNTCTGCNGTGATCGATCCNGTGGGCCGCACCGTCGCCAGTCTCGGTCTCGGCATCGAAGGCATTTTGGATGCAAGTCTGCCTGCCGCGATCTCGCCGACCGTCTATGCGCGGGTGGGCGACGTGCCGGCCGCCATGCTCGTCGCACTGGCCGTGTTTCTGGCCGTCCGCCGACGCGCCGCCAAGCAAAAGGTCTGATTGCGCCGTCGCTGTGGCGCTGGCCGGAAGCTTTTGACAACCGTAGTCCCACGGTTGACAGATTGCACGCAGGCTCCCCATTCTGCGCCTGCTGCAAAAGACAGTGGTGCATTGCTAAATTTCTCCGCAATGTTTCTCAATAAGAGGGTTTGATTTGACGTTGCTTGCACCTGGGGCACTCCAGTTGATTGCGCTGAAGGTGGTGTTTGGAGGGCTGAGGAAATGTCGAAAGCGCCCAACCCTGTTGACAAATATGTCGGCAGTCGCGTGCGTATGCGCCGCATCATGTTGGGCATGAGCCAGGAAAAGCTCGGTGAAGCTTTGGGCCTGACTTTCCAGCAAGTTCAGAAATACGAGAAGGGCACCAACCGGGTCGGCGCGAGCCGCATCCAGCAGATCGCCGAGATTCTGCAGGTGCCGGTGTCGTTCCTGTTCGAGGGCGGCCCGAGCGGCGTGGCCGGTCCGGATGGCTTCAGCGAGGGCGCCTCGCCCTCCTATGTGTCGGATTTTCTCGCGACCTCCGAGGGGCTTGCCTTGACCAAGGCCTTCACGCGAATCACCGATTCGAAGATGCGCCGCTCAATTGTCGATCTCGTCGAGCAGATCGCGGCCCGCGAAGGCCCCGACAAGCGCTGACGCACGATCTCAATGGCGATTTGAGACGGCGTGAAATCTGGCCTATGTCGTCATTTCCGGCCGCGCTTTGATGCGTGTCCGCTCCGATGATGCGATTCAAGGGCACAGATGCGCGCATGACCAGCTCCAATTGGTTCGATTCCCAAACCATTCTCGATGGCATCCGACGCTGGGTGGAGATCGAGACGCCGACGGAAGCGCCTGAACAGGTCAACNGGCTGATGTCCGTGGTCGCGGAGCAATACCGCGATCTGCCCGTCACGNTCGAGCGCGTCGCCGGCGTCGACGGCTGCGGCGACCATCTCATTGCGCGCACGAATTGGGGGCAGGACCGGCCGGGNATCCTGGTGCTGAGCCACCTCGACACCGTTCATCCCATGGGATTCATCGAGCGACTGCCGTTCAAGGTCGAAGGTGACGTCGCGTTCGGTCCCGGCATCTACGACATGAAGGGCGGCGCCTACATCGCCCATCACGCGTTTCGCGCATTGTGTGCCACGGCGGATCGCTCGCNGCTNGGCATCACGCATCTGTTCACCTCCGACGAAGANATCGGCAGCCCCACCTCTCGCGCACTCATCGAGGCGGAAGGGCGCAAGGCNAAATACGTGCTGGTGACGGAGCCNGCNCGCGACGGCGGCAAGATCGTCACCGGACGCAAGGGCGTCGGACGTTTCCAGGTCTCGATCAAGGGCNTGCCCGCGCATGCCGGCTCACGGCCGGAAGACGGCCGCAGCGCCGTCCGCGAGCTCGGCAACGTCATCCTGGCTCTGGAAGGGATGAACGACCTCGCGCGCGGGGTCACCGTCAATGTCGGTGTGGTGCGTGGCGGCACGCGCCCCAACGTGACCCCCGAAGACGCCTATGCCGAAGTCGATTTGCGTGTGCCGAGCCTCGAGGACGTAGAGGAGTTCGTTGGCAAGATCCTTGGGCTGACGTCGAAGACCGACGGCGTGACCGTCACCGTCACCGGCGGGCTCAATCGTCCGCCCTACGAGAAGAGCAACGCAGGCGCCTCGCTCTACGAGCATGCGAAGACGCTCGCCGGCGANATCGGCTTCGAGCTGNTCGACACCCACACCGGCGGCGGCTCGGACGGCAATTTCACCGCGGCCCANACCGCGACGCTCGACGGTCTCGGCGTCGACGGCAAGGGCGCGCACACCCATTATGAGCAGCTCTACATNTCGTCGCTCGCGCCCCGCGCGCGGCTGCTCCATCGCCTGTACCAGACGCTGCGATGAGCGAGCGCAAATCAGACCCCGATCGCGATGACAGCGAGCGCGCGTTCTTCGGGCGCCGCAAGGGCCACAAGCTCAGGCAGCACCAGGCCGAGCTGATTGGTCATCTGCTGCCGCATCTGGCGCTCGACACCGACGGCGAGACGCCGGCGGATGCACGCGAGATCTTCGACCCCACAAGTGAGGATGTGCGGCTCGAAATCGGCTTCGGCGGCGGCGAGCATCTCGCGGCCGAGGCTCAGAGCTTCGCCACGACAGGCTTCNTCGGCTGCGAGCCCTATGTCAACGGCATGGCAAAGATCCTCGCGCAGATCGAGGCCGCCAACATCGGCAACATCCGCCTTTTTGCAGGCGATGCGGCCGAACTGCTGGCTTGGCTGCCCAAGGCATCGCTGTCGCGGATCGACCTGATCCATCCGGATCCCTGGCCGAAGCGGCGGCACTGGAAACGGCGCTTCGTCCAGGACAGAACGATCGCGGCGATGGCGCGCGTGCTGAAGCCGAACGGCGAGTTCCGCTTCGTTTGCGACATCGACGATTATTGCGCCTGGACACTGTCGCATCTTGCGCGCTCGCAGGATTTCGTCTGGCTGGCCGAACGCGCCGATGATTTCAGGCAGCCCTGGGCGGGCTACACCATGACGCGATACGGCCGGAAGGCCGCGCGCGAAGGCCGTAAGGCGGCTTATCTGCGGTTCAGACGGCTCTAGATCGTCTGCCGGTTGCGCCAGAAATTCACGACGCGCTCGGCGGTTGCCGGCATCAGGCGCGTGAAATTCACGCGCGCGGCCTCGATGTCGGCATCGGCCGGCGTGCGGTGCGGGCCGTACCAGAGCAGGATGAGCGCGCGCACCGTGGGCCAGCCGAGATTCAGCACGCGGCCGAGGATGAGGATCGGATCGTAGCGATCGCCCGAGATCAGGCGGTCGAGGACCGGGAGGCGAACGCCGGCCATCGCGGAGAGCGAGGCGATCGATTCCTCGTATTTGTTCGCCTTGGCGAAGCCGAGCAGCGCGCTCTCGCCGAGATGGCCGCCGCGATGCAACGCCAGCACCGTGCGCTGGGCCGCGGAGAAATCGCGCCGTGGCCCCGGCGGCANCGCNGCCTCTTCGATGGCTGCCATCGCGCGCTTGATCTCGACCTGGCGCGCGGGATTGACCACGCTGGAGAGCCGACGNCGGATGACGTCGAGCGTACCGTCCAAGAGCTCTTTCAGGTTCTCGCCCGAGAGATCGTTGCGCTGGCCGATCTTGAGCGTCAGCACGCCGTCCTGCGCCGCGCGCTTGATCAGCTCGGAATAGCTGCCAGGCGAGAACACCGCGCCGGCATTGCCCGCGGCGCGGCGCACCACGCTGCGATCGCCGCGTTCGACCAGCACNTCGGTGATCACGGGAGACAAAGCGGGGCGTTCCGTCATCGCCAGCAAATGCCCCTGACCTTTCAACCGCGCAATNTCGACCAGCGCNGCGTCGTCGAGCACCGGAGAGTGGCGCAGCACCGGACCCGCGACCGCGATTTCGTTTTCGCGCGCAAGCTGATTCACCAGATGCGGCGGCGCGTTGTTCAGGTGCGAGAAGCGCTCGGCCAGGTCGGCGCGCGAGGCAAGCTCCGCATGCGGCACGAGGTCGATCAGGAGATTGTCGAAGAGATCGATGAGCTCGGGACGGAGATTGGCGGCATCCTGAAAGAACAAATCGGAGATGGCGCGCGCGATCTCGCCGCGTCGCCGCGGATCGCCGCGTTTGACGATAGCGTCCAGTCCGGGAATGAGCGACGTGGCAACGGTCATTAAGCGAAACTCGAACAGGGCACGCCGCGGGCGGCCCTTGGTCCAAGCCNCCCTACAATCAGGGAATTTAGGCCTGCGAGGTGAAGGAAGCGTTAGGCCCGGGACGCCGCGAATCGGGCGCAAAAAGCCTCGTTTAGCCNGCGATGGGCCTTGTCCGGCGGGACAGAAAGCGCTATATCAGCGCCAATTCATCTTCTCATACGATCCGCGTAGTGAGAGTGGGCCCGAAAGGACCCGCTCTTTTTTGTTACCCGAACGCGGCTTGGCGGAAGATGCGGCCCGACGCGCTGTCGGGAAGGCCCGAAGCGGGCTTTGAAATCTTAACCAGGCCTTAACCCAAGCCTTATCCAACGAGCGCCTTGATCCCCGATATGACCGAACCGAACACTGGTTCCACGGATGCCGANTTGCTGGCCGAGCCGAGGCTCGTGGTCGAGCCGGGCGTGGCGGCACGNGTGTCTGCGGTCGCAGGTCCGGTGCTCGAGGGCATGGGCTACCGGCTGGTGCGGATCCGCATCTCCGGCGAGGCCGGCTGCACCGTGCAGGTCATGGCCGAGCGGCCGGACGGCTCGATGCAGATCGAGGATTGCGAGGCGATCTCGCGGGCGCTGTCGCCCGTGCTCGACGTCGCCGACCCGATCGAGCGAGCCTATCGGCTCGAAATTTCATCGCCCGGAATCGACCGGCCCCTGGTGCGGCGCTCCGATTTCGAGCGGTACACGGGTCATCTCGTCAAGATCGACATGGCGGTTGCCCACGAGGGACGGAAGCGGTTCCGGGGCAAAATCACAGGCGTTGAAGGTGACAGCGTCCGGCTGATGCGCGACGACGTCAAGGCCGGCGGCGGTGACGCCGACGTTCTCCTGGTCATGGAGGACATCGGCGAGGCGCGGCTGGTGCTGACCGACGAACTGATCGCGGAATCGATGCGCCGGGGCAAGGCCGCGGCACGCGAGATGCGCCGCAATCTCGGCCTGGAGCCGCCGGCTGCACCGCACGCGGAGATCAGTGCGAAGATCACCAAGAACACCAAGCCGACAAAAAAACCGGCTGCGACCAATACAAAGAAGCCGGCTCCGACCAACACGAAGAAACATCGCCTTGCCGCAGAACGTGCGCGGCGCGGCGAGATCGATCCTGACCAAGGAGACTAGCCATGGCAGTCAGCGCCAATCGACTTGAGTTGCTCCAGATCGCCGATGCCGTCGCGCGCGAGAAATCGATCGACCGCGGCATCGTGATCGCGGCGATGGAGGATGCCATCGCCAAGGCGGCGCGGGCACGTTACGGCAGCGAAACCGACGTTCACGCCGAGATCGACCCGAANAAGGGCGAGNTNCGGCTGTCGCGCCACATGCTGGTGGTCGAGAAGGTCGAGAACCATTCCAACCAGATCTCGCTGGTGGATGCGCAGCGCGCCAATCCCGGCGCCCAGGTCGGCGACACCATCGCCGACACCCTGCCGCCGCTGGAATACGGCCGCATCGCCGCGCAGTCGGCCAAGCAGGTCATCGTGCAGAAGGTGCGCGAGGCCGAGCGCGACCGGCAATATCAGGAATTCAAGGACCGCATCGGCGACATCGTCAACGGCGTCGTCAAGCGCGTCGAATATGGCAGCGTGATCGTCGATCTCGGCCGTGGCGAAGCCATCATCCGCCGCGACGAGATGCTGCCGCGCGAGGTGTTCCGCAACGGCGATCGCGTCCGCGCCTACATCTTCGACGTCCGCCGCGAGACCCGCGGCCCCCAGATCTTCCTCTCCCGCACCCACCCGCAATTCATGGCGAAGCTGTTCGCGCAGGAAGTGCCGGAAATCTATGACGGCATCGTCGAGATCAAGGCGGTGGCCCGCGATCCGGGCTCGCGCGCGAAAATCGGCGTGATTTCCCGCGATTCCTCGGTCGATCCGGTCGGCGCCTGCGTCGGTATGCGCGGCTCGCGCGTGCAGGCCGTGGTGAACGAATTGCAGGGCGAGAAGATCGACATCATCCCGTGGTCGCCCGACATCGCGACCTTCGTGGTCAACGCGCTGGCGCCGGCNGAAGTCTCCAAGGTCGTCATCGACGANGACCGNGAGCGCATCGANGTCGTGGTGCCCGACACCAACAACCAGCTCTCGCTGGCGATCGGCCGCCGCGGCCAGAACGTGCGTCTGGCCTCGCAGCTCACCGGCTGGGANATCGACATCCTGACCGAGCAGGAGGAATCGGAGCGCCGCCAGGCCGACTTCGAGAACTCCACCCGCGTCTTCATGGAATCGCTCAACGTCGACGAAGTGGTCGGCCAGCTGCTCGCGTCCGAAGGCTTCACCTCGGTCGAGGAGCTCGCGATGGTGGACCTCAAGGAGCTCGCCGGCATCGAGGGCTTCGACGAGGAGACCGCGCAGGAGCTGCAGAGCCGTGCCCGCGAATATCTCGAGCAGCAGGAAGCCGAGATCGAGGCCCGCCGCAAGGAGCTGGGCGTCGAGGACGCGGTCAAGGACGTGCCCGGCGTCACCTCCAAGATGCTGGTGAAGTTCGGCGAGAACGACATCAAGTCGGTCGAGGACCTCGCCGGCTGCGCCACCGACGATCTGGTCGGCTGGACCGAGCGCAAGGAAGGCGGCGAGCCGACCAAGCACCCGGGCGCGCTCGACGGTATCGACATCTCCCGTGACGACGCTGAAGCGATGATCATGCAGGCCCGCGTCAAGGCCGGCTGGATCACCGAGGCCGATCTCGCCAAGCCCGCCGAAGAGGCCGAGGCGACCGAAGATCAGCCGGCTTAAGGGCAAGGAGAATGTCGCCCGGATGCTCGCAGACACTGACCACGATCTTGACCATGGCCCGCGGACCGAAAGGTCCGCGACCATGCGCATGTGCGCGGTCAGCCGCGAGGTCCGGCCGATCGACGAGCTGATCCGTTTCGTCGTCTCGCCGCAAGGCGACCTGGTTCCCGATCTCAAGCGCAAGCTGCCCGGACGCGGCATGTGGGTCACCGCCTCGCGCGAGGTGGTTGCGGAAGCCGTGCGGCGTCACCAATTTAGCAAGGCCTTCAAGCGCGAGCTGCG
>JGI25160J50197_1001827_pt1 | contig 10250 bp, 5 predicted proteins | sample AraplaMF_Cvi_mMS_FD_50197 | JGI IMG/M metagenome (IMG submission 50197)
CCCGACATCAGATCGAGCGTCGCGAAGCGGCGGGCGACGTCGAACGGCTCGTAATAAGTGGTGGAGCAGGTTGCTCCCAGGCCAAGCTTTTCGGTGACCATGCCCATCGTGGTCAGCACGATCAGCGGGTCCATCTTCACGCAGCGGATGCCGTATTCGACGGTATGGGCGTGGTCGTTGCCGTAGCGGTCCGGCATCGCCAGGCGATCGTCGAAGAAAGCCATGTGGAACTTGCCGGCTTCGAGAATCCTGGCGATCTCCTGATAATAGTCCGCCGACATCGAATCGTCGCGCGAGTCCGGATGCCGCCAGGAGCTCGGCAGATTGGTGCAGTTCTGTGCCTGAAGGAAGCCGACCAGGACCATCTGTCTCGTCATGCTGCTGTTCTCCTGATGCCGTCAGGCCAGATCGAGGACGGTGTCGAGCCTGTAGTCCCGCGCCAGCGCGCGCAGCTTGTCCCAGGTCGCATCCTCGATCTCGATGCCGTCGCGCAGGCGCTGCTGCTCGCGCAGGCCTTCGATCTCGCCGGGATAGAACACGCCCTTGCTGCCTTCGGACGGCGGCGTCGATTTCAGATAATGCGCGAACTCCGTGACCTCGCGCTTGAACTCCTGCAGGGGCCGGAAGGCGGCGACGTTGAACACCGCCATGAAGCATCCGTCGTTGTGCCGCCCCGTCGGCTCGACGCCGAAGCCGAGTCCGGTGAGCAGGCCGCAGAGCACCTCGACCATGGCGGCAAGACCGCTGCCCTTGTAGCCCTCGGTGCCGCCGAGCGGCAGCAGCGCGCCGCCCTTGCGATATTGGGTCGGGTCGGTGGTGTGCCGCCCCTCCGCATCGATGATCCAGCCCGTTGGGATGTCTTCTCCGCGCGCGACCGCGAGCTGGATCTTGCCGGCCGCCAACGCCGAAGTCGCCATATCCAGATAGAACGGCGCGTCGAGATCGGACGGCACCGCGATCGAGATCGGATTGGTGCCCAGCCGCGCCTCCTTGCCGCCGAACGGGGCGACATGCTTCGGCGAGCGCCCCGAATCCGCCGTGGCAATCCCGATCATGCCGGCGCGCATCGCCATCAANGGGTAGGCGGCGAGGCGGCCGACATGGCTTTGCCGGAACACGGTGCAGGCGGCGACATTCGCCGTCCTGGCTTTCTCGATCGTCAGCGCCATCGCCTTGGCGTTGACGTGGAAACCAAAGCCCCAATGGCCGTCGATCACGGTCGTGGTCGGCGATTCCTGGACAATGGACCATTGGGCGCCGGGAACGATGTGGCCGGCCTTGATGCGGTCGATATAGGTGGGAACGGCGATCACGCCGTGGGAATCGTGGCCGGNCAGATTGGCGTTGACGCAGCCGGCCGCGACGGCGTCGGCTTCTTCCTCGGAGGCTCCGGCGGCGCGNAGCAGGGCGGCGCTGACGCGCGTGAGGCGATCGGCGGTGACGATCGGCATGGCGTTCCCCGGGGTCCTTGCCCTTGGNGGGCACTGATTGTTGGAGACCATCGTCTCAAAGCGCAGCTGCGATATCAATCTCTCGTAAACCAATACAGGGCTGCAAATTCGTAAAGAGGTCGCGCCTCTCGCTGAGGTTTCGTCCCGTGCGGCGGCATTTTCGATGGTTTTGCCCGGGGCGTTCGCAGCTCGTTCACTTTGATCGCTTGTTTGCAGCGCGCAATAACGACCACTTAGGCGATGGAGCCTCATAAAGTCGCCCGGGATAAACAGGCAGAAATGCCCGGGAGTTGAGATCGTGCCGACGACACTCGCGCGCACCTTTGCGGCGTTGAGCGCCATTAACGAAGCGATCCTCTACGCGAAATCGCCGGACGAGCTGTACCAGAAGGTCTGCGACGCCGGGTTTTCGAGCGGGGATTTCATGGCCGTCGCCGTGTTCCTNGTGGAGCCCGAAGGCCAANGGCTGCGTTTTGCCGCCGGGTGTGGCGATGACGTGAAGCGGCTGAGCGCGATCGAGATCACGACTGTGGAGGGAACGCCGGAGGGCTCCGGGGTCGGCGGCGAGGCTTTTCGTACCCAGAAGCTCTGCGTCAGCAACGACTATCTGAACGAACCGCGCTCGCTGGCATGGCGCGANGGGGCGGCGAAGGCGGGTATCGGCGCGGCGGCGGCGCTGCCGCTGCTCCGCGACGGCAAGAGCATCGGGATCCTGCTCGTGACCCGCGGCAAGGCCGGCTCGCTCGACGCGCAGATGGTGTCGCTGTTCGAGCGCATGTCCGCCAACATCTCTTACGCGATCGAAAACTTTGCCCGCGAAAGCGCGCGTCAGGCCGGTGAGCGCGCCATGCGCCGCATGAACCGCATGTTCGGTGCACTGAGCGCGACCAACGAGGCGATCCTGCGCGCCAAGACGGAGCGCGAGATGTATCAGCTCGTATGCGACGCCTCCGTGCATGGCGGCAAATCGCTCGCGACCTTTGTCCTGCTCAAGGAGGCCGATTCCGACTGGCTCAAGCCGGTTGCGGGAACGGGGCAGAATCTCGATCTGGTGGCGCAGGCCCGCTATTCCGTCGATGCCGAAAATCCCTTCGGGCGCGGCATCGCGGGCCAGGTCTTTCGGTCGCAGCAACCCTTTGTCGAGCGCGACCTCGTCAGCCGGACCAAGGGAACGCCCTGGGAGCAGGCGAACGCTTTGACGGGCGTATCGGCCTGCGTTGCGGCTCCGCTGATCAGGCATGGCCAGAGCATTGGCGTCATCCTCTCCTTCCTCAGTCGCTCATGGGCGAGGGACGAGGAGATCGTCGCTCTCATGCTGCGCATTGCCGAGAACGTGTGTTTTGCCATCGACAATTTCGGCCGCGAGGCCGAAAAGGCCAGGATCATGGCAGAAGAAGAGCGAGTGGCGCGCATGTATGCGGCGCTCAGCGCCACNAACGAGGCCATCCTGCACGCGCGGTCGCGGACCGAGCTGTTCGACCTCGTCTGTGAGGCGACAGCGAAGGGTGCCAAGTTCACCTCGGCCAACATCGCGCTGGTCGATCAAGGCGCCGAGCTGCTGTGCGTCGTCGCCAGCTATGGGCCGAATGCGGACCAGGTTCGCAACTTCAAATTTGCGACGTCAGACCAGGTGCCCGAAGGTCGCGGGCTCACCGGCACCGCGTTCCGCACGCGCCAGCCCGCCGTCAGCAACGACGTGCTGGCCGACGACCGCATCTCCCCATGGCATGCCAGCGCTCGCCGAAACGGCATCGCGTCGTCGGCGGCGCTGCCGCTGCTCAACGGCGACCGGGTCGAGGGTGTTTTCCTGTTCAACTCNGCGGAGCGCGGCACCTTTACCGACGAATTCGTNGAGCTGCTGCGAAAGCTCCAGGCCAATGTCGCTTTCGCTCTGGAAAATTTCGACCGCGCCGATGAGAAGGCCAAGGCCGACAAGCAGCGCGCCCGGCTCAGCGGCATGTTCGAAGCGCTGAGCGCCACCAACGAAGCCATCATGCGTGCCAAGAGCCGCGAAGAGCTGTTCGAGGTTGCGTGCCAGGCGGCCGTGCTCGGTGGCGTGTTTGCGTCCGCGACGATCGGGCTTTTGGACGAAAAGCGTGAGCTCGTTCGGGTCGTCACGGTCAAGGGGCGGCTCCATCAGCGCATGGCTGGTCGCTATTGCAATGTTTCTGCCGATCATCCCGACGGGCAGGGCGTGATAGGTATGTCGCTGCGCACGCGACGACCGAGCGTGATCAACGATTATCTCCATGATCAGCGAGCGGCGAACTGGCATGCCAAGGCTGCGGAAGACGAGACCCGGGCCGCCGCCAGTTTCCCGCTGCTGCGGGCGGGCCAGGAACCGATCGGCATTCTGCTTTTCCTCGCACCGGACGAAAACACGTTCACGCCGGATCTGGTCGAGTTGCTCGGGCGCCTGGCCGAGAACGTGTCGTTTGCGCTCGACAATTTCGATCGTGCCGAGGAGAAGGCGCGAACGGAGGCGCAGAAGGAGCGGCTGACCCGCATGTTCGCGGCTCTGAGCGCGACCAACGAGGCGATCATGCGGGCGAAGTCGCGCGTCGAGCTGTTCGACCTGGTCTGCCTTGCCGCATCGAATGGCGCCAAATTCACGTCGACCACGATTGCGCTGGCCAGTGCCGNCAGCGACCAGTTGGANATCGTGGCGAGCGCGGGCCCCTCTGCCGACACCACGCGGAGCGTTCGCCTCTCCGTCGATCCCGAACGGCCCGAAGGGCGCGGGATGAGCGGCACCGCGTTCCGCACGCGACAACCCTGCATCAGCAACGACTACCTCAACGACGATCGCGTCCGCGTCTTCCATGCGGTCGTCCGCGGCGACGGGGCGCGCTCGGGCGCGGCATTTCCGCTCATNGCGCACGACAAGCCCGTCGGCGTCATGATTTACATGTCGACCGAGCCCGGCACCTTCACGACCGAGTTCGTCGAATTGCTGCAGCGACTCGCCGACAACGTCTCCTTTGCGATGGAGAATTTCGATCGCGCCGACGCCAAGAACGAGGCGGACGAGCGGATCGAATACCTGGCTTCGCACGACAGCCTGACCGATCTTCCAAATCGCGAGACCTTCAACGGGCTCCTGCGGGAGGCGATCGACGCGGCAGAACGACATGATCATCGCTTCGCGGTGCTGTTCATCGATCTCGACCGCTTCAAGGTCATCAACGATTCGCTCGGCCATGAGGCCGGCGACCTGCTCCTGCTCGAAGTCGCCAACCGCTTGCGCAGCGCGCTTCGGCAAAGCGATGTGGTGGCGCGCCTCGGCGGCGACGAGTTCGTGGTGATCCTCGACCGGTGCGGCGAGATCGGCGACGTCCAGCGCATCGCGACGGGACTGCTCGTGGCACTCGCCGAGCCCATGGAGCTGGCCGGACACGAGTGCCACACCACGGCCTCGATCGGCATCGCGATGTATCCGGCCAACGGCTCCGACGCGCAGACCTTGACCAAGAACGCCGACATGGCGATGTACCTGGCCAAGGAGGACGGCAAGAACGGCTCCCGCTTCTTCTCCAAGGAAGTGACGACGCAGTCGATCGAGCGGCTGTCGCTGGAGAGCGCGCTGCGCCGTGCGCTGGAGCGCGAGCAGTTCTCGCTGAATTACCAGCCCAAGGTCGACATGGCGACCGGCCAGATCACCGGCGTGGAAGCCCTGCTGCGCTGGGCGCATCCCGATCTCGGCAACATCTCGCCGGCTCAGTTCATCCCGCTCGCGGAGGAGACCGGCCTGATCGTGCCGATCGGCCGCTGGGTACTGAGGGAAGCCTGCGCGCAGGCCATGGCGTGGCAGCGCCGCGGGCTGTTGCCGGTGTCGATGGCCGTCAATTTGTCGCCGCGGCAGTTCGCCGACGAGCATCTGTTGCAGGACGTCGACGAGGCACTGGCGGCCAGCGGCATGTCGCCGGTGCTGCTCCAGCTCGAAGTCACCGAGAGCATGATGATGCGCAATGTCGGACGCGCGCTCAAGGTGCTCGATGCCATCCAGAGCCGCGGCATTCGCCTCGCCATCGACGATTTCGGCACCGGCTATTCGTCGATGTCGCTGATGAAGCACTTCCCGATCGACACCATCAAGATCGACCGCTCCTTCGTGCGCGACCTGCCGCAGGATTCCGAGGACCAGGCGATCGCACAGGCCATCATCAGCATGGGCAAGGCGCTCGGCATGACCGTCGTCGCCGAAGGCGTCGAGAACGCCGAGCAGGAGGCATTCCTGCGCACCCATGGCTGCGACGAGATGCAGGGCTTCCTGATCTCGAAACCGCTGCCGGCCACGCAGATGGCCGAACTGCTGCGGCCGATGGTCCTGCCGATCGCCCCGCCGCTCCAACCGGAGCCGGACGCTGCCGCCACGGACGCTGTGGGGTCACGGCTGAAACGCGCTGTCGTCTGACGGCCTCGGTTCGTTCACCTCTTCCCCTTGCGGTGAAACCTTACGCACAGGCTCTAACGCTGTTTAAACGGATGTGCCTTCTGGTGCCAGGCCCAGGCGGTGCGGATGACCGTCGCCAGGTCGGAATGGCCGGGCACGAAGTTCAGCACCTTCCTCGCCGCGGAGGGATCCGCGACCAGATAAGTGGGATCGCCGGCGCGGCGCGGCTTGACGGTGTGCGGCACCTCGCGGCCGGTCTCCTGCCTGATCGCGTCGAGGATCTGGCGCACGGAAAAGCCGGAGCCGGTGCCGAGATTGAAGCTGCCGCCGGCGTGCCCGCCTTCCAGAAGCTTCAGGGCAGCGAGATGCGCCGCGGCGAGGTCGGTGACGTGGATGTAGTCGCGGATCGCGGTTCCATCGGGCGTGTCGTAGTCGTCGCCGAACACCGCGAATTCGACATGGCCCTGCAGCGCCATCATGGCGCGGGGAATGAGGTGGGTTTCGTTGTCGCGCAACTCGCCGATGCCGCCCGAGGGATCGGCGCCGCTGGCGTTGAAATAGCGCAGGCAGAACGCACCGAAGCCGTAGGCCGAGCGGTAATCGGCGAGCATCCGCTCGATCATCAGTTTCGATGCGCCGTAGGGATTGATCGGCAGGCAGGGAAAGTCTTCCGGCAGCTCCTTCGAATCGGCATTGCCGTAGACGGCACCGGTCGAGGAGAACACGATGCGCCGGCAGTTTGCGTTGCGCATCGCCTGCAGCAGCGACAGCGTGCCCTGCACGTTGTTGATGTAGTATTTCTGCGGATCGGTCATGGACTCGCCGACCAGGCTCGCCGCGGCGAAATGCATCACCGCCGTGATCTTATGGTCGGCAAAGGCGCGCGCCAGCGCCGTGCCGTCGAGCAGATCGCCCGTCACCAGCGGGCCGTCAACGAAGCTGCGATGACCTGTCGAGAGATTGTCATAAACGACGGGCTGGTAGCCGGCGGCGGTCAATGCGCGGCAGGCATGCGAGCCAATATAGCCCGCGCCCCCAGTGACGAGGACGGTCGGTCGGTCGGTCATGTCGTCTTCTTCTCTTAGCGGAGGGGTTTATTGCGGCTGAAGAGAAGATAGAGCGCGCGGGGGTTGGTGGTCAAATAGCGCCAGAACAGGCGGCGCGGCTCGAGCAGGGTGCGCCAGGCCCATTCGAGTCCGATCTTCTGCATCCATTGCGGCGCGCGGGAGCGGCTGCCCGACAAAAAGTTGAACAGGCCGCCCGATGTCTTGATAACGCCGACATTGGTCAGGAGCGGCGTGAACTCTTCCACGAATGCCTGCTCGTTGGGCACGCCGAGCGCGACCCACAGATAGTCAGGCGCCAGCGCGTTGATCTCCTCGACTTTCGCCCGCAGCGCCTCGCCTCGCAGATAGCCGTGGCTGTGTCCGACGATCTTGAGGTTCGGATACATCTTTTGGACGTTCGTGACGGCAACGAGGTTTTCGGCCTCGCTGGCGCCGAACATGTAGAAGGTGCGGCCCGCCGCTTCCGCCTTCCGCGCGACGACGTGGAACAGGTCCGTGGTCGCGACACGCTCGGGCAGGGGAAACCATGATTGCAGCCTCGAGGCCGCCACCAGCGGCTGGCCGTCGGCGTTGATCAGGTCGGCAGCGCGGAACAGGCGCTCGGTCTGCGGCTCCGTCGAGCAGCGCGCCAGCACCTCGCCATTGGCCGAGGTCAGGAACAAGGGGCGGCCGATGCGATTGTCGGGATCGGTCGCTTCGATCATGAAATCGGCGGTTGCTTCCAGATCGATCGCGGCCATGCGCAGGCCGCCGACGGTGATGCGCGGCACCTCGGCCGTCGCTGCCCGTCCGTCGATGTTGACGCGGCGCTCAAGCATATTGTCTGCCTCGCTGGCGCGTTTGCAGCGCCGGAGTGAGTTCGTCCAGCACGACGCCGACGAGCTTGCGCTCGGCGCGGCCGAGCGCAGTCAGGATCTCTTCCAGGCTGTCGTTGATGTCGAGGCTGGTCGGCAGCACCGCCACCAGCGCGTCGGTGTCGTCGAGCAGCTTGCGGCCGCCGGCCGAGAGCGGCATCGCCGGGCCGTCGAGGACCACGAGGTCATAGCCTCCTGCTGCGCGCGCCTGCGCTATCGCCTTGCAGATCGCTTCGGCGGCCTTGCCGGCGTCACTTTCGCCCACTGGCAGCACCGAAATGCCGTTGGCCGTCTTGATCTCGCGGGCGGCCTTGCTGCCGATCGAGAGCCAGCCGAGCCGGCTCGGCTCGCTCTTGCCGGGGCGGTTGACCTTGTTCGAGAGCGCGTGGGCCTGATGGTCGGCATCGATCATCAGCACGCGGGCGCCGTCGCGCGCCGCCGCGAGTGCGAAGTTCAGCGCGCTCACGCTGCGCCCGCTGGTCTCGCCGGTGCCGACGATCGCGATGACCGGCATCGCCTTGTCGCCGGCGCGCCGCCACGGCAGCGCGCATGTCGCGCCACGCGTTCAGCAGTTTCGTCAGCGGAAAGCCGGGCCGCAATGTCGGCCAGCCCAGCCGGGTGAGGTCGACGCCGCCGCCGGTGGCAAGAATGGCGCCTAACGTATGGATGACGTCGGCCTCCTGCAGCCGCGCGATCAGCGGCTTTTCGATCAGGGGCTTCTCGACCATCGCAGGCTGCAGCGACGGCGCGGCAAGTTCGGGCAGGTCCTGCGCCACTTCCGCGAGTCGTGAAACCTGGGCAGGCTGCGGCGCTTCCGGCGCCGGAAGAACCTCGGGAGTGCGCGTCTTCTCCGGCGTCGGCTTGGCCGCACGGCGCACTGGCGCCGGCGCGCCGACCAGCAGCAGCTCGACCGCGGCGAACCAGCCCGACGCTGCGAGCGCGCCGAAGATGAAGCCGATCATGGCGAACATGCTCATGGCGGGCGGGAACGAGCGCCGCTGCGGCACTGTCGCCTCGCCGATGATTCGGGCAGCCGAAGTGTTCAGCGTCTCCTGCTCCTCGGTTTCGCGCGAGCGCTTGAGGAAGGATTGATAGACGTCGCGGCTGGCATCGGCCTCGCGCTCGAGCTCGCGAAGGCGGACGGCGGCCTGGCTGAGCTGCACGCTCTGCCGCTTCTGCGCTTCCATGGCCCGGTTGAGCGAGGCTTCATAATCGCGGGCGCGCGTCAGATCGTTCTTGGCCGACACTGCGAAGCGGTCGATTTCCTCGCTGATGGTGCGCTTGAGATCCTCGACCTGCTTCTCGGTCTGGCGCAGCGCCGGATGGCGCGGCCCGAGCTCGCCGGCCTGCTCGGCGTATTTCTTGCGCGCATCGGCATATTGCGCGCGCAGGTTCGCGATCGTCGGCGATTGCAGCGCTTCCGGGATGGCGCCGGCATCGGCGGCGGTACGGCGGCTCGCCTCGATCTGGTCTAGCCGGGCCTGCGCATCCATCGTCGCCGCGCGGGCCGCGGAAAGCCGCTGGTTGCTGGCGGAGAGCTGCTGATCGCTGATCAGCGCGTCCTGGGTGCCGACGAAATTGTTCTGGGCCTTGTAGGTGGCGAGCGTGGTCTCGGCATTGCGCAGCCGCTCGCGCAGCTCCTTGAGGCGGCCGGAGAGATCGTTGGTGGCGCGCCGTGCGGCAGAAGCCTGCGAGTTGCGGGACTCGGCGAGGTAGGCATCGGTCAGCGTGTTGGCGAGCATTGCCGCTTTCGCCGGATCCGTCGACCAGACCTCGATGTCGACGATGAAGCTCTTCTCGGTCTTGCGGATCGTGATGTGCCTGTTCAGCGCCTCGAGCGCCGCAAGCTGCACTTCCTTGTTGTCCGCAGCCGAGGGCGCGCGGGGGTGCAGGCCGATCAGGCCGAGCAGCGACGACATCAGGCTCTGGCGGTCAGAGCCTCCGCCGAATTCCGGGTCCTTGTCGAGACCAGCCTGCTGGATCACCTTGAGCAGCACGCTGTTGGAGGTGATCAGCCGCGCCTGGCTCTCCACCACCATGGACATGCCGGAGACGTCCTGCGCGCGCGGCGTGAGCTCACGATCGACGAGTTGAAGCTCGCGCGGATCGACATAGAGCTGCGCGGTGGCGGTGTAGCGTGGCGTCAGGCTCTTGCCCACGGTGACGGCGAGCGTCGCGCCGAGCAGCGCTGCCGCGGCAATCGCGACCTTGCGCCGCCAGAGCAAACTGGCGAGCTCCAGCACGTTGAAGCCGGCTTGAGAGGTCTGTTGCCGGGCCTCCGGCTTCGCCCGATCTATCGGCTGGTTATAGTCAAGCATGATCCCCAGCTTTCATTCCAAATGCCGCAGGCTGAGGGGTTACTCTTCGCTCTACGCCACGCACCCGGGATATAGGTGCCCAATCAACGCAACAGGGAAAATTAACCATACTCATTGCGGGACTATTCACCGAAATGGCAAACAAAGCGTTTAAGCGCTCGCCACGC
>JGI25160J50197_1001831_pt1 | contig 10218 bp, 10 predicted proteins | sample AraplaMF_Cvi_mMS_FD_50197 | JGI IMG/M metagenome (IMG submission 50197)
GTGAAGGTCTCGTAGTGGTTCACCAGGCTTATCCAGGTGCCGTCGGCATTCCGCATCACATGGAGGTCGTCGTTGTCGATGCGGACGACGAAGTCCATCCCCTCGTGGGGACCGGCGGACCGGCCGGCGTGGTGACCCCCGTGGCCTCCGTCCTCGGACGGCCAGCCCTCGATGTGGCGGCCCTGGTACACCTCGTCGAACGGCTCCGCCATCTGGTGCCCGCCGGACGGACCGTGACCGGCCGGGTGCCCGTGACCGGCTGAGTCTCCGTGGCCTGCGGCGGGGCGGGCGGCGGTGTCGGCGAAGGCTGCCGGTGCGGCCAGCACCGCACCGGTCACGGCCGCGGCGCTGCCGTACAGCACCTGGCGTCGGGTGGGACGCGACATGTTCCACTCCTCAGTTCGTCTCGGCTCCTCCTCCGGGGTGGGCCCGGGGGTCGGGCCCGCCGGGGGGTTCTTCGAGCCGGTGGACCGGCGGTCGGTCCGCGCCGCCACATGCTGGCAGGGACGAACGGATCATCAAGTTGTCCCGGTGAGTGAGGCAAGGAACGAGACAACACCTGGACAGCGGTGCAGAATTCAACGGCGCCGATCGTCTTCATGCCCCGGCGCGGCTCGCCCCGGAACCGGATATTCCACGATGTCGGCCCCCCTTCGCCGCAGATCCTCCGCTCGCGCGATCGAAACCATGAGCCCCCGCACGGCCGGAACTCGGCGCGAATGCAGGGGGCTGCGGGGATGGGGGGTTTGCGACACCAACACCGTTGCCGAGCCGCGGGGTTGACGTGACGCCACCCGTCTCAGTGGTGCTGCTCACAGCGTGCGTGGCGCGCGCTCGTGAGCTGGGTGATCCGGGACAATGAGCGAGATCCGGAACGCTGAAACAGGTGCTGACCTGGGGAAACGAAGACCCCTGCGCGGCTGTTCCGGAATGCTGGAACGAGCAGAGGATCAGGGTGGGGACGGAAACAGACGAGTTCGCGCGGCAGTTGCGCGGGTTGAAGGAGCGCTCCGGACGTAGTTATGGCGTTCTCGCCGGGCAGTTGCATATGAGCGTGGCCACGTTGCACCGGTACTGCAACGGTGATGCCGTGCCGAGGGAATTCGCTCCCGCCGACCGGTTCGCCAGGCGGTGCGGGGCGACGCCGGACGAACTGGTGGAGCTGCACCGGCGTTGGATCCTCGCCGACGAGGCCCGCAAGCGGAGCCGCGCCGGGTCTGCGGGGTCTGGGGTGGCCATCTCGTCCGCCCCGGCCGCAGCTTCCACCCCTGCCGCACAACCCGCCGACGCGCACGCCCACGCCCCCGGGGAAGCCCCGGACCCACCGCGCGCCTCGGACTCACCAGCCACCCCGGACCAACCGGCGCCCAAGCCTGCCCCCTCCCGCCGCCTCACCTACCTCCGTATCGCCCTCGGGGTCACCGCCGTGGCCTGCCTCGCCGTACCGGCGGCCCTGGCGGTGGACGCCCCCAAGGCGGCCGATGCCGAGCGGCGGAGCGCGCACGGTGCCGACCGGCCCCCGGCCGCCAGTGACGCTCCCACACGGCTGCCGAAGAGTCCTTCGCCGGGCCACAGCGCAGCGGACCGGAAGCCCACCCCGAGTGGGAAAGCGCGGCACTCCAGACCCGGCCCGGAACGGTCCGACGGCCCCGGTGCGAGCCCGGCCCCGGAAGACGGCCAGGGCGGAACGGCTCCGCGCGTGGGCATCAGCTCGTACAACTGGGATCAGCCCTGTGGCGTCAACTACCTCCTCCAGAAGTCCCCGGACCGGGTCCCGCCACCGCCCCCACCCCAGGACTTCCGCGGCTGGGCGCGTGCCGAGGGCGGCATCGACGGCGGGCATCTGCGGCTCCAGCTCACCGCGACGGGCCGTACGGCCGAGGCGGTCGTGCTGACCTCCCTGCACGTACGGGTGGTGGGCCGGCACACCGCGCTGCCCTGGTCCGCCTATGAGATGGGCAACGGCTGCGGCGGCGGTATCACCCCGCGGACCTTCGCCATCGATCTGGACGATGCCCAGCCGCTGGCGAAGCCCAGGGCCGGGCAGGACGGCGACATCGTGGTGCCCGCCAAGAACTTCCCCTTCAAGGTCTCCACCCAGGACCCGCAGGTCCTGAACCTCGATCTGCACACCGAGAGTCATGACGTCAGCTGGTACCTGGAGGTCGGCTGGAGCAGCGGCGGCCGGCGCGGGACGATCCGCGTGGACGACGGGGGGAAGCCGTTCCGTACGAGCGCGATCGAGGGCCGCGAGCGCTACTCCTACCGGTCGGACACGAATCGCTGGGTTACCGACGAATGACCCGACAGCCCTCGGGAGCCCAGCGCGCTGACTGTCACCTGGTCAGTTCGCTGACCGGATAAGGGGAACGACGACCGGTGAGGCGTCGCCGGGGGCCCGCAAGATGTCGGCGTCCAGTGCGTAGAGGTCCTTGACCAGGGCTTCGTCGACCGTGTCGTGGGGTGGGCCGTGGGAGATGATGCGGCCGTCCTTCATCGCGATGAGGGTGTCGGCGTAGCGGGCGGCGGCGGCCAGGTCGTGCAGGACCATGACGACGGTGCGGCCGGCGGCGGCGACCTCGCGGACGAGTTCCAGGACCTCGACGACATGGCCGAGGTCGAGGGCGCTGGTGGGTTCGTCGAGCAGTACCACCGGGGTGTGCTGGGCGAGCACCCTCGCGAGCCAGCAGCGCTGGCGCTGGCCGCCGGAGAGCCGGTCGAGGCGTTCGGCCGCGAGCGCGGTGGTGCCGGTGGCCGCCATCGCCTCGCGTACGGCCCGTTCGTCCTCGCGCGACCACTGGCGCAGCAGGCCCTGGTGGGGGTGGCGGCCGTAGCGGACGAGCCCGGCGACCGTGACGGCTTCGGGGGCGCGCGGGGACTGGGGGAGCAGGGCGATACGGCGGGCGGCCTGCCGTCGGCCGAGCCGCCAGACGTCGGCGCTGTCGGCGTGGACCTCCCCGGACTCCGGGCGGTGGAGGGCGAGGGTGCGCAACAGGGTGGAGTTTCCACACCCGTTGGGGCCGACGATCGCGGCGACCTGCCCCGCGGGGATGGCGAATTCGGCTCCTTCGACGACGGTGCGGCCGGAGTAGCCGGCCCGCAGCGCACGTACGGCGAGCCCGGGAGTTGCGGTCATGCTGGTCATGCCTTTCCGGTGGTCCGGTCCGAGCGGAAGAGGACCCAGAGGAGGAAGGGCCCGCCGAGGACGCTGGTGACGACGCCGACGGGGAGTGCGACGGGGGCGGCGACCCGGCCCAGTGCGTCGGCTGCGGCGATGAGGGCGGCGCCGGTCAGCGCGGAGCCGAGGACCGGGACGCGGTGGGGCCGCTGAGCCGCTGGGCGAGGATCGGGGCGGCGAGGGCGACGAAGGCGATGGGTCCGCCGACGCCGACCGCGATACCGGCGAGCGCGACGGCCAGGGCGAGGGCCGCGGCCCGCACCCGCCGCAGGTCGACGCCGAGGCAGGCGGCCATGTCGTCGTCGAGGCGCAGCAGTTGCAGCCGGTGTCCGGCGACGAGGGCGAGCGGTACGAGGAAGAGCAGCGCGATCAGCAGCGGTGTCCCCACGCTCCAGCCGCGGCCGTTGAGGCTGCCGACGGCCCACAGGAACACCCCGCCCGCGGTGTTGTCGTTCTCCCGCGACATGATCAGGTCGCTCCCGCATGGCTGCTCCAGGAAGCCGGGGAGACGGTCGAACTCCTCGCACTGCTCGACGCGTTCCCCGCCGAGCAGTGGCGGGAACGCCCCGCACCCGAGGAGGGCGACGCGCTCACCGCGGTGCTGCGAATGGCCGGCTTCGACCGCACCCGCGAACGCACCCGGGACGACGTCCTGACCACCCTGCGCCGCGCGGGCAGCCCACTCGCCGGCCTCACCGACCACACCCTCTCGAAGATCGTCGACATCGTCCCCAACCACGCACGCATGATGCGCGCCCACCACCACCGCGCCTACAAGGGCGACCTGCTGTTCTTCACCGCCGCCGCGCCCCGTGCCGAGGACTGGCTCACCCGTGAGGCCTGGCGCCCACACGTCAGCGGCACGATCACCAACCGCGACCTCGACTGCACCCACCCACAACTGATGCAGGACCGCCAACTCGACGAAATCGCCGCCGTCCTGACCCCCCACCTGAAGGAACGCGACGCATGACCCCCCACCCCACCCCCTTCGACCCCGCCCCCGACCCCGACACCACCCACCTGATCCTGGAAAACCCCCACGGTCACCTCTCCCTGTGGCCATCCTGGCGAGAAACCCCGGCGGGCTGGACCATCTGCTTCGGGCCCGCGTCGCATGACGCTTGTATGCGGCGGGTGGAGGCGGTGGGGGACTGAGGGGTGGGGGCGGCGGGGCCGGTGCGGGGGCACCGGCCGTGCAGCCGCCCCCACGAACTGCCACTACCGAAGACGAACCAGCTCAGACAAGGGAGACGGCTTGTCGGTCAGGGACGGGGCCCTGCCGCAGAACTCCGCTTCGATGACCTTCACATAGAGCGATTCATCCCGCAGCCAGTCACCATTGACGTGGAACGTCAGCTGGTGCTTCCCGTCCAGCGCCCCGACCATCGCGGACAGGGAGCCGTTTGTGCGGCCGCTCTTACCCACTACCTTCACTCCGCAGGAAAGCTGCGCGAACTCGACACCGAGCCCGTACCCCATCCCATCCCCCGCAGGGACCTCATCGAGCATCTCCTTCATCTGCACCGGGGGCAATAACGTCCCACCCATCAGGGCACGTTGGAAGCGGTTGAGGTCGCCGCTGGTGGAGATGATGTCGCCGGCCGCGCCCAGCCAGGTCATGTTCTGTTCGGTGGCGTCATGGATCTTGGCGTCGGGCTCTTCCTGGTGAAGCCGCGAGTAGCCGACGGGGTGCGGGTTCGGCAACTGGGGTGCCGTGCCGGGGAACGAGGTCCCGGTCAGCTTCAGCGGCTTGACGATGCGGCGCGTGACCTCCTGCCCGTACGAACGGCCCGTCGCCTTCTCGATGACCATCCCGGCGACCACGAAATTGGTGTTCGAGTACAGTGGCGCCTTCTCCGGATGCGGCCGGGGCGGGTACTTCAGCGCTGTCGCCACGAGTTCCTCGGGCGTATGGGTGTCGTACCGGTGCTCCGGGAAGCCAGGACCGGCGGCATTGTGGATGAACGCGAGGTCCGCGGCGTAGTCGGCGATGCCGCTGGTGTGGTTGAGGAGCTGACGCAGAGTGATCCTGCTCCCGTCGTAGCCATTGCCCCGCACCAAGCCGGGCAGCCATGTCTCGACGGTGTCGTCCAGGCTCAGTGTCCCTTCCGCCTCCAGCTGAAGCAGGACGGTCGCGACGAACGTCTTGGTGATACTGGCCGCACGGAAGTGTTCGCCGGGGGAGCGTTCACGGCCCGTGCCGGTGTCCGCATAACCGGACGACGCGAACCAACTGCCCTTACCGTCCCGCACCTTGGCTATCGCTCCGGGAAGTCCGCCCTTCTCGACGAGAGCACGCAGTGCGGTCCGGGTCGCCTCGTGGCCACCCTGCCCTGACCGCGCCGCGTGTGCGGACGGCGCGAATGCTGCCCCTCCAGCGGCTAACGCCACTGCCAGAGCGAGTGAGACGCTGCGTGCAGCGCGTTGTTTCATGGTGGTGTGCCTCCTGATCGCCAAGGGGCAGTGTCTGCCCATTGGCGAGGATGACGCCGAACGCGGGCCTCAGGGTTGTTAGTTGGGATGGCCGGACATACCGGAGCGACCAGAGCGACGGCCCGATACGACCAGCCGCGTGATCGCCCGGACACGTCCTAAGCGGTGGCCCGCGCGCTGCCTGCCGTGGCCCGGTCCGGTGAGAGCAGGCCCACCAGCCCGTCGGCCAGTTCGGTGCGCCAGCAGAGGTAGTCGTGGCTGCCGTTGAACTCGCGGTAGACGGCATCGTCGTAACCGGCGGTGGTGAGGGTCGCGCGCAGCCGTCGGGCGGCGGGGAGATTGTCCAAGAGGTGTGCGACGCCGAGCCGGGGCTGCCAGTGCTCCCCGTCGAGCAGTACGAGAACGGGCACCGGCTCCGACTCCCGTACGTCGCCGGGTGGTTGGTACAGCCAGACCCGGCGATCGCCGTCGAGCTGATCGCTGGGCACCTCGTGCTCGCTGACCGTGCCGCGGGGGACGCCCGGCCGGGGCTCCCAGTCCACCGCGCCCGGGGCTTCGGGCAGTGCGGCGCAGTGAACCGGAGCCCCGTCCCAACGCCGCGGCATCAGCCGGGTGTTGTACGGGTCGGCGCGACGCCGGGTGCGCAGCGCCAGTAGTCGGGGCTGCCCGGCTCGGGGCCGTCGCCCTCGTCGACGAAGAGGTCGTAGGTGCCGTGCCAGTCGTGGCGCAGTCGGATCGTCCAGTGCCAGATGTCGGTGCCGGAGGCGCGGGTCATGAGATTGGCCCCCGGGGCCCGTGGGTCGGCCAGTTTGTTCGGCAACACCTGGACGGCACGGGTCTTGGCGGTCCCGCGCCACAGGACCTTACTTTAGGTCGGGGGTTGTTCCTCTGCGGCTGCCCCGCCGACTGGGCGTATGACGGGTGGTCGTTTGCCCCGTCGCCGCCCTGCTCCCTCCCCATCAGCTTCCCAGCAGAGCGATCAGACCGTCCGCCAGACCGCCCCGCCAACAGGCGTAGTCGGGGCCGCCGTTGAACTCCTGCCTGGTGACGGTGTGACCGCCGCGGAGCAGAAGGTCATGGAGGGGCGGCCCCGGCTCCGTTCCGTCTTCTTTCCGCCGGGCGTCATCGAGGGGTATGTCGAGGTGTATGCGGACGCGGCCGCGGGGAGGCGGAGTGAACCACCGCGACGGCCAGGACGGTGCACCGTGGGCGGCCCCGGCCCCGGCCCCGGCTCTGGCGGCCCCGGTGTTCCCGGCAGCGGGGGACTGGGCCAGGGCGCTGCCTAACCGCTCGGGTCGGCGCAGAACGGTGTGCAGTGCCGCGGTGCCGCCCAGGTCCTGCCCGGCCACGACGACCCGCCGCGGGTCGGTGGTGACCGGCCAGCGGGCGGCCGCCCAGGACATCAGGTCGTCGGCGAGGAAGTCGGCATAGTCATCGTGGGTGTCGCGCTCCTGCCACCAGCCGCTCGGGCCGGACGCGTCGGGTGCGAGCACCAGCAGTGGCGGAATTCGCCGTTCGGCGAGGAGCGCGTCGAGCGTATGGGCGAGGCCCAGCGCGCTGAACCACAGCTCCCCATCAGGCAGTACGAGAACATCCAGGGGGCCGGCCGCAGTGCCGGACGGGGGCCGGTACACCCAGGTGGTGTGCTGGTCGCCGAGGGTGGCCCCCGGGCTGCGGTGATACTCCACAGTGCCGCGGGGGGCCTCCGGGCGGGGGTCTCGCCAGGGCTGTGGCGGGGATAACGGCAGCTCGTAGCGCGAACTGGCGGCCGAGCCGTCACGGCCGGGCAGCGGCGTCCGGTTGTGCGGGTCGGGACCGGCGTGGGCGGCCAGCCCCTGCAAGCGGGCGCGCAGCGGACCTTCCGCACTGGGCAGGGGACCGGGCGAGATATCGGCGACCATCCGGTACGAGCCGCGGTGGTCGACCCGCAGACGACGGGTCAGGTACCAGATCTCGGTGCCGGGCAAGGGGGAGAGGAGTGAACCGGCGAGGTCGTCGGGGTCGGTGAGCCCGTTGGCGAGCAGCAGCACCTGGCGGGTGGCCCGGTGGCCGCGCCACAAGAAGGTCACCGCCCGGTGGTGGGGGTCGTCGTCCAGGGGCTCGATGAGCGGAGTGCCGTCCCGCTCGGCCATGGCCCAGAACTCGGCGGCCAGCACGCGGTGTTCGGCGGGCCCGGCCTGTTCGAGCCGGTGGGTGAGCCGGGCGAGGCGGGGACTGGTGACGGTGTACGGAACGGGCTCGGAGGCGTCGGCGGGCGGCGGCATGACGGTGGAGGAGGCGGCGCGGCTCACCTGAGTGCGCTCCGGGTGCGGCACGGCTCCCCGGGCTGCGGCCCGGCCATTCCCGGCCGGACCACGGCCCTGCCGGGAGCGGCCAGGCCCCTGAGGAGGGGCTTGCGGAGCGAGGGGCGGGGTTCGGATCGATACGTCATGTGGGGAAGGGCATTTCTGGATCGTGGGGCGAGGTGAGCGCGCGATACACGCTCGGTTGGAACAAGTGGCGGGCGGCCGGCCGGGTCGCGGACGAAGGCCGGGGCGTCGCGCAGTGAGCAGCCGCCGTTAGCGCCCGAGTGGGAAGCGGTGCAGCACGTCCTGGCCCTCGGGCCCGGAGCCGGACTTGGCGACCACGTACGCCGCACCGTGGGCCACCTGGACGTGGTTGGGGTTGGCGCCGGTGGTCAGGGTGTCGACGACGATGCCCTGACGGGGGTCGACGACCGAGACGGCGGCCGTGGCACGGTTGGCGACTGCGGACGGGCGGCCCGGCTGCGCGGCCGCGGTGCCGGCCGGCGCGAGCGTGCTGCCGGCGGCGAGGCTCACGACGATCGCGGCAGTACGGCGGATGCGGTGCGCGAGTGAGGTCATGTGGCGTCAGTCTCCTTGACAGAGGCGCCTCACGAAGAGGCGATCGGAAACCAACTTAGCTTAGGCTTACCTAACATGCACTCCATGGTCATGGATTCATCGGCCGGAGCGGCCCCGACCCCGCCCGTGTGGCCCCGACCGACCCGAGCGGTGCTGTCGTACGGTGGCTGTGGCTGGCCTGGCCGTGCCCTTGCCCCGGCCGTGACCGAGGAGGTAGCTGGTGACGGTGACGTGGTCCCCTCGGCGCGACGCGCTTCGTGGCCGTGTCGCGCTGGTGGCCGGAGCGACCCGCGGAGCCGGCCGCGGCATCGCTGCCGCATTGGGGGAAGCCGGCGCCACCGTGATCTGTACGGGGCGCAGCAGCAGTACGGGCACCGCCGCAATCCAGTCGGATTACGCCCGCACCGAAACCATCGAGCAGACGGCCGGGCTGGTGAACGACCTCGGCGGGGTGGGGATCGCGATCCAGGTGGATCACCTGGATTCCGCGCAGGTCGCACGCCTGGCGCAGCGCGTCCGCGACGAACACGGTCACCTCGATGTGCTGGTGAACGACATCTGGGGCGGCGAGACCCTCAAGGGCCCGCCATCGGAGTGGAACATACCGATCTGGCAACACGACCTGGACAAGGGCCTGCGTATCCTGCGCCTGGCGGTCGAGACCCACCTGGTGACCTCGCACCACCTCTTGCCCCTGTTGATCAACCGACCCGGCGGCCTGCTCATCGAGGTCACCGACGGCACCACCGCCTTCAACGCGGACCACTACCGGATCTCGGTGTACTACGACTTGGCGAAGACCGCCGTCAACCGCCTGGCCTACTCCCAGGGCCACGAACTCGAACCCCACGGCGCGACCGTAGTGGCCCTCACCCCAGGATGGCTGCGCTCGGAAATGATGCTCGACAATTTCGGGGTCACCGAGGCCAACTGGCGCGACGCCCTCCACGGCACGGTCGAGGGATACCCCGCCGCCCCCGCCGGATTCGCGCACTCCGAGTCACCCCGATACCTCGGCCGCGCCATCGCAGCACTGGCCACAGACCCCGCCCGAGCCCGCTGGAACCAGCACTCACTCACCTCCGCCGAACTCGCCCGCGCATACGGCTTCACCGACATCGACGGCTCCCGGCCCGACAGTTGGGCACACCAGGAGTAACCGGATACCCGACGCGGGGCGGGCTCCCCGACGGGCCGGTGTCGCCGCTCCCCGGCGGCACCGCAGCACGCCGACGGCCCCCAACACCACCGCCTTCCTCCGACTTCTAGGATCAGGGACCGGTCGATGACGACACTTCCTGGGGGCGCGGATGGCATTCGAGATGGACTTGCCGCTCGGCGATGACGCCGACGCTGCCCGGCTCGCCGCCGACCTCACCGAGCTCGGCAACGAGCGCTTCCTGCGGGCGGTGCTCCGCGACCAGGCGCGCATCCACCACCGCAGCACCGACCGCCTCCTCGGCCGGCCCACCGACGCGCCCGAGACCGCCGAGCCCACCTCCAGCCTGCTGCTGCGCGCCCTCCACCTGTGCTTCACGGCTCATCTGCCGTTGAGTCTCTCGCCCGATGTGCTGTGGTACGCCGTCGTGCACGAGGTGGCCGTACACGTCCGGCTCAACTCCGCCACGTACGAGGGCCTCTTCACCGAGACCCCCGGGTACCGGCAGACCATCGCCGTACGCGACGACCTGGCCCCGTGCGACTGGGAACACTCGATCAATCTGGTCCAGCAGCCCCTGC
>JGI25160J50197_1001832_pt1 | contig 10212 bp, 10 predicted proteins | sample AraplaMF_Cvi_mMS_FD_50197 | JGI IMG/M metagenome (IMG submission 50197)
CCACGCGGTGCACGCGCCGGCGAGCGGCAGCACCGAGGCACCGAGCAACAGGGTTCGGCGCTGGATGAGAGGGTTCATTTCGTTTTCTCTTTCTTTCTGCGAGTGGATGGAACGAAGCGAATGCTAGGAGCGCCCCTTGTGGCGATCCACCCTCCCGACGGTGTTTCTCGTCCCGGGTGTATCGGGTGTAACAACCCTGTTTTGCTAAACCGTTCGGTTGAACATCGCTCGGAATCGATCTATATTCAACCTCATGGTTGAACTAGAACTTGCAGACGACCGGCTCGACGCCGTCTTCCACGCCCTCGCCGACAGCACGCGGCGCACCATGCTGCAGCTGCTGTCGCACGGCGAGTGCAGCGTGGGGGAACTGGGCGCGCCCTTTCGCATGTCCTTCGCGGGAGCATCCAAGCACGTGAAAACGCTGGAGCGCGCGGGCCTCGTCTCGCGCACCGTGCAGGGCCGCGCACACGTCTGCCGGCTGGAGCCGTCCGCGCTGGCCATGGNCGATGCGTGGCTGAGCTACTACGAAGGCTTCTGGAGCAACCGTCTCGACGCGCTGGAGCAGGAACTGCGGCGCGATGCGGCATCCCGCAGGAAGTGAGCCTCTTTCTTTCTTCCTTCATTCATCCATCCACCCAAGGAGAGACTGCAAATGACGATCAAGCACAGCCTGGGCACCCAGGTCGAGCCCGGCACCCTGCGCATGGAGCGCACCCTGCCCGCCCCCATCGAGCGCGTNTGGGCCTATCTGGTCGATTCCGACAAACGCGCCGCCTGGCTGGCAGGCGGCGTGTTGCCGAAGCAGTCCGGCGAACTCTTCGAGCTGCGCTTCGAACACACGAAGCTCACCGGTGAAGTGGCGCCCGACCGNTTCGCCGAGTGCCGCGAGCCGATCCACCAGAAATCGCGGCTGCTGCGCATCGAGCCGCAGAAGCTGCTGACCATCAGCTGGGACGAAGGAAGCGCCGCGCCGTCGGAAGTCAGCTTCGAACTCACGCCGCAGGGCGACAGCACGCGGCTCGTGCTCACACACAGGCGCCTGGCCAGCCGCAAGGGGAATGCTCAGCGTGGCGGGCGGCTGGCACGCGCATGTCGATGTGCTCATCGACGTGCTCGCGGGAAACAAGCCCCAAGGCTTCTGGACGAATCTCGCCGAGGTCGCGAAGGAATACGAGACGCAGATTCGCTGAGCCGCGACGTTCCTCCTTTTCATTTTTCTCTCTCACGGGGCCCTCGGGCCCCGTTTCTTTTTCTGACTTCGAAGTTCGGAGAGCTTGTCAAACCGCTGTCACTCGGCAAACGCAATATTCGAGGCATTCAGAGCATTTGTGTGTTTTGTTGCAAATGAATTCTCTTGCACAAACACATGTGGAAACACGCAAGCCCACGGCTCGAGCCACGGGCCGGCATCTCAATACTTCGAGGGAAAACATGACCAGAGGAATGAACGCGCGTCGTGCGCGGGCGTGGGGAAGCGCTTGTGCACTGCTGCTTCTCGCGGCTTGCGGTGGCGGTGGAGGCGGCGGCACGGGCATCCCGCTCGTCGGCACGCCACCGGCCAGCGGCGGCGGCAGCAATACGCCACCGCCGTCGGTCAACCAGGGCAAGAGCGGACCCAAGGCACTGGTCGTCGAGATCGACGGCCTCACGCATTCGGCGCTTCGCGATGCGATGGCGCAGAACAAGGTGCCGGCCCTGCAATCGCTGCGGGTCGCGCCGGCCTGGACCGGCGGCGCCAACGGCACGCCGAGCGAACAGCGCACCACCGACGGTCCCGGCTGGGCCACGCTCCTCACCGGCACCTGGGCCCAGCGCCACAACGTGCGCTGGGACACAACCGACCAGCGCATCGACATCAAGCTCGCGCCCTCCGTCTTCGCTCTCGCCAGGCAGAACAACAAGGCAGCCGGCTACAGGACGGCCTCCGTCACTGCCGGCTCGCTCTATCCGCTGCTGCTCGCGAACGAAGCGGGCACGGTGGACAGTGCCGTCGACTGTGCGGGCGCCGACGCCTGCGTTACCGACCGCACCGCGCAATTCATCGACGCCGGCTACGACCTGCTGGTGGCGCAGTACGGCGCGCCGGCCGTGGCCGCGGGCAACGGCCTGAAGAGCGACGCCTACCAGCGCTCCATCGCCGACACCGCCATCGGCGTAGGCAAGTTGCTCGCGCGCATCGCGCAGCGCACCACCAACGACCCGAAGGAAGACTGGCTGGTGATCCTCACCACCGGCCACGGCCTCGATGCCTTCGGCAGCGCCACCGGCCTGCAGGACAACAGCAGCAAGACCATCTTCATCGCGAGCAACAAGACGCTGGCGGCCCAGCCTGGCGTCGGTGCCGCCGCTGCGGCCGACGATACGCTGCTGGCGCTCGCGTCCGCCACCGACATCGCCCCGACCGTGCTGCGTCACCTGGGCGCGCTGCCGGCGGCGACGGACTACCGCTTCGCCGGCCAGGCCCTGCAGGCCTCGACGTCGTTGCGCAGCCTGGCTGCCAGGACGGGCGCGGACAANCGCAGCATCGAACTGTCGTGGACCCTGGCCGGCAACACGACCTCCGCGGTGCAGGTGCTGCGCGACGGCAAGGTGGTGGCCACGCTGCCGGCCGGCTCCACCGCCTACACCGATCCCATCGTCGCGGCGAGCGACGGGGTCTACGCCTTCCAGTACACGGTCGTCGCGGGCGAAGCCAGCGTGGCGCTTGCCGCGCAGATCTCGTATGTCGCGCCCGAAGCACCCGTGACGCTCGCTCCCACGCTCGCGAACGGACTGCTCAACTACTACCCGCTCGACGCGCTGCCCGGCGTGGACGCGAAGAACGCTTCCACGCTCGCGCCGTGGGCCTCCGATGCCAACGGCGGCTCGCTGGTCGACGACGGCTTCGCTGCGCCCTACAAGGCCAAGGCGCTGCGCATCGACAGTACGGTGAAGAACGCCAGCGGCATGGCCGGCTACCGCCTCGTGCAGAACAACGACGTCACCACTAACGCCGCGATCACGGCTTTCACCATCGGGTTCTGGATGCGCACCGATGCCACCTGCAGCCAGGGGGTGAGCAATGGCGGCACGGTGATCGGCAACAAGAACTACACCACCGGCGGCAACGCGGGCCTGGCCATCGGCCTGTTCGGCAGCTGCGAGATCCGCTTCAACGTGGGCACGGGCAGCGCGCGCGCCGACAGCAACGGCTACAGCTTGAGCGCGGGCCAGTGGGCCTACGTGGCGGTGGTCATCGACAAGGCGGCACTCACCATGCGCGGCTACGTGATGGACCCGGTCAGGGGCACGCAGACCAACAGCACCGCCATCACCACCGCGCTGGTCGACAAGCTCGGCGGCCTGGGCAACGGCCTGGGCCTCAACGAGGACGGCACCGGCCTGTACTACCAGCGCGAAAGCAGCTCGCCGCGCGGCGCCATGGACTTCAACGACTTCGCGATCTGGAACCGCGCGCTCACGAGCGCCGAGCTCAACAGCATCTTCAAGTCGGGGCAGCCCCTGTCGACGCTGCCCTGACCCCGATCACCTTCAGCCCCAAGACAACGACGCCTTCAGAGGACTCCAACCATGCAACTTCACCCACGTCTCCTCGTGCGCCTCGCACCCGCGCTCATCCTGNCCTGCGTCCTGTCCGCCTGCGGCGGCAGCGGCGGAGGGGGTGNCGGCTTCGTCGGCACGCCGACGACGCCCACCACGCCGACGACACCCACGCNACCCGATACCGGCGCCGCTCCCGTGAAGAGCTGCGCCCCCTGAGCTCCACATCAAGCCCTACGCCATANCCCAACAAGAGAAGAACAGATCCATGACGAATTCACGTCGCAAGTTCCTCACCGGCACCGCCACCACNGGCGCNGCCGCCCTCGCGCTCTCGGCCTTTCCGCCCAGCATCCGNCGCGCGCTCGCCATTCCGGCCAACAACGCCACGGGCACCATCAAGGACGTCGAGCACATCGTCGTGCTGATGCAGGAGAACCGCTCCTTCGACCAGTACTTCGGCACCCTGATGGGCGTGCGCGGCTTCGGCGACCGTTTCACCATTCCGCTGCCCAAGGGCATGAATGTGTGGCAGCAAAGCGATGCCAACGGCAAGGTCATCCTGCCCTACCACCTCGACAGCCGCAAAGGCAACGCACAGCGCGTGAGCGGCACGCCGCACTCGTGGAGCGACGGCCAGAACGCCTGGGACGGCGGCCGCGCCTACCAGTGGCCGCGCTACAAGAACAACGCGTCGATGGGCTACTTCAAGGAAGCCGAAGTCACCTTCCAGTTCGCGCTGGCCAATGCCTTCACGCTGTGCGATGGCTATCACTGCAGCATGCACACCGGCACCAACTCGAACCGCATGTTCCACTGGACCGGCACCAACGGCCCGTCGGGCGAAACCGCCGCCGGCCCCGCGGGCGTGGCCTCGGTCGTCAACGAATGGGACGACATCGGTGCCTCGACCAGCGGCTACGAGTGGAAGACCTANCCCGAGCGGCTGCAGGAGGCCAAGGTCAGCTGGTTCATCTACCAGAACATGCCCGACAACTTCACCGACAACCCGCTGGCCGGTTTCAAACAGTACCGCAAGGCCAACGAGGCCTCGGGCAAACCCGTGAGCAACGACACGACGTCGCCCGCCTACGACCCAGCCAGCGACGATGCGGGCAACCCGCTCTACAAGGGCATCGCCAACACCATGCCCGACGGCGGCTTCCTCGAACAGTTCCGCCAGGACATCAAGAACGGCAAGCTGCCGCAGGTGTCGTGGATCATCGCGCCGGCCACCTACTCCGAGCACCCCGGACCGTCGAGCCCCGTGCAGGGCGGCTGGTACATCCAGCAGGCGCTGGACGCGCTCACCGCCGTGCCCGAGGTGTGGAGCAAGACCGTGCTGCTCATCAACTTCGACGAGAACGACGGCTACTTCGACCACTATCCGTCGCCCGCGGCACCCTCGCTCAACCCCGACGGCACGATGGCCGGCAAGACCACGCTGCCGGAGTCGGACCTTGCCGTGGAGCGCTTCACGCACCCGAAGCCGCCGGGCACCAGCAGCCAGCCCGCACCCGACGGACGCGTGTACGGCCCCGGCGTGCGCGTGCCGATGTACGTCATCTCACCCTGGAGCCGCGGCGGCTGGGTCAACTCGCAGGCCTTCGACCACACCTCGGTGCTGCGCTTCATCGAGGCGCGCTTCGGTGTGAAGGAAACGAACATCTCGCCGTTCCGCCGCGCGGTGTGCGGCGACCTCACGAGCGCGTTCAACTTCGCAACGCCCAACAGCGAAGCACTGCCCACGCTGGCGGGGCGCACCACCAAGGACGCCGCCGACAAACTGCGTGCCGACCAGCAGGCGCTGGCACAGGTGGCGCTGCCGCTCGACCCGCAACTGCCCCGCCAGGCCACCGGCTCGCGCCCCTCGCGCGCCCTGCCCTACGAACTGCACGTGAGCGGACGCAGCGACGCCGTCAAGGGCCAGATGCGGCTGATCTTCAAGAACAGCGGCAAGGCCGCCGCCGTGTTCCATGTCTACGACAAGCTCAACCTCGACCGCCTGCCGCGCCGCTACATGGTCGAGCCCGGCAAGCAGCTCGACGACACCTGGAACCCGGGCGCCGACAACAGCGGGTTCTACGACCTCTGGGTGCTTGGCCCCAACGGNTTCCATCGCCACTTCAAGGGCGACTTGAACCGGCTGCGCGCAGGCGGCGCGCCCGACCCCGAGGTGCGCGTGTGCTACGACATCACCAACGGCAACGTCTCGGTGGAAATGCTCAACGGCGCGANCGGCACGGCCAGGTTCACGGTGCGCGCCAAGGCCTACCGCGATGACGGCCCGTGGACNGCAACGGTCGCGGGCGGTGCCAAGGCCGAGCANGCCTGGGTGCTGGCNAGCAGCGGCCAGTGGTACGACTTCGCGGTCACCTGCGACTCCGACCCGGCCTTCTACCGGCGCTTCGCCGGCCGCGTCGAAACGGGCAGGCACTCGGTGAGCGACCCGGCCATGGGTCTGGCCGATCTCTGACCACGGCATCGATGCGTGATCACGCGATCGTGTGATCGTGTGATCGCGAAGTCACCTGATCACGCCCGCGCCGGACATTCGGCGCGGGCACAATGGCGCGGCTTTCGCGCCTGTTCCGGGGCGGCCGTCTCGCAACGCCGCCTTTTTCATTTCTTCCCATAAGCCGCGTTTCCATGCTCCAAGAAGAACGATTCCTGCGTATCCGCAGCCTGCTGGCCACCTTCTCGCGGCTGAGCGTGGAGCGCATCGTGCAGGACCTTGCCGTGTCGCGCGAAACGGTTCGGCGCGATCTGGTCGAGCTCGAGGGCCTGGGCGANCTGCGGCGCGTGCACGGTGGCGCGGTCGCGGTCAAGGCGGAGCCCGANCCGCCGCTCGCNGTNCGNCTGGTGGCGCGGCAGCGCGAGAAGCGCGCCATCGCCAAGGCCGCCGTNGCCCTGCTGCAACCCGGCCAGACCATCTTCATGGACGCGGGCAGCACCATGTCGATCTGCGCGGAGGAAATCGCCACGCTCAGCGGCATGACGGTCATCACCAATTCGCTGAGCATCGCGCTCAAGCTCGCTGGCGCGGGCGAAGGCCGGCTCACCGGCAACCAGACCATCCTGCTGGGCGGCCAGATCGACGTGAAGGGGCAGGCCACCTTCGGCGACACCACGCTGGAGGCCATTCACCGCTACCGCGCCGACATCGCGCTGCTGTCACCCGTGGGCCTGCACGCGAAGCACGGCGCCATGAGCTTCGAGCACCACGAGGCCACCGTGGCGCGCGCCATGGCCGAGCAGTCGCAGCAGCTCGTGCTGCTGGCCGATCACGCCAAGATCGGCCAGGCCAGCCGCGTGACCTATGCGCGGACGGCGGACATCGACGTGATCGTCACCGACGCCAAGGCACGCGAACTGCCGGGACTGCCCGGGCTGCGCAAGGCCTGCGAGCGCGTGATCCTGGCCTGACGCCGGCTCGGCGGTGCAGCCGCCTCTTGCCGCTCCCAAGTCACGAAGACGTGGCGGCCGGTGCGCGGGTGCGCGGTATCTGCTCGACCAACACTGAACGGGCACGAGGGCTATGCTCGCCGCCAAATGCCGCCACGCACCGACCTCTTCTCCTTCCCGCGCCGGACGATGGCCGTTCTCGGGGCACTGTGGCTCGGCGCCGTGCCNGCGCTGNCGCTCGCCGCGCCNGACTGCCTCGACACCGCCACACGGATCCCGCCGCCCTCGCGCGCNCTCGCCATGGCCACCTTCGCCATGCAGGAGCACGAGGCCNTCGGCGGCCAGGCGATGGATGCCGAAGGCCGCATGACCGAGGCCGGCGACTCCGANGCGGAGGACACGCGCCGCACCGTGCCTGGTCTTGCACCCTGGCAGCGTGTGCTGGGCTACTGGAAGGCAGTCGATCCGCGCCTGCCCTCGCAGGTGCGCTTCGGCGCCCTGCGCCCGGCCGACCGCCATCTGCTGATGCAGGCGCTGAACGAGGCGACGGCCGGGCGCCTTCAGGGCATGGGCGTGGGCCCCGACGAGGGGCTGGATTCAGCGGAGCTGCGCGCCGTGCAGGCCGCGTTGGCAAGGGTCGCGGTGATCGACACGCCCTGGTCGGCAGCCTTCATCAGCTGGCTGGCGCGTCAGGCAGGGCTCACGGACGAGGAATTCGTGTTCTCCGAAGCGCATGCCGACTACGCGGGAGCCGCGTGGCAGGCCGGCATCGATGAAGCTTCGGGCCGCGGTACGCGCCATGCGCTGCGGGCCTGCGACCTCAGGCGCACGCCGCCGCGCCTCGGAGACCTGGTCTGCCAGGCGCGTGGAACCGGCGCCGGGCTGGACACCTTCGACAAGATCGGCGAAGCGCTGGCCGCGCGGGACACCGGCGGCGAGCCGCTGCCCATGCATTGCGACGTGGTGGTGGCGGTGGATGCCACGGGCTTCGACACCGTGGGCGGCAACGTGCTGCAGTCGGTCACGCGGCGCCGGCTCGATTTCGCGCCGGGCACGCGCCGGCTGGACCCGAGCTACCTGCCCGAAGGGTGCGTACCGGGCACGGCGGGCGTGCCCGGGTGCGTCGACCGCCACATGAGCCGGCAGCCCTGGTCGCTGCTGCTGCAGTGGCGCTGAAGAGGCCGGCGGCGGTTACTTGTAGTACGCCTCGACGGTGCCCTTGAGCTTGATCAGCAGCGGCTTGCCCTTGCGGTCGAGCGTCTTGCCGGCGGGCACCTTGATCCAGCCTTCGCTGATGCAGTATTCCTCGACGTCGAGGCGGTCCTTGCCGTTGAAGCGGATGCCGATGTCGTGCTCGAAGGCGGCCGCCACATGGTGCGGGCTGCGCGGGTCGATGGAAAGATGGTCGGGAAGAGGTGGGCGGGAGGTGGCTTCTGTCATGGCGCGTGATGATAGGGGCTCCCGGATCGGGCTCCCTTTTTGGCGCCTACCGGCGCTTGCGGGTCCGTCGGGCCGGCGGCTTGGGGCCGAAGCCCAGCGCGGCGCGTGCCAGCGCGTCGGCCTCGCCGTTGCGATGGCGCGGAATCCATTGCAGGCGCACGTCGTCGAAGCTGCCGAGCAGCACGCGGGCCTCGTCGAACAGGGCGGCCAGCCGGACGATGGGCGCCACCGGCTCNGGGCCTGCCGCGCCGAGTTGCTCGACCAGGATGCTGTTGTCGCTGTAGGCCCGCACAGCGGTGGCGCCGCGCTCGCGCAGGTCACGCAGCGCGAGGGTCAGCGCCANCAGCTCGGCTTCGTTGTTGCAGCCCGTGGTNTGCGTGGCCTGCGACAGCGTGTGGCGGCTGCCGTCGGGCGCGGTGATGACTGCGCCNATGCCCATGCGGCCCGGATTGGGCATGGCGCTGCCGTCGCAATAGATGGTCCACGGCAGGTTGCCGCAACCCTGTTCTTCTCCCACGCTCATCCGGACTTCAGCAGTTGCTGCGCTTGATGCCCGCGAGGTTCTGGCACGGCCGCTGGCCCGGCGGCGGACCGGAGTCGTGCGCATGCGGCGGCCGCGGCCTGCGGATGGGACGCACGCCGTCGTAGTACGGATCGGGGCTCAGGATCACCACGCCCGGTGGCTCGGCCGCGGCCTGCGGCTGGCTCTCGGCCGGGTAGCGCGGAATGATGGCCGGGCCCGGGGGCGGATTGCTGGCCACCTGGCTNGGCGGCACGACCGGCGGCGCCGACGAGGTCTGCGGCGGCGTGTAGTCGCGGCGTGCCGGGTCGGGCGGCGGCGATTCGAGGATGGGCACCTGCCGCGACTGCTTGCTGCCCGGCGGGCAAGCGACATTGGTGTACGAGATGGCTCCGCTGGCATCGGTGCAGCGCACCACCTCGGCCGCATGCGCGCCGAGCGCCGCAGCGGAGATCGCGAGGAAGGCAGCCAGTGCGCGCATCGATGTGTTTCCGGCAGGGTTCTTCGGTCAGGTCAGGTCAGGTACCGGGAACGGCTCCCGATGGCGCCCACTTTAGCCGTTGCGTGCCGGTTGCGCACCTGCGGCATGATCGCGGGATGGACATTCCCCGACCGCATCCCCTCGTCATCGTCAAACTGGGAAGTACTTTCGAAGCCCTGCGCGCGCAGCAGGGCGGCGACTTCGAACACTGGATCGCCGACGGGCTCGGCGCGCACGCGCTGCCCCTGCTGGTGATCGATCCGCGACGCGGCGACGCCCTGCCCGACCCGGCCGGGGTTTCGGGCGTGGTGGTGACCGGCTCTCATGCGATGGTGTCGCACCGCGAGCCCTGGAGCGAGGCCACGGCCGCGTGGCTCGCGAAGCTGGTCGCGCGCGATACGCCCGTGCTGGGCATCTGCTACGGCCACCAGCTGCTGGCGCACGCGCTGGGCGGCGAGGCCGGCGATCATCCGCAGGGCGCGGAAGTCGGCACGGTGACAGTCACGCTCGGCGAGGCCGCTGCCACCGATCCGCTGCTGCATGGCCTGCCCGCGCAGTTCCCGGCACATGCGGTGCACTGGCAGAGCGCGCTGCGCCTGCCCGAAGGCGCGGTGCTGCTGGCCGGCAACGAGCACGAGCCGGTGCACGCCTTCCGCGCGGGCAGGAACGCCTGGGGCGTGCAGTTCCATCCGGAGTTCGACGCGNACGCCATGCGCGGCTACATCGAGATGCTGGCCGGCGAGCTGGCCTCGATGGGCGCCGATGCGGCCGCGATGCGCGAGCGCGTGGTCGACACCGGCGCGGCCGCCAGCCTGCTCGGGCG
>JGI25160J50197_1001833_pt1 | contig 10211 bp, 10 predicted proteins | sample AraplaMF_Cvi_mMS_FD_50197 | JGI IMG/M metagenome (IMG submission 50197)
TGACGATAGCTGAACTTAGCGTCGGGCCTCCTGACGGAAAGGGAATATTCGGGCCTCCACGTGTTTTTGCCGCCGCGCGGCAGCCGAAGTCGTGCGATGGTCACCATCGCTTCGGCCGATCATCTCGGCCTGCCGGTCTCGACCACGCGTGTGCTGTCGTCAGGCGTCGCCGGCACCATGGCGGCGAACGGTTCCGGCCTGCAATGGTCGACCGTGCGCGACATGCTGATGGCCTGGGTGCTGACGCTGCCGGCCTCGATTGCGATCGCCTTCGTGCCCTTCGTGCCCTTCGTGATCCTGCGCCAGGTGTTTTAAGACGTCCCGTCAGGCCGTCGAGGCCAGACTGGCATTGCGATCGCTGATGAAGATGCCCGCCTCGGCGGCGGGCATCGCCTTGCCGAAGAGATAGCCCTGGCCGATGTCGCAGCCGAGCTGCAGCAGGAAGGCGAGCTGCCCATGCTCCTCGACGCCTTCCGCGGTCGTCTTGATGTTGAGGCTCCGGCCGAGGCCGAGCATGGCGCGGACGATCTTTTCCTGGCGTTCGTCGTCGCGATAGGTGGCGATGAAGCTTTTGTCGATCTTGATCTTGTCGAAACGATAGCGGGCGAGCTGGGCGAGGCTCGAATAGCCGGTGCCGAAATCGTCGAGCGCGATCTGGATGCCGGCCGCATGCAGTTCGTCGAGAATGACGGCGGCGATGGCGGGATCCTGGATCAGCGCGTTTTCGGTGATCTCCACTTCCAGGCGCTGCGGCGGCAACCGGCTTGCCGAAAGCACCTTGAGGATGCGGGAGGTCAGCAGCCTGTCTTCCATCTGCACCGGCGAGACGTTGAAAGACAACATCACATGCTCCGGCCAGGTGAGTGCGTCGCTGCAGGCCTGGGCGAGAAGATCCTCGAACAATGCAGTGATCATGCCGGTTTCCTCGGCGATGCCGATGAAAACAGGCGGCGGGATGTTGACGCCATCGTCGCCGATCCAGCGCGCCAGCGCCTCGAAGCCGCAGAGCTGGCCGGTCTTCAGATCGATCAGCGGCTGGTAGAAGGGTTTGATCGCCTTGTTGGAGATCGCGGCGCGCAGCCTGGTTTCCAGTGCGGCGCGTTCGGTCACCTTGTCCTGCATCGAAGGTTCGAAGACGAAATAGTGGTTCGGTCCGCGTGATTTCGCCTCATACATGGCGAGGTCGGCACGGTGGGCGGCGTCTTCCAGTGGTTCGGCTCCCTCGGCCCAGCGGTCGTAGCCGACGCTGGCGCCGACCTCGACGGCAAAGCCATCGATATGGATCGGCCGGGTGACCGCCTGGATCAGCAGCTTGGCAAAACGCTCCTCGCGCTGCGCCGTCAGGGCGAAGGCGACGACGATGAATTCGTCGCCGCCGAAGCGATAGACGCAATCGGCATTGCCGAGTGCACAGATGCGTCTGGCAACCTCGATCAACAGGACGTCGCCGCCCTTGTGGCCCACGAGATCGTTGACTTTCTTGAAGCCGTCGAGGTCGACGGAGAAGAGAGTGACGTTGCGATCCCACTCCTCGATCTCGGCCTCATCGTCCTTGATCGGCCGCGAGAGGATCTTGCGCTCGAAGGCGTAGCGGTTCGGCAGTTTGGTGAGATGGTCGTGGGTTGCGGTCCAATCGGCCTTTGCCTGGGCGGTGGCGCGCAGTTCCGTTTCCTTGCGCAGGTCGGCTATGCGCAGCACCGAATAGATGAAGCTCATGGCGCCGGCGATGCCGAGCGCCAGAACGAGCTTGTCGGCGCCGTACTCGCCGAAACCGGTCATGAAGTAGACAAGGCTGTCGTCAAGCTGCAACAGGGTGCAGAGGAGCCAGAGAGTAATCCCGAACCCGACGATCGAAACACATTGCCTTCCGGCCCTGCTCTGGAAAAATACCGGCACTGCGCCTTCTCCATCTCCACCCTTCGCGGAAGTAGCACGAAAGTCTGAAATGTTCGTTGAAACCAGAAGGCGAATTATCGGAGGCGGCAGCCTCCTGATGTGCCGTCGAGGGACCGTTGGCGCCAGAGGAAAACGCCGAGCGAGCCCTCTTCGTGGTTGGCAGAATGGCAGGTGCGGAAAAAACGAAGGCGAGCGTGCCATGGCATCGCTCGCCCTTTTTCGTGCTTCAGGCGGTGACGATCAGCAGCGGGACGCTGACGATGAGACCGACCAGAACTGTGACTGTGGCGACACGCATCAAACGCAGGCGCCGCGTGCGCTCCCCACTCCAATCATATGTCATTCTTCCATCTCCTTGGGATAAGGAAGTAGTCCCCGCGAAACCGGGTTCAACAGAGATGACGCGATTTGCTTGTGTAAGGCTGGATATGATCAGGACTCGCTAAAGCATCGGTCCGAAAATCGGAATCGATTTTCGGACAGCGCGATGCGAGGATTGAAAGTGTCCGAGCGTCCTTGTGCGTCCGAAAGGACGCACGGCGCTCTAATGCTGGAAGCGCAGAGACCAGCGTCGTCCATTGCTGGTCATGCGAATGACGGCGAGCGGCTCGATGTCGCTCAGCCAGAAAGAGGAGAGCGGCGCCTGAAGCACATGGGCGACCGCCGCCCGGATGACGGCTGCGTGACTGACGGCGATCACATGGCCGCCGAGGGCGGATTCGCTCTCCATCCAGTCGGCGACGCGTGTTCTCAAATCAAGAAGGCTCTCGCCGCCATGCGGGGCCGCTTCCGGATCGCTCATCCAGGCCATGAGGTTCTCAGGCTCTTCCGCCTCTATCGCGGCGATCGATCTGCCGGCCCAGCGGCCATGGTCGCAGTCGCGAAGCGCCGGATCGATCCGGGCTTGGAGGCGGAGCGCGTCAACAGTCTGGCGGGCGCGCAAAGCGGGGCTCGTGGCAACGCGATCGGCGCGGGGCAGGGCGGCCATCCTGTCGGCTTCTTCCGCCGCCTTGCCTTCCAGCGGTTCGTCGAGCGGGAACAGGGCCTTGCGGCTCGCCATCGTCGCGCCGTGGCAGATCCAGGTGAGGCGCGTATTCACGGTCGTTCTGATCTCCGGGAGTGCGGCTATGGCGCCGAAGGACGGCCCTTGGCCGGCTTGTGAAGTTTCGTTGACAGTCTCTTCGGCGTGCAGATATAACCGTGCTGTTGCGGGTTTGGAAGCCGGTGGAAATCCGGCGCGGTCGCGCCACTGTGACCAGCGTGTCGAAAGCTCTTCGCGCTGGAAGTCAGACCCTACTGCACAAGCACTCTTTCGACTGAACGCGTCATTCCCGGAGGAATACATGTCTGACACCACTTTTGCGCCCGTCGCGGCACCGGCGCCGATCCCCCTGGGAGAGATCCTGCCATGGGCGATCTTCGGTGGCCTGCTGATGCTCATCGTTCTCTATTTTGTCGGCACCGAGGAAGGCGCGATGGCGCTGTTCAACGGGATGTATGTGCACGAATTCGTGCATGACGGCCGTCATCTCCTCGGCTTTCCCTGCCACTAGAGCGCGTCGCGATCTTTCAGATTCGCGCCTCACTTTAGGTCTTTGTTTTCGCATGTCGTTATCGCAAAACCGCTGCGCACTTTTGCGCGACATGCTTTAGGGGAGTTCCTGACATGGTTGGAAATCTTCTGCTTCGCGGCATGCTCGCGGGCCTGATTGCTGGCATCCTCGTTTTCGCTTTTGCGCATATCTTCGGCGAGCCGCTGGTCGATGCGGCGATCGCCTTCGAGGAGGCGAGTGCCCAGGCGGCCGGTGAAGCTGCCGAACCTGAAATCGTCAGCCGCGCCACGCAGGCCGGTCTCGGCCTTTTCACCGGCGTCATGGCCTACAGCGTTGCCGTTGGCGGGCTCTTCGCTCTCGCCTTCGCTTTCGTGCACGGCCGTTTCAGCAGCCTTTCGGCGCGCGGCACCTCGGCCGTCATCGCCATTGCCGCCTTCGTGGCGATCGTCCTCGTTCCCGGTATCAAGTATCCGGCCAACCCGCCGGCGGTCGGCAATCCCGATACGATCGGCGTCAGGACCGAACTGTTCTTCCTGATGATCGTCGTCTCGCTCGCCGCGCTGATTGCCGCGGTGGCGCTGTCGCGCCGCCTCGCGGAGCGTTTCGGTCTCTGGAATGGCGCGATCATCGCCGGCATCGCTTATCTCGTCTTCATCGGCGTCGTGCTCTATCTGCTGCCGCCGATCAACGAGGTGCCGGAGAACTTCTCGGCGATGGTCCTCTGGCGGTTCCGCACGACTTCGCTCGGCATGCATGTGATCCTCTGGACAACCTTGGGCCTTACCTTCGGAGTGCTGGCGGAAAAGCGGCTTGCCGTTAAGGACGGTCAACGCGGCCGGCCGGCAACGGCATTTCACTGAACGCATCGAAGGGCACCGCTTGCCGGCGCCCTGAACTTTTCGGGCGGCCATGACAAGCAGCAGAACCATACCACTCGTGTCGACGGCGTTAGCCACCGCCGTCTTTTTTTGTGTGGTTGCTGGAAGCGCTCTTGCCCATAGCCCTAGCGGCGGCGGCAGCCATACCGGACTGGATATTCCGGAAATTTCCCATGGCGAGATAGCGGTGATTGCAGACTATCGCAGTGGGATCATCGATCTTGCTTCCCGTGCAGTCGATACCAACGAGCCGTTCCGCCGCGTCCTGAACTATGCCGAGATCCAGTATTCCTATTGTCTCTGGGGCCGGGTGCCGGGCAGCGTGACGGACGAGGAAAGCCCGTTCAACGAATGCGCCCATGCCTATCTCGCGGCGGCCAAGGCGGTCTTGCTGTCGATGCGCGAGATGCCGCAAGAGAGGGCTGCCGCGAATGAAATCATTTCCGCCGTCGACGCCGACATGACGCGGCGCGGCCTTGCGCTCGTCACCTGCCGGTTCAGCGGCGAGGCCTTCAACACCGCCGATGTCATCAAGCCACACTGGGGCAAGGTGCCACTTAATCCAGCCAGCATGGCGTCGCTGACCGGGCTCGCTGCATTGTTCGGCCTTAGTTTTTTTTGGCTTCGCCACTTCCTGCGGCCGAAGGCTCAATCGTCGGAATAGCGCTGCTCGCGCCATGGATCGCCGTAGATATGGTAGCCGTTCTTTTCCCAGAAGCCGGCTTCGTCGTCGGGCATCAGCTCGATGCGGCGCAGCCATTTGGCGCTCTTCCAGAAATAGAGATGCGGCACGACTAGGCGCATCGGGCCGCCGTGTTCCGGCGTCAGCGGCAGGCCTTCCCAGGCGGTGGCAAGGATCGCGTCCTCGGCGGCGAAATCAGCGAGCGGCAGGTTGGTGGTATAGCCGTCATAACTGGTCAGCATGACGTAACCGGCTTCGGGCTTCGGCATGGCGAGGTCGAGCAGATCACGCGTCGAGACGCCCTTCCATTTGTTGTCGTAGCGCGACCATGTGGTGACGCAGTGGATATCGCTCACCCCAGTGCTCTGCTCGATCGCCTGGAAGGCGGTCCAGGTGAGGGTGAGCGGTGTTTCGACGAGGCCGCGCACGTCGAGCCGCCACGTATCCGTCGAGACAACAGGCTGCTGGCCGAGATCGAGCACCGGCCAATTCTTGACGAGGTGCTGGCCGGGCGGCAGACGCTCGGTTTCAGGTCGGCTGATGCGGCCAGTCAGGAACTTGCCCTCGGCCGCCCAGCGGCGCTTGGATGTGGTGAGCTTGCTGTCGGCGGGTGTCTGATCGTCGCTCATGATGGGCTTCCTTGCGATGCGGCAATAGGATATCCGAGTTCGTTAAGTGTCAAGTTTCGGCAGGCCCTTGGAAAACCTTGCCAGGGTTGTTAGAGCGTCCTTTGTGCATCCTTTCGGACGCACAAAGGACGCTCTAACATTTTGAATCTACGCATCGTGCTTTCCGAAAATCGATTCCGATTTTCGGGCCGATGCGCTAGACTTGAGGGCGTCGGGTATGCCTCGCTGGGGAGTGGAGGCAGAAAGGGGAGGAGCCGGATCTGTCTTCGAGGTATCGTGCGATAGCGGCGTTGCTCGTCGTGCCGCTGATCATCTTCGCCTTCTTCACTTATGGAAGCGCGATTACGACACGCGCTTATATGGGGGAAGCCTCGGCGCAGGCAGGAACGGCGCTGCGCCTTGCCGTGTCGGCGCTCAGCGGCCACCTTAACCGCTACGAGGCGCTGCCGGCGCTGATTGCCGATCACGACGACATCAAGGAACTGGTGAGCGCGCCTGAGGATGCGGCGCTACGCGATGCCGCCAATCTCTATCTCAAGGAGATCAACGGGCTGCTGAAATCCTCCGACATCTATGTGGTCAAACCGGATGGCGAGACGATCGCGGCGAGCAATTACGACGGACCGGGAAGCTTCGTCGGACAGAATTTCAGCTACCGGCCCTATTTTCAGGATGCGATCGCAGGCCGGCAGGCAAGGTTCTACGCGCTCGGCACCACCTCGCTGAAGCGCGGCTATTATTTTGCCGCGCCGATCCGGACCGGCGCGGATATTCGGGGCGTCATCGTTTTCAAAGTCGATATCGACATGATCGAATCCTCCTGGGGCGGCGGCGAATACAAGATCTTCGTCTCCGATCCGGAGGGCATCATCTTCATGTCCGGCAGCCCCGAATGGCTCTATGGCGCTATCCTGCCGCTGACGGCCGATCGCATCGCACGCACTGAAGCGTCGCGGCGGTATGCCAATGCCAGGCTGACGGCGTTGCCGGTGACGCGTCAGCGCTTCGAGCCGCATGAGTTGATGACGCTCGCCGGCGAGCGCGGCTCGAGCGAATATCTGGTGCTCTCGCACTACATGCCGGCCGAGGACTGGACCGTGAACGTGCTGATGGAGACGAGTTCCATCCGCGCCCAGGCGCGCACCGCGCTTGCGGCGGTCTTTCTCATCCTCTGCATTGCCGGGCTCGCGGTCGCGGTCATTCGCCAGCGGCGGGCGCGGCTTGCCGAGCGCATGCAGATGCAGGCCGACGCCCGCAACGAGCTGGAGCGGCGCGTCGAGGAACGCACAGCCGATCTTGCCCGCGTCAACAGCCGCATTGAAGAAGAGATCGCCGAGCGGCGCCTGACCGAGCAACAACTCCGCCAGACACAGGCCGATCTGATCCAGGCCGGAAAGCTCGCCGGCCTCGGACAGATGTCGGCCGCTCTTTCGCACGAGTTCAACCAGCCGCTCGCCGCGGCGAAGACCTATACGGACAGCGCCTCCGTTCTCATCGATCGGGGCCGGACGGAGGAGGCGCGGGACAATATCCGGCGTATCGGCGGGCTCATTGACCGCATGGCCGCGATCAGCCGGCACCTGCGCAACTTCGCCCGCAAACCGAACGAGAAGCTCGGCTCGGTTTCTCTCGACGAGGCGATGCATGACACGCTCGAGATCATCGCCTGGCGGCTGAAGGCGGCGGATGCCGAACTCCTGCTCGATCTAGGCCCACGTCCACCCGTCGTGCGCGCCGGTTCGGTGCGTCTGCAACAGGTGCTGGTGAACGTGATCTCGAATGCGGCCGATGCGGTGGAAGGGCTGGACGACAGGCGCATCGAGGTTTCGGCCTTCGAGGAGGCCGGCAAAGTGGTGCTGACGGTGCGGGATCACGGGCCGGGCGTGCCGGCGGCGATTGCCCAGCGTATCTTCGATCCCTTCTTCACGACGAAGGGCGTCGGCAAGGGGCTCGGCCTCGGGCTTTCGATCTCCTACAACATCATCAAGGATTTTGGCGGCAGCCTTGAGGCGGCTAATCATCCCGAAGGGGGCGCGGTGTTCCGCATCGAGCTGCAGTCGGCGGCAGGGCTGATGCCGGAGGCGGCGGAATGAACGATGCGAAGATCCTGCTGGTTGACGACGAGGAGGAATTGCGCCGCTCGACGGCGCAGGCGTTGGAGCTCTCCGGCTTCAGCGTCGAGACCTTTTCGAACGGCGACCACGTGCTGGAGCTGATCGGCTACAGCTTTCCCGGTGTCGTCGTCAGCGACATCCGCATGCCCGGCATGGACGGCATGACGCTGATGCAGAAGATCCGCGAGCTCGATCCAGAGGTGCCGGTCATTCTTGTCACCGGCCACGGCGACGTGCAGCTCGCGGTGAGGGCGATGCGCGAAGGCGCCTATGATTTCATCGAGAAGCCGTTCACGCCCGAAATGCTTGCCGGCGTCATCCGCCGGGCGATGGAGCGGCGCGGCCTCGTGCTCGAAAACCGGCTGCTGAAAGCGGTCGCCGGCAAACGCGACGATATCGAGGCGCGGCTGCCGGGGCGCACGCAGGTGATGGTGGATTTGCGCTACCGTATCCGGGCGATCGGGGCGAGCGATGCCGATACGCTTATCGTCGGCGAAACGGGAGCCGGCAAGGAAGTGGTGGCCCGGGCGCTCCACGATATCAGCGCCCGGGCAAGCCGGCCGTTCATCGCGATCAATTGCGCCGCACTGCCGGCAAACCTGATCGAGAGCGAACTCTTCGGCCATGAGGTGGGGGCCTTTCCGGGCGCGGTGAGGCCGCGCTACGGAAAATTCGAACACGGGCGCGGCGGCACGATCCTGCTCGACGAGATCGGCTCCATGCCCTTCGACCTGCAGGCCAAGTTCCTGCGGGTACTGCAGGAGCGGGTGATCTCGCGGCTCGGATCGAACGAAGTGGTGGCGCTCGACGTGCGGTTCATCGCCACAAGCAAGGTCGATCTGGAGGCGGAGGTGGCAGCCGGGCGCTTCCGCGCCGACCTCTTCTATCGGCTGAACGTTGCGACGCTGCACGTGCCGTCGCTGTCGCAGCGGCGGGCGGACGTTCCGCTGCTTTTCCTGCAACTGGTGCGGGAGGCGGCGGCCCGCTACGGCCGCGACGAGATGCCCGTGCCGCCGGAGGTGATCTCCGACATTGCCCAACGCGACTGGCCCGGCAATGTGCGTGAATTGAGGAACGCCGCCGACCGGCTGGTCCTCGGTCTCGACAATGGCGGGCGGCAGGCCGAGGAGGCGACGGGGCTTGCGGAACGCGTCGCTGAATTCGAGCGAGGGGTGATTGCAACCGCGCTGGTGGCGCATGGCGGCAGCCTCAAGGCGGTCTATGAGTCACTCGGCATTTCCCGCAAGACCCTCTATGAAAAGATGCAGAAATACGGTCTCGACAAGCGGATGATGATTATCGAAAGCTGACTGCTTTCGGAAAATGCCTGTTTTCCGAGTGACGATTCCGGCTGTGGCCGCGCACTCTTTCCAATCTCAAGTCGATTATCCTCCGGTGCGATGGGTGGATTTCCACCCATCGCACCGGCCGTTTGTTTCCGAATCGACCCATGCTGCATTGCACTTTTGCAAAATCGCCTTTCGAAAGCGGCTGCAATGATTGCAGGTCGATTTTTCCCGGCGGCAAATAGGCCATCCCAACCGGCGCGGAGGATGTGTCGGCGGGCTTGCTTGTTTCATCAGGGAGGAAACGATGAAAATTCTGAAGGCCATGCTCGGCCTGACCGCGGCTGCCGCGGTCTCTCTTCTCGCCGGCGTCGCTTCGGCGCAGACCTATCCCGAGCGCACCATTACCATGGTCGTGCCCTTTGCGGCCGGCGGCCCGACCGATACCGTGGCGCGCCTGGTCGCAGAATCCATGTCGAAGGATCTCGGCCAGCAGATCGTCGTCGAAAATGTCGGCGGCGCCGGCGGCACGCTCGGCGCCGGCCGCGTGGCAAATGCCGATCCCGACGGTTACACCATTCTGCTGCACCATATCGGCATGGCGACCAGCGCCACGCTCTACCGCAAGCTCGCCTACGACACGCTCGGCGCTTTCGATTATGTCGGCCTCGTCACCGAAGTGCCGATGACGATCGTTGCACGCAAGGACATGGAGCCGACCGACCTCAAGGGGCTGATCGACTATATCAAGGCCAACAAGGACAAGGTGACGGTCGCCAATGCCGGCATCGGTGCGGCTTCGCATCTCTGCGGCATGATGTTCATGAGCGCCATCCAGACACCGCTGACGACCGTGCCCTACAAGGGTACCGGCCCTGCCATGACCGACCTGCTCGGCGGCCAGGTCGACGTCATGTGCGACCAGACGACCAACACGACCAAGCAGATCCAGGGCGGCACGATCAAGGCTTATGCCGTAACCTCGCCCAAGCGCCTCGACGTGATGAAGGACATTCCGACGGCCGTCGAAGCCGGCCTGCCGGGTTTTGAAGTCGGCATCTGGCATGGCATCTATACGCCGAAGGGCACGCCGGCCGAGATCAACGAGCGTCTGTCGAAATCGCTGCAGGTGGCGCTGAAGGATCCGAATGTCGGCGCCCGCTTTGCCGAGCT
>JGI25160J50197_1001838_pt1 | contig 10191 bp, 9 predicted proteins | sample AraplaMF_Cvi_mMS_FD_50197 | JGI IMG/M metagenome (IMG submission 50197)
ATAATGTGCACGGTCCTCGTCCCGCAACATCGGCAGTTCGCGCGTGATCCAGCCGAGCGAGACCTCAGGCTGGGCGCGGCGCAGACCTTCGAGGGCCGCGGCTGCGAGCGCCGGATCCCCTGACATTCCGGCGGCGGCCGTCAGCACGCGGTGCGCGCCGACGAAGTCGCCACGCTGCCGCATCGACTCCCGCGCCATTTGCATGGCCCCGTCATAGTCGCGGCCGATGAACCGGGCATAGGCCGCAACCCCGCAATAGATCGCCGCGAGCGGATCGCGCGGGCTCAGCCGCAACGCGCGACGCGCGGCGGCATCGCCGTCCTGCCATCGTCCGGCGTAGCACAGCGTCACNCCGTAAAAGGCGTGCGCCATGGCGAAGTTCGGATTGAGCTGCAGCGCCAGCTCGAACTCCGCCAGCGCGTCGTCGAAGCGGCGGCGAAACAGATAGGNGTAGGCGAGGCCATGATGGGCCCAGGCATCCTCGCGATCGGCCTCCACTGCTGCGAGCGCCGCGCGTTCGGCGATCGGCACTGTCGCGGCCATGTCGGCCCAACCCATATGCGCACCGAAGATATGACTGGTCGCCAGCAGGCCCAGCGCCTTGCCATAGGCGGGATCGATCGCGACGGCTTTCTCGAGTAGTTCCTGTGCGGCGGCATTGTCCTCGCGCGTGCTGCGCCAGTGATGCGACAAGGCGCGCATCACGAGATCCCAGGCGTCGAGACTCCCCGGCGGCTTCTGCTGGGCGCGAAAACTTTCGGCGGCGTAGAGTTGCGGCTCGATCGCGGCGACGATGGCCTCGGTGATCTCGTCCTGCACGGCGAAGATGTCGGCGAGCTCGCGGTCGTAGCGCTCGGCCCAGAGATGGCTGCCGGTCGAGACGTCGTTGAGCTGGGCCGAGATGCGCACCCGTTCGCCGCTCCGCCGCACGCTGCCTTCGACGACGTAGCGCACCCCGAGCTCCTGCGCGACCTCGCGGATGTGCACGGCGCGGCCCTTATAAACAAAGGAGGAGTTGCGCGCGATGACGAAGAACCAGCGCAGCTTCGACAGCGCGGTGATGATGTCCTCGCTGATGCCGTCGGAGAAATAATCCTGCCCGGCTTCGCCACCCATATTGGTGAAGGGCAGCACGGCGATCGCGGGCCGCTCGGGAAGCGCGAGCGCGACGCGCGGCGTCCAGGCCGTGCGGGCGGGCTCCGGCGCGATCGCACCGTCCTTGGCCTCGACATCGCCGACGAAGCGAAACCCCTTGCGGGCGATGGTGCGGATCAGCGCCTGGCTCGCGCCATTGTCGCCGACGGCTTTCCGCGCCGCGTTGATCCGGCTGGTCAGGGTGGATTCGGAGACGCTGCGCCCGTGCCAGATCTTGTCGATCAGCTCGTCCTTGCTGACCACCCGGTCGCGATTCTGCATGAGGTGGACGACGAGATCGAAAACCTGCGGCTCCACGGCAATAGGAACCTGCTCGCGGCTCAGCTCGCGCCGGTCGGTATCGAGAAGGTGGTCACGGAACAGAAACTGCACGTCGAAAACTCAGGCCTCGTGACGAAACAGGCAAGCAAAACGACAAAATGAAATTTGGGTCGAAAACTGTNGGTCTGCCGAAGGGGATGTTTGGTTCATCGTTTTCGCGTGATGACAGCCATGCTGTTTGCGGAGGGAATACAATCGCAACGGGAATGTTGCGGTGGCCCGATTGCGGTGAGATGANGTTCGCGGATCACGCCCCGCGGCTTGGGATGACGGAGTAGCAGGGGANGTGCCGTCNTCATGCCGTNGCGCGGTAGATACGGCGAACGGTGAATGTCCTTTGCCGGACAGCATGCCTTGCGTAAGCTGCCGCGGCCACAAACACCAACCACGAAGAAACGCCCCATGCCCGCCTTCCACGCCTCCACCACCGTGCTCGATTCCATGCTGTTCCGCGACGCCTTCGGCACGCCCGCGATGCGGGACGTGTTTTCGGACGTCGCGCTGGTCGCACGCTACGCCGAGGTCGAGGTGGCATTGGCGAAAGCGGAGGCGATATGCGGCGTGATCCCGCGGGAGGCCGCCGAACAGATCGCGGCGCGGACCGACGTTGCCGCGCTCGATTTCGACCTGCTCAGGCAGGAGACCGACATCGTCGGCTATCCGATCCTCCCTCTGGTGCATCAGATCGCGAAGCAGTGCGGCGAGGCGGGTCGCTACGTGCATTGGGGCGCGACCACGCAGGACATCATGGACACTGCCGTGGTGCTGCAGCTCCGCGCCGCGCTGGAGATCGTCGCGCGCGACATCGCCGAACTGCGCAAGATCCTCGCCGATCTATCGAGGCGATATCGCGACACGCCGATGGCGGGCCGCACCCACCTGCAGCAGGCGCTGCCGGTGACCTTCGGCTACAAGACCGCGATCTGGCTCGCCATGTTCGACCGNCACGCCGAGCGGCTGGCGCAATTGAAGCCGCGTGTGCTGGTCGGCCAGTTCGCCGGTGCTGCCGGCACTTTGGCCTCGCTCGGCGACAAGGGTTTTGAGGTGCAGGAGGCGCTGTGCGCGGAGCTGAAGCTCGGCGTTCCCGCCTCGACCTGGCACGTCGCGCGCGACGGATTTGCGGAAAGCGTGAACTTCCTTGCGCTCGTCACGGGGTCGCTCGGCAAGGTCGCGCTCGACATCATGATCATGGCCTCGACCGAGTTCGCCGAGGTCTACGAGCCATTCGTCAAGGGACGCGGCGCCTCCTCGACCATGCCGCAGAAGCGCAATCCGATNTCGTCGGAGCTGATGCTGGCNGCGTCCAAGGCGGTTCGCCAGCACGCCGGCCTGATGCTGGATGCGATGGTGCAGGATTTCGAGCGCGCCACGGGTCCCTGGCACGCCGAATGGATGGCGATCCCCGAAAGCTTCGTGCTGACCGCCGGCGCGCTGCACCAGGCGAAGTTCGCACTTGCAGGCCTCATCGTGGACGAGGCGAAGATGAACGACAATCTCGCCGTCAGCCGCGGCCTGATCGTGGCCGAAGCGGTCATGATGGGGCTCGCGCCGCAACTCGGCCGGCAGGAGGCCCATGACGTGGTGTATGACGCCTGCCGGCAGGCCAACGAGAAGGGCATGAGCCTGGCCGATGCGCTATCCGCGGACACGCGGATCGCGAGCCGCATCGATCGTGCCACAATCGAGGCGCTCACCTCACCGAAAAATTACCTGGGGCTCGCGCCCGCCATGGTCGACCGGGTGCTGAAATCGGCAACGCGCTGAAAACCAAAAGGCGTAAAACCGCGTATCTCCCTCATGTCCAAGGTGCTCGCGCACTTGCGTCCCGCGATGCTAGACTTAAATTGAAAGAGACTTTCGGCAGAGGGCCCCGCATGACAGATCAGCGCAATTCCACCGCTCCCATCGATCCCGTGAAGCTCGACCGGCTGGCCGAGGTGGCGGTGAAGGTGGGCCTGGGCTTGCGGCCGGGACAGGATCTGCTTCTGACGGCCCCCGCCATCGCGCTGCCGCTGGTGCGGCGGATCGCCGTGCATGCCTACAAGGCCGGCGCCGGCATCGTGACGCCGATCCTGTCGGACGAGGAGATGACGCTGGCGCGCTATCGCCACGGCCACGACAACAGCTTCGATCGCGCCGCCAACTGGCTCTATGAGGGCATGGCCAAGGCCTTCTCGGACAACACCGCGCGGCTCGCCATCGTCGGCGACAATCCGATGCTGCTGTCGGGCGAGGATCCGTCCAAGGTGGCGCGCGCCAGCAAGGCGAATTCGATGGCCTATCAGCCCGCCCTGGAGAAGATCGTCAATTTCGACACCAACTGGAACATCATCGCCTATCCGAGCCTGTCCTGGGCGAAGCAGGTGTTTCCTGGCGATCCCGAGGACGTCGCGGTCGGCAAGCTTGCGGATGCGATCTTCGCAGCGTCTCGCGTCGATCGCGAAGATGCGATGGACAATTGGGCGAGCCACAATGCGGTGCTGCGCGAGCGCACCAATTGGCTCAACGGCCAGCGCTTTCGCGCGCTGCAATATTCGGGGCCGGGCACCGATCTCACCATCGGCCTTGCCGACGGCCACGAATGGGAGGGCGGCGCCTCGGTCTCCAAGAACGGCATCAGCTGCAACGCCAACATCCCGACCGAAGAGGTCTTCACCACGCCGCATTGCCGCCGCGTCTATGGCCATGTCGTCAGCTCGAAGCCGCTGTCCTATCAGGGCACGCTGATCGACAACATCGCGGTGCGCTTCGAGGACGGCAAGATCGTCGACGCAAAGGCTTCGCGCGGTGCAGAGGTTCTGAACAAGGTACTCGACACCGACGAGGGCGCCCGGCGCCTCGGCGAAGTGGCGCTGGTGCCGCATTCCTCGCCGATCTCGCAGAGCGGGCTGTTGTTCTTCAACACGCTGTTCGACGAGAACGCAGCGTCCCACATCGCGCTCGGCCAGTGCTACTCGAAGTGCTTCGTCAACGGCGCGCAGCTCACCCCGCAGCAGATCGCAGCCCAAGGCGGCAATCAGAGCCTGATCCATATCGACTGGATGATCGGCACGGCCGAGACCGATATCGACGGCATCCTGCCCGATGGCAGCAAGGTACCGGTGTTCCGCAAAGGCGAGTGGGCGAAGTAAGGCGCTTCACCTCCCTTTGGGGTAGGGCGGAGTCGCTCACGTTCAGTTCGCGTAAACCAAATGCGGTTGTTGCGCTCGCTTCATGCCGCCGCGTTGCGCAGCATCGGATTGCTGTCGATGCTGAAACGGTTGAACAGCGTCGTAAACGGGCTGCCGTCGGTGGCCCGCACGATGGCGTCGGAAGCCGCGATCGCCTGGTAGAGCGCGCCGACGGGATCGTCCGCCTCGCCCAGGCCGAGGCTCCTGCGGATCTCCTCACGCGCCTCGTTGATCTCGTCGTCGAGCGTCGCCTCCAGCGCCTCCGCCGCACGCCGCATTTCCGCGAGGTCGCCGCCGCCGGAAAATTTGAGGATGTCGAGCCAATAGGGGCGGGCGACGACGAGCTGGACGAACGCCTCGAACGTATCGGCGATAATTCCTGCCCGACCCTCCGATGAGACGTAGAGCACATTCTGCGGCGGCAGCAACACGAAGGCGCCCCCGGAGCCGTCACTGCCGATCTGCCGGGGGGCCTCGATGCCGTCGATGGTGAACCAGGGCTCGTCGTCCGGCGCGAAGGACACATCGAGGCTGACCAGCCAGGCCACGGCCTCACGATTGGCTGTCAGAACCTCGGGCGTGAGGGGCATCGGCATGGCTCCGTTTCAAGCTTCCGCGCACTTTGTCGCACCCCGGAACAGATCGGTTCATGTGCTCGAATTTGCAGGGAAATCGCAGCCTCAACCGCTTCGGGCCTGCAGCTTACGGCTGATTGTCGGGGCCGGCGTAAGAAAGAATTAAAAACCGATGACTAGCGTTCCAAGCATCTTTGGAAACGAACCGGGCCAAGACCCGGCAATACTTCATTATATCTCCTGGGGCATAAGATGTCGCGTTCATTAATTGAAATCGGTAGTTGCAATGTCGAGCTCGAGCTGCGGCCGATCGAGCCGTCCTGGATCATCGAGGGCAATCCGGTGTCGCGCTCGCACATCCTGTCAACCAGTGCCGACGGCACCGCCTCGACCATCATCTGGCAGTGCACCGAAGGCCGCTTCAACTGGTACTACGATATCGACGAGACGATCATGATCATGGAAGGATCGATCGTGCTCGAAAGCGACGGCATGCCGCCCAAGCGCTACGGCCCCGGCGACGTGATCTTCTTCCGCGACGGGGCGCATGCCAAATGGCATGTCGAAGGCCACGTCAAGAAGATCGCCTTCTGCCGCAAGACCAATCCGGTGATGATCGGTTTCCTGATCCGCGCCGTCAACAAGCTGAAGAAGATCCTCGCCTTTACCGGCGAGCGCCGTCCGGCCTCCCTGTTGGGTGCCGGCTAGAGCACAATAACATTTCAAGGACGCTTCCCAGCGGCCACGACGAAGAGGGGTCGGGATCAACATCCCGGCCCCTTTTCTCGTCGTGACGGCAGCGCGAACGGACAGGCATCCACATAAGGGCGACGCTCAACTCGTCCGCCGCCTCGCCCTCACACCGACCGTTAGGCGCCAATCGGCCGCATCGGCCGGCTTGACCTCGCCGAGCCAATAGAAGGAGTTGCTTGTGATCTCCGTGAAGCTCCAACGGGTCAGTTCGCCGGACTCGGTCGTTCCCTCTTGTACGATGTCGGCGCCGCGCGGCCGGCCGATCTGTTGCCGGAAGAGGCTGCGTCCGGGATCGAACCAGGAAATCCGCCACGCATCGATGGTCGGATCGTAGACGCGCAGCGTCGTGCCGTACCAATTGCCCGCAATCGGGAAGGCCGGGCTATCTGCGACGCGCGGAATGATCCAGACGTCCTGCACGGCGCGGCCCTGCAGCACCCAGCCAAAATGGATTTCGCCGGGAGCGGTATGTTTCGTCCCATCGGGGCCGTGGGCCGTGACCTCGGCGTCCCAGTCACCGACGAAGCGGCCGTAAAGCTGGAGCGCTGCGGCGTGCTCCGCATTCGGACCATCGGCGTGCAACAATCCGGCAAAGTAGGTCATGTCGATCTCCTCGGCCAGGAGACCAGCACTGAACGGCTGCGGCCGGCTTGGAGAAAATTGCGTTTCAGACCCCGTCGAGGATGATCACCGTCGGCTTCGACGGCAGCGCATCCCGCGACATCCGGAACGACCGCCCGGAGTGCCGGTCGATCTCGAATTGCTGGCCGATCCGGCGCATGAAGTCGTCGAGCGGAGTGGCGAAGCGGTGCATCGGCAGCACCACCGAGGCGCGCAACCGCTTGGTGATGTCGGAGACACCGTCCAGCGACATGGTGTAGGTGCCGTCGATGGGCACCATCACGATGTCGAGCCGTCCGATCTGGGCGAAATGGCTGTCGTCGAGCTTGTGGTGGAGGTGGCCGAGATGGCCGATGCAGAGGCCGGCGACCTCGAAGATGAAGATCGAATTGCCGTCGCGGATCATGTCGGTGCCGGCGTCGTCGCCGAAATAGCGCCGGATGTCGGTGGTGACGTTGCGGATGAAAGTGTCACTGACGCGCTCCGACACGATTGCCGGCTTGCCGTCGTCGCTCCAGCCATGCAGCACGTGAGGAATGCGCTTGTCGGGGAACAGAGAGTAATGCGTGCTGTGGGCACGGTTCATGGTCACGACGTCGGGCAGCCGTCCGACCTGATAGGCGCCGCTGTAGTCGGTCGCGATGCGCAAGCCGCCGGGGGTGTCGATGAAATAGGTGGAGTGGCCGGCATAGGTGATCTCGACCTCGGCCGTGCCGGCTGCCGGCCGAAACGCAACCGGCGTGGCTCGCGGGGCCGCGTTGGCCATCGCCAGGCACTCGCTGCGCGGTGGCTGCTGGGCGAGGGCAGGTGTCAGGAATGCGCCGAACAGCGCCAGAGCCGCCCAAACCAGTCGCCGCATGGATCCGTCCCCGATGACTTCACAGCGAAGTCTAGCGTGCATTGCGGCGCCGCGCCAATGGGGTGGGATCGACAGCGCGTCCGTGTCGCACCTATTGCTCGTGCTTCGGGCTGAACTTCCAGGTGATCGCGACGAGGCTCGCGGTGATCAGGCCGCTGATCAGGCCGGCGATCGGCAAAGCAAGTAGAAGCGCGGCGCTGGCGGCCCAGCCGATCGAGGAGAAGGCTTCGGCGAACGTGGCCAGCCGCGACGAGGTCTGGCGGCGCCGGAATTGGCTGCGCCGGGCCTGCACCCGGAACCAGAGCTGGATCGCGGTCGCGGAGGCGGCGCTGATGACGATCGCGGCGGCACTGATCGCGGCCTGGTACGGTGAGGCGAATGCGAGCGTGGCGATCAGCGGGCAGAAGATGACGGCGATCGCGATCAGCACCACCTCGATCTTGGCGCGGATGACGGCCGATGGCATCAGCGGCGCAGTCGCGACCAGGTCGGGGGCGTCCTCGCCCGAGATCGTGAGCCAGGCCAGCCCGCCGGCAAGCTGTCCGGCCGCCATCACCACGACCGGCGTGATCAGCGTCAGCGCCGCGGAGCTGTCGGCAAAACTGCGCCAGAGCAGCAGGGCCGGCGGCACCAGATAGAGCAGCTGCATCAGGGTCTGCGAGATCAGCCAGGGATCGCGCCAGAGCAACGTGAACTCCTTGCGCCGCAGCGCCTGCCGCCGCGACCCGCCGCGGAACGGGCGCTCCTTCGCNCGCCTNCTACTGGTACTGCCGTAGGCGGCCGCATCGATCGCGGTGTCGGCAAAGCGGTGCGAGAAGATCGCCATGACGCTTCCGAGCAGCACCAGGGCGAGCGCCAGCAGCAGCAGCAGCGCTTCGCTGTCGCCCATTGCCGCCCGCGCCGGCCACCACCAGATGCTGTCGGCGTCGGGGGCATGCGCGGCCACGCGACCCGAGGTCAAAATGGTGAAGCGCGACAGCGTGCCGTAGGACATGATCGCGGCGACCTGGAGCGCGATGACGAAGCCGGCGCCGATGATCGCGGCGAGGATCTGGGCGATCAGGCGGGTGCGCGCCGGGCCGATCAGACGGAACAACAGGATGGTGACGGCGATCGCGACCGCCGCGGCCGACAGGCCCATGGCGACGACCAGCCCGAATGCGCTGAGCCAGCGCGCGCCGCCGCCGATCACCAGCACGTCGATGAACGGCGTCGAGAACAGCAGCGCGATCAGGGTGACGGTCAGCGCGATTGCTGCGATGCGGACCGAGAACAGATTGGCCAGCCGCGCCGGCGAGGACATGATCAGGTCGAGATCGGCCCGCGCGTAGAACACCCGCGTCACCGATTCGATCGCCTGCGACAGCATCAAGGTCCAGGCGAGGAAGATCGTCGCCGAGATCACGATCAGCGAAGATCTGTCGAGCGGCAGCTGCAGATCGGCGAAACGGCCGATCACCGCCCAGGCCGGCAGGTGCAGCAGCGCGGCGAAGCAGACCATGCCGATGATCGCGGCGCGCGCACGCTTGCGCCGTCCTCCGGTCATCATGGCGAACCATTCGCGCCAGGCGAGCCGGAGCTCGTGGCGCGCGAACCAGGACAGCGCGGTTGCCGAGCTCATGCGGCTTCCGAAAGCGTCACCAGCGCGATGAAGAGATCCTCAAGGCTGGTGTCGGCATGGCCGTTCTGCTGGCGCAACTCGGTCAGCGTGCCCTCGGCGACCAGACGGCCAGCGGCGATCACGCCGATGCGGTCGGCCATGCGCTCGGCCACTTCGAGAATGTGCGTCGTCATGATGACGGTGCAGCCGGCCCGGACGCGCGCGCTGAGCAGACCCTTGACGTGGCGGGCGGAGACGGCATCGAGCCCGGTCAGCGGCTCGTCGAGAATGATGAGGCGGGGATCGTGCACCAGCGCGCCGGCGAGCGCGACCTTCTGGCGCATGCCCTTGGAAAAGCCTTCGCAGCGCTCGTGCCGATGCGGCTCCAGACCGAGCGAAGAGAGCAGCTCCTGCGCGACCGGTTCCGAGACGGACGGCGCAATGCCCCAGAGGCCGGCGACGAATTCGAGATATTCGAGCGGGGTGAGCTTGTCGTAGATCATCGGCTCGTCGGAGACCCACGCCATCACCTGCTTGGCGGCCACGGGGTTTTCAAGCGCATCGATGCCGAAGATCGAGACCGCGCCGGTATCGGGGCGCAAGAGGCCCGCAACCATGCGCAAAGTGGTGGTCTTGCCGGCGCCGTTGGGGCCCACCAGCGCATAGAACTCGCCGGCGTGGATGGTGAGATCGAGGCTATCGACCGCCAGACGGTCAAAACGCTTCGTTAACCCCTTGACTTCCAGCGCCGAGCTGTCCGGCTTCATGACGGCCACACCATCCGGTTTTGCATCGCTCGCGACCATGACCTGAAGATGTTTCGGCACCGTGAATCGCGCTGTCGCAAATTCCGGCATCCGCATTGGACGAATGGTAAGTCGCCGTGCAAGTCACCGTTTGTTGACAGCGCTGAACGGTTCAGGCTGAATTGGTTCCGGACAAATGGCGCTAACGCGGCGAAACGACTGCGTAGCGACTGGACACAAGATGCGGCAAGGCGGTCAAAGAGCCGCCGTTGCATCGGGAGGACGCGCGTCAATGCTGGATTTCGTTCAGCAGCTGGTCAGCGGTGTTGCGCTCGGCTGCGTCTACGGCCTGATCGCGCTCGGCTTCGTGCTCGTCTACAAGGCCACCGAG
>JGI25160J50197_1001849_pt1 | contig 10149 bp, 10 predicted proteins | sample AraplaMF_Cvi_mMS_FD_50197 | JGI IMG/M metagenome (IMG submission 50197)
GAAGATCGAAAGCGCGCTCGAGATCTGCGGACGGTAGATCTGCAGATGGGGCGAAAGTGGCCTCGGCCGTTTCTGAGGAACTGCCTCGGAGGCGGACATGCGGATTTACTCCGATGCGCAAATGGACATCAGGCGCGGGTCGCGATCGAGCCTGAACGGGTCGGGAAGTGACTTACGCGCCGCACTGCAGCAAGTCAACGAACAGGCCAATAGTTTCAAGCAGATGCGAGCCATTCGCAACTGAGCCGGGATTGGCCGGACCCCTAGGCACCGCTGCGTTCGGCGATGGCGCGGTGCATCGCCACCACCCGCTCCGCATCGCTGACATGCAGCGCCTCGACCAGCCGGCCGTCGACCACGGTGACGCCCTGGCCGGCCGTCAGCGCCGCGGCATGGGCGGCGATCACGCGCAGCGCGGTCTCCACCGCCTCGGTGCTCGGGGCGAAGGCGGCGTTGGCGGCGGCGAGAGTCTTGGGGTGGATCAGCGACTTGCCGTCGAAGCCCAGCGCCGCGCCCTGGCGGCACGATTCGGCGAAGCCGGCCTCGTCCTCGAGGTCGAGATGGACGCCGTCGATCACCGCCAGGCCGTAGGCGCGGCCGGCCAGCAGGCACAGGCCCAGCGCGGTCAGCAGCGGCTGCCGTCCGGGCTCATACGCGGCGCGCAGATCCTTGGCCAGGTCCGAGGTGCCGAGGATCAGCCCGGCCAGGCGGGGGGACGACCCGGCGATCGCGGCAGAGTTCAGGACGCCGAGCGGCGTTTCGATCATGCACCACAGCGCCAGGCTGATTGGCGCACCGGCGGCGGTCAGGGCGGCTTCGGCCGCCTTGACCGTCTCCGGCCGCTCGACCTTGGACAGCACGATGCCGTCGGCGCCGCTGCCGGCCAGGGCGGCGAGGTCGTCGGCGCCCCAGGGCGTGTCGGCGGCGTTGGCGCGGACCAGCACCTCGCGCGGCCCCCAGCCGCCGGCACTGACCGCGGCCACGACCCGCTCCCGCGCCGCAACCTTGGCGCCCGGCGCGACCGCATCCTCCAGGTCCAGGATCAGCCCGTCGACGTCCAGGGTGCGCGCCTTGTCCAGCGCGCGCGGGTTCGAGCCGGGGACGTAGAGCAGCGAGCGGCGGGGGCGGATGGTCATCGGTACACCTCTCTGCTCTCTACCTGTCATTGCCGGGCTTGACCCGGCAATCCAGAAGATGTCGACAGTCTCTGGATGCCTGGGTCAAGCCCGGGCATGACAGCTTGAAATCGAGCAGGACGTGATAGAGGCGCACCCTAGCGCCTGTTCGCTTCGTCACGGTCGAACCGAAAACCGGGTGGCAAGGACCGCCGTAGCCTGCGCAGTTGTTCCAGCGCCTGCTGCGGGCCGCGGCTTCTTTCGACCAGGACGGTGCGGTCGGCGGCGATGCGAATCTCGATCTCGTCGCCTTCCTTCAGATTGAGCGCTTCAACCACAGCCGCAGGCAGTCGCACCGCCAGGCTGTGGCCCCACTTCGCCACGCGCATGATCTCTCCATGACGCACAGTGTCATCGTATATCACGCGTGACGAGAATGGGTCATTCGTCGGCCATCCCAGCAGCGTGAATCGCACGCGTGACCGCGGTCACAGTCGATTCACGGAAGGCGGCGTAGACATGATCCCGGGCCTCGAGCCCGAGGATAAGGTCATGATGCTTCGCACCATCATCTGGGTTTACGGCGTGCTCGTGCTGATCGGCTTCTACATGGGCTCGACGCCCATCTGAGCCGCCGCGACACGGACGATACAATTCGGCCGCCCCGCCGACATCCCCCCGATACACTCAGCGCTTAGTCTTCCCTGCATCGGATGCCGCCGCCGGCGGCGCGAGGGAGGGGGCTATGGTGCTGCGGACGGTGCTGCGGGGGTACGGCGTGATGGTCCTGCTGGGCCTCTATACAGGCGCCGCGCCGCTCTGATCCGCCTCAAGCGGATCCGGCCTTGCCGCGATCGAGATAGTAGCGCAGCAGCGCGATCGAGCTGTCGTCGTCCCATTCGGCGGCGCCTTCCTGGCGGCCGACCACGGTGCCGTCGCGGTCGATCAGCAGCGTCGTCGGCAGGCCGCGCGCGCCGAACGTCGCCGGCGACCGGCCGCCGGGGTCGAGATAGGCCGCCAGCGCCGCGATCTTGTTGGCGGCGAAGAAGGGCTGCACCTTGGCCAGCCCCTCGCGGTCGATCGACAGCGCCAGCACGGTGAAGTCGGCGCCGCCCAGCTTGGCCTGCAGCCGGTCCAGCGCCGGCATCTCCTTGACGCAGGGGGCGCACCAGGTCGCCCACAGATTGACCAGCACCACCTTGCCCTTGAAGTCGGCGAGACGAAGGGTGTTGCCCGCGGCGTCGGAGAAGGTAATCTCCGGTGCCGGCTCAGGCCGGTCGGCCAGGACGAAGCTGGCGACGGTGCCGCCCAGGGGCGGCCGGCCCTCCGGGGCTCGCTGCGTCCACCAGGCCGCGCCCGCCGCCAGCAGCAGCGCCAGGCCGGCCACGCCCGCGGCGATCGTTGCTCTCTTCCTCATCCGGTCCGCACCCCATGTCCGATCCGACCCAGCCTGCCACCCCCGTCGCGCCGGATAAAGGCGCCAACACCATGTGGGGCGGCCGCTTCGCTGGCGGGCCGGCGGCGATCATGGAGCGGATCAACGCCTCGATCGGCTTCGACCGCAAGCTCTGGGCGCAGGACATCGCCGGGTCGCGCGCTCATGTCGCAATGCTCGCCACGCAGGGCGTCGTGTCCGCCGAGGATGCCGCCGCGATCGACCGTGGCCTGCAGCAGGTCGGGCAGGAGATCGCCGAGGGCAGGTTCGAGTTCAAGACCTCGCTCGAGGACATCCACATGAATGTGGAGGCGCGTCTGGCCGAGATCATCGGCCCGACCGCCGGCCGGCTGCACACCGCGCGCAGTCGCAACGACCAGGTGGCGACAGATTTCCGCCTGTGGGTGCGCGACGCCTTCGACCGGCTGGAGCAGGGGTTGAAGGCGCTGCAGGCGGCGCTGATCGGCCAGGCCGAGCAGCATGCCGACACCATCCTGCCGGGCTTCACCCATCTGCAGGTGGCGCAGCCGGTCACCTTCGGCCACCACCTTCTGGCCTATGTCGAGATGCTGGGCCGCGACCGCAGCCGGGTCGCCGATGCCCGCGCCCGGGCCAATGAATGCCCGCTCGGCGCCGCCGCCCTGGCCGGCACGCCCTATCCGATCGACCGGCACGCGACCGCCAGGGCGCTGGGCTTCGACCGGCCGACCGCCAATTCGCTCGACAGCGTCTCCGACCGCGACTTCGCGCTCGACTACCTCGCCGCCGCCGGCATCTGCGCCATGCACCTGTCGCGGCTGGCGGAGGAGATCGTGTTCTGGTCGACGCCGCAATTCCGCTTCGTCCGCCTGTCCGACGGCTTCTCGACCGGGTCGTCGATCATGCCGCAGAAGCGCAACCCGGATGCGGCGGAGCTGGTGCGCGGCAAGACCGGCCGGGTGTTCGGCAGCCTCGGCGCCCTGCTGACGGTGATGAAGGGCCTGCCCCTGACCTATCAGAAGGACATGCAGGAGGATAAGGAACCGGTCTTCGACGCCGACGACACGCTGATGCTGTGCCTGGCCGCCATGACCGGCATGGTCGAGAGCTGGACCGTCAATGCCGAGGCGATGCGCCGGGCCACCGAGGCCGGGTTTCCGACCGCGACCGACCTGGCCGACTGGCTGGTTCGGCAGCTCGGCGTGCCGTTCCGCGAGGCGCACCACATCACCGGCCATCTGGTGAAGCTGGCCGAGGACAAGGGCTGCCGCCTGTCCGACCTACCGCTGGCGGAGATGCAGGCGGTCCATGCCGGCATCACCGACGCCGTCTATGCCGTGCTGACCGCCGAGGCCTCGGTCGCCAGCCGCAAGAGCCATGGCGGCACCGCGCCCGACCGGGTGCGCGAGGCCGTCCAAGCCGCAAAGGAGCGTTTCCTGTGATCCTGCGAATCCTGCTCGCCGTCACTCTCGCCTTTGGCCTTGTCGCCTGCGGCAAGAAGGCGGCCTCAGTCAGCGCCCCCGACAGCAAGACCTCGGCCTATCCGCGGAGCTACCCGAGCACATGACCGCCTTCGCCTATCGCAACGGCGCCCTGTTCGCCGAGGACGTCGATCTCGCCGCCGTGGCCGTCGAGATCGGCACGCCGGCCTATGTCTATTCGACCGCGGCGCTGGTCGCGAATTACCGCGCCTATGTCGACGCGCTGGCCGGGCTGCCGATCGCGGTCTGCTTCGCCGCCAAGGCCAATTCCAACCTCGCGGTGCTGCGCACCCTGGTGCAGCAGGGCGCCGGCATCGACGTGGTCTCGACCGGCGAGATGAAGCGGGCGCTGGCCGCCGGCTGCCCGCCCGACCGCATCGTCTTCTCCGGCGTCGGCAAGACCGCTGAGGATCTGGAGGCGGCGCTGCTGGCCGGCATCCATCAGATCAACGTGGAATCGCTGCAGGAGCTGGAGCTCTTGTCCCAGGTCGCGGTGCGGCTGCGGCGCGACGCGGTGGTCGCCTTCCGGGTGAACCCGGATGTCGACGCCAAGACCCACACCAAGATCTCGACCGGCCGCAAGGGCGACAAGTTCGGCATCGAGCTCGAGGACGCGGCCGAAGCCTATCAGCGGGCGCGGGCCCTGCCGGGCGTCCGCCCGGTCGGCATCGCCGCCCATATCGGCAGCCAGCTGCTGGACCTCTCACCCTATCGCGACGCCTATCGCCGCCTGGCCGAGCTGGTGCGCGACCTGCGCGCCGCCGGCCATGTGGTCGAGCGGCTCGATCTCGGCGGTGGCATCGGCATCTCCTACAAGGGCGATCCGGCCCCCGCGCTGGCCGACTATGCCCGAATCGTGCGCGAGACGGTCGGCGATCTCGGCTGCCATCTGATGTGCGAGCCGGGCCGGTCGATCTGCGGCGATGCCGGCGTCCTATTGTCGCGGGTGATCTTCATCAAGCCGGGCCGGACTCGGAACTTCGTCATCCTCGACGCGGCGATGAACGACCTGATCCGCCCGGCGATGTACGAGGCCTGGCACGGCATCGTGCCGCTGCGCCAGCCGGCGGAAGGCGCGGCGGAGGCCGAATTCGACGTGGTCGGCCCGGTGTGCGAGAGCAGCGACACCTTTGCCAAGGCCCGCCTGCTGCCGCCGCTGGCCGCGGGCGACCTGGTCGCCTTCACCGGCGCCGGGGCTTACGGTGCCGTCATGGCCTCGACCTACAACACCCGGCCGCTGGTGCCGGAGGTGCTGGTCGACAAAGATCGGTTTGCACTCGTCAGAAAACGGCCCACATTTGAAGAGATGGTTGCCGGGGAAAGCCTGCCGCCCTGGCTGGCCTGACGACGGAGGCGTAGGAGGAGAGGTGGCCCGCAGCCCGACGGAGGCCCCTAGGTCGACGGAGCCGGCTGAGCCGCGCGTCAAGATCGCGCTGGCGTGGCTGGCTGCGGCCTGGGAGGCGGCGTGGCGCGCCGCCTGGCCCGCCGCCACCGTGCTCGGCGCCTTCCTCGTCCTGGCCGGCTTCGACCTGCTGCCCGACCTGCCGGGCTGGATCCACGCCCTGATCCTGGTCGCCTTCGCCGCGGCCCTGGCGGTCGCCAGCCGGCCACTGTGGCGGCTGCGCCTGCCCGACGGCCTCTCGGCGCGGCGCCGGCTGGAGCGTGACAGCGGCATCGAGCATCGGCCGCTGACCGGCCTGCGCGACACCCAGGCCACCGGCACCTCAGACCCGCTCAGCCGCGTGCTGTGGCAGCGCCACCTGGCCCAGCGCGCGGCCCAGTTGCGCCTGCTCAAGCCTCGCCTGCCGCGTCCGCGCAACGCCGAGGCCGACCGCTACGCCCTGCGCGGCCTGGTGGTGATCGGGCTGATCCTGGCCGTGGTCGCCGCCGGCGACGACTGGCGCGGGCGGCTCGGCCGGGCGTTCTCGCCCGGACTGTTCGGCGCGACCGCGGCCACCGCGCCGCGGCTCGACCTGTTCGTCACCCCGCCCTCCTACACCGGCAAGCCGCCGATCTACCTCACCGCCGGGCAGGTGGCCGCGCCCGGCCAGCCGGCGCCGGGGCCGGTCGAGATTCCGGTCGGCAGCGCCCTGGTCGGCCGGGTCGCCGGCGGCGATGAAGCGCCCACTCTCAGCCTCGCCGGCAGCGAGACCGCCTTCACCTCGATCGAGGGCGGCAATTACGAGCTGCAGGCCAAGGTCACCGGCGGCGACCGGCTGTCGGTCAGCCAGGATGGCACGGTGCTGGGCGACTGGCCGGTGAAGGTGCTGGCCGACGCGCCGCCGACCGTCTCCTTCACCGACAAGCCAAAGCCGACCGAGCGCCAGGCGCTGCGGCTCGACGCCACCGCCGGCGACGATTACGGCATCGCCACCCTGACCGCGACCATCACCCTGGCCCCGGGCGCGCCGGCGGTGCTGGACCAGACGCCGATGACCATCCCGCTGTCGGTGCCGGGCCGCTGGCCGCGCGAGGTCAAGACCACCTCCTACCAGGACCTGACGCCGCATGCCTGGGCCGGCCAGGCGGCCGACATCGTGCTGACCGCCACCGACGCGGCGGGGCAGAGCACCAAGACGGCGCCGGAGCGGGTGACGCTGCCGGAGCGCGAGTTCCACCACCCGGTGGCCCGCGCCATCATCGAGCAGCGCCGGGTCCTGACCCTGCAGCCGGAGCAGTCGGAGACCGTGGCCGAGACGCTGGACATGCTGTCGCAGCGGCCGGACCGCTACTATGACGACCGGGTGGTGTTCCTGGCGCTGCGCACCGCCGCCCGGCGGCTGTTCTTCGCCCGGGAGGACCCGAAGCCGCATGTCGCCGCGCTGCGCGACCTGTTGTGGGACACTGCGCTCAGGATCGAGGACGGCGACATGTCGCTGGCCGAGCGGTCGCTGCGCGAGGCGCAGCAGCGCCTGGCCGATGCGCTGGAGCGCAATGCCAGCGACGAGGAGATCAAGCAGCTGACCGACGAGCTGCGCCGGGCGATGGACCGCTATCTGCAGGCGATGGCCGAGCAGATGCGGGACAAGATGGAGCGTGGCGAGCTGAAGGAGATGATGCTGCCGCCGGACGCCCAGATCATGGACCAGAAGCAGTTCCAGGACATGATCGACCGGATGCAGCAGCTGTCCGAATCCGGCGCCAAGGACGAGGCGCGGGAGCTCTTGTCTCAGATGCAGAACATGATGGAAAACCTGCGCATGGGGCAGATGAGCCAGCAGCAGGCCGAGGCCCAGCAGAAGGCCATGAACCTGCTGAGGGACCTGCAGAAGCTGACCAATGCGCAGCGCCAGCTGCTGGACCAGACCTTCCGCCAGCAGCAGTCGCAGGAGAGCGGCGAGCAGGGCGACCCCTCGCAGCCGCAGGACGGCACGCCGGAGCAGAACGCCCAGACCCAGGAGGCGCTGCGCCGGGCGCTGGGCGAGCTGATGCGCGAGCTCGGCGAGATGGGCGGCGACATCCCGATGCCGCTCGGCCGGGCCGAGCGGGCGATGAAGCAGTCGGGCGAGGCCCTGGCCCAGGGCGACCCCGGCGGCGCCGTGCCGTCGCAGACCGAGGCGCTGGACCAGCTGCAGCAGGGGCTGCAGGGCATGGCGCAGCAGATGATGGAGGGCATGGGCGCCCAGCCGGGCATGGTCGGCCGGGCCCAGAACGGGCAGATGTTCGAGAACCAGGATCCGCTGGGCCGGCCGATGACCAACAGCGGCGGCACCACCGATGGCGATGTCGGCCTGCCGACCAAGTTCGACACCGAACGCGCCCGCGCCATCCTCGACGAGCTGCGCCAGCGCCTCAACGACCGCTCGCGCCCGCCGCCGGAACGGGATTATATCGAAAGGCTGCTGCGCCAGTTCTGAGCGCGGCTATTCCGCCAGGACGAGGATTCCCGTGACGGCGATCACGCTCGAGACGATCCGCGACGCGCGCGCCCGCATCGCCCCCCATGTGCTGCGCACCCCGACCGTGCCGCGTGAGCTGCTGGGCAGCCTGCTCGGCCTGCCGGTGGTGGCGAAGCTGGAACTGCTGCAGCATGGCGGCTCGTTCAAGGCGCGCGGCGCCTTCAACGCCATGCTCACCCTGGGCGAGGCCGAGCGGGCCGCCGGGGTGGTCGCGGTCTCCGGCGGCAACCACGCGCTCGGCGTCGCCTATGCCGCCCGCGTGCTGGGGCTGAACGCCACGCTGATCATGCCGAATGCGACGCCGGAGAACTACGTCGCCGGCACCCGCGCCGAGGGGGCGGAGGTGGTGCTGGTCGCCGACATCGCCGGCGCCTTCGCCGAGGCCGAACGCCAGGCCGCCGCCGGCCGTACCCTGATCCATCCCTTCGATGACCCGCGGGTGATCTCGGGCCAGGGCACGATGGGGCTGGAGCTGCTGGAGGACGCGCCGGACGTCACCGACATCATCGCCTCGATCGGCGGCGGCGGCATGATCTCGGGCGTGATCACCGCGGTGAAAGCGCTGCGGCCGGAGATCCGGATCTGGGGGGTCGAGACCGAAGGCGCCGACGCGATGAGCCAGGCCCTGGCCGCCGGCAAGCCGGTGCGCCTGCCGGCCATCACCTCGATCTCCACCACGCTGGGCGCGCCCTCGGTCTCCGAACGCACCCTGGCCATCGTGCGCGACGCGGTGGAGGAGGTGCTGGTGGTGCCGGATGCCGAGGCGGTGCGCGGCGTGCAGGTCCTGGCCGAGCAGGCCAAGGTGGTGACCGAGCCCGCAGCCGGCTGCACCCTGGCCGCGGCGCTGCGGCTGAAGGACCGGCTGCCACGCGACGCGCGGGTGGCGCTGATCCTGTGCGGCGGCAACGTCTCGCTGGCCGACATCGAACGCTGGCGCACGCGGTTCGGCATCAGCTGATTCCGGACGCCTACCTACCTCCGAGGTAATCGCTTCCGCGCCCCCGCCTGCGCTCTGATCCGCCGGCATCAGCGGAGAGAGACCCATGATCGAGACCCGCGACGGCACCCTGCTGCGCGTTAAGGATATCGGGCAGGGGCGCCCGGTCCTGTTCCTGCACGGCTTCACCCTCTGCGCCGAGATCTGGGAGTGGCAGATGACGGAGCTGGCCTCGGCCGGGCTGCGCTGCCTGGCCTATGACCGGCGCGGCCATGGTCGCTCGGACCATCCCGGCGATGGCTACGACTTCGACACCCTGGCCGACGACCTGGCGGCGGTGATCACGGCGCTCGACCTGCAGGAAACCACCCTGGTCGGGCACTCGATGGCGATCGGCGAGATCGTCCGCTATCTGTCCCGCCATGGCGCCGGCCGGGTGGCGCGGATCGTCCTGGCAGCCCCGTTGCCGCCGTGCCCGGCCCTGGCCTTCCCGCCGGACGCCGATGGCCGCACCGTGTTCGACCATGCCATTGAGGGCATGCGTGCCGACCGGCCGGCCTACTATGCCGCCAATGGCGAGGCGCTGTTTGGCGCCGCCTGTTCGCCGGAGCTGGTGCGCTGGGGCCTGGACCTGGCGCTGCAGACCGCGCTCTGGGCCGCGATCGGCTGCCAGCGCGCCAACGCCGGTGCGGATTTCCGGGCCGATCTGCGGGCCGTCTCGGTGCCGGCGCTGATCCTGCAGGGCGACGGCGACCGCCTGGCGCCGGCGGATCTCTGTGGCCGCGCGGTGGCCGAGGCGATCCCCGGCAGCCGGATCGAGATCTATCCCGGGGCGCCGCACGGCCTGTTCCTGACCGGCAAGGAGCGCTTCAGCCGCGACCTGCTGGACTTCATGCGGGGCTGAGGACGGTCCTTGACCCCGCCGTTACGGCGTGGCGCCGGTCTGCGCGCCGATCTCCAGCCGGGTGGCGGAGTCGGGCATGGATTCGAGCGTCACCGCCACCTGCACCGACTGGTCCGGTGCCAGCGATTCGGTGGTCACCACCAGCGGCGTCCGCGCCACCACGGTGCGGCTGGCATCCAGCAGGCGCACCTCGATCGGCGGCACCGGGCGGGTGATCAACGCCCGGTTCTCGACCCGGCCGGTCACCACCACCTGCTCGACGCCGCTGCCGGCGACGCGCCGCACCTCCAGCTCCCGCAGCACCAGGCCGCGGCCCAGCGCGCCGGTCTCGACCGGCTGCGCCACCGGCACGCCGATGGTGTCGTACAGGCGGATGGCCGGCGGCCAGAAGCGAACGAT
>JGI25160J50197_1001861_pt1 | contig 10129 bp, 10 predicted proteins | sample AraplaMF_Cvi_mMS_FD_50197 | JGI IMG/M metagenome (IMG submission 50197)
TCGCCCGAAAAATTCAAGGAAGCCGTGAAGATCAGGTCTTCGACGTAGCCGATGCGCGGATGCGCTTTCAGGTCATCGATATCGCCGGGCTTTTTGTGTTGCGTCAGATACTCCGCCGATGCGTAGAGCCCAAGCGTGTAATCGGTAAGCTTGGAGGAAACCAGCCGGCCCTGTTCCGGTCGTTCCAGCGTAATGGCGATATCCGCTTCGCGTTGAGACAGCGAAAAGGAGCGCGGCACCGGCACCAGCTGGATCTTCAGTGCCGGATGGCGCTCGATCAGCCTGCCCATGCGTGGCGCAAGAAAAGAAACACCGAACCCGTCGGGTGCGCCGACGCGTACTGTCCCCGCAATGGCCGTATCGGTGTGGCCGAGATTGGCTTGCGCGGCGAGCATTTCCGTCTCCATCCGTTCTGCCGAGGCAAGAAATATGTCGCCTTCTGCGGTCAACTCGCACCCATTTGTGCGGCGGATGAAAAGTCGTGTCTTCAACGCCTCTTCCAGCGATGTCAGCCTGCGCGAGAGCGTGGCGTGATTGAGCCCCAGCCGCTTCGATGCGGCTAGGATTTGCCCTGTGCGGGCGACGGCCAGGAAAATGCGTACGTCATCCCAGTTCATGGTTTTGAGCGCATCGCAATCGGATCGACGTCGATCAGCGTCAGCGATGTCACCATGCCTGATGTCTCCTTCTTGTATTTGAGGAAATGCGGCGTCTGCAGATGAGCCTCATATGCGTCCCGGTCGGCGTAGACCTCAAGGATACGGATTATGTTCGGATGATCCTTGATGGAGACGGCATTCAGAGAAAGGACACCGTCTTCCAGCGCGACTGATGCCTCGATTTCCTCGATCAGCAGCGCCCGGTAGGTTTCGATCGTATCTGGATCGATCTCCAGCTCCGCCATTCTGACTATAGGCTTCTCCCTCATCGGTTCGATCTTCCCTTTGACTTGTTCCTATTTGGTGCCAGTTTTGTAGCAGGAGCGCTCACTGCAGTCGTAGAACTACAATATACGCACAACGGTTGCTTATTATAGCGCATTGATTTGTGAAAATTGAAGTGCGATTGTTGTGCCATCCAGAATATCAGGAGGAATACCCATGCGTGAGATTGGTCATTTCATTGGCGGCAAGAAGGTTGCCGGCACCAGCGGCCGCACCAGCGACGTCTTCAATCCGGCGACCGGCGAAGTGCAGGCAAAGGTGGCGCTCGCAAGCGTCGAGGAACTGCGCGCCGCCGTTGCAAACGCCAAGGCCGCGCAGCCGAAATGGGCTGCCACCAACCCGCAGCGTCGTGCACGCGTCTTCTTCAAGTTCGTCGATCTCCTGAACCAGCACATGGATGAGCTTGCGACGCTGCTCTCCAGCGAGCACGGCAAGACGGTCGAGGATTCCAAAGGCGATGTGATCCGCGGCCTCGAAGTCTGTGAATTCGTCTGCGGCATCCCGCATCTTGCCAAGGGTGAGTTCACCGAAGGTGCCGGTCCTGCGATCGACATGTATTCGATCCGCCAGCCGGTCGGCATTGGCGCGGGCATCACGCCCTTCAACTTTCCGGGCATGATCCCGATGTGGATGTTTGCTCCGGCGATCGCCTGCGGCAATGCCTTCATCCTGAAGCCCTCCGAGCGCGATCCCTCTCTGCCGATCCGCCTTGCCGAACTGATGATCGAGGCTGGTCTGCCGGCTGGCATCCTCAACGTGGTCAACGGCGACAAGACTGCCGTTGATGCGATCCTCACCGATCCCGATATTGGTGCCGTCTCGTTCGTCGGCTCCACGCCGATCGCCCGTTACGTCTATGGAACGGCTGCATCGAACGGCAAGCGCGCCCAGTGCTTCGGCGGTGCCAAGAACCACATGATCATCATGCCCGATGCCGATATGGACCAGGCCGTCAACGCCCTGATGGGCGCCGGCTACGGTTCGGCCGGCGAGCGCTGCATGGCCGTCTCCGTTGCCGTCCCGGTCGGTGAAGAAACCGCCAACCGCCTCGTTGAAAAGCTGGTGCCGAAGATCGAGTCCCTGCGCATCGGCCCCTACACCGACGACAAGGCCGACATGGGTCCCGTCATCACCAAGGATGCCTATAACCGCATCCAGGGCCTGATCAGCAAGGGCATCGAAGAAGGCGCCAAGCTCGTCGTCGACGGCCGCGATTTCAAGCTTCAGGGTTATGAAGACGGCTATTTTGTCGGCGGCTGCCTGTTCGACCACGTCACGCCCGAGATGGACATCTACAAGACCGAGATCTTCGGACCGGTCCTTTCGGTCGTCCGCGCCCATAACTATGAAGAAGCGCTGTCCCTGCCGATGAAGCATGAATACGGCAACGGCGTTGCGATCTTCACGCGTGACGGCGATGCGGCCCGCGACTTCGCCTCCCGCATCAATATTGGCATGATCGGCATCAACGTTCCGATCCCGGTGCCGCTTGCTTACCATTCCTTCGGCGGCTGGAAGGCTTCGAGCTTCGGCGACCTCAACCAGCATGGTACGGATTCCATCAAGTTCTGGACCCGGACCAAGACTATCACCGCGCGCTGGCCCTCGGGTATCAAGGGCGACGCCGAATTCGTCATGCCGACGATGAAGTAAGGCTAAAGAGACCTGAAATCAGAAATTGAGGGCCGAAAGGCCCTCTTTTTCTTTGATTGTAGTTTCGCGGTTTTCACAAGGCTGAAGCCAGCGGCAATCGGCCTCAGTTAAGCTGAATGTGAATTTCATATTTTGGAATTGTTCAAAACTGCGAATGCCACTATATACCCCTTGCAAAGACGATTCAGGAGATTGGCATGCGGTTGACGAAGCAGACCAACTATGCGGTTCGCATGTTGATGTATTGTGCAGCCAATGAGGGACAGTTGAGCCGGATCCCGGAGATTGCCAGGGCATATGGTGTTTCCGAACTCTTCCTGTTCAAGATCCTGCAGCCTCTCAACAAGGCGGGCCTGGTCGAAACCGTGCGCGGCCGCAACGGCGGCGTGCGCCTTGGCAGGCCGGCGACTGATATCAGCCTTTTCGATGTCGTGAAGGTCACCGAAGACAGTTTCGCCATGGCGGAATGCTTTGAGGATGGTGCCATCGAATGCCCTCTGGTGGACAGTTGCGGCCTCAACTCTGCGCTGCGCAAGGCGCTGAATGCTTTCTTCGACGTGTTGACCGAATATTCGATTGACGATCTGGTCAAGGCGCGGCCGCAGATCGGTTTTCTGCTTGGCCTCACCGGTGATCTGCGCAAACCGGCTGTTCCGGCACCAGCTGCCTGATATCAGAATTATTCCGATTGCCTCATGAACCACGGTCGCTTTCGATGGCCGTGGTTTTTTGTTGGCGCTCACGGAGTAGTGATATATCAGGTCAGCTTGAAACCGCTTTCAAAGCCGTTTCGCGACGCGAAATTATACCAAAAGCGACGGGAATCGGATGAAATCTGCCTCAATCTTGCAAATTTTGGCCTATTTTTGACCGAAAATTTCTAAAATTACTTTTCTGGAAAAATTTTCTGCGGATGCCGTTGCTTTCAGCAAATAAATATCGTTCCATCGGCCCGTTGATCGGGGTAATGAGCTCCCGATCTCTAAAGATCAAAAAAGAACAAACCTGGGAAACGACATCATGAAAAAGTTCTCTGTCCTGCTCGCAGCGACAGCCCTGGCTTCGGTCATGGCCACCGCCGCGTATTCCAAGACGCTTGTCTACTGCTCCGAAGGATCGCCGGAAGGCTTCGATCCGAGCCTCTACACGGCGGGCACGACCTTTGACGCGTCTTCGCGCACGGTTTACAGCCGCCTCGTTGAATTCAAGCACGGTGGTACGGAGATCGAGCCTGGCGTCGCCGACAGCTGGACGGTTTCCCCGGATGGCAAGGAATATACGTTCAAGCTGCATCCTGGCGTGAAGTTCCAGACGACCGATTTCTTCACCCCGTCGCGTGATCTGACCGCTGACGACATCGTCTTCTCCTTCGAGCGCCAGATCAAGTCCGACAATCCGTGGAACAAGTATGTCGAAGGCGGTTCCTACGAATACGCTGCCGGCATGGGCTTCCCCGACCTCATCAAGTCGGTCGAGAAGGTTGACGACCTGACGGTCAAGTTCACGCTGAACCATCCGGAAGCGCCGTTCCTGGCCGACCTCGCGATGGACTTCGCTTCCATCGTTTCCAAGGAATATGCCGACAAGCTTGCTGCTGACGGCAAGATGGCCCAGTTCAACCAGCAGCCGGTCGGCACGGGCGCCTTCACCTTCGTCGCCTATCAGCCGGATGCCGTTATCCGCTACAAGGCCAACGAAGCCTATTTCAAGGGCAAGGAAAAGATCGACGATCTCGTTTTCGCGATCACCCCCGACGCTGCTGTTCGCGCCCAGAAGCTCAAGGCCGGCGAATGCCACCTGATCCCGTATCCGAANGCAGCCGACGTTGCCGAGCTGAAGAAGGACACGAACCTGACGGTTATGGAACAGCCGGGCCTGAACGTCGGCTTCCTCGCCTACAACACCCAGCAGGCTCCGTTCGACAAGCCGGAAGTTCGCCGCGCGCTGAACATGGCGATCAACAAGCAGGCGATCATCGACGCCGTNTTCCAGGGCGCAGCCCAGGTTGCCAAGAACCCGATCCCGCCGACCATGTGGTCCTATAACGACAAGGTCGAGGACGACAAGTACGATCCGGACGGTGCCAAGAAGGCTCTCGAAGCCGCTGGCGTCAAGGATCTGTCGATGAAGATCTGGGCAATGCCGGTTTCGCGTCCGTACATGCTGAACGCTCGCCGCGCCGCCGAACTGATGCAGGCCGACTTTGCCAAGATCGGCGTCAACGTCGAGATCGTCACCCATGAATGGGCTGAATATCTGAAGCTCTCCTCCGATGTGAAGCGCGATGGCGCCGTCATCCTCGGNTGGACCGGCGACAACGGCGACCCGGACAACTTCATGGACACGCTGCTCGGCTGCGACGCTGTCGGCGGCAACAACCGCGCTCAGTGGTGCAACAAGGACTACGACGCTCTGATGACCAAGGCCAAGCAGACGGCTGACGTTGCTGAGCGTACGAAGCTCTACGAAGAAGCACAGGTGATCTTCAAGAAGGAAGCTCCCTGGGCAGCACTCGACCACTCGCTGGTTTTCGTACCGGTCAGCAAGAAGGTGTCGGGCTTCTTCATGGACCCGCTCGGCATTCACCGCTTCGACGGCGTTGATATCGCCGAATAAGAAAAATGATAAACTGCCCGGCAAAACCGGGCTTGACCGGCGGTCAGGTTCTACCTGACCGCCGGAAACTATTGGACAACCTGCTATGTTGCGATTTTTCATCGGGCGCCTCGCAGTCCTGATACCGACCTTCCTAGGCGTTTCGCTCATTGCCTTCTCGTTCATCCGCCTGCTTCCTGGCGACCCCGTCATGCTATTGTCGGGCGAACGTGTCATGGCACCTGAACGTCACGCACAGATCATGCACGATCTCGGTTTCGACCGGCCCATGTATGCGCAGTATTTCGACTATCTCGGAAAAGTGCTGCATGGCGATCTCGGCACCTCGATCGTCACCAAGCGCCCTGTACTCGGCGAGTTCTTCACGCTTTTCCCGGCAACGCTCGAGCTGTCGCTCTGCGCCATCCTGGTGGCTGTCCTTCTCGGCGTGCCGGCGGGTGTTTTTGCAGCCGTCAAACGCGGCACATGGTTCGACCAGGGTGTAATGGGTGTTGCCCTCATCGGCTATTCGATGCCGATCTTCTGGTGGGGCCTGCTGCTCATCATCTTCTTCTCCGGCTATCTGGGCTGGACGCCGGTCTCCGGCCGCATNTCGCTGATGTATTTCTTCAAGCCGGTCACCGGTTTCATGTTGATCGACAGTCTTCTGTCCGGCCAGAAGGGCGCCTTCGCCTCGGCCGTCAGCTATCTCATTCTGCCGACCGTGGTGCTGGCGACGATCCCGCTTGCGGTGATCGCCCGCCAGACCCGCTCGGCCATGCTCGAAGTGCTCGGCGAGGATTATGTGCGCACGGCCCGCTCCAAGGGTCTCGCGCCGTTCCGTGTCGTCGGTGTTCATGCACTCAGAAACGCCATGATCCCTGTTATCACCACGATCGGCTTGCAGGTTGGCGTGCTGCTCGCAGGCGCCATTCTGACCGAGACGATCTTCTCCTGGCCGGGTATCGGCAAGTGGATGGTCGATGCTGTCTTCAAACGCGACTATGCAGTCGTCCAGGGTGGTCTCCTCTTGATCGCCGGCATCATCATGCTGGTGAACCTGATCGTCGACCTGGCCTACGGCTTCATCAATCCGCGTATCAGGCACTAGGAGCGGTTCATGAGCACGGTTACTGCAAAATCCGACCAGCCCTCCGGCCTCACGGAATTCTGGTACTACTTCTCGCGAAACAAGGGCGCCGTCATCGGCCTCTTCGTTTTCCTCATCATCCTTCTGCTGGCGATCTTCGCACCGTTCGTCTCCCCGCATGCGCCGAACGAGCAGAACCGCCAGCTCCTGCTCTCCGTGCCTTTCTGGATGGATGGCGGCAGCTTCTCCTATCCGCTCGGCACGGATGCCGTCGGCCGCGATATCCTGTCGCGTCTGATCTTCGGGCACGCTTCTCGCTGTTCATCGGCGTCGTGGTCGTCACGCTGTCGGTGGTTGCTGGCGTTCTGATCGGCCTCGTTGCCGGTTATTTCCGTGGTCGCGTCGATATCGTCATCATGCGCCTCATGGATATCATCCTGGCCTTCCCGTCGCTGCTTCTGGCCCTCGTGCTCGTTGCGGTTCTCGGGCCTGGCCTGCTCAATGCCATGATCGCGATCTCGATCGTCAACCAGCCGCATTTCGTGCGCCTGACGCGCGCTGCCGTCATGGCCGAGCGTGAAAAGGAATATGTGGTCGCCTCCCGCGTCGCAGGCGCCGGCACGTTCCGGCTGATGTTCAAGACGATCCTGCCGAACTGCNTGGGNCCGCTGATCGTCCAGGCGACGCTTGCCTTCTCCGCNGCGATCCTCGATGCCGCCGCCCTTGGCTTCCTCGGCCAGGGCGCCCAGCCGCCGACACCCGAATGGGGCACNATGCTTGCCGAAGCCCGCGAGTTCATTTCGCGCGCCTGGTGGGTCGTAACATTTCCGGGTCTTGCCATCCTGATCACCGTTATCGCCATCAACCTGATGGGCGATGGCCTGCGTGATGCGCTTGATCCCAAGATGAAGAGGTCCTGAGATGGCGCTTCTCGAAATCGAAAATCTCGTCGTCGAATTCCAGACCTCGACCGGGCCTTTCCGCGCCGTCGACGGCGTCTCGCTGAAGGTCGATGCCGGCGAAGTTCTGGCGATCGTCGGCGAATCCGGCTCGGGCAAGTCCGTCTCGATGCTNGCTGCCATGGGCCTTCTGCCCTGGACGGCAAAGGTGACGGCCGANAAGATGCTCTTTGACGGCCAGAACCTGCTCGGCATGTCCGGCGCCAAGCGGCGCGAGATCATCGGCAAGGATATGTCGATGATCTTCCAGGAGCCGATCGCCAGCCTCAATCCCTGCTTCACGGTCGGCTTCCAGATCGAAGAAGTGCTGAGAATCCATCTCGGCCTCGACAAGGCGGCCCGCCGCAAGCGCGCGATCGAGCTTTTCCAGGCGGTCGGCATTCCCGATCCGGAAGAACGGCTCGGCCATTTCCCGCACCAGATGTCGGGCGGCCAGTGCCAGCGTGTCATGATCGCCATTGCAATCGCCTGCAATCCGAAGCTTCTGATCGCCGACGAGCCGACCACCGCGCTTGACGTGACCATCCAGAAGCAGATCCTCGATCTGCTGATGCGCCTGCAGACGGAACATCGCATGGGCCTGATCATGATCACCCACAATATGGGCGTGGTTGCCGAAACGGCCGACCGGGTGATCGTTCAGTACAAGGGCCGCAAGATGGAAGAGGCCGATGTTCTCTCGCTCTTCGAATCCCCGAAGAGCGATTACACGCGGGCCCTGCTTGCAGCACTTCCCGACAATGCGACGGGCGACCGGCTGCCGACCATCGGTGAACTTTTCAATCCGAACAAGACTGTGGAGGGAGCGGCCTGATGACGCCAGTCCTCGAAGCAAAGAACATCGTTCGCGACTATTACCTGCCGGGCGGCATGTTCAAGAAGGCGAGAACGGTCCATGCCGTCAAGGGCGTGAGCTTCTCCGTCGAGCAGGGCAAGACGCTGGCAATCGTCGGCGAAAGTGGTTGCGGCAAGTCGACGCTCGCCCGTATCGTCACGATGATCGACCCGGCAACCTCGGGCGATCTCATGATCGACGGCAAGAAGGTCGATATCTTCAAGGGCGACCTGACGCCGGANATCCGCCGCAAGGTCCAGATCGTCTTCCAGAATCCCTACGGATCGCTGAACCCGCGCAAGAAGATCGGCGATATCCTGATGGAACCGCTGCTCATCAACACCAATACGCCGGCGGCCGAACGCCGCGATCTGGCGATGGCGATGCTGAAGAAGGTCGGCCTGCAGGACGTTCACTTCAATCGCTATCCGCATATGTTCTCGGGCGGCCAGCGCCAGCGTATCGCCATTGCCCGCGCGCTGATGCTGAAGCCGCGGCTGTTGGTTCTCGACGAACCGGTTTCCGCACTCGACCTGTCGGTGCAGGCACAGGTGCTGAACCTGCTCGCCGACNTGCAGGACGAGCTGAACCTCACCTATGTCTTCATCAGCCATGACCTTTCGGTCGTGCGCTACATGGCGGACGAAGTGATGGTGATGTATTTCGGCGAGGCGGTCGAATACGGCACGCGGGATCAGGTGTTCAGCGACCCGCAGCACAACTATACCAAGACCTTGTTTGCAGCGACGCCGCGCGCGGATGTCGAAACGATCAGGGCGCGTCTTGCACGCAAGAATGCTGCGTTGTCTGCGGCTTCATAATCCCGTAGGCATTCCACGCAGCGACGATGAGCGAGATCAGCTATGACCGAGAATAACGGAACCCTCCATGCAATCATCGTGATGGGGGTCAGCGGTTCCGGCAAATCCTCGATCGGCGAAAAGATAGCGGCAGGCCTCAGCCTGCCGTTCGTCGAAGGCGACGCGCTGCATCCCGCTTCCAATGTCGAGAAAATGTCGAAGGGTATTCCGCTGACCGATGAGGACCGGATGCCTTGGCTCGACCGTATCGGCGAGACGATGAACGCGTCGCTTGCCAAGGGCGAAGGCATCATCGTCTCCTGCTCTGCGCTGAAGCGTATCTACCGCGACCGTTTGCGGGCGGCAGCTGGCGATAACCTTTATTTCGTCTATCTCGAAGGCTCGAAAGAACTGCTGACGGATCGTATGGCGCACCGCAAGGGCCACTTCATGCCGACGTCGTTGCTGGAAAGCCAGCTGCAGACACTGGAAGCGCCGACAGGCGAAAAGGGTGTCGTGACCGTCGATATCGACGATACGATCGAGGATATAGCGGCGAAGGCCCTGCAGGCTCTCGCCGCCTTTGGCATTACGGGTTGAACCGATTGGGCGAATAGGCCGCGATATTGATGAACGGCGTCTCTCCGGTCATCAGTTCCGCCAGCACGCGTCCCGTCACCGGCCCGAGTGTCAGCCCATGATGGGCGTGGCCGAAGGCAAACCACAGGCCCTGATGGCGCGGTGCCTTGCCGATGATGGGCATCATGTCAGGCGTGCAGGGCCGCGCACCCATCCAGGGTTCCGGATCCAGTCTTTCACCCAACGGGAATATCGTTCGCGCCACCGCTTCGGCGCGGTCGAGCTGTACCGGCGTTTTCGGTGCCTCCAGCGTTGCGAATTCGGCCCCCGTCGTCAGGCGCACACCACGGTTCATCGGGGCCAGGAAGTAGCCGCGCTCAGAATCGAGCGTCCAGTTGTTGAGCACCGCATTGCCCTGCACAGCGTAGTGCATGTGATAGCCGCGCTTGACGCCGAGCGGGAAGGAATAGCCGAGACGGCGCGTTGCGACGGCTGCCCAGGGACCGAGCGCCAGTACGGCATCATCGGCCTCCAGCGAGCCCTCTGACGTCATGATCTTCCAGCCGGATCCGCCCGGCCCGAGCGATGCCGCATCGCCGGTCAGGAACCGGCCGCCGAGGCTTTCGAAGTAACTGCGATAGGCGCGTGTCAGCGCATGCGGATCGAGAACCGAC
>JGI25160J50197_1001872_pt1 | contig 10090 bp, 8 predicted proteins | sample AraplaMF_Cvi_mMS_FD_50197 | JGI IMG/M metagenome (IMG submission 50197)
GATACCGTCCATGCGCGCGGCATCGACGAGATCGTCCGGCACGGTCTTGAAGAACTGGCGCATCAGGAAGATGCCGAAGACGGAGATCGTGAAGGGCAGGACGAGCGCGGCATAGCTGTCGAGCAGGCCGACCTCGTGCAGCAGCAGGAAGACCGGGATCGCGGTCGCCTGCGGCGGGATCAGGATCCCGAACAACACGAGCGCAAACAGCGTCTCGCGGCCGAGGAAGCGAAGTTTCGCGAGCGCATAGGCCGCCGGCAACGCCACCATGATCTGCAGCACGAAGATCGAGACCGTGACGATGACGCCGTTGAGCAGGAAGCGCAGGAGGTTGGCCTTGGCGAAGGCCTCGCGCAAATTGTCCCACAGCGCGAACTGGTGCGGGATCAGGTGCAACTCGCTGGAAAAGACCTCGGTCTGCGGCTTGGAGGCGGTCGAGATCATCCAGATGAACGGCGCGAGCATGATCGCGGCGCCTGCGATCAGCAGCACGTGACGCAGGATGGCCCGGAACGGGATGGAACGCGCGTTGCTCATGTGTAATGCACGCCGCGATCGGCGAGCCTTGACTTGATCAGCGTGAGTGCGAGAACGAAGACCAGGAAAACGACCGTGATCGCCGCGGCGTAGCCGGACCGGAAGAACTCGAAGCCTTCCGTGTACATGGTGTGGATCAGCACCTCGGTGGATTTCGACGGGCCGCCCTTGGTCAGCACGTGCACGGTGTCGAACACCTGGAAGGAGCGGATGCCGGAGATCACCACGACGAAGGTCGTGACCGGCCCCAGCATCGGCCAGGTCACGAGGCGGAAGCGAGCCCAGCCGCTCGANGCNCCGTCGATTTCGGCNGCCTCGTAAAGCTGCTTGGGNATGGAGACGAGGCCGGCNAGGAACAGCACCATGTTGAAGCCGACCGCCTGCCAGATGCCGATCGCGCATAGCGCGTAGAGGGCGGTGCTACGGTCCTGCAGCCAGGCGAAGGCCGGCAGGCCGGCATTGCGCAACAGCCCGTTCACCAGGCCGAATTGCGGATGCAGCATGAATTCCCACACCACCGCCATAGCGATGAGGGTGGCCATGACGGGCAGGAAATAGATCGTCCGGTAGAGGCTGCGCAGGCTGGTGCCGCTCTGGATCAGCAGCGCGATCGCAAGCCCGGCGATCACGGCGCCGGGCACCACGATCACGACATAGGTCAGCGTGTTGCGCAGCGCGGTCCAGAACACCTTGTCGGCGAACAGGTCCTGGTAGTTGTCGAGCCCGATCCAGGAGAAATGCGGCGCGCCGAGCTGATAGTCGGTGAAGGAGAGGGCGATCACGCCGGCGAGCGGACCGAGCAGCATGACCAGCATGAGCGTGACGGCCGGCGTCACCAGGCCGTAGGCGGCGTACGTGCGCCGGTTGCCATGAGCCGGCAGGCTGCGCCTTGTTACGCGGGCGGGGACGACGGCCGCGTCGATGGTCATCGCGCCGTCAGACATAAGCGGGCTCCCGGATGGGCTCGGACTGCTCCACTCTCAGCGGAATCCGTTTCCCGGCAGGATCGAAAATCCGGACGGCGTCGGGCGCGAAGCCGAAGGCGACGGGACTGCCCATCGCCGGCAGGTGCCTGACGTCGGCGAGCCGCGCGATCAGCCGCAACCCGGCGTCTCCGATCGCAAGGTGCACGAAGGCCTCTGCGCCGAGGTTTTCGAGATGGACGACGCTTCCGGAGAACGGCCCCGCGTCGAGGTCGATCCGCTCCGGGCGCACGCCGACGCGGCATTCGCCCGCGCTCGCGCCGCACGCAAGTCGTAGCGCGGTTCCCATCACGTCGATGCCGCCGTCTTTCCTGATGCGGCCGGGCAGGATGTTGATCTTGGGGCTGCCGATGAATTCGGCGACACGGATGTCGCCGGGGTCGTTATAGATCTCCGCGGGCGTACCGGCCTGGATCAGCTCTCCGCCCATCATGACGGCGATCCGGCTCGACATGGTCATCGCCTCGGCCTGGTCGTGCGTGACGTAGACGAACGTCGCCTTGAGGCGGCGATGCAGCTCGGCGAGCTCGGCGCGCATGTGGACGCGCAGCTTCGCGTCGAGATTGGAGAGCGGCTCGTCGAACAGGAAGGCGAGGGGCTCGCGCACCATGGCGCGTCCGACTGCGACGCGTTGCCGCTGTCCGCCGGACAATTGCCCGGGCTTGCGCCGCAGCAACGGGGCGATGTCGAGCTGCTCGGCGATGGTCTCGATGTCGGCGCGGATGCCCCGTTCCTTGGCGCGCCGGCCCGGCAGCAGCGGGCCGAGCAGAGGCAGCCTTTCGATGGCGGAGAGGCGCCGCATGCGCAACGGCACCGCAATGTTGTCGAAGGTGCTCAAATGCGGATAGAGCGCATAGGACTGGAATACCATCGCCAGATTGCGCGCGCTCGGGCGAATGCCGTCCACGGGGCGGCCGTCGATGTGGATCTGCCCGGAATTCTGCGGCTCGAGCCCGGCGATGATGCGGAGCAGGGTCGACTTGCCGCAGCCGGAAGGACCGACCAGCGAGATGAACTCGCCGTCCTCGATCCGGAAATCGATGCCCTTGAGGACGTCGGTCCCGTCGAAGGATTTGCGGATTGCGGAAAGCTCGATTTGCGCCATTCGCGCTGGTCCCCTGCTGCCTGTTGCGGCGCATGAGGAGTAGGGACGGCATCTGACATTCACATAACGGTCAANGGCATTGCCTATGCTGATCCCAGGTTTTGCTTTTGCCGGCCCGTGAGGCCGGGATATCGGTCGTGGAGTCGTTGTCGTGGCGTTGACGTCGTCGCGCGTTCGGGCGGTCAATGCGGTGTTCGACACCGGCAGCTTTGCCGCCGCGGCCAGGAAGCTGGGCGTGTCGCAGCCCGCAATTGCGCAGCTGGTGCGCGACCTCGAAGCCGAGTTCGCCGTTGCCCTGTTCGACCGGCACGGACAGAGCCTGGTCGCGACGCCGTTGTGCAGGAGGCTCTATGCTGCGACGAGCCGCATGCAGGCGATCGAGGCGGATGCGGTGGCCATCCTGGCGCAGCGCGACGAGCTGACGGGAGGCGAAATTCGCATCGGGCTCGGCAACGCCATGCCGGGCATGGCGCTGATCGCGGCGTTCCGCAATCTGTATCCGAAGATCCAGATCAACATCGAGATCGGGAGCTGGTCGGCGATCATGGCAGCGGTGGTCGACCAGCGCGTCGACGTCGCCGTGCTGCCGGAGGTGCCGCAGGACAATCGCTTCCGTCGCGAGGCCTGCGTGCAGCAGCGCGTCGTCGCGATCTGCCATCCCTTTCACGACCTCAGCCGGGAATCTCGCGTCTCCGCCGTCAGCCTGATGCAATATCCGCTGGTGTTTCGGACCCGGGATTCCGCGACCCAGCGCGTCGTGGACAGGGCGTTTCGCGCCGTCAATTTGCGCGCCACGCCGGCAATCGTCGTCAACACGCGCGAGGGAATGCTGGAGGCGGTCGCCAATCGGCTCGGTGTCGGCTTCGTCTGGGAGCACGGCTCGAGCCGTATCGATCGCATCGCCAAGGTGGCGATCGCGGAAATCGAGGCGGAAACGCCCGAATACATCTTCTCGCTGGCCGGCAAGCGCGGCAAGCTGGTCGAGTTGTTCTATCTGGCCAGAAGTCTGTCGCGCTCGGCGGACGGCGCCGACATCCTGTCCGCCCCGTGAACCGGCCGGGCCGGGGCCCTTGCTGTGCCGTTTCCTTGAGGTGTGGCGATCTTTGGCTGCAACCGCTATGTTGCGCAGCGGGAATTTAACAAATTTTACGATTTTTTGCTCCGAAATTTGGTCGGCCGGCCAAGATGGGCTATGCTTCCGGTTGCGTCGAGGACAAGAATGAGACGTCGGGAGAAGCCGTGGGACACCACCGACGAACGGGGCTGCATCCATGATGACGTTGCCGAGACTGGCGGCTGAATCCCTGGAGGAATTCCTCGGCAATTTCATGCGTCGCCGGTACGATGAGTCGTCTGCCAGCATCGTTGCGAGCGCGACCCGCACCGCGATGGAATGCATCGGCAACAGCGATGCGCTCTACCACAATATCGAGCATACGATGCTGGTGACGCTGGCGGCCCAGGCCATCCTTCGCGGCCGGAGTCTTCATACCCATCTGTCGGCCGAGGATTACGTCCACGTCCTGATCGCCTGCCTCGCCCACGACATCGGCTATGTGCGCGGACTGTTCGAGGAGGACGATTCCGACGGCTTCGTGATCGATGCGGCCGACACCAAGGTGTCGTTGCCGCGCGGTGCATCGGACGCGAGCCTGATGATGTATCACGTCGACCGCTCGAAGCTGTATGTGACGCGGCGGCTGCGGCATATCCCGGGGCTCGATCCGGAGCGGATTGCCCGCGCCATCGAGGGTACGCGGTTTCCGGCCCGCGAAGGGCAGGACTATGACGACGAAGCCTCCATCCTGCGCGCCGCCGATTTCATCGGCCAGCTCGGCGATCCCAACTATCTGCGCAAGGCCAACGCGCTGTATTACGAGTTCGAGGAGGTCGGCATCAATCGCCAGCTCGGCTACGATTCCCCGGCCGACATCGTGAACCGCTATCCACAATTCTACTGGAACAGCGTCGCACCGCACATCCAGACCGAGATCGGCTATCTCAACAAGACCGAGATCGGCCGGCAATGGATCGCCAATCTCTACAGCAACGTGTTCCGCGCCGAGCGCGATATTTCACTGTCCGGGCCGCAGAAGTAGCTCGGCTCTCGTAGCCCGGATGGAGCGAAGCGCAATCCGGGGCTTCTGCATCCGCAAATCCCGGATTACGCTTCGCTCCATCCGGGCTACGGCTGCCCAACTCCGTGAGAAGACCATGCAACAAAAAACCGTCGCCACGGATGTCCTCGACATCGCCTATCGCGAATACGGCGCGCCCGACGGCTGGCCCTGCATCATGGGTCACGGCTTTCCCTATGACGTGAATGCCTATGCGGAGACCGCGCCGATCATGGCACGAGCCGGCGCGCGCGTGCTGGTGCCCTGGCTGCGCGGCTATGGGCCGACGCGTTTTCGCTCCCCGGACACGCCGCGCTCCGGCGAGCAGGCGGCGCTCGGGGCCGATCTGCTGGCTTTCATGGACGCGCTCGGCATCGCGCGTGCCGTCGTCGGCGGTTATGATTGGGGCGGCCGCGCGGCCTGCGTGGTTTCGGCGCTCCATCCGGAGCGCGTGGTCGGGCTCGTCTCCGGCAATTCCTATAACATCCAGGACATCGCCCGCGCCATGGAGCCTGCGTCGCCGCCGCACGAGGCGGCGCTCTGGTATCAATATCTCTTTCACAACGAGCGCGGCCGCCGCGCGCTGGAGCGCAACCGGCGCGGCTTCGCCCGCCAGCTCTGGACGATGTGGTCGCCGACATGGGCGTTCGACGACACGACGTTCGAACGGAGCGCGGTGTCGTTCGACAATCCTGACTTCGTCGATGTCGTGATCCACTCCTACCGCCACCGCTACGCGCTGGTCGAGGGCGACCCCGCCTACGCGGGAATCGAGGCGAAGCTCGCGGGCCAGCCACCGATCCGCGTTCCGACCATCGCGATCGACGGCGACAGCGACGGCGTCAATCCGGGCACCGCTCATCACGCGCGCAAGTTCGAGGGGCCCTTCGAGCGGCGTGTCTTCACGAATGCCGGTCATAATTTGCCGCAGGAGCGCCCGGCCGAATGGGCGCAGGCGGTTCTGGATATTTACGAGGCGGCAGAGCGCCCCCGCTGAAAGGCCGCAACGGCATCAGCAACTCGACGCAAGACCCTCTTGCTGAACTCCGCTGATCTGACGTGCTGACAAAAAGCAGCACGCCGCGCGGTCGCCTCGCGCGGACGATGATCACCGGGGAGAAACCATGAAAGCCGCCTTGGCCCTGGCCGCAGCGCTCGCTGCCGCCTGCCTGTCCACGCCAGTCTTCGCGCAAAAATCATACGGTCCCGGAGTCAGCGATGCCGAGATCAAGATCGGCAACACCATGCCCTATAGCGGGCCGGCCTCGCCGCTCAGCATCACCGGCAGGGTCATTGCGGCCTATTTCGACGAGGTCAACGAGAAGGGTGGTGTGAACGGCCGCAAGCTCAATTTGCTCTCGCTGGACGACGCGTTCTCGCCGCCCAAGACGATGGAAGCCGCGCGGCGCCTCGTCGAAGGCGACGGCGTCGCCTTCATCTTCGCGACCATGGGCACCGCGCCGAGCTCGGCGATCGCAAAATATCTCAACAGCAACAAGGTGCCGCAGCTGTTCCTGATCAGCTCGGCCTCGAAATGGAACGATCCGGCCAACATGCCCTGGTCGATGGCACTGCCCTGGGCGCCGAACTACACCAGCGAGGCCGCCATCGACGTCGCCTATGCCCGCGCCAAGAACCCGAATGCGCGCTTTGCCGTGCTCTACCAGAACGACGACGCCGGCAAGGAATATCTGCGCGGNGTCAAGGAAGCGCTCGGCGCNGACGCCGACAAGGCGATCGCGATGGCCTCGAGCTTCGAGGTCGCNGATCCCACCGTCGATTCCCAGGTGCTNACGCTGGCGAACACCAAGGCCGACGTCTTCATGATCTATTCGGTGACGCCGCGCGCCTGCGCGCAGGCGATCCGGAAAGCCCACGAGGTCGGCTGGCAGCCGACGCGCTTCCTNGCGAGCGGTTGCGCCAACAAGGCNACCGTGATGGTGCCGGCGGGCCTCGAGGCCGGCAAGGGCGTGCTCTCGCTCGGCTCGCTCAAGCCCTTCGTCGAGCAGCCGAAGGACGATCCGGCGATGACGGCCTATATCGACTTCATGAAGAAGCGCCTGCCCAATGCCGACGTCAACAANGTCGCCGGCCTCTATGGCTACACCGTCGCGGAGGCGCTGGTGGTGCTGCTNAAGCAGTGCAAGGACAATCTGACGCGCGAGAACATCATGGCGCAGGCGGCGAACCTGAAGAACGTGCCGCTNTCGCTGCTGATGCCCGGNATCACGCTGAACACCACGCCGCAGGATTTCCGACCGATCAAGGACGGCTANATGCTGCAATTCGACGGCAACGACTGGGTGGTCGCGAGCGAGTTGCTGAAGGGGACCTAACGAGCGACGAAGACGGTGCACCCTCGCCCCTTGTGGGAGTGGGTGGATCGCCGCGAAGCGGCGAGCCGGGTGAGGGGTATCTCTCCGCAAACGAAGCTGCATAAGGTGATCGCGGAGAGATACCCCTCATCCGGCGCTTCGCNCCACCTTCTCCCACAAGGGGAGAAGGGAAGAGGAGAGAAAAATGGACTTCCAACACTCCGCCCGTTCGCTGGAGCTTCAGGAGCGCGTCCGCCAGTTCATGCGGACCCATGTCGAGCCGGTCGAGGAGCTCTATTACGAGCAGGTGAAGCCGGAAGCTTCGCGCTACAAGACGCCGCCTGTGCTTCAGGACCTGAAGAAGATGGCGCGCGAGCAGGGGCTGTGGAATCTGTTTCTTTCCGGCGAGCACGGTCCTGGCCTCACCAATCTCGACTACGCCCCGGTGAAGGAGATCATGGGCCGCATCCTCTGGGCGCCCGAGGTCTTCAACTGCTCCGCGCCGGACGTCGGCAACATGGAGGTGCTGGCGAACTACGGCACCAAGGCGCAGCAGGAGCGTTGGCTGAAGCCGCTGCTGGAGGGGCGGATCCGTTCCGGCTTCTCGATGACCGAGCCGCAGGTCGCTTCCAGCGACGCCACCAACATCCAGTGCGCCATCACGCGCGACGGCGACGACTACGTCGTCAACGGCCGCAAATGGTTCACATCAGGCGCGATGAACGAGGACTGCGAGATCCTGATCGTGATGGGCAAGACCGCGCCCGATGATTCCGACCGCCACCGCCAGCAATCCATGATCCTGGTGCCCCGCAGCACGCCGGGCGTTCGCATCATCAGGGACATGCTCACCTACGGTTATGACGACGCCCCCAGCGGCCATCCCGAGATCGTCTACGACAACGTCCGGGTGCCCGCCGAGAACATCCTGCTCGGCGAGGGCCGCGGCTTCGAGATCGCGCAGGGGCGGCTCGGCCCCGGCCGCATCCACCACTGCATGCGCCTGATCGGCTGCGCCCAGCGCGCGCTGGAATTGATGTGTCAGCGATCGGTCTCCCGTGTCGCCTTCGGCAAGCCGCTCGCCGAGCAGGGCTCGGTGCGCGAGGACATCGCGCACTCCTTCTGCGAGATCGCGCAGGCGCGGCTGCTGACGCTGCAGGCCGCCGACAAGATGGACCGCGAAGGCAACAAGGCCGCGCGCGACCTGATCGCCGCCGCCAAGATCGTGGTGCCCGGCATGGCCGCCCGCGTCATCGACCGCGCCATCCAGATCCACGGCGCCGCCGGCGTCTCGCAGGACACGTTCCTGGCTCGCGCCTACGTCTACGCCCGCTTCATCCGCATCGGCGACGGCCCGGACCAGGTGCACCTCGCCGCGGTGGGCAAGGAGCTGATCAAGCGGGGCGGGGTGATGGGCTAGGCAGACAGCTTCTCCGGGAATGGCCCAATGCACGGAGGTGTCTGGTCTTGAGGTAGTATGATGTGCTTTGATGGACCGCATCATCTGATGCATGCACTGCCGACGTTGTTGCGCTCGGCACATGAGCGAGCAGGTCGACAATGTTCAGTTTCGCCCCGAGCAGCCGGACGTCCGGCGCGCGATCCATCGCGGCTATTTTTGCCTCCCTCCTGACGATCCTGATCGTCTGTGGCGGCCGATCCGCTCTTGCAGCGGTCGAACCCTTTCCCTCCGACTTCAGGATCGAGCGCATCTCGGTCAACGGTGCCACCCTGCATGTCCGCGTCGGCGGAAAGGGTCCGGCGGTCGTGCTCCTGCATGGCTTCGGCGACACCGGCGACATGTGGGCGCCGCTCGCCAAGGCGCTCTACAAGGATCACACCGTGATCGTTCCGGACTTGCGCGGCATGGGGTTGTCGTCGCAACCCGCAGGCGGCTACGACAAGAAGAACCAGGGCGTCGACATCGCCATGGTCATGGACAAGCTCAACGTCCAGAAGGCCGATCTGGTGACGCACGACATCGGCAACATGGTGGGCTACGCGCTCGCGGCGCAATACCCTGATCGCATCACCAAATGGGTCGTCATCGACGCACCGTTGCCCGGCATCGGTCCCTGGGAAGAGATCCTGAAAAGCCCCATGCTGTGGCATTTCAACTTCCGCGGCCCCGACGTCGATCGCCTCGTCAAAGGCCGCGAGCGCATCTACCTCGACCGGTTCTACAACGATCTGTCGGCCAATCCCAAGGCCATCGACGAGGCGACGCGTAATCATTACGCGAAGCTCTACGCCCGGCCCGGCAACATGCACTACGCCTTCGAGCAGTTCGCCGCGTTCGGGCAGGACGCCAAGGACAACAAGGTTTTCGCCGGCAACAAGTTGAATATGCCGATCCTCGCGCTTGGCGCCGAGAAGTCCTTTGCCGAGCAGCAGGCTGCGGTGATGCGCGAGGTCGGCACCAAGGTCGACGGCGGCATCATCACCGGCTCCGGACACTGGATCATGGAAGAGCAGCCGGCGCAGACCGTGAGCAAGGTGCGCGCCTTTCTCGACGGGAAATGACGAACTGGTCGGCTCGCGCCCGCTTTGTCGTCGCGCTGGGCGCGCCGATCACCCCGCCTTGGCGATGCGCCCGTCCGCCGAACCCGCGCGCAAATTCTGGAAGAACTTCTCCACCTCGCGCGACAGCGTGTCCGCGGTGTCGGTCAGGCTGCCCGCCGCCGTCAGCACCGAGGCTGCCGCGGTGTCGGTCTCGCCGATGGCGTCGCGCAGCGAGGTGATGTTGGCGACCAGCGTCTCGTTGCCCTGCGCGGCGCTTTGCGCGTTGGAGGAGATCTCGCGCGTGGCGGCGTCCTGCTGGCCGATGGCGCCGGCGATCGCGGAGGTGACCTCGTTGATCTCGCGCACCGCGCCGCCGATCTCGCGGACGGCGTCGACCGCGTTGCGGGTCGAGGCCTGGATCATCGCGACGTTCTCGCTGATCTCGGTGGTGGCCTTGGCGGTCTGTCCTGCCAGCGCCTTCACCTCATGCGCGACGACGGCAAAGCCGCGGCCGGCTTCGCCCGCGCGTGC
>JGI25160J50197_1001876_pt1 | contig 10081 bp, 10 predicted proteins | sample AraplaMF_Cvi_mMS_FD_50197 | JGI IMG/M metagenome (IMG submission 50197)
CTGGTCGATACGTTCATTCTCTCCTTCACCGATGCATCGCTGAGGAAGACCACCAATTGGGTGGGCTGGATCAACTACGAGAAGATCTTCAATGAGCGGTTTGCGGAAGTCATCTTCCGGACCTTCATCTGGACGTTCTTCTCGGTCGCCCTGAAAATGGTGATCGGCACCTTCGGCGCATGCATGCTGAATGCCGCCGTACCAGGCCGCTCCTTGTTCCGGCTTTTGACCATGCCGCCATGGATCGTGCCGATGGCCATCGGCATCTTCATGTGGGGCTGGATGTATAACGGCCAGTTCGGAATGATATCAGGCCTGTTGCAGCGCTTCGGTCTCGTCGACGGCCCGGTCGCCTTCCTCGCCTATGGCAGCACCGCCTTCTGGGCAACGATCATCACCGATGTGTGGATCGGCGTGCCGCTGGTGACGATCTACTTCCTGGCGGCGATCCAATCCATTCCGAAGGATCTTTATGAGGCTGCCTGGACCGACGGCGCCGGCCGCTGGTACCGCTTCCGCCGCATCACCCTGCCGCTGATGGTTCCGGCGATCATCACCATGTCGATGCTGTCGCTGATCGCCACCTTCAACTCGTTCGACATCATCTGGATCCTGACGCAGGGCGGACCGAGCGGCGAGACGACGACGATGATCATCGATACCTATCAGACGGCGATCGGTTCGAAGAAATACGGGGAAGGTGCAGCGCGCGCCGTGTTGATCTGCATCTTCCTGTCGCTCTTCTGCTTCGCCTATTTCCGCGTCACCCGCCGTCTCAATCCGGAGAAGCGCGCATGAGCAGTGCCGCCATGATCGACCGTTACCGCTGGTGGGAAATCATCCTGATCTATTGCGGCATCGCAATGTTTCTGTTCTTCGTGCTGTCGCCCTTCGTCGAGGGCTTCCTGGTGTCGCTGAAGCCGCTCGCCCAGCTCTTTTCCTCGCCCTACCGCTTCTGGCCGGAGAACGGCTCGTTCGAAGCCTACCGGACAATGTGGATCAGCGTGCCGGGCTTCGGGCGCTATATCTTCAACTCGTTCTTCATCTCGATCATCGTCACGCTGATTGTGCTCTGCCTCGTCATTCCGGCGGCTTACGCCTTCGCGAAGTTCGAATTCAAGGGCATGGGGATCCTGCTCGGCGCGTTCCTGACGGTGAACATGTTCTCCGGCGCCGTGCTGCTGATCCCGCTCTTCCGGCTGATGCGCAGCATGGGCGTGCTCAACACCTATCTGGCCATGATCGTGCCGGGCGTCGCCTTCCTGATCCCATCGGCGATCTGGCTGTTGCGCACCTATATGATCCGCATTCCACAGGAGCTCAACGAAGCGGCCTACATGGATGGCGCCAGCCATTTCTACACGCTGCGCCGTGTCATCCTGCCCATTGCGATGCCGGGGATTATCGTCGTCGCCATAACCACCTTCATCGGCGCTTACGCCCAGCAATTCATCTTCGCGCTGACGTTCAACTCGAAGAGCGAATACATGCCCTTGCCGGTGGGGCTCTTTGCTTACTTCGGCAAGCAGGAGGTCATCTGGAACGAACTGATGGCGGCTTCCTTCGTCGGTATCGCGCCGGCGATGGTCGTCATCTTCTTCCTTCAGCGCTACCTTGTCGGCGGGCTGACCGCCGGTGCGGTGAAACAATAAGACCAAAAAAAATCGAGTGAACAGCTAACACAAGAATGGGAGTCACGACGTGAGCATTACCATCAAGACAGGCCTGATGGCCCTCGCCTTGCTCGGTTCGACGGCATTGACCGCAGTCACTGCCCAGGCGGCCGACAAGGAAATCAGCTGGATCTATTGCGGCGACACGATCGACCCGGTCCACACCAAATACATCAAGCAGTGGGAAGAAAAGAACGCAGGTTGGAAGGTCACGCCCGAAGTTGTCGGCTGGGCGCAGTGCCAGGACAAGGCAACGACGCTCGCCGCCGCCGGCACGCCCGTTGCCATGGCCTATGTCGGCTCGCGCACGCTGAAGGAATTCGCGCAGAACGACCTCATCGTTCCGGTGCCGATGACCGATGACGAGAAGAAGAGCTACTATCCGCACATCGTCGACACGGTGACCTTCGAGGATACGCAGTGGGGCGTTCCGATCGCTTTCTCCACCAAGGCGCTTTACTGGAACAAGGACCTCTTCAAGCAGGCCGGCCTCGATCCCGAGAAGCCGCCGAAGACCTGGGCTGAAGAAATCGAGATGGCCAAGACCATCAAGGAAAAGACCGGCATTCCGGGCTTCGGTCTCTCTGCCAAGACCTTCGACAACACGATGCACCAGTTCATGCATTGGGTTTACACCAACAACGGCGCGGTGACGGATGCCGAAGGCAAGGTCACGCTCGACAGCCCGCAGATTCTCGCCGCACTGAAGGCCTACAAGGATATCGTCCCCTACTCCGAGGAAGGCCCCACGGCCTATGAGCAGAACGAAGTCCGCGCCATCTTCCTCGACGGCAAGGTCGCCATGATCCAGGCAGGATCGGGCGCCGCCTCCAGGCTGAAGGAGACGAAGATTGCCTGGGGCATTGCGACGCTGCCGCTCGGTCCCGACGCCAAGGGGCCTGGCACGCTGCTGATCACCGACAGCCTGGCGATCTTCAAGGGTTCGGGGGTCGAGGAGAAGGCGACGGAATTCGCCAAGTTCATCACCTCGCCCGACGTCCAGTCGGAATACGAGCTGCAGGGCGGTGCCGGCCTGACCCCGCTGCGCCCGTCGGCAAAGGTCGACGAGTTCGTCGCCAAGGATCCTTACTGGAAGCCGCTCATCGAGGGTATCAACTATGGTGGTCCCGAACCGCTCTTCACCGACTACAAGGGCTTCCAGAACTCGATCATCGAGATGATTCAGTCGGTGGTGACGGGCAAGGCCGAACCGGAAGCCGCGCTGAAGAAGGCTGCCGGCGAAATCGAAGCGTTCAAGTAAAACGCTTTGGACTCTTTGGGATCGCGGGTGCACAGCCCGCGATCCCTTCCCGATCGAATGTGCGACAAGGCCGCCGGTGGAGACAGATTTTTGGGACAGCTCCTTCTCAACAAAGTTCAGAAGTTCTATGGCGACTACGAAGTTCTGAAGGGCGTGCAGCTCGAGGTGAGGAACGGCGAGTTCGTCGTCTTCGTCGGCCCGTCAGGCTGCGGCAAATCCACCCTGCTGCGCATGATTGCCGGTCTCGATGCGACGAGCGCGGGCGATATCGTTATCGATGGTATCAGGGTCAATGACCTGCCGCCGGTCAAGCGCGGCATCGCCATGGTGTTCCAGTCCTACGCGCTCTATCCGCACATGACAGTTTTCGAAAACATTGCCTTCCCGCTTCGCGTCGAAAGGATGGAAGAGGAAAAGCTCAAGGCCAAGGTGGAAAATGCCGCCCGCATCCTTCACCTCGAACAGCGGTTGCAGCAGAAACCCGGCATGCTGTCCGGTGGCCAGCGCCAGCGCGTCGCGATCGGCCGCGCCATCGTGCGCGAACCGAAGATCTTCCTGTTCGACGAGCCGCTTTCCAACCTCGACGCAGCACTGCGCGCCGACATGCGCATCGAGCTTGCCAAGCTGCACAGGCAGTTGAAGGCGACGATGATCTATGTGACGCACGATCAGGTCGAGGCGATGACCATGGCCGATCGTATCGTGGTGCTCGATTCCGGCGATATCTCGCAGACGGGGGCGCCGCTGGAGCTTTATCACAAGCCGGCAAACCAGTTTGTCGCCGGCTTCATTGGTAATCCGAAAATGAATTTCCTGCCGGTGACCTGCAAGGGCGTCAGCGCCAATGGCGTCGAGGTGGATTATCAGGGCCAGACAGCCGTTCTGCCAGTGACGCCGCGCGACGGCATGGTCGGCAAGGCTTTGACGCTCGGCATCCGGCCGGAGCATATCCAGCTCGGCGGCGGCGACATCGTCTTTACCGTGACGCCGACGGTCATCGAGCGCCTCGGGGCAAATACGGTCGCTTACGCCTCGCTGAACGGCGAAGCCGAGAATTTCTGCGCCATGCTGCCCGGCAGCGTCGGCATCCGCGCGGATGCGCCTGTCGCAACCGGCATCAATGCTGCGGACTGCCACCTCTTCGACGAGGCGGGCATTGCCTTCGAGCGGCGGGTGGAACTGACCGAAATCGATATGAACCTCATCAATCCGACGGCCGCCTAGGACGGATACATGCCGTGCGGACAAACAAGTGATGATTTTGAGCCGATCGATCAGTTTGTGCGAAGCGTGATGTCACGCGCAGATCTCGATGCTGAATCCGGTGAGGCCATTGGGCTTTATCTGGACAATCGAGAATATGAAATGGCTTTCGAGGGTCTGTTTTTAGAGCTTATCAAATCTCGAAAAACGATCAAACTAAACGCCAGCGAATGCATCGGCATGGCACGGCAGCTAAAGCTCGATAAAGAAACCGTATTTGACCACCAGTTCTGGTCAAAGTTTGAAACATACCTTCACGATATGCCCAAGTGACGCGCTGAGCCCCGTCGAGCGGCGTTCCTCCCCTACCAGACGAGGCCGCGGGCCGCGACTTCCTCGACGCGGGTGACGACGCCACCGCGGTGGAAGACCATCGTATCGAACAGGTTGGATACCACGCAGGTGTGGTTCGGGATGATGAAGAGCTTCTCGCCGATCTGCGGCCGGGGGCCGGTGCAATTGGACAGATCGATGACGCCGTGTTCTTCCGAGAGGCTGCTGATCCGCGCTTGGGGATAACCGACGATCAGGCCGTAATCGCTGAAGCCCTGAAGATCCGAGGTCAGCGCCTTTGAGCCGGCATCGATGACGGCGCGGTCGGCATTTGGCCGTGACACCACGGTCGCCAGCACATGCATGGCGCAATCGTCCTCGGTGCAATGGCCCATGCGCACCATCTGGCGGTCGTTGTAGATATAGGTGCCCGCGCGGTGTTCGGTGGCCGATTTGACGAGATGCGCGTCGAAGAGGCTGGGTGTGCCGCCATTGCTGACGATCTGGCAGGTTATGCCTTCGGCTTTCAGCTGTGCCAGCGTTTCAGCGATGAAGGCTTCCACGGCGGCCGCCGATTGCGGCTTCGGATAGGTCACGATGCCGCCGAAAGTCAGGCCGTCGGCGGCGGCGATGCGCTTGGCGAGCGAGGCCGCCTCCCCCGGCGTCTGTACGCCGCAGCGGCCGCCGCCGGTATCGCATTCGACCAGGACGTTCAGCGGCTTGTGGCCGGAGAAATGTGCTGCCAGGCCGTCCACCGTCACTTCGCTGTCGGCGACGACCTTCAGCGCTGAAATCCTGTCGTTCAGCCTGGCCAGCCGCTCGATTTTCTGCGGTCCGAGGATGTTGAAGGTGATGAGGATGTCCTCGAAGCCGGCTGCGGCGAAGACTTCGGCTTCCGTCACCTTCTGGCAATTGATGCCCTTGGCGCCCGCGGCAGTCTGCGCGACGGCCAGGGCCGGGATCTTGTGCGTCTTGATATGCGGCCGGAAGTTCAGCCCGTGCTGATCCATATAGGATTGAACGCGGGCGATGTTTGCCGCCAGCCTGTCTTCGTCGATCACGGGACGCGGCGTCGAGAGATCGGCGATCCTGTCGCCTGCCTTGGCGACGACGGCGAAGCTGTTATCAGGCATCTAGACGGCTCCGCGTTCTATCCCATGTGGATCGGCGACGATCGGCCAGATGGTCTTCGGTGCCCGCTGGTATGGCGTCGTTGCCGGATTATTGGGATAGGGCGTTCCGGCGGAGCAGTAAAGGATTTCCGCTGCGATCTTCGAGAAGGACGCGAAGAAGTGGTTGGTGGATTTGATCACCAGGATCTTCTGCCTGGTGGGATCGATGCCCATCACCGAAAAAAGGCTCGGATCGAAGCTTTGGGCGCGGGTGGAATTGAGGATGATGTCGATGCCGTCAAGCACGATATGGGCGGCATCGCCGAAAGGTGCGAGGCTCTCGCCGAACTGCATCTCGGCATTCTTCAAGAGCTTGACGATCTTCACGGTACCGTCGATGGGATTGCCGGTGCCGGGTGCCGACTTGGCGCCGAAGCGCAGCGGAATCTCCGCCCCCTCGCCCGCCGCAAAACAGATCTGCACGGCCACCGGATCCCAGATCGTGCCGATCGCGGCGCTGGTGACGCCGCGGGCCAGGAGTTCGCCCAGGACGACAGTGGCATCCCCTGCCGTGCCGCCGCCCGGATTGTCCCAGACGTCGGCAATGACGACGGGCCATGCGGTGGCGGCCATCGCCCGCGACACGGCTTCCTTCTCGTCGATCTGCGGGACCATGAAGGTGCCGCGCTTGGAAAACAGCTCCAGGCCGAGTTCGCGCGCCAGAGCCGCGCCCTTTTCCGGCTTGTCGTCGGTGACGACAAGCAGCTTCGTTCCCATTTCGGGAACGTCGCCCACCATGAAACCGTGGATCACCGAGATCGACAGGATGTCCGGATCATCCTTCTCGATCCGCATGATCTTGTCGACGAAGGAGCGCATCGGCTCGCGCGATGTTGGGAAGACGTCGATCATCTTGCAGTCGAATACCGACATATCAGGCTTGACCCGGCCTTCCAGTGTTTCCACGGCGATGCGCCAGAGATCCTCGGCGCGATCGACGAAATCCGTATGCGGAAATTCCTTGAAATAGACGGCGAAATCGAGTGCCGCGACGCGTTTTGCCGTGAGATGGCTGTGCGGATCGAGTTCGGCGCAGATTAGCACGTCGGGCCCGACCATCTCGCGCATGCGCGCGAGAAGATCGCCTTCCGTGTCCTCGTATCCGGCGGCCACCATGGCGCCATGCAGGCCCATCACGACAGCGTCGACCGGCATTGCCGCGCGGAGTTGATCGAGGATTTCGTCACGCAATTCTTCGTAGGTCGCCCGGTTGACGAGACCGGCGGGATCGGCCCAGGTGGCGGTTCCCTCGATCAGCTCCCAACCTTTTTCTCGGGTGACGCGCCTTCCGACGGTGATCGGCGCGGTGCAGAGCGTCGGCGTTTCCGGATGTTGGCCCGGCGGGGCATAAAGCGAGGCTTCGAATGCGCGGCGATCCACGCAGATCGGGGAAAAGGTGTTGGTCTCGGTCGCCAGTGCTGCGGTGAAAATGCGCAAGAAAGTGGCCTTCGTGTTGTCGTCCCCGCGTCAACCCATCGGGTTCGGCAGGTAGCCGGTGAAACCTGAGATTTTCCAGCGTCCTTGGTGAAGCCTGCAATAATAAAGCGTCTGCCATTGCATGATATCGCGGGTGCCGTCAGGCTTGGAAATGCCGCCGTCGAATTTCTTGCGGACAAGCGCCATGTCGCCTTCGATCTCGATATCCTCAAGCGTCGTCGTGGTGAAGATCGCCGTGCGCGCATCTTCCGCGGAACTCTGTGCGGCGAAATCCCTGGCCTGCCTCAGCCATTCCTCGCGATAGGCCGACAGCGTCGGAAATGCGAGGCGCCACTTGTCGGGGCTGACGGCCTTCTGACCGTCGATGCCGATGAAGCCCTCTTCGACGAAGTCATGCTCGACCATCGACCAGTCGGCGGCCAGAAAGGCATCGATATCGCGCGGAACGAGCATTTCCCAGATCGCAGACCGGGCGCTGTCGGACGGGAAAGGATTTAGGAAAGGATCGCGCATGTTTGCCCCGGATTGAAATTCTTTTCATAAATCGCGTTTTTCACTGGTCAAATTCCGCTTTCTATGGTCATTTGTCAACTTATCAAGAAAATAATTTGCAAGGACTTCAGCATGCCCATCAAGCGCTATGGCACTGTTCAAACCGGCGCCGGCGGCAAGGCGCTGCCTTTCGCACGTGCGGTCGAAGCCGACGGATGGCTGTATGTTTCCGGGCAGGTTGCGATGGAAGATGGCGAAATCATCGACGGTAACATCATTGCCCAGACCCACAAGACGATCGCCAATGTGCTGGCGATCCTCGATGAGGCCGGGTACGGCGTCGAGGACGTCGTGCGCGTCGGCGTCTGGCTCGACGATCCGCGCGACTTCTGGACCTTCAATAAAATCTATCAGGAGTATTTCGGCGAACATCCGCCGGCACGCGCCTGTGTGCAATCGTCGATGATGGTCGATTGCAAGGTTGAGATCGACTGCGTGGCCTATAAGAAGAAGGATGGATAGCGCGCCATCGGGGGGACGGGTTTGGATATCTTTTCGACATTGCAGGAAGACAAGAGCCGGCTCTCCCCCTCCGAGAGCCGCATCGCGGAAATCATCGTCAACGACTTCGAGTTTGCCGTGAACGCCTCGATCATCGAGCTGGCGGAACGGGCCGAGGTATCGCCGCCGACCGTCACCCGTTTTTGCCGTCGGCTGGGTTGCGAAAGTTTCTCCGACTTCAAGGTGCAGCTCGCCCGAACCGCCCATATCGGCGTGCGTTATCTGAAACCGGAATCGAAAAGCACCGACCCGGCCGATGTGGCCCAGGATATCATCACCAAGGCCCAGAACGCGTTGTTTCTCCTGCACCGGTCGCTTGATCTCGCCGCGATCGAAGCCGCCGTTTCGCATATCGCCAAGGCCGATATGATTTACGCCTTCGGCTCGGGCGGCAATTCGTCGATGATCGCGGACGAACTCCAGAATCGCCTCTTCCGTCTCGGGTTGCGCATCACGGCAAGTTCCGACCACAGCATGCAGCTGATGATGGCTGCCGCGGCAAGGCCCGGCGACGTGTTGATCGGCTCCTCCTTCTCGGGACGCAATACGGAGCTGGTGCGGGCCTTCGAGCTTGCCCGCCAGGCCAAGGTGAAGACGATCGCTCTGACCCAGACGGCAAGCCCGGTTGCCAAGGCTGCCGAGATCGTCGTGCCGATCGACCTTCCCGAAGGCAGCAATATCTATCGCCCGACCTCCACGCGCATCGCCTACATCGCGACGGTCGATATTCTGTCGAGCCTGGTCGCCTACGCCNTTCAGCCAAAGGCGACGACCACGCTTCGGCGCATCAAGCAGCAGCTGGTCATTCACCGCGACGGCGACGACCGGCAATTGCTTGGAGATTGAGGTTCATGAACGGGAGCGACAGGAAATGACGCAGTCGATAGCCATCGTGACCGGCGCTGCAGGCGATATCGGCGCGGCGATCGCCGCACGGCTCGCCGATGACCACGACGTCGTGCTGCTCGCCGACATCGATGCTGCCGCTGCGGCTGCCGTGGCGTCAAAACTCGGGCCGGGCAATCGTTTCGTGGCCGTCGGATGCGACGTGACCAACGAGACGAGCATTGCCGAATTGGCAAGGCGTGCGGCGGAGATCGGTGTGGTTCGGACCCTCGTCAACAATGCCGGTGCGGCCCGCGCCACCAACCTGCACGAGACGACGCCGGAGATCTGGCGGGCGGACGTTGCGCTCAATCTCGAAGCGGCATTCTTATGTTTCCGCGCATGCGAGCCCATGCTGAAGGCCTCGAAGGGCTCCGTCGTCAACATCGCCTCGGTCAACGGCCTGCATGTCTTCGGACACCCTGCCTATAGCGCCGCCAAGGCAGGCCTTCTGCATTTTACCCGGTTGGTTGCCGTGGAATACGGCAAGTTCGGCATCCGCTCCAATGCCGTCGCACCCGGCACGGTGAAGACGCAGGCCTGGGAAGCACGCGCAAGCGCCAATCCAAATGTTTTCGAGGAAGCTCGCCGCTGGTATCCGCTGCAGCGCGTCGTCGATCCGAAAGACGTCGCCAATGCCGTGGCCTTCCTTGCCGGTCCTCTTGCCGCAGCGATCACAGGCGTCTGCCTGCCAGTCGATTGCGGCCTCACGGCTGGCCAAGCCGAACTGGCGCGGACCTTCTCGCAATCGGAACATTATTGAAATCCAGAGCGGTTCATCTTTTCATGGAAGCGCCGAACCGCTCTAACTTTTTGTTTTACGCAATTCCGGACGAAAAACCGCTTCGTACTTTTCCTGGAATTGCTCTAGAGGAATACGAGAGGAGCAGGTTGTGAAGCCGGCTTACTTCGGATCGATGACCGCATGAGCCGCCTTTTTCCCGATGTCTTCCGCAATCCGGCGATCCGCGCCAGCATGATCGCCATTTTTACCTTCGGGATGGCGGGGGCGATGACTGCACCCTACCGTTCGATCGTCGGTATCCGCGAATTGGGCTTGAGCG
>JGI25160J50197_1001882_pt1 | contig 10075 bp, 9 predicted proteins | sample AraplaMF_Cvi_mMS_FD_50197 | JGI IMG/M metagenome (IMG submission 50197)
GCTCGGCCGGGAGACCGGCCGGGGCCATCAGCAGCTGGACTACTCGATCTCCGGCGCGGTGCTCGACGCACCCGAGCTGCCCGCGGGCAACAAGGACGCGGCCTGTCTGCGCAGCACGGAGAAGCAGGACCCGGACGGCGACGGGGAGATGGAGTTCGGCGAGGTCACCCAGCAAATGCCGGATGTGTTCTGCCAGTTGGAGAAGGCGGGCGCACAGGCACGGGCGGGCGGCTACGGCCTCGATCTGGTCGTGATCAACGGGTGCATCAACGACCTCGACCCCTTCTTCGGCATCGGCGTCGGTATCACCCCCGGCTCGGAGAACCTGCCCGAGGCGGTGAAGCGCGAGTGCTCCGGCGTCGGCGCGGCCCCGGAGAACCCGGCGAAGGACGTGCCCTACTTCAGCGGCGCGAAGGTCGGCTACGGCGGACGCGGTATGCAGGCGGCCATCGAGAAGGCCCACTCGCTGCCGGGGCACCCGAAGGTGCTCGTGGCCGACTTCTACTACGCGCTGAGCCGCAGCAGTTCCCCGATCCCGCTGAAGCGCTGCTCGGCACCGGGCATCACCGCGTCGCGGCTGATCTCCTGCAAGGGTGCCCTCGGCCGCGTGTCCGAGCGCTACGAGCAGTACACCCAACTGGCCAATGCCGCCTACCGTCAGGCCGCGACGGCCGCCAACAAGGCGTCCTCGGACGGCCCGTACGCGACGGCGGCCGACGGACTCTTCACCGTGGACAATGCCGTACTCACCCCGGACTCCAAGGTCTGGAGCACCCCGGTGACCGACCCGGCGTTCCCGCTGCGCACGCGGGCCTGCCCCGAGCTCAGCGCCACTCCGGTGCAGTGCCTGAGCGCGGCCGTCGGCCACCCCGACATCGAGGGCGCCCGGCAGTACGCCGAATCCTTCCTCCTCAACCCGAACCTGCGCGAGTGGTTCCACCTCCCGCGGCAGGGCCCCCGGGCCGAGCTGAAGGCCCCTGAGCACGCGCGCGTCGGCAGTGAGGTGCCCCTGTCGGTGACGGTGGACGGCAAGACGCCCGCCACCGGATACCGCTACCACTGGTACTTCGGCGACGGCACCCAGCGGGAGACGGACGAGGCCACCGTCACCCACTCCTACGACCACCAGGGGCCCTGGCTGCCACGGCTCGTGATCACCGACCGGGACGGGAAAAAGGTCCTGGTCGAGACCCCACGGGCGCTCACCACCGACTGACGCACCCCGGGGTCCGACACCTCACGAACGGACGCACCACAAAGGGATGACACCGTCCAAGGGGCGGCTCGCAGACGCGGGCCGCCCCTTGGCGCGCCCGCACCAGGTCCGCTTCCAGGTCTCCGTCGTCGCGAAGACGCTCCCGGCTCTGGCGCGAGCGGCCGGAGAACGATGAGGTGGACTTCCACGTCGAACAGTCGGACGAGGCCGCGCGCCCGGTGCCGCCCCGTGGTGGCGCGGGTCCGGACAGCAGCGCGCGGACGGGAGGAGTACGGGCATGGAGTTGGAGCTTCGGCACCTGAGAGTGCTGTGTGCGATCGCCGACGCCGGGAGCGTGGGCCGGGCCGCCTCGGACCTGGGGTACTCGCAACCGGCCATGAGTACCCAACTCCGGCGGATCGAGCAGCACTTCGGCCATCCGCTGTTCGTGCGGAACACCTCGGGTGTGGAACTGACACGGTATGGCACGGAGGTCCTGGCACAGGCCCGTGACGTGCTGGCCCGCGCGGCGGCGATCGGCCGCCGGCCCGCCCCGGACGGTACGACAACCGGCCGCCGCCCGCTCCGCCTGGCCGCGACCAACTCGCCGGTCCTGGCCGGCATGCTCATCCGGCTCCGCAACCAACTGCCCGAGCTGACTCTCACCGTGAGCAGCGTCTATCCCTCCTCGGAGATCGTCGAACTCCTGGAACACGGCGAGGTGGACGCCGCGATCGCCGCGGACTACCCCGGACGGGAACTACGGCACTCGGCGACCGTGACACACCGCGGGATCGTCACCGAACCGTCCTTCGTCGCCCTGCCGGCCGGCCACCGGCTCCGGCACGCTCCCGAGGTGACGCTCGCCGACCTGGCCGACGACGCGTGGTTTCTGACCCCGGACGACGGGGCCGGCTGGCCGGGAGTGTTCTACGCGGCATGCCGGGCGGCCGGATTCACCCCGGCGGCGGTCCACGAATTCCTGGGCGACCAGCAGCAGTTGCAGAACATGATCGCCGAAGGCATCGGCGTCTCCATCGTGCAGGCCACGCTCCGGCCGATCCCCGATGTCCTCGTCAAACCGCTGGCCGGTACTCCCCTGTGGTGCCGCTATGTGCTGGCATGGCGCCGCGAGAGCGTTGCCGACGAGGTGGCCGACACCCTCTTCGGCTCGGCCGCCGCGGCCTACCGGGCACTCATCGCCCAGTCCCCCCACTTCCGGACCTGGGCCTCCCGAACCTGGAGCGTGACCAGGCCGTAGGGCTTTGCTCCCTCCGGACGAACAGCCAACGCTCCGTAAAAGTACGGGAGTTGGACGTGCACGACCATCAAGCCCTCCCCTCCGGATGTTATGACGGACCCATCCCAGGTGCTATGTCACACCTTATTGTCGCGGCCCGTGCGCGCTGAGACAGTGCCACTCACGCCTCAGCTCGATCCCGAGGCGCATCTGTCCACGAAGGAGCATGGATGCGCTACCGCTTCCCCCTGCCCAGATGTGCGGCCGGCGGCCTGGCCGCCTGCCTCGTCACGGCCGGTCTGCTGGTCTCACCGGCACTGGCCGCGCCACCGCCACACTCTCCGGCTGCCGACCGCCCCGTCCCCGCGTCCCGGTCCGCCTCCCACCCCGTACCACCGACCGGCCCGAGGGTTGGCGCGAACGAGAGGTCCGCGCTTCAGGAACGGCCGCGCGGCGTCGCCCAACTGCCCCCGCTCAGCGCGAAGAATCCCCCCACTTCTTCGACTGCGGCGGGTGACCGGAAGGGCACGGACCACGGCGCCGCGGCGGCGTGCAGCCCGTCCGACTTCGGCAGCCGGACCGGCCCCGAACTGGTCACCTTCATCGAGTCCTCGACCACGGACTGCGTCAACACCCTGTTCAGCGTCACCGGCAAGGACGCGTACAACGTCTTCCGCGAGGACCAGATGGTCACCGTGGCCAACGCCTTCCAGGGCGGGGCGACGACGTATCCCGGTAACAACTCGGAGCATGTGTGGCAGCTCGTACTGTTTCTGCGCGCGGGCTACTACGTGCAGTCCAACCACGCGGACGACGTCGGCGACTACGGCCCGACCCTGGCGACGGCCTCCCGGGGCGGTCTGGACGCGTTCTTCGCCAACTCGCATACCAAGGAGGTCACTTCGGACAACGGCGACGTCCTGGGCGAGGTCATCATCCTCTCGGACAGCGCCAATGAGCAGGCCCGCTACCTGACCACCTACAAGCAGGTGCTGAGCGGGTACAACAGCTCCTACGACGACATCCCCAGCATGCTGGCCGCCGTCAACGACGTCTACACCCCGCTCTGGCGCGGGAACTGGAACCCCGAGTACATCAAGGCGGTCACGGCCGATCCGAGCATCATCGACACCCTCAGCGCCTTCGCGCTCGACCACCTGGACATGCTGGGCACCGACAACTCCTACCTCGACTCCAACGCCGGGATGAACGTCGCCCGGTACGTCGAGCACACGGCCCTCCAGGAGAAGGTCCGGCCGCTCATGAAGGGCCTGCTGGACGCCTCGAAGATCTCCGGTCCGACCGCGCCCCTGTGGGTCACCGTCGCTTCCCAGGCCGACGCCTACGACCAGGCCAACTGCTCGTACTTCGGCGTCTGCGACCTGTCCGCCCAGCTGACCAAGGCGGCCCTGCCGACCACCCACAGCTGCGACGCGACCCACACCGTCAAAGCGCAGTCCCTCACCCCCGAGGAACTCGACGCCACCTGCGCCAGCGTCCTGGCCCAGGGCCCGTACGTCCAGAACCTGGTGAAGAACAACGGCCCGATCCCCGGCCAGTACGAATCGACCATCGACCTCGTCGTATTCGGCAGCCGCAAGGACTACCAGACCTATGCCGGGGCCATCTTCGGCGTCGACACCAACAACGGCGGCATCACCATGATCGGGGACCCCACCAAACCCGACAACAAGCCCATGTCGATCATGTACCAGAGGAGCGACGACAACGGCTTCCCGGCCCGGATCTGGAACCTCAACCACGAGTACACGCACTACCTCGACGCCCGTGACGACATGAAGGGCGACTTCGGCCAGCAGACGTCCGTCCCGGACATCTGGTGGATCGAGGGCCTCGGCGAGTACATCTCGTACAGCTACCGCAAGATCACCAACACCGAAGCGGTCTCCGAGGCCGGCAAACACACCTACAAGCTCAGCACGCTCTTCCAGAGCACCTACGACAACAGCGACGTGACCCGCACCTACCCCTGGGGCTACCTCGCGGTCCGCTACATGTTCGAGAAGCACCCTCAGGACATCGCCACCATGCTCGAACACTTCCGCACCGGCGACTACGCCGGCGGCTACGCCGTCTACAACACCGACATCGGCACCCGCTACGACGCCGACTTCGACTCCTGGCTCACCACCTGCGCCTCGGGCGCCTGCACCATCAAGCCGACCACGAAGTCCACACCTTCAGCACCCAGGCCTCGGGCCTGACCGTCCCTGTGAGCGAGAGCTTCGGCCCCGGTGGATACTGACCCCGGGGTCGAGGCGCGAGCGAATCCGGCTCGCGCCCGCACGCCGCCCGTGCAGCCCGGCGTCCCTACTGCCCCCCGGCCTGCCGACTGACCCGACCAGCCTGTCCTTGCACCGCGGTCACGCCCCATTGGTCCGCTCTGCGAGTGCCTCACGGACGCCGGCACGCTCGCGGCAGGAGGCGAGGGTCCGGGGGTGGTCGGGGCCGTGGAACCTGCTCTGGTCGGCGATCACCTCGTCCAGGACGCGGAGTCCCTCCTCAAGATGGCCATCCAACGCCAGGAATCTGCCGAGCTGGTGACGGGTGCTCAGCGTGCGTGAGTGCAGTCCGAGGACCCGTTGCTGATCCACCAAGACGGCACGGAGCAGCTCAACGGCTTCCGCAGCACGGCCGGTCCGGCCGGTCAGCACGGCCTCCTCGTAACGGCTGCTCAGGGCCCAGGGGTGGGCGGTGCCCAATGCCTCGACGAGGGCGGTGTGTACCCGGCGGGTCAGCGCGAGGGCTTCCGCGGGGCGACCCGCGCGCCCCAGAGCCCGGGCGAGATCCTGCCGGGTGAGCCACACCTCCAGGTGCTGGGGGCCGAGCGCCTCCTCCATGACCGGCAGCACCTCGTGAAACTGGTGGACCGCGGCCTCGTGGTCACCGGCTTCGCTCGCGAACCGGGCCCGCCCACTCCGGGCGGCGAGGGTCTGTTCATGCCGGGGCCCCAGCAACCGCGTCCGGTCGCCGACCACCCGTAACAGCACGTCGACCGCCTCCTGGGGATGGCCCGCCTCCGCCACATAGCGGGCGATGTCATGCCACGTGTTCAAGGTGAGTGCGTTCCCGGCTGCCACGCATGCCGCCAGTCGTTCACGAGCTCCGGCCCCGCGGCCAGCAACTCGGCCACACCGAAACGGTTGCCGGTGCCGCGAGCCGCCCGGGCCACCCGCGGGTCGGCCGCCGCCGACCTGGCGCGTGCCACCTCAGCCGGCGTCCACAACCGCTCCAGCCGAAGGGGCTCAGCAGCCATGAGGAGCACCTCGCGACCCGAGCGCCAGGTCGCCGCATCGGTGACCTCGCGCTGCCGGGCCCCGTACCGGTCGTACTCCTTGCTGCGCATGGAGGCGAGCAGGACAACGTGCCGGTTCGCGCCGTCGAGCATGGCCCCCACCAGGTCGGTCGTCAGCCCGCCCACACCGAGGAACTGGTCGAATTCGTCGAACCACAGCACACACCGACGGACCTTCGCAGCCTCGGCCGCCACGGCTCGGAGGTCATGGCCCGGCTTCACGACGAACGCCTCGTGATCGGGCAGTGCCGCGCGCATCGCCTCGTAGGCCAACCGGGATTTTCCCGCGGTCGACTCACCGACGATCAGCACCAGCCCACCGAGTCGTAGCCTGTCGAGCAAGGCAGGGAAGCAGTCCCGCCGCACGAACTGCGGCAGTCTGTCGGACGGGGACGACGCACCGTGTGGGGCCGCCGGGTGGATGCCGAGCGCCATCGGGTCGTTCAGTTCCCGACCACGCACCGTTCAGCCCGTCCCGGGAGGGCAGGGCCGACGCCGTCGACTCGCCGCCTTGCCAGCCGCCGCTCCGAAATGGCCCTCTGCGCATCGGCGGTGAACACTCCCGCCAGTGCGGCACCGGATGCCGCCAGCATCGCCGCACCCCAGGACGGTAGCCACGCGGCACCCATCACGGCTGCCGCGGTGCCCCCTCCGGACGCACCGACCAACACCACCCACGGACGCATCGATCGCCACAGCAATTCCGCCTCCGATGGCTGGAGATGGCGCAGCACAGCTGTCTGTCGGACTGCCATCTTCTCCACCCGGCGGACGGACAGCCAGCCCCCTGAACCGCCCGCCAAGGACCACTGCGCCTCCTGCCCCTCCGCCAAGCGGACCAGGACCGGCGGACCAGGACCAACGGCCGATCGCGCGCCCGCTGACGCGGGTTATACGTTCCTTGCACCAGCATCCGACGGGCCCTGCCAGGGGCCCGCGCGTCTCCAGAGGAACTGCCATGCGCGTCACGGGCTTCGACCACCTCGTTCTGAACGTCGCCGACATCGAGCGATCGCTCGCCTTCTACTGCGGGCCGCTCGGTCTGGAGCCCGTTCGGGTGGACGACTGGCGCGCGGGCGCGGTGTCCTTCCCCTCCGTGCGCGTGAGCCCGGAGACCATCATCGACCTCGTCCAGGGACCCCGCGAGGGTTCCAATGTCGACCACCTCTGCCTGGTCGTCGAGCCCCTCGACTGGCAGGAGGTCATCGACTCGGGCGAGTTCACCGTGGTCGACGGCCCCGGCCCGCGCTTCGGCGCCCGTGGTGAGGGCCAGTCCCTGTACGTCAGCGACCCGGACGGCAACACCGTCGAACTCCGCTGGTACCCACACGACGCCTAGAGCCTGTCCGACGGGTCGTCTGGCGGGTGGTCTGGCGGGTCGCCCGACGGGGCGTCCGACGGATCTGCATGGGCGCCACCGAGCTGGGATTACCCCCACCCCCGAGCGGTGGACCGCCGGATGGGCAACCGCAGGTGCGTGCGGCGATCGTGTCGCCTTCGGGTTTTCCGCTTGCCCGGCGGCGATGGCCCCGGCACACAGCGCCGAGAACCGACAGCCCGTCAGGCACTCCGGAAGGCCACCCGAAGGATCACGAAGGGTCACGAAGGGGGAACAGTGGACCGTTCCATGGAGCGCGCTCTCGCGCGCCGTACGTTACTGGCCGGCGCGGCGGGTACCGGTGCGGGAGCCATGTGGGAAGCGTCGGGGAGGGCCGTCGCCGTCGGGCGGGGGCAGCCGGTGGCGCAAGGGGCGGTGGACGCCGAGGTGGCGCGCCTGAAGCGGGGGCTGATCGAACTGCGGCGGGACCTCCACCGGCATCCGGAGGGGCCGGGGCAGGAGCAGCGCACCGCCGGTGTGGTGGCCCGGAAGCTGCGGGCGGCCGGGCTGGCCGTCACCACGGGGGTGGGCGGCCACGGCGTCGTCGCCGTCCTGCGGGGCGCACGTCCGGGCCGGACCGTCGCGTATCGGGCGGACATGGATGCGGTGCCGCCCAAGGACATCGTGGGGGGCGGTCCGGCTCCGGCCCATCTCTGCGGGCATGACGTCCACACCACGGTTGCCCTCGGCGTCGCACAGGTCCTGGCACGGCTGCGCCGGCACCTGGCGGGAACAGTGGTGTTCCTCTTCCAGCCTGCCGAGGAGAGCCTGTCGGGGGCCCGTGCGCTGATCGGCACAGGCGTGCTGGAGCGCACCCGCGTGGCGGAGATCCACGCGCTGCACTGCGGGCCGTTCCCCGTCGGCCGGTTCGCGGTGACCCCGGGCTTCGGGATGCCGGGGCAGGACAAGGCGGAGGTGACCGTCTCCGGGCCGGACGCGCCCGATGCCGCGCGGCGAATGGCCGCCGAGATCGGCGCGCTCGCAACGGTGGCGCTGCCGCAGACTCCCGCGGACCTTGAGCGGATCGTCGCCGACGCCCAGACTCCCCACGGGCCGCTGGCCGAGTTCGTGGCGGTCCGGGCCCGAGCGCAGGAGGCCAAGGTGACGGTGTCCTACCGCTGTTGGCCTCCGGAGCGGTACCTGGAGGTACGCCAGGACATCCACCGCCTGGCCACGTCATACCCGGGGGCCGGGCTGAGCTTCCCCACCGAGCCGTTCCCGGCCATGGTCTGCCCGGAACGCGACGCCCGCGTGCTCGCCCACCACCTGCGGCGCACACTCGGCCGGGACGCGGTTACCGAGCTCCATGCCGCCTTCCCTCCCTTCAGCGGCGAGGACTTCGCCCTCTACCTGGACCGCGTCCCCGGCACGTTCACCTTCCTCGGCGTCCGCGCCCCCGGCGCCCCCCTCACCACCAGCTACCCGCACTACCCCGACTTCGCCCCGGACGAGCGCGCCATCAGCGTCGGCGTACGGGCGATGGCAGGCTGGATCGCGGAGCGGGCCCATCGGGCGCATGGCGCGTCCAGCGGGTCTAGCGAGTCCGGCGGGTCCGGCGGGTCCGGCGGGTCCGGCGGTTAGGTCTGCCCGGCGGTTACGGGCCGAGCCGGAGGCGTGGGGCAGGATGGCTGAGCTCGGAGCAGCCGTTGCACCGCGACGTCACACTCGGCCGGCCAACAGGTCGTCCAGTTCGGCTGCGAAGAACAGGGCGGGGTCGAAGCCCATGTCGGTGAAGTGGCCGGCGAGTTCCAGGGACAGAACGCCGTGGAGCCGGGTCCAGAAGGCCAGGGCACGGTGGAGGGCCGCGGCCGGGGCGGGGTGGTCGCCGGCCCAGTCCCGGTGGTCTTCGAGGTGGGCACTGAACGGAGCCGCGGGGGCGTCCGGAGCGAGCGCCGTGCACGCGTCGAGCAGAGTCCTCATGATCTCGGAGGCGATGCCGGTGATGTCCTCGGGCGCGTGGTAGCCGGGGACGGGGGTGCCGTAGATGAGGAAATACCGCTGGGGGTCCTCCAGCGCCCAGCCGCGCAGGGCGTGTGCGAGTCCGGCCAGGTCGGCGCCGGTGGTGGAGGACGCGCGGAGGGTCTCGGCGAGGCTCCGGTACGCCTCGCGGATGAGTTCGGTGATCAGCTCGTCGCGGCTGGCGAAGTAGCGGTAGAGCGCGGGTCCGCTCATGCCCAGCTGTTTGGCGATGGCGTTGAGGGAGAGGGCTGACGCGCCCGCCGTGGCGATCTGCTCCCAGGCGCGTTCCTTGATCTCTGCGCGCACCTGGGCGCGGTAGCGCTCCCGCGGGGTCCTCGTGTCCGTCTCCACGTCCGCATCCGCCTTCGCCACGACCTGTCACCTTCCCCAACCGGCTGACTAAACCCTCCAGATTAAGTTAGAGGCTATCACGCATCTATTGCCCCCTCACATCAACTTGGGTTATAAGTTCTAACGAACCCAAGAAGCCCTAGCCGCGTGCGGGATGCACAGTACCGCTGCGCCACGTGCACGCCACCGAACGAGGGGAACCCCATGGCCACCACAGCCGAGTCACCTCAGCCCCACACAGGCCGGCATGCTCCGCTGCCGGTGACCGTCGCCTCCTGGGCCGTCCTCGTCATGGTGATCGGGCAGTTCGCCTTGATCGCTGGCCTCCCGGTCATGATCGTGTTGGTCGGCGCTCACCGTTCCGTTCGCGACCGGGCGGTGCGCTGGGCCACCACCCTGCTCGCCGTCGCATACGCCGTCCCACTCGTCGTATGGCTGGCCCGGCCCGACGGAGCGCAGAGCCTGTCCAAAGACATGCACCCCGTGTTCGCCGCGCTGATCGTCGCCACGTCCGCCGCAGTCATCGCCACCCTCCACCGGTCGCGGACGCGGTTCCTTCCCGCGCACTGACACACCTCCGCGCTGACACACCTCCGGGCGGGCGCCCCACTCCCGCTCGCCCCCGTCACCGACGCC
>JGI25160J50197_1001885_pt1 | contig 10064 bp, 7 predicted proteins | sample AraplaMF_Cvi_mMS_FD_50197 | JGI IMG/M metagenome (IMG submission 50197)
CGCCAAGGGCATGACGCTGCCGTTCATCTCCTACGGCGGTTCCTCGATCGTGTCGCTCGCCTATGGCGTCGGCATGATGCTGGCCCTGACGCGGCTGCGCCCGCGCACCGAGGTCGAGGCCAGCGGCCACGCCGAGGCGATGCGGAGCTACGCGTAAATCGTCATTGCGAGGAGCGAAGCGACGAAGCAATCGAGGCTGCCTCCGCGGAGGTAGTCTGGATTGCTTCGCTTCGCTCGCAATGACGGGAAAGACCCTGTAAAACTCTCTCCCCATGGACACCTCCCCCCTGATTCTTCTCGCCGCAGGCGGCACCGGCGGCCATCTGTTTCCGGCCGAGGCGCTCGGCGTCGAGTTGATCCGGCGCGGCTTTCGCGTCCGCCTCGTCACCGACGAGCGCGCGCTGCGTTATAGCGGGCTGTTCAGCAAGGACATGATCGACGTCGTCTCGAGCGAGACCGCGCGCGGACGAAATCCGTTGCAGCTCGCCTATGCCGGCCTCACGCTCGCGGCGGGGACGCTCTCCGCCTACCGCCTGATCAAGCGGCTCAAGCCCCTCGCCGTGGTCGGCTTCGGCGGCTACCCGACGCTGCCGCCGCTGGTCGCGGCAAAATTCGCCGGCGTGCCCGGCATCATCCACGATGCCAATGCCGTGCTCGGCCGCGCCAACCGGTTTCTGTCGAGCCGCGTCAACGCCATCGCGACGTCGCTGCCCGGCGTGCTCGACCGCGATCCCGCGCTGGCCGGCAAGACCACGACCGTCGGCACGCCGATGCGTCCGGCGGTGCTCGCCGCGGCTGCCGTGCCTTACGCCGCGCCCGAGGTGAATGGTCCGCTGCGCCTGCTCGTCGTCGGCGGCAGCCAGGGCGCGCGCATCATGGCGGACATCGTGCCGGGCGCGATCGAGCGGCTCGAGCCGGCGCTGTGGAGCCGGCTTGTCCTGACCCAGCAGGTCCGCGACGAGGACATGGCGCGTGTCCGCGCGGTGTACGACAAGCTCAAGATCAAGTTCGAGCTCGCACCGTTCTTCACCGACCTGCCGGCGCGGCTTGCCGCCAACCATCTGGTGGTGTCGCGCTCCGGCGCCGGCACCGTTGCCGAGCTCGCCGCGATCGGGCGCCCCTCGATCCTCGTGCCGCTGCCCGGCGCGATCGACCAGGACCAGTTCGCCAATGCCGGCGTGCTGGCCAAGGTGGATGGCGCGATCCGCATCCCGCAGACCGAGTTCACCTCGGACCGGCTGGCGTCCGAGATCTCCGCCTTCGCCGCCGAGCCGGCGCGCCTCACCGCCATGGCCGCGGCCGCAAAGGGGGCAGGGCGGCTCGACGCCGCCGAGCGGCTGGCCGATCTGGTGGCCAAAGTCGCGGGAATCTGAGCCTAAACGGACCGATTTTCGTATTTTTGCCGTCATGGCCGGGCTTGTCCCGGCCATCCACGTCTTGCATGAAGTAGTTTGGGATTCGTGGATGCCCGGGAACACCTTGCGCAAAGCCGCGCTTCGCGCTTATGCCCGGGCATGACGATGAAACGACGGGATAGAGCATGAGACTGCCGCGCGAGATCGGACCCATCCACTTCGTCGGGATCGGCGGGATCGGCATGAGCGGGATCGCCGAGGTGCTGGTCAATCTCGGCTATGCCGTGCAGGGCTCGGACGCCTCCGACAATTACAATCTCGATCGTCTGCGCAAGAAGGGCGCGAAGGTGTCGGTCGGACACAAGGCCGAGAATGTCGATGGCGCCGAGGTCGTCGTCGTCTCCACCGCGATCAAGCGCGACAATCCGGAACTGATGGCGGCGCGCGGGCGGCGGATTCCCGTGGTGCGCCGCGCCGAGATGCTGGCCGAGCTGATGCGGCTGAAGAGCTGCGTCGCCATCGCCGGCACCCACGGCAAGACCACGACGACCACGATGGTCGCAACGCTGCTCGATGCCGGCGGGCTCGATCCGACCGTGATCAACGGCGGCATCATCAACGCCTATGGCTCCAACGCGCGGCTCGGCGCCGGCGACTGGATGGTGGTCGAGGCCGACGAGAGCGACGGCACCTTCCTGAAGCTGCCGACCGATGTCGCGATCGTCACCAATGTCGATCCGGAGCATCTCGACCACTTCAAGACCTTCGAGGCCGTGCAGGATGCGTTCCGCCACTTCGTCGAGAACCTGCCGTTCTACGGCTTTGCCGTGATGTGCATCGATCATCCCGTGGTGCAGACGCTTGTTGGCAAGATCGAGGATCGTCGCATCATCACCTATGGCGAGAATCCGCAGGCCGACGTGCGGTTCGTCGATCTCACACCGATGGGCGGCGGCTCCAAATTCAAGGTCGCGTTCCGCGATCGCAAGACCGGGGCCGTGCACGAGATACCGGATTTGATGCTGCCGATGCCGGGCCGCCACAACGCCTCCAACGCGACGGCCGCGATCGCGGTTGCGCGCGAGCTCGGTGTGTCGGACGAGGCGATCCGCAAGGCGATCGCCGGTTTCGGCGGCGTCAAGCGCCGCTTCACCAAAACAGGTGAATGGAACGGCGTCACCGTGATCGACGATTACGGCCATCACCCCGTCGAGATCGCGGCGGTACTGAAGGCGGCGCGGGAATCCACCAACGGCAAGATCATCGCCGTGGTGCAGCCGCATCGCTACACCCGCCTGCAATCGCTGTTCGAGGAATTCTGCACCTGCTTCAACGATGCGGATGCGGTCGTTGTCGCCGACGTCTATGCCGCCGGTGAAGCGCCGATCGACGGCATCGACCGCGATCATTTCGTCTCGGGCCTGCGCGCGCATGGGCATCGCGACGTGGTGCCGCTGCCGGCGGCGACGGAGCTCGCGGGCATCGTCAAGGGACTGGCAAAGTCCGGCGATCTCGTCGTGTGCCTTGGCGCCGGCAACATCACGCAATGGGCGTATGCGCTGCCCGACCAGTTGAAGGCGCTGGGATGACGATGTTCATCGCCAGCGACGAGCACCACCCGTGTGGCTCACCCCTCTCCCTAACCCTCCCCCGCAAGGGGGGAGGGAACCCTTCCGCTCGTGCGTCCCTGACTCTCGCGGCGAGCCAGAGTGTTGCCGTGACGCGACGTGAGGTGAGTACACTGTGCAGGCTCCCTCCCCCCTTGCGGGGGAGGGCTGGGGAGAGGGGTAAGCCGCGGGCGAGAGCGTGCGACATAACGCAACGCCGTCTCAAGCCAGCGTGCGGGTCCTAACATGAGCTTTCCCGACATCACGCCCGAACTCAAAGCCGCGATGCCGCAGCTTCGCGGCCGGCTGCTCGCCAACCAGTCGCTGGCCGAGCTGACCTGGTTTCGCGTTGGCGGTCCGGCGCAGGTGCTGTTCACGCCGGCGGATGAGGACGATCTCGCTTATTTTCTCGCGCATCTTGCCTCCGACATTTCCGTCTATGTCGTCGGCGTCGGCTCCAATTTGATCGTGCGCGACGGCGGCATTGCCGGCGTGGTGATCCGTCTGGCGCCGCGCGCCTTTGGAGAAGCAATGGCGAGCGGTGACATTGTCACTGCAGGCGCTGCCGCGCTCGACAAGCGCGTGGCGGAAGTTGCGGCTGCCGCCAATGTCGGCGGGCTCGAATTCTACTTCGGCATCCCCGGCACCATCGGCGGTGCGCTGCGCATGAATGCGGGCGCCAATGGCGGCGAAACCAAGGACGTGCTGATCGAAGCGCGGGGCGTCGGGCGCGACGGCACCAGGCATGTCTTCTCCAACGCAGACATGAAGTTCGTGTACCGCAACAGCGGCGTCGATCCCTCCATCATCTTCACCTCCGCGCGCTTTCGCGGCGAGGTCAAAGATGCCGAGACGATCCGCGCGCGCATGGCGGAGGTGCAGACGCATCGCGAGACCGCGCAGCCGATCCGCGAGAAGACCGGCGGCTCGACCTTCAAGAATCCGCCTGGCCATTCCGCATGGAAGCTGGTGGATGCCGCCGGCTGCCGCGGCCTGCGCGTCGGCGGTGCGCAGGTCTCCGAGATGCACTGCAATTTCCTGATCAACACCGGGGACGCCACCGCGCACGACATCGAGACGCTGGGCGAGACCGTGCGTGAACGCGTGAAGGCGAATTCCGGAATTGAGCTGCACTGGGAAATCAAGCGGATCGGGGTTTCCCTCTAACAGTCATTCCGGGGGCGCGCAGCGCAACTACGGTGCGCAATTGCGCACCTGAGAATCTCGAGATTCCGGGTCTGGTGCTTGCGCACCATCCCGGAATGACGAAATGCGAGGACACGAATGCGCATCACCATCCTCTTCGGCGGCTCCAACCGCGAGCGTCTGGTTTCGGTCGCCTCGGCGCAGGCGCTGCATCAGGCGCTGCCCGAGGCCGATCTCTGGTGGTGGGACGTCGAGAACAAGGTGCATGTGGTGCAGTCCCGGCAGTTGCTCGAGCATGCCCGGCCCTTCGAGGACGAGTTCAAGCCGGGCACATCAGGCATTCCGCTCGAAGCGGCGCTCGACCAGGCCAAGGCCGAAGGCCGCGTGCTGGTGCTCGGCCTGCATGGCGGGCGCGCCGAGAACGGCGAATTGCAGGTGATGTGCGAGGTGCGCGGCGTGCCGTTCACCGGATCCGGCTCGGCGTCCTCGCATCTCGCCTTCGACAAGATCGCGGCCAAGCACTTTGCCGCACTCGGCGGCGTGACGCCGCCGGCGAACGTCGCGCTCGACAATATCGAGGCGGCCTTCGCCGAATATGGCAGGCTGATCGCAAAGCCGGCGCGGGACGGGTCGAGCTACGGCCTGATCTTCGTCAACGCGAAGCAGGATCTCGTCGCCGTCCGCAACGCGGCCAGGCACGAAGACTATGTGATCGAGCCCTACATCGCCGGCGTCGAGGCGACCTGTGGCGTGCTGGAGCGCACCGACGGATCGATCATCGCGCTGCCGCCGATCGAGATCATTCCGGGCGAGGGCAGTTTCGACTACGCCGCAAAATATCTCCTGAAGTCGACCCAGGAGATCTGCCCCGGCCGCTTTTCGCCCGAGATCACGGCCGCGCTCAAGGAGCAGGCAATGCTGGCGCACCGGGCGATGTCCTGCACCGGCTATTCGCGCTCCGACTTCATCGTCTCGGACAGGGGCCTCGTCTACCTCGAAACCAACACGCTGCCCGGGCTGACCAAGTCCTCGCTCTACCCCAAGGCGCTGAAAGCCGAGGGCATCGCATTCGTCGAGTTCCTGAACGGGCTGGTCGAGCTCGCCGGGCGGGGCGTGCGGAAATAATTAGGACTGGTTAACGGCCAGGCAGGCGAAACGGCCCGGTTTGGGGCCCAAATCCGGTAAAATGCCGGAGATCGCGGCATAAATGCCTCACATGGTTGGGCAAAAAGCATCCCGCGTTAACGAACTTTACCTTTTGTTTACCAGGACATCCGAAGGTTAACGCTGGCGGCGCATATGGCGCTTTGGCTGCCGGCGCGTGAGCTGTTGCGGTGATGTCACCTCCAGCGAACGCATTGATGGGAGAGGCTTCGTTCTGCTGATCCGGCCCGGCACGTCCGAGACGTCATGTTCGCCAGGACCCGCGCGATGTCGCGGGCAAACTGTTGACGAGCTCGTGCAATGGATGGTGCAGGAAGCCTCACCCGGTCGTTTTTGAGATCGCTGAGGCCCCAAGCTGATCTGAAGGCGGCCGCTATCGGAGCGGTCGTGCTTCTGCGCGAGTGGGTCCAGGACAAGCGCGAGCAGAAGCGCGCCGCCGCCAGGATCAAAGCCAAGGCCGTCGTCGAGCGCGAGCCGCCGCCGCGCCTGGTCGCGATGGTCGAGCGCTATGCGCCGCGCCGGGTCGGGATCACCATGACCGTGCTGCTGCTGATCGGCAGCTGCGGCTTCGGCATCGTCAAGGGCGGCCATCTCCAGGATTTCATCACCGCGGTCAGCGACGCCCGCAACGCGATGGCCAATTCCGCCGGCTTCCGCATCACCTCCGTGGTGATCAACGGCCGCAAGCAGCTCACCCAGGACGAGATCCTCGCCATCGGCGGCGTCAGCGGCCGCTCCTCGCTGCTGTTCCTCGATGCCGACGTCGTGCGCGAGAAGCTGAAGGCCAATCCCTGGATCGCGGATGCGACCGTGCTGAAGCTCTATCCGGGCCGGCTGATGATCGACATCACCGAGCGCCAGGCCTTCGCGCTGTGGCAGGAGGCCGGCCGGCTCTCCGTCATCGCCGACGACGGCGCCGTGCTCGAACCCTACGTCTCGCGCCGCTTCCTGTCGCTGCCACTGGTGGTCGGCAAGGGTGCCGACACCCAGGCCCGCGATTTCCTGGCGCTGCTGGCGCGCTATCCGCAGGTCAATTCGATCACCAAGGCTGCGATCTATGTCGGCGAGCGGCGCTGGAATCTGAGGCTCAAGGACGGCCTCGACATCCGCCTGCCCGAGCAGGACGTCGGCAACGCGCTCGCGATGCTGACCAAGCTCGACAAGGAGGACAGGCTGTTCTCCCGCGACATCGTCGCCGTCGACATGCGCCTGCCCGATCGCCTGGTGGTGCAGCTCTCCGACGACGCCGCAAAGGCGCGCGAGGAGCTGTTCAAGGACAAGAAGAAAAAGAAGGCCGGGGACGCCGCATGACCGGTCTTGATCGCACCCAGACCCCGAAGACGCGCCAGATGCCGCACAAGCGCGGCGGCCTGGTCGCCTGCCTCGACATCGGCACCAGCAAGATCGCCTGCATGATCGCGCGGCTGAAGCCGTCGGCGCCGAGCGAAGCCTTGCGCGGCCGCACCCATGCGGTGGAATTGATCGGTTACAGCCAGATCCAGTCGCGCGGCATGAAGGCCGGCGCGGTGGTCGATCTCGGCGAATGCGAGCAGGCGGTGCGCCAGGCCGTCGGGCTTGCGGAGAAGATGGCCAAGGTGCGGGTCGAGTCCGTGCTGCTCTCGGTCTCCGGCGGCCGGCTCTCCGGCGCGCTGGTCGAGGCCGCCGCCGACATCCGCGGTGGCGCCGTGACGCCGGCCGATGTCAGCCGCGTCACCTCCACCGGCATGCGCCACGCCACCGGCGAAGGCCGCACCGTGCTGCACGCTCTTCCGGTCGGCTACACGCTCGACGGCGTCAAGGGCATCCGCGATCCCCGCGGCATGGTCGCGCACCAGTTCGGCGTCGACATGAACGTCGTCACCTGCGACGCCACGGTGGCGCGGAACCTGATGCTTGCGGTCGAGCGCTGCCACATCAATGTCGAAGCCATGGCGGCGAGCCCCTATGTGGCCGGCCTGTCGGTGCTGACCGACGACGAGGCCGATCTCGGCGCCGCCGTTGTCGAGATGGGTGCCGGCACCACGACGATCGCAGTCTATTCCGGCGGCCGCTTCGTCCATGCGGCCGGCTTTGCGGTCGGCGGGCAACACATCACGATGGATCTGGCGCGCGGACTCTCGGCGACCATTGCCGATGCCGAGCGAATCAAGACGTTATACGGCACCGTCATCACCGGCGGATCGGACTCGCGCGAGCTGATGTCTGTGCCGACAGCCGGTGACGAGCAGGATCTGCCGCAGATCGTCTCCCGCGCCACCATCGCCAACATCGTCAAGCACCGTGCCGAGGAAATCTTCGAAATGGTCCGGGACCGGCTGAAGGATTCGCCCTTCGCGTCAGAGCCCAACGGTCGCGTCGTGCTCTCGGGCGGCGCCTCGCAACTGACCGGTCTCGTCGAGCTCGGCACCCAGATTCTCGGCCGGCCCGTGCGGGTCGGACGTCCCCTCGGCTTCGGCCGGCTGCCCAACGAGGCGAAGAACGCCGCGTTCGCGGTGCCGTCCGGACTCCTCGTCTACCCGCAATATGTTCACCAGGAACATGTCGAACCGCGGCATACGCGGCAGCAGGTCAGGACAGGAACCGGCGGCTATTTCGGAAAGGTCGGACGATGGCTACGCGAGGGCTTTTGATGACTCCTTTCCGCAATCTCCCATTTTCACCAACTCCCGCGGCCGCCGGCCGGGGCGAACCCACACGCGCGTGATCGAGAGGCAACCATGACCATCAGCATCAATGTTCCTGATATTCACGAACTGAAGCCCCGGATCACCGTGTTCGGCGTCGGCGGCGCCGGCGGCAACGCCGTCAACAACATGATCACGGCGGGCCTGCAGGGCGTCGACTTCGTGGTCGCCAACACCGACGCGCAGGCGCTGACGATGTCGAAGGCGCAGCGCATCGTGCAGATGGGCACGGTGGTCACGCAAGGCCTCGGCGCAGGTTCGCAGCCGAACGTCGGCGCCACCGCGGCGGAAGAGGTGATCGACGAACTGCGCGACCATCTCTCCGGCGCCAACATGGTGTTCGTCACCGCCGGCATGGGCGGCGGCACCGGCACCGGTGCTGCTCCCGTCATCGCCAGGATCGCGCGCGACATGGGCATCCTCACCGTCGGCGTCGTGACCAAGCCGTTCCACTTCGAGGGCGCCCGCCGCATGCGTACGGCCGAGGCCGGCATCGCCGAGCTGCACAAGGTCGTGGATACGCTCCTGATCATCCCGAACCAGAACCTGTTCCGGGTCGCCAACGAGAAGACCACCTTCGCCGACGCNTTCGCGATGGCCGACCAGGTGCTCTATTCCGGCGTTGCCTGCATCACCGACCTGATGGTCAAGGAAGGCCTGATCAACCTCGACTTCGCCGACGTGAGAGCGGTGATGAAGGAGATGGGCAAGGCGATGATGGGCACGGGCGAGGCGTCCGGCGACAAGCGCGCGTTGACCGCCGCCGAAGCCGCGATCGCCAACCCGCTGATCGACGACAGCTCGATGAAGGGCGCCAAGGGCCTTCTCATCTCCATCACCGGCGGCAAGGACCTCACGCTGTTCGAGGTTGACGAAGCCGCAACCCGCATCCGCGAGGAAGTCGACCAGGACGCCAACATCATCGTCGGCGCCACCTTCGACGAAGCGCTCGACGGCCTGATCCGCGTTTCCGTCGTTGCCACCGGCATCGAGCAGGCCGCGATCGCCCGCAACAGCCAGGCCACCAGCGCTCCGGTTGCGAATGCGGCCGCGCCGCAGGCGCAGCAGGCTCCCGCAGCCCCGGCCGTCGCCGCCGAGAGCCGTCTTGCCGACCTGACCGCGCGGCTCCGCGCCGACAATCAGCGTATGGCTGAGCGCGCCCAGAAGCTGGAAGGCCAGATTCCGGCCGCGGCCGCTGCCGCGCCGGCGGCGCCCCGTCCGAATGTCGAGCGCGCTGCGCTCGCCGCCATCGCCGCCGCCGTCGCGGATGTCCCGCAGGCTCCGGCGCCGATGCAGACCTATGGTGACGTCACCGTGCGCCCGATCGCGCAGAAGCCGACGCTGTTTCCGGAGCCCGACATGGCCCCGGTCGCGATGCAGGAGCCGATGACGCCGGAAAACTTCATCCCGCCGCAGGCCGAGCGTGCGCCGGTCCGTGCACCGCGGATGCCGCGCCTCGAGGAGCTGCCGATGCCGGCCCAGGCCGAGATTCGCCAGGCCCGCGGCGAGGTCGAGGAAGAGACCCCGCAGAAGAGCCGCCTGTCGCTGCTGCAGCGCCTTGCCAATGTCGGCCTCGGCCGTCGTGACGAGGAGAGCGAGCCGCCGGTCGCAGCCCGCACCGCTGGTCCCGCGATGCCGCCGCTGCCCGAGCGCCGGCCGCAGAAGACCGTGGCGCAGCAGATCGCATCAAGCGATCCGGTATCTGAGTATGCCCGTCGCCCCGCGCCGCAGGGGCTGGATATGCATGGCCGTCCCGCGCCTGTTGCGCCCGCGCCACAGGGCGACGACCATCTTGATATCCCGGCCTTCCTGCGGCGGCAGGCGACCTGAGGATTGTTACAATAAGGCGGACGAAAAAGGGCCCCGGCAGCAAGCTTGCCGGGGCCTTTCCTTTTGTCCTGCTCATGTCACGATTTCGTGGTCAAGCAACTGATTTTAAATCATTAATTACCGGTTTGGGTGTTCAGTCAAACTGCCGGAAACGACCCGAAAGCTCGGCGTAATTTGGTTAAGCCTTGGCGCGAATACGGCAGGTTTGGGGTAACAATCGGTAAAAAAGCGTGAGTTGGCGCTGTTTGAGGCAGTGACTATGGTTTGCCGTGACTTGG
>JGI25160J50197_1001886_pt1 | contig 10056 bp, 8 predicted proteins | sample AraplaMF_Cvi_mMS_FD_50197 | JGI IMG/M metagenome (IMG submission 50197)
ACGGCTGCGCCAGCTGCAACTGCACCCAACGGTCCGAGATCTCATCGGCCTCTTCGCGCAGCACGCTCGTGACACGCTCGCGTGCGGCAGCTTCAGCGGAAACCAACTCTTCGTCCTTTCGGTCCGGCCGACCCGTGGTGACCGTCGGACTGCTCGCCCGACGGGGCGGCCGGGCCGAGCCGCGCTCGTCAATAGTTGCCTTCCGGCAAATATTATCGAGCGCGATCAAGCCCGGTAACCCACGGGCCCCCTCTTCACCCGACGAGGCGGGGAATGGCCGGACGGCCGAATCGGTGCGGTGATTTTGCGGCCGGAGAGCGGATATGAGAACCCTGCTCTTTCCGGGATCCGGCGTTACGGCGCCCCTGTGGGCGGGCAGCGGGCCGCACCTCGCGGGTGATCTCACAGCAACGACCGGCGACAAGAGCCGTAGCAGGTCGGCGGCCACGGAACCGGGCCACGGGGCGGAGCCCGCCGCCCGCGCAGCGTCCCGGCGGCGGACCTCCCGAAGACGGCGAACTCAAGGACGCCGACCAGGGCCGCACAACGATCCGCGCTCAGTCCAGACCGTCGCCGAACCAGTCAAAACACAGCACCAAGGCGTCATCCAGCGTCTCCGCCGCACGGTATTCGGCCACATCGCGCAGCAGCGCGCCCGGCACCAGGGCGGCCGGCAGCAGACGCGTGGCGTGCAGCCCCCGCGCGAGCGCCGCCTCGACGTACGTTCCGCCGCGTGGCGAGGGCGCTTCGTACACCCCGTCGCTCACGAACACCAGCCGGTCCCCCGGCTCGACCGCGAAACTCTCGGTCGCGTAGTGGGACTCCTCGAACATGCCCAGGGGCAGTTGCCTGTCCAGCTCGATGCGCTCGACGGTCCTGCCCCGCAGCCGCCACATCTGCGGCGACCCCGCGTCGATGACCTCCATCCGCCCCGTCGCGAGTTCCACCCGCACGAGCAGCGTCGAGACGTGGGACGCGCCCTGGTAGTGGTCGTACACCGCCTGGTCGGCCAATGCCGCCTGGTCGGCGAGGCCGACGCCGGCCCGCCGGGCGTTGCGCAGCGCGCTGACGGCGAGGTGGGTGAGGAGCGAGGCGTCGATGCCCTGCCCCATGCCGTTGGTGACGGCGAGGGTCAGTTCGTCGCCGTCCGAGGCCCAGTCGAAATTGTCGCCGTGCACGGCGTAGGCGGGCTCCAGCTGGGCACCGAGGGCGTACTGCGCGGCGGTGCACGCCCGGGCAGGCAGCAGCTGCCACTGCATCTCCGCCGCCAGGGTGAGGCGACTGATACGGCGTACCCGCTGATAGACGTCGGTGTCCCGCTCGGCGACAAGGATCTCGTGCCCCAGCTGGTCAACGACCTGCCTCAGCTCATCCAGGACCGCGGGGGTGGAACGGTCCCCGGGAAGCCGGACCGTCAGAATGCCGATCCGGTCGCCCCGCACCGTCACCGGGAGATGGTGGTCGACGGCGTCACCGTGCGGCACCTGCTGCGCGCGGCGCTCCTGGCTCCCCAGCGCACGCCCTTCCGGACTGCTGGAGATGCGCAGCGGTCCGTCCTCGTCCCCCGAGGAGTCGCACGGGCTGAGAACGGTGCCGCCGTAGTCCGTCAGATACAGGCGCACCGAAGTGGCCCCGTAGGCCGTGGCGAGGTGGTCACGCACGGTGTCGAGCAGGGCGTGTGGGGCCGATGCACGCAGCGCCCGGCCCACATCGATGCCTTCCGTCATGCCTTCGCTGACCCCCTTCGTGCCGCGCCAAGGGCAGGGTCGGTCTGACAACAGGACGCACAGGGTGACAGAGTGTTCGTGTGTCCCGTTTCACCAGTCGGTCCCCTTCCCGCGAGCAGGCGAGCGCGGCGGCCCTTGCCGCCTCCGAGCTGCTCGAGGTTCTGTGGGGACGTGGACAGGAAGCGGCGCGCTCGGCGGAGGTCTCCCCTTCCCAGCTCCGCGCACTCCTCGTGCTCGAAAAGCGGGAAGGCACGAATCTGCGCACCCTCGCCGAAGCGCTCGCCTCGCGGCCACCGGCGGTCAGCAGACTCTGCGACCGCCTGGAGGCGATGGGCCTGGCCGAACGGAGCCCCAGCGCGACGAGCCGACGCGAGGTCGAACTGAGGCTGAGCTTGCGCGGCAGAGTGCTGCTGGAGGAGTACCGCGCGGCACGGAGCCGGGACGTCACGGCCACCCTGGAGCAGATGAAACCCGCCGATGTCGCCAAGCTCGCGGCCGGCTTGGAGGCCTTTCACGCGGCGTTCGCCCGGCGCGCGGCCAACGAGGGCGGCCCTTCCGTCCGGGACGACAGCGTCGCGGACAGTGCCTAGCCTCACCTGAACTCCGCCTCTCGAGCCGACATCCCACCGGAAACGCTCTGCGCGGACGGAACAAACGGATCTTCGCCGCACGAGGGACGCTATCAAACCGGCCTTTCGCCACCGGCCGTTCGGACGAACGCAGCTGGGGTGGTGGACCTGTCACGGCTCGGTGGCCCCCGCGGGGTCCGTCCTGGCGGTGGCCAACCCGGGCGACGAGCCGGCGCGGATGTGGGTCACCACCCGCGCCGGCCTCGGCGCCAAGCCGGCCGACGGCAGCATCCTGACGCCGCCGTGGGCCACTTGAGGCGGGGAGGATGAAGGGTCCCGGCAGTCGCCCGATGACTTGCTCAGGGCCCTACATCACGCGCTTGAACCAGGTGATCGGGCTGGTGGTGTCGCGGGCCTGGACGTAGACGCGGGCCGGCACGGCCACCATCCTCTGCTCGGTGTCGTTGTTCTGCCGATAGACGATGTAGCCGGTGTAGTACGCCCCGTTCCCCCGGGGTTCCAGCCAGCCCTTCTTCTTGCCGTCGGGCACATTGATCTCGACGTCGGTTTCCAGGGTGCTCTGGAGCTTCTTGGTGGATGTGGCCGCGTAGCTGTAGGCGAAACTTGCCTCTACCGGAATCTCACTCTTTCCGTCGCCGATCTTTGGCGTGATCTTTCCCCCTATTGACCAGCCCTCCGTCTCGCTCTTTTCGTCAGCCACCGAGCTGGAGATCTTGTAGGTCAGTTTCCCGCCGCCGGCCAGACCGTCGCCGGCCGACCCCCTGACCGGATATTTCTCGGTGAGCTTGCCGACGAACGCACACGGTGGCTTCTGCCCCACACGCGCCGAGTCGTGGTTCTGCCGATTGCAGAGCTGATCGAGGTTTTCCTGGGTCCACTCGTCCTTGTAGGCGCCCTTGCCGGTGAAGACGGATGCCGTGTGGTTGGCCGACTCCTTGAGCCCTGAGACGGGCTCGTAGAGCCGCTTGGCGCTCTCGCGAGCAGGTTCCTTGGTGTTGGGGTCCTCGGCGAATGTCTTGGCCGCGGCCTGGGCGTCCTTGATGGCCTGATCAGGGTCGTAGTTGACCTGCCCGCCCTGCACGTCCGAGAGGTTGACCTGCTTGTCGTCGAGCCCGGTGGGCAGGCCCATCACGCTTTCGGAGTCCTTGACCGGGGTCCACTTGGCCAGGTCCGCCATGACCTGGTCATCCGTTTCATAGATGCCGTCGGGCACTGCGGGCTTTTCGTCCGCGAAGGCCGGCGACTGCGAACCGAGTACGGACGCCCCAGCGAGAAATGCGGTCGTGGCAGCGATTGCCATTCTTCTGCTTCTGCGCTGGCGCCGGGCGGCAGCGGAGGTGGGTATGGACATGCGACTCTCTCTTTCACCTGGAACGGAACCCCCTTGGTCGCGCACATGCGCAGGACGGAAGTGCGACGGAGAAGGAGGAAGAAAAGACGGCGCTGCGTTACGCCTGGAGCTTTCGCCATGGGCACGAACTTCGAGCGTGTGAAATCCTGGTGCCGTGGCCGGCTTCAGAGCCCTGTAGGTCTCTGTCGAGTAAAGAGACGGAAGTCCTTTACGCCCGGTTGCGTTGAACTGACCGGTAGCTTCCGGAAATTACCGGCACACGTTGCGGACACCCAATCAATGCCGATGAGCTCGGGAGTCACTGCGCCTTCGTCGCGGACTGAACCGCGCGTCAGACGGTCAGCCGCGTCCGGGGTGCCGCCGCGGTCATGGGGGTGTGGCGGATGTACCACTCGGTACCGAAGAGCCGCTCCCGTGCATCCGGCGGCAGGCCGGCGATCAGCCCCGGCAGGGCGCCCCGCGCCACCTCGGAGCGATGGGCCAGTACGGCGGCGATCTTCTGCTCGATCCACGGGCTGACGTCGACGGTTGCGGTGACCTGTTCGTCCGGAACGCTGTACACCGCCTTGCGCGCACCGATCACCGCTCTCAGCGCCGGCACGGCCGAGTGCGGGTGGGTGGCCAAGTAGAGGGCATGTGGCTGCCAGGGGGCACCGGCATCGGGATAGAGCTGAGCGAGTCCGGCCGCCTGGACAGCCAGCATGGTCACCCGGTGGGTGTGGACGTGGTCCGGATGGCCGGGCAGCCCGCCGTAGGCGTCATGAGTGACCATGATGTCCGGGCGGAATTCCCGGATCCCTTCGGTGCCGGCCACGACGGATGCCGGCTCACCTCCTGGTCCGGGCATCGAGCGTACAGCCGGCCTCGCCGCGATTGTCGTGGCGAGGCCGGCAGGCCGGTCGGACCTCGGTGCGTGGCCCGGGGGCGGTCCACGCCGAACGGTCTGCCACGATGACGCCGTGCTGTCCGAACTCGCCGCGCCGGAGCCCGTCACCGTCGAGCCGCCGCACGCCCTCGCGCCGGTCCTGCTCACCCAGAGCTGGCTCGATCTGGCGTTCCTCCACTGGGCCGTTGATCCTGCGGAGGTGGCTCCTCTACTGCCGGCCGGGACGGTCCCGGACACCTTCGACGGAGCCACCTACGTCGGACTGGTGGCGTTCCGGATGCATCGGGTCGGATGGTTCAGGCTTCCGGGCATCCCCTACCTCGGCACGTTTCCGGAGACGAATGTCCGTCTTTACTCGGTGGACGGCAGCGGACGACGCGGGGTGGTCTTCCGGTCCCTGGACGCCTCCCGGCTGATACCGGTGGCCTTCGCGCGAGCCGTGGTCCGGCTGCCGTATTTGTGGTCCCGGATGTCCGTCCGGCACGACGGCGACACCGTCAGCTACGCCAGCTCCCGGCGCTGGCCCGGTCCGCGCGGGGCACACTGCCGGATCACCCTGCGCAAGGGTGCTCCCGTGACAGCGCCCACCGCACTCGAACATTTCCTGACCGCGCGCTGGGGCCTGCACCACACGTTTCACGGGCGGCCGTCGTATCTGCACAACGCCCATCCGCGCTGGCCACTGCACCGGGCGGAACTACTGCACCTCGACGAGAACCTGATCGCGGCGGCGGGCCTGTCCACGCCGATGGGCCAGCCGCTCAGTGTGCTGTACTCCCCCGGTGTCCCGGTGATGTTCGGCCGCCCCACCCAGGGCGCCTGAGCCCACCCGATGCCGGGCGGGCCTGCCGTGCTGTCAGTGAGGCCTGCAACGATGATCGGCATGACCAGCACAAGCAGCCCTGCGGCTCAGGCCGCGGACATCGCGGAAGCCCTCTTCATCTCGGCTGGGGGTATCGGCTCAGCGCCTGTCCCCGTTCTGACCTACGCCGCCGGAGCGGATCGTCTCGCCCGACGCGAGGCGCTGCGTCCGGTGTACGAGGCGATCGTGGCGCGTATCGGTGCCCCTACCCTGCTCGGCGGTGCCGCCGGAGGGCCGAGCGTGCGCTGGTGCCCCCCGGAGAAGATCCTGCTGCTGTCCGGCGACCACACGCGCGCCCAGCTTTCGGTGCATGACGCCGACGAGTTCGAGCGTGACGAGTGGTGGACTTTTGACCGGACTCACCTCGGGTCGGCCGGGGAGCCGCCTGGCTTTGATGCACTGCCCTACACCTGGCAGCTCGACCGCAAAGGCCCTGGAGCCGCTCCGTCGTGGACGTACAACGGGGTGTTCGTCGCGGGCAGCTGGGACCATGCGACGACTGGTCTGGAGCTGATGCTTGCCGCGTGGGTGGAGCAGTATCCCGTCCAGGCCCCCGGGGACTGGATCGGCTTCACGCTGTGGACCGCCCGCGACTGGCGCCGGGACATGATCGTGTCGTACACGCCCGCCGACCACGGGCGCGAACTGGCCGTGTGCATCGACGACCGGCGCGTCGAACAGACCGAGGAGCGTCGAGTGCAGATGCACGAGCGCGGCTGGCAGACCCTGGATGAACACCAGTGGTGGCGTACGAAGTTGCCGGAGACCGATCCTGCCGCGCCCCGGCTGATCGCTGAGCTCACCATCGCCGAGTGCCGGGCCCGCAAGGCCACCGGTCCGAACGAGCTGCGGGCTCATGACATCAGCGCGGGGGACGACGGCGCTCTGTGGCTTACCGGGCTGGGCCTTCCGACGCATCCCTCCCGTGGCGAGCACTATTGAATCGATCGCCCCCGCGTGCCGGTGGCGGGCGTGCGGCGATGCCGGGGCGCAGCCGTGCGCGGGGATCCGCGACGGGACCGTGCACTGGACAGCACGGATCGTCAATTACAGGTTGACGATCCTCGATCGTCAACTTAAGGTTGACGCATGAGCCCACTCGACATCAGCCTCGCCGACCTGATCGCCCGGCTCGACGAGGAACTCCCCGGCGCCAGCGAACTGGCCCGCATCAGCGAGGCGCGACTGCGCGCCCAGACCCTGTCCGACCTCGGTGACCAGCTCATCGACCACTACGTCAGCAAGGCCAAGCAAACCGGCGCGTCGTGGACCGAGATCGGCGACGCCATCGGGGTGTCCAAGCAGGCCGCCCAGCAACGCCACGCACCCGGTCCTTTCGAGGGGTACACCCACCTGAACCGGCACAGCATCGTGCTGGCGCAGGAGGCCGCCCGCACGCACAAGCACGACTTCATCGGCACCGAACACCTCCTGCTCGGCCTGCTCGGCGAACCGCGGGGCCTGGCATACGAGGTGCTGATGGCGAAAACCGAGTCCGAGCAGCGCATCCGCGACGCGATCGAGGAAGCGCTGCCGCCGGCCGGGGAGAAGGCGCTGCGGGGTCACATCGCGTTCCGGCCGGAGAGCAAGGAGGCCATCGAGCAGGCACGCCGCGCGGCGGCCGACCTCGGCCACGACTGGGTCGGCACGGAACACACCCTGCTGGGCCTGATCCGCGCCGAGGAGAGCCCGGCCGCGCAGATCCTGCGCAACCTCGGCTTCACGTCAGACGAGCTGCGCGAGACGGTCAAGACCAAACGGCCCGCCCCGCGCGATAAGCAGTAACGAAACGGCCAGTCACCGCGGAGGACCGGGCCGGCACAGCCGTCCCGGTCCACACGGGACGGTGCGCTCGGGCCGCCGGCCCCCACCCGATCTCGCCAAAAACCTTGTAGTGCAAGGTGGGTGAGAGTCCACCGTGCACGACGACACATGCGGGCAGCACCTAACCGATATCGGGCTCGGACCGTACCTCGATCCGGTCCCCGGTCCGCTCCATCTCCAGAACGACGAGCTCGTTCCGCCCCCGCCGCCACAGATGGCTCGGCGCGTACAAGGTGACCTGCGGCCCGAGGGACCAGTACCGGCCGAGCGCGAACCCGTTGAGCCACACCATGCCCTTGTCCCAGCCCGGGAAGGCGAGGAAGCCGTCAGCGGGGGTGTCGACATGGATCCGGGCCCGATGGAACGCGGGGCCGGCCGGCGCGTCTCCACTGCCGAACTTCACAGCCGAGAGGTCGTCGAGAGGCAGCCGCCGAATCTCCCAGTCGCTCAGTTCGTCCTCGCCGAGGAGGACCTTGCCNCTGATTCCCTTNGGGTCATTCAGNCCCTCCCCGAAGTTGATCCGCCCGGTGGGATCGACCAGGAGGTCGAGAGTGCCGGACGCGCCGACCACGGTGAAGTCGACGGTGTGGTCCGGCTGGTTACGGTCAAAGGTGCCGATCCGCTTACCGTCNCCGAACACCAGCGCACGGTCGCCCAGGCCCGTGAGCCTCAGCCCCTTGGTCCCCTGCGGCCCCCGCACCCGAGTGCGGTAGTGGATCAGTCCGTACGACTGCCCGACCCCCTCCATATGAGCGGGAGCGGTACGCCGTACCGGAGTGCTCAGCGCGTCAAGGGTGTCCATCAANGGCACCGACTCGCGCACCGCGACCCGCTGGGCCGGCATACGGCGCGGCGTGGCCGGCAGGGGCGTGCTGGGCAGGGTGGTGTACTTGGCCAGCACCTCACGCACCTTGTGGAATTTCTCGGTGAGTTCGCCGGATTCGCTGATCGGGGAGTCGTAGTCGTAGCTGGTGACGGTGGGCTGATAGTGGCTGCCGGTCAGGTTGGCACCCGCGTACCAGCCGAAGTTCGTCCCGCCCACCGCCATATAGAAGTTGATCGACCCTCCCGCTTCGAGGAGTTTCGCCACGTCGGCAGCGGTCTGCGCCGGATCCGTGGTGTGGTGCGGTTCTCCCCAGTGGTCGAACCAGCCATCCCAGAACTCCGTACAGAACAGGGGCTTGTCCGGCTGGAATCTGCGCAGCTCGGCAAAGGGTCCGGTCGGGTCCCCGGCGAAGTTGACGGTGGACAGGAGGTCGGGGAGGCTGCCGTTCTTGAGCATTTCCTGGCTGGCCCCGTTGGAGCAGAACAGCAGGCTGTCCACGCCCTGCGCCCGCATGGTGTCCCGCAGATGTTCCAGGTGCGCATGGTCGTCGCCGTAACTGCCGTACTCGTTCTCGACCTGCATGGCGATGATGGGCCCGCCACGCGTGGCCTGCAGATCGGTGAACCGGGGCAGCAGTTCCGCGAACCAGGCGTCCACCGCCCGTTCGTAGGCGGGGTCGGAGCGGCGCAGCGGCGCGTCCTTGTCCTTGAGGAGCCAGGCCGGCAGGCCACCGAAGTCCCATTCCGCGCAGATATATGGCCCCGGTCGCACGATCACCTTGAGCCCGACCTCGTCCGCGACCCGTACGAAGGACACGACATCGCGCCATCCGGTGAAGTCGGCCTTCCCCTCGTGCGGTTGGTGGAAGTTCCAGGCCACGTAGGTCTCCACCGTGTTGAGGCCCATGGCCCGCATCCGTAGCAACCGGTCGCGCCAGTCCTTGGGATGCGTCCGGAAGTAGTGGAAGGCCCCCGAGAGGATCCGGAACGGCTCACCGTCCAGCAGAAATTCGTTCCCGCGCACGGTCAGCCCCCGCGGACTGTCGGCCTGCGCCAGGGTCGTACGGCCACCGCCCAGGGACACGCCCATGGACGCGGCCCCCACCGCGGCCGCAGTCACAAATCTCCGCCGGCTGAACTGCGTCATCTCTGCTCTCCTCGACTCGACCGACCGTCATTCAAGGTGTGAACATGTTCAGTGGTGCGCGATTCTGTGCCCTGAGAGTGTCATGTAGAACAGAATCGAGCACAAGGGTTCGTGACTGGGTACGCCGGTATGGCCGGGAGGGGCATGGCCCCCTCGTACCTTCACCACCCGGCCCTCGCCCCGGGTTTGCCGATGCCGGCCGGGATGGCGCCCCAAGCCGGCATGGCCGTGGCGGTCCTCCTCACGCCATCGACCTCACCGGCTGAGCACCAGCTGAGAGGAGCGTCACAGGGCAACGGGTCATTGCCTACCGACAGTTCGAGGAGACTTCCTGAATGCTCGAAACGTTGTGGACCGTCATCGTGCTCGCTTTGGTGCTGACGGGAGGCGCCTTGGTGCTGACGGGACTCGTCTGGATGCTCATTATTTTGCGGAGGATGGACCCCGAGGACCGATGGCGGGAACCAGCCCCCGTGCGCTCCCGGGTACGAGCCCTCGCGGACCGGACGTTCCACTTGGTGTCATGGGTGCATGCCCACACGGTGCGCCCGGCAGCGCGCTGGTATGTGCGGTGGGGTGCCCGGGTGACCACGCGTCATCTGCGATGGGCCCGGCGTGGGTTCGGTCAGGACGCGGAGCGGCCGTTCCCTCGTTCCCATGCGGTGCGCAGTGCGGTGTTCGACTGGTACTGCACCATGCCGCTGGCGGGCATCGCATACGTCATCAAGGCATGCGTACTTCTCCTGGCAACGGTCAACATAGGCGTCATCGTGACCAAACTGGTGACGGGCGTGTCTCACCTGTGGGAGAAGAGCAAGCAGGCGAACGCGCCGTGGTGGGCCCC
>JGI25160J50197_1001890_pt1 | contig 10043 bp, 9 predicted proteins | sample AraplaMF_Cvi_mMS_FD_50197 | JGI IMG/M metagenome (IMG submission 50197)
TCCAGTCGGGGGAGCTCGGTCCCCTGTAGCTCAATTGGCAGAGCATTCGGCTGTTAACCGGAGGGTTACTGGTTCGAGTCCAGTCGGGGGAGCAGAGAGAACGAGGACCCCGGAAGGGGTCCTTTTTCTTGTGCCATGGAACCGAACGACCCGTGATCGAAGTCCTCTTGGGCGTGCGTGGTCGCCGGACGGCAGCCCTCACGGGCAACAGATCGTATGAGCGGCTATGCTGCGGCAGACGGCGCGCACAAATGTGCGCGACGCGCCGTGGGGGGCGGTAGCTCAGCCGGTTAGAGCAGCGGACTCATAATCCGTCGGCCGTGGGTTCGAGTCCCACCCGCCCCACCGCAGCACCCAGGGGGGAGACCCTTTCTACCTGGGGAGACGTGAGAACGGGGGCCATCGCCACAGTGCGGTGGCCCCCGTTCATCCGTTCAGGCCAAGATCTCGTGGACACTCAATGGCCACGAGGGCGAAAACCGGGGACAGATGGGGCTCGGGCGGCCTTCGGGTGCGCACGGTGGCTTCCGAGGCCCCCGGCGGGCACCTGTGCGGGCGGCAGCCCCTGCGGTAGCTCCCAACCATCGATGCCCGGTGCCTCGGACGGGTGAGCAAGAAGCGGATGAGCGCGAAGCGCGCCTGCCGGCCTTCCGGATCTCCAGCGGAGTGCGCGCCGGCCGGGACGCCGGTTCCCAGAGGGGGAACGGCCCGGGCGGGGGCCAGGTGTGCTGCGCCTGGCGTAACGGGCTAGTTGCCGGTATGGCGGACCGCCTGGACGCAGGAGTCGATCCACGCGCAGAGCTCCTCGAGGGCGGCCTCGGCCCGCTCCTTGTCCCCTGTGATGAGGTAGTCGCCCTGCAAGCTGGAGTAGGCGGCGTTGAGCAGTGTTGCCATGGTGAGTGCACTGCTCTCGGGCATGTCGCGCCGCATGAGGCAGGAGGCGACGAACTCGGCCCGCCCGCGGACGAATCCGGCACCTGGCAGCGGCAGCCGTCCCGCCGCGGCCAGCCCTTCGATCTCCCTGATCAGCCGGGTCATGGGGAGCTCCTCCGGGGTGAGGTTGCGTTCCCAGGCCGACCGGACGATGGAGCCGACCTCGACCTCTGGATCGTCCCAGCCGGGTGTGGACAACAGGGCGGCGTGCTGTCGCTCGTCCAGCCGCAAGAGGACCGCCGTGAGAAGGGCGTTCTTGTCGGCGAAGTGATGGGTGAGTACGCGGGTGCTCTGCCCCATGCCCTCCGCCAGCGTGCGAAGGGAGAAGCTGCCAATCCCTGTGGCGGCGAGCTGCTCGATCGCCGCGTCGGTCACCTCGCGACGGCGCTCGGGGTTGGCGGGTCTGGGCACTCGAACACACCTCCTCAACTTCCGCAGTCACATACTCTGACACACCGTTAAGGGAACGACTGTTACCCTTATGGCATGATGTCCTTAACCCGCTCCCGTCCGGTGTGGCTGCTCGCCCTCACCCTCGCCGCCTTTGCCGTACAGACGGACGACTACATCATCATTGGGGTCCTTCCGGCGGTCTCGAACGCCGTGCACCTGTCCGAGACCGCCACAGGCCAGCTGGTGACCGTCTATTCACTGACCTACGCTCTGGCCGCCCCGCTGTGGGCGCTCCTGCCGGTCAGGGTCGTGCGGAAGAGGGCGCTCGCCGGAGCGCTCACCGTGTTCGGCGCCGCGAATTTCGCCGTCCTGCTCGTCGACTCGTACCCGACGCTCATGGCACTCCGGATCGTCGCCGCCCTGGCCGCGGCCGTGGTCCTGCCCTCCGCGCTCGCCACGGCCAGCGCGGAGGCGCCCCCGGAGCGGCAAGGCCGGTACCTGGCCACCGTCATGACGGGTCTGACCGGGGCGGTGCTGTTGGGTGTCCCTGCCGGCACCTGGATCGGTGCGGGCTTCGGGTGGCGGGCAACCTTTGTGTTCGGTGGTCTCCTCGGTATCGGCGCGCTCCTCATGCTCGTATGCACCCTTCCCCGGGCCGAGTCGCATGCGGTCGACGAGCGCAAGACGCTCGAGTCCATGGTCCGGCCCCTGCTCAACGGCACCGTTGCGGTGATCCTTCTCGTCACCGTGCTGACCGTCGCCGGCAACCTGGCGTTCCAGACGTACATCGCGCCCTTCCTTTCCGAAGTCTCTGGCGTGACGCCGACCGTGCTCGCCGTTCTGCTGGTCTGCTCCGGCATCGGAGGCCTGCTGGGAACGCAGGCGTCCGGCCGCCTTATCGACCGGTACCGGCCCGAGCGGGTCTTTGCCTTGACGAGCTCGGTGTTCTGCGGGGCCATGCTGGCGTTCGCCGGGCTCTGGCTCGTCCGACCGGTCCCGGTGGTTCTCACCACTGTGCTGTTGGTGTGCTGGTCGGCCGCCGCGTGGGCCGTGCCGCCCAGCATCCAGACGCTGATGCTTGCCCGTGCGGGCAGGGAGGCGGCCGGGCAGGCGATGGCGGTGCAGAGCAGCTCCGTCTACATCGGGTCGGCGCTCGGGGGAGGAGTCGGCGGGGGCGTCATCGCCGCCGGCGTGGGCCTGATTCCCGCTGCCGCCGCGGTTCTGGCGTTCCTCGGTCTCGTAGCCCTGCTGCCCGTCATGCGGGGCCGTATCGCCACGGTGGAAACGGCGGGTGCCGAGGCGGAAAGGGAACGCGAGACGACGTAGCCGCAGTGCGCGGGGCGCCTTCCAGGGATACCGGGGGCTGTGCTGCACGGTGGAAGCGTTCAGGGTCCGGTCAGGGTTCTTCCTCCGCCTCGGGGCCGAGGTCCTCCGGGTAGGACTCGGAGAGGCGCCACAGCGAGAACAGGCTGAGCGCGGCGGTGGCGATGACGAACCCCGCCACCGCCCACATCGAACCCGACCACTATCAACCAGGGCGATCGCGTCCGCAGCAGCCAGATCAGCGGAACCGCCCACACCGCACAAAGAAGTGCCCCGGCCATACACACTCTCCGTCGCCCGAGCCGGTCCGAGAACGCTGCCGACGCGAAGCCGACGACCGACTGCACGCCGATGGACGTGAGGGTGGCGAGGAGCATGACCCGGTCCGGGATGCCGAGGACGGTCGTTCCGTAGACAGCGCGAAGGCCTGTGTCACGAAATAGAGGACGTTACCGACCACCAGCGCCCCGATGGAGAGGAGCAGCGCCCGCGGCTTGCGGCGGACGACAACGGCGATGGGGATCCCTAGCTTTCCCGCACGACGCATGGCGGACGCGAACGCGGGCGTCTCGGGTATCGAAACCCGCACGAAGGCCGCGATACCTGCGAGCACGGAAGTGAAGAGGAACGGTATGCGCCAGCCCCACGTCCGGAACTGCTCGGACGTCAACGCCTCGGAGAGCGCCAGGAAAACGCCGTTGGCGAGCAGTGCCCCCACAGAGGCGCCCACCCCGGGAAATGCGGAGTAGAGCCCGCGGCGCCGGGGCGGAGCGTGTTCGACGGCCAGCAGCACAGCACCCATGCCCTCACCGCCGAGAGCTGCTCCTTGCGCCACCCGCAGTAGCAAGAGAAGCACGGGAGCGCTGACGCCGATGTCGCTGTACTCCGGCAGCAGAGCGATGGAAATGGTCGCCCCTCCCATCATCAGCAAGGAGAACACGAGCGCCGACTTGCGTCCGGAACGGTCCCCGAAGTGGCCGAAGACAAGCGCACCCAAAGGTCGCACGACAAAGGCAACACCGATGGACGCGAACGTCGTCAGCGAAGCTACGGCGGAAGCCGTCCCAGGAAAGAAGCTCGATGGGAAGACGAGTACCGCGGCAAGTGCGTAACTGAAGAAGCCGAAGTACTGACTGGTGGTCCCCGCAAGGCCGGCGAAGGCAATTCTGCGGACTCCTGGATGCTCGTTTGTCAATGCGAGTGCACGTGTCACTGATACCCCCCGTTCCGCCACTTGATGCCGCCGGAAATGAGCCTTCAACGCCAGAGCCTAGCGGCGTACAACCCCCGGCCGATCGTGGGAAATAAGCCTCACGCCTTGCGCTGATGTCTCGTCAACTAGCGATCGTGCAGCTGACATCGCATTTTGACGGGGGCATATGAGTGACACCCCTGTGGCGAGGGCGACGCCAACTGACCGCAGTGGTTAACAGTCGAAGCACCAGTACCACCTGTAACGCGGAAGCGGGCTTAAAAAGCGTGCCTGTATGTCATTGACCCGGCTGTCGGGCGGACCGCAGACTGCAAAAGGCCGAGGTAATTCGAGATGTGATGACGAAGGCGCACAGATGCCTGGCATTCACGCCTCGAAACCTACCTCTCTGTCGGGTTCTTGGCGTTCAGTCATCTTGCTGGACAGTTGAACAGCTTCGGGCCCGAAGAGGCCGAACCAGGGTCTCCGTTTCCCAGAGATTGGAGAAGCATCATGCGGAATGAGCGTACGGAGTGGGCTCCGGCCGGTACGGCGTGGATGCCTGAGCGTACGGAGTGGGCTCCGGCCGGTACGGCGTGGATGCCTGAGCGTACGGAGTGGGCACCTGCCGGTACGGCATGGATGCCTGAGCGCATTCTCGTCTGACCATCGCCCACGGAAGAAGTCGCAACACCGCGCATCGCGCAGCCGCCGCCCGGCGGCTGCGCTCCGTGGAGAAAACCGAGAGCTGAGGGGAACGCGGATGTCCAAGAATGTTCTGGTCACCGGTGGAGCAGGGTTCATCGGGCGCAACATGATCAGGGGCATGCTCGGCGACGGCTATCACATCACTTCACTGGACAACTTCAAGATCGGTGGCTGGGAGCACATACCCGACGACATCCGGGACCACGTGGAATGGGTTCAGGGGGACACCCGGAACATCGATCTGCTGATGCAGATCGTCAAGGGCAAGGATTCCGTCATCCACCTGGCCGCTCCCTCCTCCTTTCTTATGTACGAGGAGGACCCGGTCGGCGGCGCTTCAGTGACTACCCATGGTTTCATCAACCTCCTTGAGGCCATGCGGCGACAGGGCTTGGGAAAGCTTGTATACGCGAGCACCAGCGCCGTGTATGAGGGGAATCCCGTTCCCTATGTCGAGGGCATGGAGCTCAGTCCTCCGGACCTCAAGGCGCTCTCCAAGAAGTGGAACGAGGAAGTGGCCAGGCAGTACTCGGAGCGGTACGGGATCACGGCCATCGGGATGCGGCCCTTCAGCGTCTATGGGCACGACGAGTTCAGCAAGGGCGGCTACGCGAATGTCATTTCCCTCTTCGTCTGGGCCGTCCTCAACGATGTGATCCCGGTGGTGTGGGGTGATGGTCGGCAGACCCGTGACTTCATCTACGTGGAGGATGCCGGTCGTGCCTTCCAGGCAGCGTTGGAACGCGACCTCGCCACCCAGGAGTTCAATGTCGGCACCGGTGTCGAGACCTCGTTCAACGAGGTGCTGAGCCTGATTGGTGAGGAACTCGGCAAGGAGATCGAGCCCAGGTTCGTCGACGTCCCGATCACGATCTACGCGCAGCGGCTGCTGGCCGATGTGAGCCGCGCCGTCGAGGTGCTCGGGTTCCAGCACGAGGTTGACGTGCGTGAAGGCATCCGTCGGGTGATCAAGGCGGCTCGCGGGGCGCAGTCGACGCAGAAGTGGCCGGGGATCAGCAGCGCGCAGATGTACTTCGAAACGCTGCCCGCCAACTGAGGCGGGCGGGTGCCCGGCACGGCCGTGCCGGGCACCCGCGCTGTGAACTCGCGTAATGGCAGGAGGAGAAAGACTGTGCCCAAGGTTCTCGCTCTGACTGATTCGGCTGAGGACATCAAGAACTTCTGCACGGAGGAGGACACCCTCTTCTTCGCGCTCCGCCCGCTGCCGGCAGCGGAGCACACGTACGAGCGTTTCGCGCAGATGTACCGCACGCTGAAAGCGTCCTGCGACCTTTCTTCGGTCGATGTTGTCGTCGCGGAGTACGTCGAATCGATACCGCTCTTGTACTTCATGCGGCGCGACGGTTACCACTGCCCCGCCCTCATGATCCCGCACACCAACCCCTACCCCTTCAACCTCCTCTTCTACTTCCTGCTCGTCGCCGAGCACGCTCACCCAGGCGACCTGGTCATTTGCGGTTCACAGAATGCCGCTCGTGCCTACGAGTACATCACCGGGATACCCGCGAAGAACATCTGCACCTTCGGTATAAAAAGCGTCTACAGCAGGCAGAACAAAAGAAATTGCCGCGAGCGGCTGGGGCTGCCCCAAGAAAGCAAGATCCTGCTGTACACCGGCCGGTTCATGAACGACAAAGGTATTTCATCGCTACTTGGCGGGTACCACAGACTGCGCGCCGAGCATCCCGACGCCCTTCTCGTCATGTCGGTGACCCACATCGATCCGCCCTACTACAACCGGTTGGCTCCGCGGATGGCGGACGTGGTGCTCTTCCACCGGCTGGAGAAGGGCCAGACGGCCGCCCTCTACAACGCGGCGGATCTGTTTGTCTCCGGCGCGACAAGCATCTTTGAAACCTATGGGAAGTCCCCACTTGAGGCTCTGGCTTGTGGAGTGCCGGCAGTCGTGCCCCGGTTCGACGGTTTTCCGTACTACATCGACGAAACGAACGGTGGCCTCGTTGACGTCGAGTATCTGGACCACTGCAACGAGAACCCGTACGAGTTCGCCCGTATGTCGGAGACGCACTTCGTGGAGGTGTGCCGGAAGGTTCTTGGGCGTACCGGCCCGCTCGGTTACCAGATTCCGGAATGGGCCACCTACGAAGGCACGATGAAGGTCCTCCCCGGCCTACTGCTTGCTATGGCGGAGAGCGGCCCTGCCGGTTCCGTTGCCACCGAGTCGCACAAGATCGACAAGGGCCGGTATCCCGATTCCGTGACGGCCGTCCTGAACCACTACGGGCTGGCGGAATCCGAGGATCTGCTCGTGAAGGCCACCCGTCTCGGGCTGATCGACCGAAGCGACAGGGGAGACGAGACGCTCCTGCGGAACCTGCATCACGACCTTTTTCTGACGATGGGCGCTGATCGCCGATGACCGGCTCGGGGGGAGGGACGAGATGAGGGATGCGCGGCGCGAGGCACAGCTGGTCTTCGAGCGTCTGGCCCAGGAGTACGACCGGTCGGACGTGGAATTCTTCGGTCCGGCCGGTGAGCGGCTCGTCGACCATGTGGGAGTTTCCCCCGGAAACACTGTCCTGGACGTCGGCTGCGGCCGGGGAGCTGTGCTGTTTCCCGCAGCCAGGGCTGTGGGGGAAGACGGGTGTGTCACGGGAATTGACCTGTCCCCGGCCATGGTGGCGCGCGTACTCGAAGAAGCGGAGGAATGCGGTTTACGACGAGTGAAAGCCTTGGTGCTGGAGGGGCAGGCGCCTGCGTTTCCGCCGGAAAGCTTCGACGTGATAACCGGCGGGATGAGTGTGCACATGCTGGCCGACACCCTCGGGGCATTTCGTTCCTATTACCAACTGCTCCGCCCGGGCGGGCGCCTGGGACTCTCGGCTCCCGTCACCGTCGACGACCCCGCGCCGGAAGTCTTCGGGCTGCGTTCCATAGCCCGCCTTTGCGCCGCTCACGACGCGGGAAGCGGTATCTACCCCTATGCCGAGGCGTTCGGCGGGACGCGGCAGGCCTGGTCCGATCTACAGGCGGCCGGATTCGTGCGGGTGAAGGTGCGGGAGGAACCGGCCTTCATCACCGCAGGGTCCCCGGAAAGCCTTCTGCGCTGGACATGGACCCACGGAATGCGCGCCCTCTGGGAACGGGTGAACTCCCGGGAGCGGGCCGGGGTCGAAGACGACATCAAGAGAGAGGCGCGCGCCCGCAGTGAACATGGCGACCGCATAGTTCTACGTGTGCCTGTCATGTACGTCACAGCTACCCGCCCAGCCCGGTAACTCGTCGCGTGCGGGCCTTCCCATCTCCCCGACGCCCGCGCCGTTTACCTACCCCTGTCGACCCGACCCGACGTGATGTGCAGAAGGAGACGATGACGTACGTGAGTGCCAACCCATCGGCCGCCGCTCCGGCACGGCTGACCGCACCCCTCTGGGAATGGGCCCGCGAACAGTTCGACCTCGACCCGTCCTATGTCCACCTCGCACTGTCGATGCTGGCTCCGCACCCCCGCCCGGTACGTGAGGCCATCGACTACCACCGGAAACAGCTGGACCGTAACCCTGCCCTGCACTTCCATCAGCGCGACGAACGGGTACGGCGGGTGCTCGAACAGGCAGCTGCCTATCTGGAGACGCAGCCGAACGCGATTGCGCTTACGGAAAGCACGACCGCCGGTATGGCTGTGGTGTACACGGGCATGCGGCTCGGGCCCGGTGACGAGATCCTCAGCACGGAACATGAGCATTACGCAGCCTCGGAGCTCCTGCGGTTCAAGGCGGCGGCCAGCGGTGCGTCCCATCGCTGTATCCGCTTGTACGAAAACGCTCCGACCGCGACGAGCGAGGAAATCGTCGCCGCGGTCACCCGCGGGATCCGTGACCGCACCCGGGTGCTGGCGTTGACGTGGGTGCATTCCGGTACCGGGGTGAAGCTTCCGCTGGCGCGCATAGGTGAGGTAGTGGCCACGGTGAACGCGCAGAGGCCCGAGGACCGCAAGGTGCTCGTCTGCGTCGACGCCGTGCACGGCTTCGGAGTGGAGGACTTTGCTGTCGAGGAACTCGGCTGTGACTTCTTCATGACTGGCTGCCAAAAATGGCTGTTCGGCCCGCGCGGCACCGGAGTGGTCTGGGGCAGCGAGAAGGGTTGGAACGCCATCGACCCGATCATGACGTCGTTCGACGTCGAGGTGTTCTGGCCGTGGTACCTGGGCCGCACTCCCGATGCGGAGGCGCCCCGCGCCCGGCTGTGCACGCCCGGCGGCTTTCCTGCTTACGAGCACCGCTGGGCGTTGGCGGAGGCCTTCGACTTCCAGCTGGGTCTGGGAAAGGACAAGGTGGCGGCCCGTATAGCCGATCTCAGTGCGTACTGCCACCAGCAGCTTGCGGGGATCGACGGCGTCACGCTGCGTACCCCGGCGGACCGCAGCATGAGATCGGGCATGAGCTGTTTCGATGTCGCTGGCCAGGACCCCGCGCAGGTTGTGTCCGCCCTGGAAAACGAGCGTGTCATGGCCGGCCAGACCCCTTACCGCAGCAGCGCGGTGCGGTTCGCGCCTGGCATTCTCAACTCGGCATCCGATATCGATCGAGCTGCCCACGCCTTGGCAGAGATCGTGCGCCGCGGTTCGTAGCCGCCCACTCGGGCGGTCCGTGCATCTGCGGTACAGCGGTCCTCGCCGGCCGCGCCCTGCCGTTGCCGGGCCGTGGCGGTGGGTGCGCCGGGGTGTCGTGCGGTGCGGCGGCGTGCCGTACGCGTCCCCGCGTGCTCATCATGGTCATCCGCGGCCGTCCGGCCGTCAGGAGTGCGGTGCGGAAGGGGAAGCGATGACGAGGGAGCTGTTTCCGCCGGTTCCGTATGACGAGTGGCGGGACACCAAAGAGACGGTCCATCGCTTCGCGCAGGTGGTCGGGAAGATCCGGCTCGCGGCCAGCGCGCGGCGCAATCACTGGTGGAACGTGCCGTTCCATCTCACCGGGCGGGGCATCACCACCCGGCCGATGGGGCAGGTCGACGGCAATCCGGTCTTCACGATCGATTTCGACTTCGTCGGACACCAGCTGGTCGTTTCGGTGCTGGACGGCCGGACCGTCTCGTTCCCGCTGGCCGGCCGGTCCGTGGCGGCCTTCCACGACACCCTGATGGACGCGCTGTCCGGGCTGGGGATCCGGGTGCGGCTCGCCGTCCCCCGGCCGTTCGACCTGCCCGACGGCGACCGGCCGTTCGCCGAGGACACCGAGCACGCGGACTACGACCCGCGGCACGCCCTGCGCTACTGGCAGGTGCTCAGCCAGGTGGCCTCGGTGCTGGAGGAGTTCGCCGCGGGCTATTCGGGGAAGGCCAGCCCGGTGCACCACTTCTGGCACACCTTCGACCTCGCCCACAGCCGGTTCTCCGGGCGCCGGATCGACCATCCGCGGCAGACCGACCCGGTGACCCGGGAGGCGTACTCCAGGGAGGTGATCAGCTTCGGCTTCTGGTTCGGGGACGACAGCTTCCCCGAGCCGGCGTTCTA
>JGI25160J50197_1001891_pt1 | contig 10040 bp, 9 predicted proteins | sample AraplaMF_Cvi_mMS_FD_50197 | JGI IMG/M metagenome (IMG submission 50197)
TTCCCGATCCACACCATCAAGATCGACCAGAGCTTCGTCAAGGAGATCCACGACGAGCATGGCCACTATCCGGTGATCCTGGCCATCATCTCGATCGCGCGCGGCCTGGGCCTGCACCTGGTGGCCGAAGGGGTGGAGACCGAGGTGCAGGCGCGCTACCTGGCCGCCAACGGCTGCGCCACCATGCAGGGCTACCTGTACTACCGTCCCATCGCGCTGACCGCGTTCATGGAAGCGCTGGCGGCGCAGAACCAGGCCGACGCGCCGGCTGCCGTCGTCCCGGCCGGCCTGCGCGTGGCCAACCAGGCGTAGCCATCGATGCCAGGTCGCGCACCCACCGCAGCTGCCGCCGGCGGCACGCCGGCGCCCGAGGCGCACTACGTGGCGGAATTCCTGCGCGTGCGCCAGCTGGCCGAACGCGGCGTGGCCAATGCCCAGCACAGCCTGGGCTTCATGTATTTCAACGGCCAGGGCGTGGCGCAAAGCTATGAGCTGGCCGTGGCCTGGTACCGCCAGGCCGCCAACGCGGGCCTGGAGCACGCGCAATACAACCTGGGCGTGATGTTCCAGAAAGGGCTGGGCGTCGACGTCGATTTCGCCGAAGCGGCGCACTGGTACCAGCTGGCAGCCGAGCAAGGCTATGCCGCCGCGCANTACAACCTGGGCTGGCTGTACGCCAAGGGCCAGGGCGTGCCGCACGATACCGAGCAGGCGCGCCACTGGTTCGCCAAGGCCGCCGACCAGGGCGANCCCGGCGCGCAGAACAACCTGGGCATGATGTACGACAGCGGCCGCGGCGTGCCGCAGGATTTTGCGCAGGCGATCATGTGGTACCGCAAGGCCGCCGACCAGGGCTATGCGCGCGCCCAGTTCAACCTCGGCCTGCGCTACGACAACGGGCAGGGCGTGGCGCAGGACGGCAAGCAGGCGCTGGGCTGGTTCCGCAAGGCCGCCGAGCAGGGCTATGCCGCCGCCCAGTTCAACCTCGCGCTGCGCTACGACAAGGGGCAGGACGTGCCGCCCGACGCCGCGCGCGCCATCAAGTGGTACACGCTGGCGGCCGAACAGGACCACGTCAGCTCGCAGTTCAACCTGGCCCTGATCTACGACAACGGCAACGGCGTGCCGCGCGACGAGGCGCAGGCGCTGAAATGGTACCGCCGCGCCGCCGAACTGGGACACGCCGGCGCGCAGAACAACCTGGGCCAGCGCTACGACCACGGCCAGGGCGTGGCGCAGGACCNNCGCGCAGCGGCGCACTGGTACCGCAAGGCGGCCGAAGCGGGCCATCCGGCCGCGCAANACCACCTCGCGCTGCTGTACGAGCAGGGCCTGGGCGTGCCGCGCGACCAGCAGGAAGCCATCTTCTGGTACCGCAAGGCGGCCGACCAGGGCCACCTGCGCGCGCAGTTCGACCTTGGCCTGCGCTATGAAACGGGGCAGGGCGTGCCGCAGGANGGGCGCAAGGCGCTGGCCTGGTTCCGCCGCGCCGCCGAGCAGGATTACGTGGCCGCGCAATACATGCTGGGCCAGATGCACGACCGCGACGACGGCCCCGCGCCCGACCTGGCGCAGGCCAACGCCTGGTACCACAAGGCCGCCGCGCAAGGCCACGCGCTGGCCTGCTTCACGCTTGGCCTGCGCTACGACAACGGCCAGGGCCTGGCGCGNGACTTCGGGCAGGCGCTGTCCTGGTACCTGGCCGCNGCGCGCCAGGGCCACGGCCGCGCCCAGCTCAATGCCGGCCTGATGTTCCTGTCCGGCCAGGGCACGCCAGCGGACNCCGAACAGGCCTGGCGCTGGCTGTCGCTGGCCGAGCGCAACGGCCAGCCCGGNNCCGCGCGCCACCTCGCCACGGCCGCCGCCCGCCTCGCCCCGCAGCANCTGGCCGCCCTGCGCGCCGCCCCTGAACTACTTCCTGCATAAAAGTCGGGGTCAGGTCTGGCAAACGGACACGGGCTCAAGCGCTAGCGCTTGAGCCCGTGTCCGTTTGCCAGACCTGACCCCGACTTTATTAACGATAGCTGCTTGGGTCGAAGGGGTAGGAGTAGATGTTCTCGATGAAGCGCTCGCCTTCCTTGGCCTGGCGCGCCAGATACAGGCGGCCGCCGTGCACCCAGGGCGTGAACTCGGCCTGCGCGGTGTTGAACGGCGCGCCGATATTTTTCGGCGTGCTCCAGCCATCCTTGCCACGGAAGCTGATGTACAGGTCGACGTCGCCCGCCCCGCCCGGCGCATCGGAGAAGTACAGCAGGTAACCCTGGTCGGCCGCGATGTAGGGATTCGATTCGCGCCATGGCCCGCTGTTGACCGGTTCGGCCAACCGTTCCGGCGCAGTGTACTTGCCGTCGACACGGNGCGNGCGCCACAGGTCCGACTTGCCTTCGGCGCCGTTTTTCATGAAGTAGATGGTGCCGTCGGCAGCAATCGAAGCGGACGATTCGGATTCGTCGCTGTTGATGTCGTGGCCCAGATGCCGCAGCGGCCCCCAGCGGCCGTCCTGCAGCGCCACCGAGTAGATGTCGAAGCCTTTGCGCTGCGGCTTGTCCGGCACCGGACGATTGGACTGGAAGACGATCGACTTGCCGTCCGGCGCAAAGGCCGGGTCGATGTCGCGCCAGCCGTCGGTGGCGGAGAACGGCACCGGCGCCGGCTGCTGCCACTTGCCATCGACCTTGTGCGATTCGACGATCACCAGCCTGGTGCGGGCGCCGCCCGACTGCACCCACAGCGCGTGCTGGCCATCGGGCGANAGCGTGAAGCCGAACACGCCGTTGTCGGACACCAGGCCCGGTTCGNACAGGCCATCGCTGGGCGAGGCGGCTAGTGCGGTTGCCAGCAGCAGGGCGGAAATAGTCATCGGTTNTATGTTTGGTGGATNGCAGGACAGGGAACGCCATAGTGACGCAAAAGTAGTAATTTTGCTATCAAAGTTTGCATGTTTCCATGTGGAACCATATAATATAAAAACCAAAACTTAATTTTGATATTGATATGAAAAAAATTCTGGCATCTGTCGTCGCGGTAGCGGCANTGGCCGGCTGCGCAACCGAAAGCCACCAGGCCATCCAGGTGGAAAAAGTCGCTAGCGCAGCGCGTCCTTACACCGGCCCGCGCACCCTGGTGGCAGTCGGCAAGTTCGACAACCGTTCCTCCTTCATGCGTGGCGTGTTCTCCGACGGCGTGGACCGCCTCGGCAGCCAGGCCAAGACCATCCTGATCTCGCACCTGCAGCAGACCAACCGCTTCAACGTGCTGGACCGCGACAATATGCAGGAACTGCAGCAGGAAGCGGCATACAAGAAACAGGGCCAGAACATCAAGGGCGCCGANTTCGTGGTGACCGGCGACGTGACCGAATTCGGCCGCAAGGAAGTGGGCGACCACCAGCTGTTCGGCCTGGCNGGCCGCGGCAAGACCCAGGTGGCCTACGCCAAGGTGACCCTGAACGTGGTCAATATCGCGACTTCCGAAGTGGTGTATTCCACCGCCGGCGCGGGCGAGTACAGCCTGTCCAACCGCGAAGTGCTGGGCTTTGGCGGCACCGCCAGCTACGACGCCACCCTGAACGGCAAGGTGCTGGACCTGGCCATGCGCGAAGCGGTGGAAAAACTGGTCGGCGGCATGGAAGCCGGCGCCTTCGCACAGGTGCGCCAATGATGCGCCGCCTGGCCCTGACCCTCGGCATCGCCGTGGCGCTGGTTGGCTGCAAACACCAGCAGCCGTCCCTGTACCAGTGGGAGAGCTACCAGCCGCAGGTTTACCAGTACTTCAAGGGCGAGAGCCCTGACGCGCAAATCGCGGTGCTGGAAAAGGACCTGCAAAAGATCAGCGCGGAAGGCAAGACCCCGCCGCCTGGCTATCACGCCCACCTCGGCCTGCTGTATTCCGTGACCAACCGTCCGGACCAGATGGCAGCCGAATTCGAGGCTGAGAAAAAGCTGTTCCCTGAATCCGCCGCCTATATGGACTTTTTGCTGAAGAATACGAAGAAGGCCGTTCAATGATCAAGAAATGCATGAAACTGGCGGCTTGCCTGCTGCCTGCGCTGTTCTTCGTGGGTTGCGCCCACCAGGGCCAGCCTTACGACTACACCGCGTTCAAGGCCGCCCAGCCGAAATCGATCGTGGTGCTGCCGCCGCTGAACAACTCGCCGGAAGTCAAAGCGACCTACGGCATGCTGTCGCAACTGAGCTACCCGCTGGCCGAAGCCGGCTACTACGTGCTGCCGGTGGCCGCNGTGGATGAGACCTTCAAGCAGAACGGCCTGGCCAACGCTGCCGANATNCACAATGTCAGCGCCAAGAAGNTGCACGANATCTTCGGCGCCGATGCGGCCCTGTACGTGACCGTGACCAAATACGGCTCGGTCTACACGGTGCTGAACAGCGAAGTGGTGGTGGCGGCCGAAGCCAAGCTGGTGGACCTGAAGACCGGTACCCTGCTGTGGGACGGCAAGGCCACTGCCTCCAGCGCGGAGCAAAACAATAACAGCGGCGGCGGCCTGATTGGCGCCCTGGTGGCGGCTGCGGTCAAGCAGATCATCAACACCAGCACCGATGCAGCCTACCCGGTTGCAGGCGTGGCCAGCGGCCGCCTGATGTCGGCCGGCGGCAGCAACGGCATCCTGTACGGCCCGCGTTCGGCCAACTACGGCAAGCCGTAATCCTTCCTTAAAAGTCGGGGTCAGGTCTGGCAATCGGACATTTTGTCCGATTGCCAGACCTGACCCCGACTTTCATTACGCCACCGCGCTAGCGCGCGAAGTGCGCTTCAATTTCCTCCAGCGTCTTCCCTTTGGTTTCCGGCAGCAGGAAAGCGGCAGCCAGGAAGTACACCACCGTGCATCCCGCCCAGAAGAAGAACATCGCCGCGTAGCCGTGTCGGCCGACGGTCGGCAGGAACACGGCTGCAATGGTGGTGGAGACGAATGGTTGACCAGCAGCGCGATGCTCATGCCGTTGGAGCGGATGCGCGTTGGCATCAGCTCCGATAGCGCGAGCCAGACGCAGACGCCGGGGCCAACGGCGAAGCTGGCCACGAACAGGCAGATCGCCAGCGTTACTTGCCAGCCGTGCGTCCCGGAAGGCAGGGCGCCGATCTGCGCCTGCTCGATTTTCAGCGGCGCGTCGCGGCCTTCCGCCGGGTCGGCGAAGGGATTCAGGTGCAGGCGGCGGAAGAAGGCACCGATCACGCTGTCGGGCTGCACGGTGTCCTCGCGCGACAGCACCATGGGCGCCAGTGCCGGGTCGTCGCTGCGGCGCGTTTGCACGTTGGTGAACGGGCCGTAGGAGTAGGACACGGTCAGCAGCTGCGGCGCTGCTGCGCTGCCGCCCTGCGCGCCCAGCGCTTTCAGGGTTTTCGCGTCGAGGCGCAGCGACAGGGTATCGACCCTGGCTTGCGCGGCCACGATGGCGCTGACGTCGCGCTGCTCGCTTTCGGCGCTGCGGAACAGCAGGCCGGCGGCCAGCAGGGCGATTACGATGCCGCCGCTGCCCAGCATCAGCAGGAACTTGCGGCCCTTGCGGTCGACCAGCAGCACCGCTACCACGGTCATGATGGCGTTCAGCAGCTTGAGGCCGACGTCGGCCATATTGGCGGTGGCGCCGGGCAGGCCGGCCTGGTTCAGGATGTTGACGACGTAGGCCAGCACGGAGTTGATGCCGGTGGCCTGGGTGCACGCGAGCACCAGGCAGGCCAGCAGGAAGGGCAGCACGTAGCGGCGGCTCAGCAGGCGGTCGTCGGCGGCCATGGCCGCGGCGCCGGCGCCTGCAGGGCGGATGGCGGACGCGCCGCCGCGGCCGGCAACCACGCCGCGCGCCGCGGCGATGTCGCCTTCGGTGGGCTCGCCTGCGCCGGCAGCGGCGCCGTGCACGGGCAAGCCGGTTGCGGCCTGCATAGCGCGCAGTTCGGACGCCGCTTCGCCGGCGGCACGGGTGCGCAGCAGGGCCGTGCGGGCTTGTTCGATGCGGCCGCGCTGCACCAGCCAGCGCGGCGATTCGGCCAGCAGCGCGCTGCCGAAAGTGAATACCAGGCCCGGGGCAAGGCACATCCAGAAGATGCTGCGCCAGGCGTGGTCCTTGGCCTCGAAGACCGCGGCGGCACGCGCGGTTTCCGGCAAGGCTTGCGCGGCTTGCGTCGCGCCTTCGACATTTTGCGCTTGCAGCAGGCCGATGACGGCGGCNGCNACCAGGCCGATGGTGAGCAGCAGCTGGAACAGGGCGGCGCCGCGGCCGCGCTGCNCGGCNCGCAGGCATTCGGCCAGGTACAAAGGNACCACCACGCCGATCAAGCCGCCGCTGATGCCTTGCAGCAGGCGCCCCAGCAGCAGCGGCGTGTAGCCGTCGGACAGGGCGATCAAGGGAATGCTGACCGTGAACAGGGCGCCGGCCAGCACCATGGCCCAGCGGCGGCCGATGGCGTCGGCAATGGCGCCGGCAAACAGCGAAGACAGCACGGAGCCCAGCAGCACCGCGGCAACGATGAAGCTCAGTTGCTGGGCGCTCAGCTTCCAGGCGACGGANGCGGTGGACTCGAGGTATGGCAGGGCGCCGGCAATGATGCCGACATCGATCCCGTAAAGCAGGCCGCCCATCCCGGCGATAAACAGTAAATAGCGCATGGATAAGGCCTGCATTGGATCTCCTGATATTNTTATGAGAGTGGAATGGCCTCGCCTTCGACGAAGACGGCCACGGGGTGTAAAGACTGGTCCAGCACCACGATGTCGGCCCAGGNTCCCGGCGCCAGGCGGCCGCGCTGCGACTCGCCCAGGTAATCGGCGGGGAACAGCGACAGGCGCTGCGAAGCCTCCGCCACGTCCATGCCCAGGCTGACGAAGTTGCGCAGCGCCTGGTCCATGGTCAGCACNGAGCCGGCCAGCGAGCCGGTGGCAAGGCGCACGCAGCCCATGCACTTGAACACGCGCTGGGTACCCAGCGCATATTCNCCGTCCGGCATGCCGGTGGCGGAGGTGGCGTCGGTCACGCCGTACAGGCGCGGGATGGCGCGCAATGCGGCGCGCATGGCGCCCGGGTGCACGTGCAGCAGGTCGGGGATGATTTCGGCATATTCGGCATGCGCCATGGCCACGTCCACCATGCCCGGCTCCTTGTGGCTCATGCCGCTCATGCCGTTGAACAGGTGGGTAAAGCCGGCGGCGCCGGCGCGCATGGCAGCCACGCCGTCGTCGTAGCTGCCGGCNCTGTGGCCGATCTGGACGCGGATGCCCANGTTCTTCAGGTGCGGGATCAGTTCCAGGTGGCCCGTCACTTCNGGCGCCATGGTCAGCACGCGGATCGGCGCGATGGCGTGGTAGCTCTCCACCAGGGCGCGGCTGCCGGTCACCACGTCGGGCGGCTGCGCACCCAGGCGGCGGCGGTTCAGGAACGGTCCTTCCAGGTGCACGCCCAGCATGCGCGCGCCGTGCTGCGGGCGCTGCGCGATGACGCCGGCCAGGCCTTGCAGGGCGTGGCGGATCGAATCTTCCTTGGCGGTCAGCGTGGTGCCGAGCANGGCGGTGGTGCCNTGCCGNGCGTGGCTGCGCGCCACCACGGCGCCGGCATCGCCGCCTTCCATGATGTCGACGCCGGAAGCGCCGTGCACGTGCAGGTCGACGAAGCCTGGAACGATGGTCAGGCCTTCGCCAACCGGTCCTTCGGTAATGCTGGCGATGCGCTGGCCGAAGGCAATGCTGCCGTTGATCCAGCCGTCGGGAGTGAGGATGCGGCCTTGCAGCATTGTTACTCCGCGATGATCACTTCGATGCCGCGCTTCTCCAGCCCCTCGCGGTACTCGGTGCTGATGCTGGCGTCGGTGATGACGGTGTGCACGCGGTCGAGCTGCACGATGCGGTGCAGCGACACGCGGCCGAATTTGGAAGCGTCGGTCAGCACGATGACTTTCTTGGCGCGCTCCACCATCTTGTGGTTCAGGTTTGCTTCCGCCTCGTGGTGGGTGGTGATGCCGAACTGCAGGTCGAAACCGTCGACGCCGAGGAACAGCTTGTCGAAGTTGTAGGCCGACAGGCAGGCTTCAGCCTGGGCGCCCTGCAGCGACAGCGATTGCTTGCGCAGGCGGCCGCCCGTCAGGATCAGGTCCACGCCCGGCGCGTCGGCCAGTTCCCACGCGATGTTCAGGCCATTGGTCAGCACCGTGACGTCGCTGGCGTCGCGCAGCTGGCGCGCCAGCGAGATGGTGGTGGTGCCGGAGTCGATGATGACGTTGTCGCCCGGCTGCACCATGCGCGCAGCCAGCAGGCCGATCTGNTCTTTCTGCGCCTGGTTCAGGGAATCCTTCTGGCGGATGGTGTGTTCCGTCGGCGGGGTGCGCGCCAGCAGGGCGCCGCCGTGGCTGCGCTGCACCAGGCCTTGCGATTCGAGCACACTGAGGTCGCTGCGGATGGTGACGGCGGAGACGCCAAGCTTGTCGACCAGCTCGGCCACCTGGACCGAGCCATGTTGTACGATCGCCTGCAGGATGGTTTCGCGGCGTTGGCTGGTATTTCGCATGTCTTCTGTCGCTGGATGTGAAAACGTCGAGCTTAACAGATGGCGGCAGCCATGTGCTGGCCGGCGGCGTTGGCGCTGCAGGCGCGCGCATACTGCGCCAGCAGGCGGCCGACCTTGTGTTCCAGCAGGGCTTGCGGCTCGGCGGCCAGTTCGCCCTGCTGCACGGCGAGGAATTGCTGCGGCAGGTATTGGCTCAGCAAAGGCAGCGGGATGCTGCGGCCGGCCAGGTTGGCGAACAGCTGGCTGACGGCGGTCGCGACTTCCGGCTCGCCCCAGTAATAGCGGCAGCGGTCGGACAGGCCGTAGCGGCGCATCAGGCGCTGCTCCGCGGCGCTGCCCAGGTAATGCTTCTGCCAGTGCTTCGGCTTGGCCAGCATGGCTTCGTCCAGCACTTCCATCAGGCGCGACGCCTTCTCCTTGCCCAGCAAGGCCTCTTCGATCTGGCACAGCGCCAGGAACCCTTCGCGCAGCGCGAAGGTGGCGGCCGGGCCGACCTTGAGGATCGCATAGTGGTCGCGCACCATTTCATGCAGGCCCGATTCGCGCTGGTAGTCGGTGGAGTGGGCTTCGAANACCAGGCCGGNCTGGCCGGCCACAAAGCCTGACAGCGCCACGGCCGCCGCTGCATTGTAGTGCTGCACATTGGCCTGGTCGAAGTCGACGCCCGGCTGCACCACCATGGCGATCACGCGCTGCCAAGCGCCGTGCAGGCCTGCTGCGGCGAAGGCGCGGCGGTGAACTTCCAGCGTGCGCGCAGCGGCTGCAGGCGCGGTGACGGCCAGTGCCTGCTCCAGCGACGCTTCGCCGCCGGGCACTGGCACTTCGGTGCCGATCACGTAGACCGGCGGCGGCAGGCCGGCGCGGGCGGCTGCCTGTTCGGCTATGGCGGCCAGGCGCACGGCCCGTGCGGCGACGACTTCGTCGCTCAGAACCGGCTCGTCGTCGGCGCAGCGCATGCTGCAATCGAGGTGGATCTTGTGGAAGCCGGCCGACACGTAGGCGTCGATCAGGACTTCGGCATGCGCCATCGCGCNTGCGGCGTCCTGCGACTGCCAGGCGTTGGGGCCGAGATGATCGCCGCCCAGCACCAGGCGTTCGGCAGGNAAGCCTTGTTCCTGCGCCAGCCGGTGCACGTAATCGCGGAATTCGGCGGGNTTCATGCCGGTGTAGCCGCCAAACTGGTCCACCTGGTTGGAGGTGGCTTCCACCAGAAGCGGCGTGCCGTATTGCGCAGCCACCTGCATCGCGGCGCGCAGCACGGTAGGGTGGCTGCAGCAAACGCTGTACAGGCCAACCGCTTCGCCGGCGCGATGCGCATTGACGATTTNCTGGACTGGNGAAACCTGGGCAAGTTGATTCATGGTCGTGTTACTTCGTTTGTTGGCGCGCCAGGAGGGCGGCGCCGCGCGCGCCGCCGGCATCGCCAAAGCGTGGCGGCAGCACCGGTGGCGCTTGCACGCCGCGGAACAGGTGGCGGCGCATGGCTGCCGGCAGTTGCTGGTACAGGTGCGACAGCTTGGACAGGCCGCC
>JGI25160J50197_1001895_pt1 | contig 10025 bp, 8 predicted proteins | sample AraplaMF_Cvi_mMS_FD_50197 | JGI IMG/M metagenome (IMG submission 50197)
CCGCCGGAGCCCATGATGCGGTCGCCGACTTTCACGCCCTTCGCATCCGGCCCGAGCTCGGCGACCTCGCCGGCCCATTCCATGCCGAGCACGGTGCCGGCGCCGCCGGCCGCGCCGTGCGCGTGCCCCTTGCGCATGCCGGTGTCGGCGCGATTGAGGCCGCAGGCGCGCACGCGGACGAGCACTTGCGTGCCCTTTGGTTTTGGCTGAGCGACGTCGGAGATTGTCGCGCCGTTGGGACCGTAGACGTAGGCTTTCATGTATTGCTCTCGCTTCTTGCTGTGACTATTCCGCCGCTTCGCGTTGCGGCTGCACGATCATGCTCTCCAGCCGGCTGCGGATGATGGCTTCCGCCTCGCGCACGATGCGGGAGACCAGCTCGGCGCAGCTCGGGATGTCCTGGATCAGGCCCTGCACCTGGCCGGCCGACCAGATGCCCTCGTCGGAATTGCCTGTCGCATACACCATCTTGCCGCGGGCGCCCGCGACCAGCTCGCGGATGTCCTCGAACTTCGCGCCCTCCTTCTCCATGGCGACGACCTTGGTCGAGATCTCGTTCTTGGCGACGCGCGAGGTGTTGCGCATGGTGCGGAAGATCAGCTCGGTCTCGCGCTCGTCGTTGGCGACGATCTTCTCCTTGATGAGCTGATGGATCGGGCTCTCCTTGGTCGCCATGAAGCGCGTGCCCATGTTGATGCCCTCGGCGCCCAGCGCCAGCGCGGCGACGAGGCCGCGGGCGTCGGCAAAGCCGCCCGAGGCGATCATCGGGATCTTGATCTTGTTGGCGGCGGCCGGGATCAGGATCAGGCCGGGCGTGTCGTCCTCGCCGGGATGGCCGGCGCATTCGAAGCCGTCGATCGAGATGGCGTCGACGCCCATGCGCTCGGCCGAGAGCGCATGGCGGACGCTGGTGCATTTGTGCACGACCTTGACGCCATGCTTCCTGAACTCGTCGACATGCTCCTGCGGCTTGTTGCCGGCGGTCTCGACCACCGTGATGCCCGCCTCGATGATGGCGGCGCGGTATTCGGCATAAGGCGGCGGCTTGATCGCGGGCAGGATGGTGAGATTGACGCCGAACGGCTTGTCGGTGAGGTCGCGGCAGCGCGCGATCTCCTTGGTCAGATCCTCCGGCGTCGGCTGGGTCAGCGCCGTGATGAAGCCGAGCGCGCCGGCATTGGCAACGGCGGCGACCAGCTCGGCGCGACCGACCCATTGCATGCCGCCCTGGACGATCGGGTGCTCGACGCCGACCAGTTTCGTGAACCGTGTCTGCAGCATGATGTGTCTCCCCCTGGGCGGCGCGCCGGCCTTGTTATCGGTTGATGCCGGCAGGATGCCGCCGGGGGTGGCAAAAGTCTATCAGCGGTGGGGGCAGGGCGATCATGCGAGGAGGGGGAGGATTCCGTGGCGTGGACAATCCTGGGGCACGTGTCCCGGACGCACACGCCTTCGCGCTCTCGCGGCATCTCGGCCCGAGCTTTGCTTCGTTGCGTCGCCCTCATCNAGGACAAGGGCGCAGGGAAGGCCGGGCGCCGGCTGGCACCCGTAAGTCCGTGCGCAACAAGATGCACACGGGGTGGACCACAGGTGAGCCGAACGCCCGGCCTTCCCTGCGCGATGGTTTACGGCGTACTTCGTGCTCTCCCCGGGGAGCGTTGCACTATTGCCCCCGTCGCNTTGCGGATGACTGATGCNCGCACCGGTTGGCCGCCACATCACCACAGGACTTGACGCACAGACCCCGGGCGTCAGGACCACACGACTTGACCGTCCGCGCACGTCCTCGCTGGGAATCCGGGGGGTGGCGTGTGCTCGCCCCCGAAGCCATGCGAAGACGCTGTCGGCGCCGGGTCGTATGCGCGGAAAGCGTGCTTTGCTCACGGTCTCCCGCCCTGCAATGCCGCTCGCGCCCGACGCCGTCGCGTCCATCGCACCCGGGCCCGCAGTTCGTGACGATCGCGATCCGCCCCTTGTCTCGGGCCAGGGTGTTTCGCTTGTACGGCAAATCAGAATTTCGGTAAAGCGGAATATTTTGACGGGTGGGCCTTGACAGGCGCAGGCTGGAAAATGTCCGGGTGTTTTGCCCGACGGGCGAGGCGTCACACCGGACGGGTCGGTGAACCATAGGCATCCCTGCATCAACGTCATTGCGAGCGCAGTGAAGCAATCCAGACTGTCCCCGCAGAGGGATTCTGGATTGCTTCGCTGCGCTCGCAATGACGTGGAGCTACTCCGCCGACAGCCGCACTATCTGACGGCCGCCGTTCATGGCCTTGAGGCGGTTGATGAAGTTTTCCGGACGCTGCCAGCGGTTGGGGACCTCAAGGCCCATGAATTCGGCGATGTCGCCGATGAAGCCGGTGCAGTTCATGGTCTCGGCGTTCCAGACCGGCGAGTTCGCCTGCAGCTTCTTGATGTAGGCGAACACGCGCCTGGCATCGGCCTCGTTCAGATAGACACGGTAGCTCGCGGTCAGATATTCCGGATCGAGATCGCCGTAGCTCGCGCCGGTCTCCGAGGGAACGAAGGTGAGGTGGCCGAGCACGTAGGTCAACGTGTCGCCGGCGGGCGTGAGGCCGGCGACCTCGACCGCCTTCTCGCTGGTCTTGCCGTACCAGACGAAGGCGTGGCCCCAGCTCGCGGCCGTGCGGGCGCGGAAGTCGACGTAGTANGGACCCTTCTCCGCGCGGGCGACGGAGCGCCGCGTCGATTGCGGCGCCGGTCGTGACGTGGAGTCGGTCGTGGCAAGCGCATTGGCATCGGCAACGCGCTTGTTCGCTTCGTGGGCCGAGGCCGATTGCGCCGTACACGCGATCATGGCCGCGAGCGCGACCCCCGCAAGGATGCAGGATCTCGATCGATCAGGTTTGTTCATCACGCGATGCCCCTCGACTTTCGGCCGCTACGCAGGTGTTGCGCCAAGTCTCAGTAGCGCGCGCCGACCGGGCCGGGCGCCTTGCCGATCGGTGCTTTACCAACCGGGCTTTTGCCAATCGGCATCTTGCCGATCGGCGCCTGCTCGGCCGGATAGACCGGCACGGGCTGGCGGCGCGGCAAATCCGCAGCGTTCGCGGCCGTCACCAGAGCAAGCGTGGCACCCAGAGCAATTACAATCTTTTTCACAGCGATACCNCTAGAAGGTTTGGTCGAAACACGGCGGTGCCGTGCCCCCAGACACGCTTCCCAGAAGGNCGGCGGAATGCGACCAAGTTGCGGCGCGCGCGGGACATGTTGGCGGCATTGATCGGGCGCGCGCAGATGTGATGTGTCCAGATGTTTCCGGAGCGCTCGATCACGGGCCACGGGATGAGTCTCGCTCGACGCGCCCCATCCCGCTCACGGGCTTTCATGCCGTTCAGGAGAACAGCAGCCGATCCTTGATCTTGTATCCGACGGTGAAATTGTCTTCGAACCACGCCTTTTCGCCGGGGCCCGGCGGCCGCGCCAGATGCAGCTTCACGCCCTTCTTCTGGGCCTTCTTCACGGCAACACGGAACGAGTAGTGGTCGAAGATGCTGAGCGCCTCGATCATGTAGGACACGGCGATGCGACGGTCCTTGACGAGCAAGAGGTTCTCGCCGTTCTGGCGATCGGCGGGTTTGGAGAAATTGTAGGAGCCGAGATAGACACGCGCCGTCGGCTTGTCGAAGTCGATCACCGTGAACTTGTGATGCATGCGTGTGCCGGTGCCGCCGGTTGGTTCCGAAGCGAAAGGTTCGGGCACATTCTTGCTGAGCTCGGCTGCNAACACCGGCTGCCTGTTTCCATCGGGGTCCTGCACCTCGATGCCGCCGACTTCCTTGTCGGCGATGCCGTAGACGAAGACGTTGGGATCTTCGGTCAGTTGTTTGATCGCGTCTCGCACGGAGCCGCTCGTCTGGGCCAGGAACGCAAGCGAATAGAGCAGCGACGACGTCGTGGTCTTGAGGTCGTCGCCGATCCCGTCGAGCTTGGCGTTGGCGGCGCTGTGCGGCGAGAACGCCACCTTGGCGTCGATGCCGGGAAGTTCGAGATCCTGCCAGTCGGCGGAGGGCGTTGCGCCGAAGCCTGAGGCGCTGTTGCTCTTGGCGACGTAGCTGTCGAATGCTTCGAAGGCCAGATCGACGGGCTTCTGGCCGGTCACCTCCAGGGCGTTGTTGGCCTGCACGTAGAAGCCGCGCCAGGACAGGTTGGTCGAGCCGAACACCACCTTCTTCACGGTCGGCCCGTTCACCGCGATCGTCTTGTTGTGCTGCAGATTGCCCATATGCTGGCGCAGCACGTTCTGGCGTCCGGCCGAGGCGACCAGCCGGCTCTCCGCGGCAGTTTCGGCGGAATCGCTTTTGCCGTGCGCGTCGCTGTCGTCGATGATGATCTTGAGCGACGGTCCGAGCTGGACGAGGCGGTCGACGATTTCAGGCAGATTGAGGTCGTAGGCGACGACGCGAACCTCGGCATGGTCGGCGATCGCCTCGTCGAGGGTTTGCAGGATCGCGGCGCGCGCCTCGAATCCCATCCAGGCCAGCGCGGCCTGCGTGTCGGGATGCGTCGGTTTGAAGTCGAGCCCCTTCGCGGCGAGCGGCGCCACCAGCGTGTTGATCGGGCCATGCGCCAAATAGCGTTCGACGAAGGCCTGTGACGAGACGAAGCCGCGGGTGAAGGTGACATTGGCGATGCCGGGATAGGTCTCGCGCGCGAGCTGGATCGGCGCCTGCTGTGGCTCGCCCTTGCTGAGGGCGCCCTGCGCATCCATGAACATCGGCGTGACGCGATAGATGAAGTCGCCGACGAGTTCGGCGTTACGCGGGAAATGCACCCAGCGGAATTTCTGGATCGGCGATTGGAGGGTCGAAAGCTTTTGGGGATTGACGTTGCCCGAGGCGTCGAGAAAGCCAAGCCGGTTGTTCAACGCAAAGAACGCGCTGCCGCCGGGCTCCTGATACTCGATCGCGAAGCCGACGAAATTCGCCGGCGGCTGGCCGGTCTTCCAGTTCATCGCAACCAGCGTCATGCCGTCGCCGCGATGCAGCTTCAGCGTGAACGGCGCATTGGCGTTGGTGCCGACGACCTGGAAGCCCGACGCGCCCGGGGGCGGATTCGACGGGGTGGGCGGCGTCACCGCCGGCGTGGGAGCGGCCGGCGGCGGCGTGGCTGGCGGCTTGGTCGACGTGCCCGCCTTCTTCGCAATCTTGCCCGAGCCGGTCTTTTTCGCCCTGGACGCGCCGGTCTTGCTCTTCTTCGCCTTGGCGGCTTTCTTGCTCGCCTTGGACTTGGCAGACTTGGACTTGCTAGCCTTGGACTTGGCAGCCTTGGCCGATTTAGACGTCTTGACCGATCCCGACTTCTTTGCCTTTTTGGACTTCTTGGCCGATCTGGATCTGGCCGCGGCCTTTTTCGACTTGGCCTTTGCCTTGGCTTTCGTCTTGGCCTTTGCCTTGGCCTTTGATTTCGACGTCTTTGCTTTGGATCGGGTCTTCCTGGCAGATTTGGTGACTCTCCGGGCGGCCATGGGCGCATCCTCCGAATATCAATGTTGGCCGGCGTGGACGTATCGATGCCGGCGATGGAATGATGATCGAGTCGAAAAGCCGAAATCCAAATGTTCGCGCCAAGATTGTATCATGGGTCACGTGAACCGAGAATAGCTGGCGGTCTCGATTTGTTGCGCTGCGGGGGCAGCGTCACCCGATCCGGTTCAGGTTATTGCGGATCGTCGCGAAAATGCCGCCGATGTCCTTGCGCAAGGCATCGAGCGCGTTGAAATTGTCGAAGACGCGGGCGAGGCGGTCTTCGACCTCGCGCTTGCTTTTGGTCAGCGCGTCGACGCGTGAGGCGAGGGTGACGTCGCCGTTCGCCTCGATCTCGCCGACGGTCCTGGCGAGGAGATCGCGGGTGGTGCCGACCTCCGCGATCAGGGCTTCGATGCCGAACACGGGCGCCGTCAACGGGACGAGGTCGGCCTGCGATTTCGACAGCTCCGCCTTGAAGGCGTTCAGTGTCGTCAACGTCTCCTGCAGAGCGCCGAGGCGCTGGCGCGACTGCAGGACGAACTCGTTCAGCGCGTTCTGGCGNNCGGTGAGTGTCTTGCCGTCGGCGTCCGTCTCGACGTCGGCGAGCGANCGTTCGAGGTGGGCCTGGCGCTGGCCGAGCTCCTCGAAGTCGAGCCTGATGGCCTTCAGGATGTTGAAGCCGTCGTCGATGCGGGCGAGGCGCTGCTCGATCTCGATCTTGTTTTTCGACAGCGTCTCGACGCGGGCGGCAAGCGGCGTCTCGCCGCCGGTCTCGAGCTCGTCCATGGTCTTGGCCAGGCGGTCATGGCTGAGGCTGAGCTCGCTGATCAGCGCGTTGATGCCGGCGTCGCTCGACCGCAGAGGCGCAAGCTCGGCGTGGGATTTGGCGAGGTCTTCCTTGTACTGGTTGAGGGTCGCAAACGTCTCCTGCACCGCGCCCACCCGACCCAGAAGCGCCGCCACGTCGCGCGCGATGTCCCTCTGCCGGTCAGCGAGGTTGTTCTTGCGGTCGTCGGTCTCGAGGTCGTGCAGGGAACGTTCGAGCTGGTTCTGGCGGTCGCGGATTTCGGTGAAGACCGGCTCGACCGCGCGGCGCTGGTCGGCGACCTTGCCGACCATCTCGCGCAACGCCTGCTGGCGGCGGCGGATTTCGGCGAGCTGGTCGTGCATGTCGGTGGATTCGTTGCGGCCCTGCTGGAGCAGCGCGCGCTGCTCGGTCTCGCCGAGCTTGTCGTGCAGCGCGGAGACGGCCTCCCGGGGATCGCTCTCGATCAGGTGCTGGACGGTGGCGTCGAGATGGTTTTGCAGGGCGTGGGCGGCGACGACGTCTTCGCGGGTCTTCTTGAGGCGGTCACGGAGCGTGTGGAGCCGTCGGTCCTGACGCGAGAGCCGCCAGGTGGTGGCCCCGATCAGCGCCAGCGCGATCGTTCCGATGGCGCCGGTCGCGATGCGCTGCGGCATGGGAAGCGCCGCGAACGAGGCGGGCAGATGGGCAATGTCGTAACCAAATGCCTGCTGGGCGAGAAACGCGATGGCGGCCAGCAGCACAACCCAGGCAACCAGGAAAAACAGCCACATCGTGAAACCCTCACGCGGCACACATTTTCGCCATGATTGCTATTGGAGAGCGGAACCCAGATCAAGGGGCGTGGTGGCTGATGGGCTGGTTCGGGCGAGCGATCTACGGCTGGTCGCGTTGGCCGATGGGTGGAGCGGCGTGGAGGGGCCGTTTTTCCCGGCCAGACCTTCCCACACACGCTTCATGCCTCGCCATCTCGGATCGAGCAGCGTCGCAACCTGCATGAGTGTACGCGGGACCACGCGAAGAGCCGCCCCGAATGTCGCCCCGCTGGGTTAAGGCGTCGGGTGTCTCTTATTTCCCGAGTAAGCTCGAGCGCATCTTTTCGGCGAACCAGACCACGAAGATCGCACCGAACGCGAGAGCAAAGTACAGAGCCGTCCACAGAAGTGCATTATTGGCATTTGTCATGGCGTCCTCCCTGGCATGAGAAATCGATCTCTTGCCGGAAAGGATAGCGGCGGTTGGGACGGCGCGATTTGCGCGAGATCAATTTTGCCGCGCTGCGGCAACGATGGCAACGAGACCTGTGCATGATGATGTGGTGGACTGCCCCGGATTACGCTTCGCTCCATCCGGGCTGCGGCATCGCAGCTACAGCCGAAATTCGTTGGTGAGCTCGCCGATGCCGTCGATCGCGACGGTCACGATATTCACCGGCTCCTTCATCACGCCGACGCCGACCGAGGTGCCGACGGCGATGAGATCGCCGGGGAGCAGGGTCATGTCGTGCGAGATCCTGGAAACCAGCACCTCGGCGCTGAAGATCATGTCCGAGATCGGATAGTTCTGCCGCTCGGCGCCGTTGAGGATGGTGCGGACGGTCAGCTTGGCCGGATCGAGTCCCGTCGCGATGACCGGGCCGAACGGGCCGTAATCGTCGATGCCCTTGGCGCGGGCCCATTGCGGGAAGGTGGGATCGCTGGTCAGGATGTCGTTGGCCGTGATGTCGTTGACGCAGGTGTAGCCGAAGATGCAGCCGTGTGCTTCGGCCGGTGACACGCGGGCGCAGGTCTTGCCGATGACGATGCCGAGCTCGCCTTCATAGGTGGTCTTGCCGTCGTAATAAGAGGGCCTGCGGATCACGGCGCCCGGCGCCGCGATGCTGGTGGTGGCCTTGAGCAGATAGAGCGGCTCCGGCGGCTCGGGCTGGTTCAGCTTGGCCGCGAGCGCGTGGAAATTATTCCAGAGCGCGACGATCTTGCTGGGCGCGCAGGGTGCCAGCAACTCCACCTCAGACAGCGTCAGAATCCTGCCGNTCGCGGCGTTGCGGCCGAACATCTCGCCCTCATGCACGCTGATGCCGGATGAGCTCAGCGTGCCGAAGCCGGTCGCGCCATTGTTCCGGAAGCGCAGCCATTGCTTCGTCTCGACCGCCATCATGCCACCGCCAGTGCGCGGGGGTCGTGAGGCGTCGAGACGCCGTCATAGAGCCCGGCGATGCGGGCGCGCTGGGTCACCATCGCCAGCACGGAATCCAGTGCGGGCGTGGCGATGCCGGTGAGGCGGCCCATCTCCTGCACCACGGTGACGAGCGGGTCGATCTCCATCGGGCGGCCGCGCTCGAGATCCTGCAGCATCGAGGTCTTGTGCGCGCCGACCTTGCGGGCGCCCTCGATGCGGCGCTCGACGTCGACGCGGAACTTGACGCCGAAGGTCTCGGCGATCGCTTGCGTCTCCACCATGATCGCGCGCGACAGCGCGCGCGTGGACGGATCGGTGCAGATCACGTCGAGCGTCGCATGGGTCAGCGCGCTGATCGGGTTGAAGCAGACATTGCCCCAGAGCTTGAGCCAGATCTCGTCGCGGATGCGGTCGAGCACCGGCGCCTTCAGCCCGGCCGCGACGAACAGGTCGGCGAGGCGCTGCACGTCGGGCGTGATCTCGCCGGAGGGCTCGCCGAGCGGAAAATTGTTGCCGTAGACGTGGCGGATCACGCCGGGCGCCTCGATCTCGGTGGCGGGATAGACGATGCAGCCGATGGCGCGCTCGGCCCCGATCTCGCGCCATTGCCGCCCGCCGGGGTCGATGCTCTCCAGCGTCGAATTCTCGTATGGGCCGCCGTGCTTGTAGAAGTACCAATAGGGGATGCCGTTGACGGCAGTGACGATGCGGGTGTGGGGCCCGAGCAGCGGCTGCATCCTCTCGATCACGCCGGTGATCGAATGAGCCTTCAGCGTGATGATGATGTAGTCCTGTTCGCCGAGCTCGGCGGGATCGTCGGTGCAGCGCGGACGCACGGTGTGCGTTTCCTCGCCGGCGAGCAGCGTCAGGCCGCGCTCGCGCATGGCGGCAAGATGCGCGCCGCGCGCGATGAGGCTGACATCGGCGCCGGCGCGCGCAAGCTGAACCCCGAGATATCCGCCGATCGCGCCGGCGCCGAGGCTGACATCGGCGCCGGCGCGCGCAAGCTGAACCCCGAGATATCCGCCGATCGCGCCGGCGCCGTAGATGCTGATCTTCATGGAATCCTCGCGGGAGACCCGAATTTTGGGACGAACGATCCAGTCCGGCTCGGAAGGATCCGAGCCGGGGCCTGTCGTCACGGGGGAAGGGGCGTATCGCTTAGGCGGCCGCTTGCGGCGCGCCGTTGAGGGCCTCGTCCATGGCAGCGGCGATGTCGCGCATGCTGATGACGGAGACGAGGCTGTAATCGTCGATGACGGGCAAGTGGCGGATGTGATGCCGGTTCATCAAATGGCGGACCTGCTCGATCGTGTCGCTGGAGCTGCAGGACACCAGCTGCTGCACCGAGACCAGCTGCGAGACCTTGACGCTGACGGCGTTCGCACCGTGCTCGGCGACGGCGCGCACCACGTCGCGCTCGGTGAACATGCCGACGGCGGTGTTACCCTCGGAGCGGACCACATCCTTGACCACGAGAGCGCTGATGTTGTTGGCGCGCATCAGCTTGGCGGCGATACCCACCGTTTCGTTCATCCGCACCGTGACGA
>JGI25160J50197_1001896_pt1 | contig 10021 bp, 8 predicted proteins | sample AraplaMF_Cvi_mMS_FD_50197 | JGI IMG/M metagenome (IMG submission 50197)
AACCCAAAGCGCGCTTCGTCCAGCACTTGCTGGAAGCTGGAGCCTGCATCGGCCAGCTTGCGCTGCAGGGTGCGCGGCGCCACCGCCAGGTCTTCCGCCACNCTGGCGACGCGTACCTGGCCTTGCGACAGNCGGCGCACGATGGCTTCATGCACCTGCGCCACGATGCCGGCCGANGCCGGCGCGGCGCGCTGCTTGAGGAGCTGTTCGGCGTGTTGCTGCAGCACGGGGTAGAGGCTGACGTCGGCATTCGGCACCGGCCATGACAACAGCGCCGCTTCAAACTGCGCCACATTGGACATCGCATTGAACCTGGGCAGGGCGCCGAACACGCGCATGTATTCGGCGTGGCCGGCCGGGTCGCCGCCGTCATGCGTCAGCGAGAGTTCGGCCGGCGGCAGCGTGGTGCCGGCCAGCCAGTTGCCGAACACGCGGATGCCGGCAAACACGCTGTCGGCCAGGTGCCTATGCTGCGCAGGGTAGTTCGAATGCCAGGTGTAGTCGGCCAGCGCGCCGCGGACTTGCAGGGTGGAGCGTCCCAGGTCGTGTGCCAGCTGTTCGTAGCGCATGGTTTGCTCGAANGCCTGGCCGAAATCGCGGCAGCTTAGCANGATCAGGCCGTACACCGTGTAGGTGCCNAGCTTGACGCGCTCNCCCACGTGCAGGCCGAAATGCGGGTCGTCGGCCAGCCGGGCTGCAATATCGAGCAGCTTCACATAGGTATCNGCAGGCAGCGCCTCCNGCAGCGGCTCCAGCGTGCCGGCGGCCAGGCCGGCGGCACGCTCAAGCGCTNGCGCCGTCACGCCGCGCGCAGCCGCCGCTTCCAGCATGGGTTGCAGGTAGGAGCCCGCGACGCGGGCAAGCTTGGCATGATCGAACAATTCGGCTGGCATGAAAAAGCAAGACTGGCGGGCAGCAATGGATTAAAGTTTATTGAGCAAAGTATAACAAGGGATTGCATATGAAACGATGGAACGGTTGGGGCGAGGAGACGGTCGAGTACCCGCTGCATGACGACGCGCTGGCTTTCCTGGCCAGCCGCATTGGCCCGGGCACGCCGGTACAGGATGCCAGCTTCGATGCGGCTGCCGTCTCGCTTGGCGAATCGCGCCTGCCCGAGCATCCATTGATTGATACGAGGCAGGCGACCCGCCTGCGCAACGCACTGGGGCAAAGCCTGCCGGACTGGCTCAAGCTGCGTTACGGCCGCATCGGCAGNGCGCCTGACGGCGTGGCGTACCCGGAAAGCGCGCAGCAGGTGCGCGAGCTGATCGACTACGCGCAGCGTCATGGCGTGTCGCTGATCCCGCAGGGCGGCGGCACCAGCGTGGCAGGCCACCTGACCGCGCCGGTTGGCGACAAGCCGGTGCTGGCAGTGAACATGACGCGCATGGGGCGCCTGCACCACCTGGACAAGCAATCGCAGCTCGCCACCTTCGGCGCCGGCGTGCTGGGCCCGGACCTGGAGGCGCAATTGCGTGCCCACGGCTACATGCTGGGGCACTTCCCGCAATCGTTCGAATATTCCACCCTGGGCGGCTGGATCGTCACCCGTTCGTCCGGCCAGCAGTCCCTGCGCTACGGACGTATCGAGCAGATGTTCGCCGGCGGCGTGATGGAAACCCCGCAGGGGCGGCTCGATATCCAGACCTTCCCCGCTTCCGCAGCGGGCACCGACCTGCGCGAAATCGTGCTGGGCTCCGAAGGCCGCATGGGCATCCTGACCGAGGCCACCGTGCGCGTGAGCCCGGTGCCGGAATACGAAGCCTTCCACGCCATCTTCTTCCCCGACTGGGAGCGCGCGGAAGCAGCCGTGCGCACGCTGGCGCAGGCGCGCGGNGGCCTNTCGATGCTGCGCCTGTCGAACCCATTGGAAACGGTGACCATGCTGGCGCTGGCCGGCCATAAGCGCCTGATCGGGCTGCTGGAAGGCTGGCTGAAGCTGCGCGGCTGCGGCGAAGGCAAATGCATGCTGATGATCGGCGCCAGCGGCCCGCGCGCGCAGGCCCGCGCNGCCTTGCGCAGCGCCATCGCGGCCTGCCGCGGCTACAGCGGCGTGCACGTCGGCCGCCGCATGGGCGACAAATGGAAGGAAGGCCGCTTCCGCAACGTCTACCTGCGCAATGCGGCCTGGAAGCACGGCTATGTCATCGACACGGTGGAAACGGCGGTCGACTGGCCGCGTGTTTCTCTGATGATGCGGGCGGTGGAAGCGGCTGCGGCCGGTGTGCTGGGCGGCCTGGGCGAAAAGGTCCACACCTATACCCACCTGTCGCACCTGTATGCGCAGGGCGCCAGCGTCTATACGACCTTCGTCTACCGCCTCGGCGGCGAGTTCGAAACCGACATGGCGCGCTGGCACGCGCTCAAGCANGCGGTCAGCATGGCGATTGTCGACAACGGCGGCACNATCAGCCACCAGCACGGCGTGGGCAGCGACCACGCGCCTTACCTGGCTGCGGAGAANGGNGCGGCGGGCATNGCCGCCATGCAGGCGCTGTTCTCGCACTTCGACCCGCAGGGCATCATGAATCCGGGCAAGCTGCTGCCGNCGGGGCAGGCAGCATGAAGCCGGCGGCGGTCCACGCCGGCAAGAACGGTGCGCCGCACTGGATGCCGGGCGGCCGNCNGCAGGTGGCTGCATTGCTGGCGCAGGAGTGGGACTTGCTGGTGATCGGCGGCGGCATCACCGGCGCCGGCATACTGCTGGAAGCGTCGCGGCGCGGCCTGCGGGCCTTGCTGGTGGAGCAGCGAGACTTTGCCTGGGGTACATCGAGCCGTTCTTCCAAGCTGGTTCACGGCGGCCTGCGCTACCTGAAGGAAGGGCAGTTTGCGCTGACCCGCGAGTCCGTGCACGAACGCGATGCCCTGCTGCGCGACGCGCCGGGGCTGGTCGAGCCACTGGGCTTTGCATTTGGCGACTACCTGGGCCGCAAGCCGGGCCGCCGCGCTTTCCTGCTTGGGCTGGCGATCTATGACCGCATGGCGGGCCAGCGTGCGCGCCACTATTTCGGCACNCAGGAATTCCTGGCGATGGCGCCNCATATCCGTACCGAAGGCCTGCAAGGCGGCATCTGCTACCAGGACGCGAGGACNGACGACGCACGCCTGGTCATGCGCGTGCTGCACGAGGCGCAGTCGCATGGCGGCATTGCCGTCAACTACTGCGCGGTGCACTCGCTGGCCGGTGGGAANNCCGGGCGTGTGCGCGGCGCGCAGGTGCGCTGCGAGGTGAGCGGCGCGNCGTACGAGGTGCAGGCAAAGCTGGTGGTGAACGCCACCGGCGCCTGGGCCGACCGCCTGCACGANAAGCCCGCCGCAAGGCTGCGGCCATTGCGCGGCAGCCACCTGGTGCTGCCGGCATGGCGCCTGCCGCTGGCGCAGGCGATCAGCCTGATGCACCCGCGCGACGGCCGACCGGTGTTCGCCTTCCCGTGGGAGGGCGTCACCATTGTCGGCACCACCGACGTCGACCATCCCGCCGACCTGCAGCGGGAAGCCGCCATCACGCAGGACGAAACCGACTACCTGATGGCAGCCCTGCATGACCAGTTCCCAACGCTGGCGCTCACGGAAGACGACGTACTGGCCACTTATGCCGGCGTGCGCCCGGTGATCGACACCGGCAAGGCCGACCCATCGAAGGAAGCCCGCGACCACGTGCTGTGGCAGCAGGACGGCCTGCTGACCGTCACCGGCGGCAAGCTCACACGTTCCGCGCCATCGCGCTCGACGTGCTGCGCCACGCTGCGCCGCAACTGCCGCACTGGCAGCCGGACCTGGCGCCGCAGGCCATTTTTGCGCCGCCAGCCGCCGCCAAGCCGAAGCACCTGCCGCCAGGCCANGGCAGGCGCCTGCAGGGCCGCTACGGCGCGCAAGCCGAGGCGCTGGTCGCCGCTGCGAAAGAAGGGGAACTCGAGGAAATTCCCGGCACGGAAACGCTCTGGGCGCAATTGCGCTGGGCCGCGCGCCATGAATCGGTGCAGCGCCTGGAAGACCTGATGCTGCGGCGCAGCCGCCTTGGCATCCAGCTCGCCAACGGCGGCGCCGCGGTACTTGGACGCGTCCGTGCCATCTGCCAGCCGGAGCTGGGCTGGGACGACCAGCGCTGGGCTGCCGAAGAAGCCGCATATCTGGCATTATGCCGGTCAAATTACAGCCTGCCGAAAGCACGCGAATGAGCAAATACCTTCTCTCCATCGACAATGGCACGCAAAGCGTGCGCGCGCTGCTGTTCGACCTGCAGGGCAACCTCGTCGCCAAGACGCAGGTTCACTTGCAGCCGGCCTACTATTCCGAACAACCCGGCTGGGCCGAGCACAAGGCCGAAGGCTATTGGGACGCCGTATGCGCCGCCTGCCAGCGCCTGTGGACCGTCACCGACATTCCGCGCAGCGCCATCGCCGGCGTAGCCGTCACCACGCAGCGCGGCACCGTGGTGGCCGTCGACAGCGACGGCAAGCCGCTGCGCGCAGCGATTACCTGGCTGGACCAGCGCCGCACCGAGCAAGTGCCGCCGATCGGTCCTTTGTGGACGGCCGCCTTCAAGTTGGCGGGCGTGGACGGCACCATCGACTACTTCCGGCGCGAAGCGGAAGTCAACTGGATCAAAGCCCACCAGCCCGGAGTATGGGAGCGCACGCACAAATTCCTGCTGCTGTCCGGCTACCTGAATCACTGCCTGAGCGGCCGCTTTGCCGACTCCATCGGCTCCCAGGTTGCTTACATGCCGTTCGACTACAAGCGCCACGCCTGGGCCGGAGCGCGCGACTGGAAATGGCAAGCGCTCGCAGTGCGCCCCGACCAGTTGCCGGAACTGCTGCAACCGGGTGAGGTCATTGGCGCCATCAACGCAAATGCGTCAGCCGCCACCGGCATCCCCGAAGGCGTGCCGCTGGTCGCCGCTGCCGCCGACAAGGCCTGCGAAGTGATCGGCCTGGCGGGCTGGAGCCGCACATCGGCTGCCTCAGTTACGGCACCACGGCCACCATCAACACCACCACCAGCAAGTACGTCGAAGTCACGCCGTTCATACCGCCATATCCTGCGGCCATTCCCGGCGCCTACAGCACCGAAGTGCAGATCTTCCGCGGCTACTGGATGGTNAACTGGTTCAAGGAGCAGTTTGGCCATCTCGAACAATCNGCCGCAGTGGAGCAGGGCATGCCGCCGGAAGCGCTGTTCGACCGCCTGGTGAACGAAGTGCCGCCCGGCTCGATGGGCCTGATGCTGCAGCCNTACTGGAGCCCCGGCATCAAGGTGCCAGGACCGGAAGCAAAAGGCGCNATGATCGGTTTCGGCGACGTGCACACCCGAGCCCACATGTACCGCGCCATCCTGGAAGGCCTGGCCTATGCTTTGCGCGAAGGCCGCGAGCGCATCGAAAAGCGCAGCGGCACCAGGATCACGGAATTGCGCGTGGCAGGCGGCGGCTCGCAAAGCGACGCAGCGATGCAGCTCACGGCCGACATCTTCGGCCTGCCGGCAGCGCGCGCGCACGTGTATGAAACCAGCGGCCTNGGCGCCGCGATCGCCATNGCNGCCGGCCTCGGACTGCACAAGGACTTCCACAGCGCCATCAACGCCATGACGCGCAAGGGCCGCGTCTTCCAGCCCGACCCGGCGCACCGCAAGACGTACGACCAGCTATACCACCGCGTCTACCTGAAAATGTACAAGCGCCTGCAGCCGATGTACGCCGAGATCGCCGCCATCACCGGCTATCCGGAAAGGCTCTAACGTTTGGCGAGGGCGGCGCGGGCCGCTTCGATGGCGGTGGTGGGGGGGCGGGTAGCGCGCACCTGGTTGCGGCCGTCTTCCTTCGCCGCGTACATGGCGCGGTCGGCGGCGACGAACAGGGATTCGATATTGTCCGTCGGCGTCGGGCATAGCGTCGCGACGCCGATGCTNACCGTTATGTGCGGNGAGGTTGCCGAACGCGGGTGCGGNATGTGCAGCGATTCCACGTGGGTGCGGATCGATTCGGCCATNTGGAACGCGGCGTCGGCATCGGTCTCGGCAAACAACAGCACGAATTCCTCGCCGCCGTAGCGCGCCGCCAGGTCGGTCACGCGCAGCGCATGCGCGCTGATTGCCTGCGCTACCTGCTGCAGGCANACGTCCCCTTGTGCATGGCCCAGCGTGTCGTTGTACAGCTTGAAGTGGTCGACGTCCAGTACCACCAGCGACAGCGGAGCGCCGGTGCGCATGGCGCGCTGCCATTCCTTCTCGAGGAAGGAGTCGAAGTGGCGGCGGTTGGCAATCTTGGTCAGCGGGTCGATCATGGCNGCGCGCTGCAGCGCGTCTTCCGACAGCTTGTGGTGGGTGATGTCGTGCAGCAGGCCAATGAACANNGGCTGGCGCAGGAACATCGGCGTCAGCGTCAGGTCCATGCACACCGACTTGCCGGTGCGGTGGCGGATGATCACTTCGCGCGTGCCGTGGCTGTGCGCCGCTTCCGGATTGGCGGCGTANCGCGCAAAGTATTCGAGGTANTCGTCGGCCACCAGTGGATTGAGCAGGTCGGAAATCGATTTGCCCGCCAGTTCGTGCGACATATATCCGAGGTACTGGTCGCANGCCGGATTGGTGAACTGGATGCGGCCATCGGCTTCGATGATCAGCAGGCCTTCCGCCATGTTGTTGACGATGGTGCGCAGNCGCTCCGACTGTTCCTGCTGCGTCTCGGTGGCGAAGCGGATCTGCAANTGCGTGCGCACGCGGGCGCATACTTCGGCCATGCGCAGCGGCTTGCCGATATAGTCGACCGCGCCCAGTTCGAAGCCGGTCACCACGTCTTCCTGTTCGTTGCGGGCGCTCATGAACAGCACCGGGATGTCCTCCGTCGCCGGNTGCGATTTGAGGTGGCGGCAGGTCTCGAAGCCGTCCATGCCGGGCATGATCACGTCCAGCAGGATCAGGTGCGGGTGCACGCGGCGCGCGATTTCCAGCCCGCGCTCGCCGGAGTTGGCNACATAAGTCTGGTAACCCTGCTCGACCATCAACTTGCGCAGGACGGAGAGGTTGTCCGGCGCATCATCAACAATCAAAATCACGGCGTCGCGCCGTGGCGAAAAGCTGGTACCGCCTTGATTCATGCTGACTAGGGGTGAGTAGGATATGGGCTTGATGATACCGTGTTGCCAATTGGAATTGTGGAAATTCAAGGAAGGTTTGGCCTAAAAAAGACGTTGNGTTGTTGATAGTTGGTGAAAGTTTCCGGTGAGCTAAGGAAAGTTGTGACATTGTGTGTATATCTGAACACTTCCGCTAACTTTCTGGCAACGGTAATTTGCGTGATTTTTGCATGATTTTTATCTTTCTGAAAAACAATAGAATGGCGTTTCTTTAACTCGTTGAGATAGCCATGAAAAAACAAAAGCTGCTGCTGGTTCCCGTCCTGTTTGCCGCTGTCGCCTTGTCGGGCTGCAAGGTCATCGACACCGGCGAGGTGGGCTTGCGCGTCAACTTCGACAAGACGGTGGAAGCCGAAGAACGCGTGGCGGGCAGTTTCAACCAGACCATCGTCGGCTCCATCCTGACCTTCCCGATCAAGGACGTCAGCGTCGACGTGCGCGACCTGATGCCGCTTGCTGCGGACAATTCGACCATGAAGGACTTCGACCTGGCGGTGATCTACAACATCACGCCGTCGGCGGTGTCGGACCTGTGGGTCAACAAGAGCCGTTCTTTCCACACCCAGGACGCTAGCGGCGACATCTACCTGATGCACGCCTACATTTACCAGACCGCGCGCAATGCCGTGTACAAGGTGGCGCGCAAGTACGAGGCGCTGAACATGAACGACAACCGTTCCCAGATCGAGGAAGAGATCCAGGCCACCATGATCGCCACGCTGAACGATGAAAAGCTGAACGGCATNACGATCTCGCAGGTGCGCGTGGGCGGCATGGTCCCTAGCGATGCGGTCAAGGCCAGCGCGGATAACCTGGTGCGCGCCAAGAACGAGGAGAAAACCAAGGAAGTCGAGGTGCAGATCGCGAAGAAGGAGGCCGAGCGCATCGCGGCCCTGAATGCCAATGCCGGCGCCATCTCCTATATGCAGGCGCAGGCCCAGATGAAGATTGCGGAAGGCATTGCAGCGGGCAAGGTGCAGACTGTGGTGATTCCGTATGACTTCAAGGGCATGGTCAACATCACGAGCAAATAAATAGGCGCTGCCGTCCTCGCGTGTCATAATCGAAAAGCGATTGGCGAGATCGGGAGGGCGGCATGCGAAACTTCTTGCGCGCATTGGCGCTTGTGCTGGCAGTGCCTTGCTTGCCCGCACAGGCTGAAAAAGCTGCTGCGCCAACCTGCCCATCGCGGTCCATCGTGGTCGGCCTCTACGAGTTCGGCCACTTCTATCACGCCGGTGCGGGCCTGGACAAGGACGTGGCGGAAGAACTGCGCAAGCGCAGCGGCTGCAATTTCTCCTACAAAGTCCTGCAACGGCGGGCGATCTGGCCCGCCATGCAAAGCGGCACCGTCGACATGACGCTGTCGGCCACCGCCACGCCGGAGCGCATGGTGTTCGCCTGGGCCGAGCCGTATATATGGGTGAAGAANATGGTCGTCCTGCGCGCGGACGCCGGCGNCAGCGTGCATTCCATGGCGGACTTCATTGCNGCCCCTGAACTGAGGCTTGGCTTCGGGCGCGGTTATGCTGCAGGGCCNGCGTATGAAGAGTTCGTGACACAGTTGCGCAATATCGGCCGCGTTGAAGATGTCGATGATGGCGACCGGCTGTATGCCATGTTCAAGGTCGGCCGTTTCCAGGCACTGCTTGCGCCGAAGCTGGTATACACCAGTTACCTGAAAGACGAAATCAAAGCCGGCGCCGTGCGCATCGAGGATTGGGGCGGGGCGAAGCAGCGCGGGCCGGCCAACCTGATGATCAGCAAGAAGCTGTTCAGCGCCGAGGAAGCGCGGCGCTGGGCGAGCCTGCTGAAGGACATGCGCGCCGACGGCACCCTGCAGCGCCTGATCGCCCAGTATGCCGGGCGGGACGAGGCGGGCAGGATGCTGTCGCCGGCGCCGTAGTGCTTACTGCCTCAGCGTCGGCGCGGCGTAGGCCGTGGTGCGCGCGAGTTCTTCGCGCGTGAAGCNGGCACGCGCGTCGTCGCAGCCGATGTTGGCGGCGCATGCTGCCTGCAAGGCTTCCAGCCGTTGGCGCCAGCTTGTTTCGGCTGCTTCCATGCGGGCCAGCGCTTCCACCTGTTCCGCGGGCAGCCTCTCGCTGCGCAGCCGATAGACTTCCTGTTCACCCTTGCCGNGGCGGCGTGCGTCGCGCACCGCGGCTTCAACGCTTGCGACGGCGGCCNTGGTGCTGGACGTCGGGACGGCGCTGCGTGGCGTTGCCTGCGCGGGCTGGGCGGCCGCAACGGATGCCGCCTTGCCGGCACTGGCTCCTTGCGCTGCGGCGGCCGGCGGCGCCGGCGGCAGAACCGAAGGAGCGGGCGAGGGCGCTGGTGCGCCGGTCCGCCACAGCGCTGCCGCCAGGACGACCGATGCAATGGCTATCGTGGCGCGCATCATTACAGCCCGCCGATGATGCCGAGCAGGTTGTCGTAGATCGGATAGACCGCCCATGACGGCGCATCCCACCCGATCACGTCGAAGTGGTCGTACTGGTCGTAGTAGCCGATATAGTTCCAGCTGCCTTTGACTGGAGCGCCGTCGAAGTTGCGCTGCGGCTGGCCGGAAGGCCCGCGCATCGAGACCGTGTTCACTACGCCGTCGTTCGGGTACCACTCGGGCGAACGATAGGACCCCATGCCATGCTGCAGGATCGACGGCACCACCCATTCGCCGGCTGTGTTCTTCAGGAAGAAGATCATGTCGTTGCGGGCGTATTGGTAATCGCTGCTCTGGAACGGAGCAATCACGCGGTCGGTGTTGTTGCAGCACCAGTGACCCTTTTCCGTGGCGCGCGAACCGATTGAAAAATAGTAGACGTTGGGCGACGTTTTTACCCAGCCGTTCAACTGGCTGGCGCCGTCCGGCGCCAGGTCCCACTGCG
>JGI25160J50197_1001899_pt1 | contig 10007 bp, 9 predicted proteins | sample AraplaMF_Cvi_mMS_FD_50197 | JGI IMG/M metagenome (IMG submission 50197)
GAGGCCACGTAGCCCGCGCCGCTCTCGGTGATGCGGCTCATGAACGGGTCGGCCGACACCACCGCGTCGACCGAGCCGCCGCGCAGCAGGTCGGCATGCTGCGGGAANGCNGCNTCGACGAAGTTGACCTTGCGGTAGTCCACGCCGCTGTCCTTCAGCCATGCGCGGAAGGTCACGTGCAGGAAGGCNCCCAGGCCCGGCACGCCGATCTTCTTGCCCACGCAGTCCTGCGCGCTCTTGATGCCCGAGCCCGCACGCGCCACCAGCCCGAAGCCGGTGATGGTCTTCGAGGTGAGGCCGCCGCCGGCCACCAGCACCAGGTCGAGCCCGCCGTCCACCGCCTGCAGGAACACCGAGGGCGTGGGGCCGCCGATCTGNAGCGAATCGGACTGCAGCGCGGCCGGNATNGTCGAGTTCAGCGGGATGAACTTGAGCTCCACGTCGAGGCCGCGCTTCTTGAAGTAGCCCTCCTCGGCGGCCACGAACACCGATGCGAAGTCNGTCACGGCCGTGTAGCCGAACACGATCNTCGTGGTGGACTGNGCGCGCGAAGGCAGCGCCGCGGCAGCCGACGCCGCGGCGAGCGCCGACAGCAGGGTGCGTCGTTTCATCATGTCTTCTGTCTCCTGGGNGTGGTTTTCTTGCGTGGGGTCTTGGGCCGCGGCAGGGCAGCGCGCAGGCCGCCGACGATGAAGCTCACCAGCATCGGNGCCACGGCCGGGTCGGCGCGCGTGTTCTCGCCGCGNGAGAGCCGTTCGATGCGGCTGTCGTTCAGGTGGTGCAGCAGCGAGCCCAGCGCGAACTGGTAGCCCCAGGCGGCCTGGCTGCGCGTGGCGTGCGGCATCGCGAGATGCAGCGCGTCGATGTAGGCCTCGGCCAGCGGATCGAAGTAGGCACGCAGCACGCGGTCGGCTTCCTCGGTGGCGTGATAGAGCTCGCGCGCCACCAGCAGCGCGTAGTACTCGCCCTCGGCGCTCGCGCGCAGCGCCAGCACGGGCGCGGTGAAGGCGTCGATGATGCGCGGCAGCGTGCGCGCGTCGTCGGGGTCGATGTCGACCGCGGCCAGGCCGGCCAGCCGCGCCTCGATGGAATGGCCCCAGTGCTCGAAGATCGCGTGGAAGAGCTCGTGCTTCTGCCCGTAGTAGTAGCCCACCAGCGCCAGCGGCACGCCGGCCTCCTCGGCGATCTGGCGGATCGTCACCACGTGGTAGCCGTGCTGCGAAAAAAGCTTCTCCGCCGCCAGCAGGATCGCCTGCTTGCGGTCGGGCCGCGCAGTCTCGATGGCGACTGCGGCCGCGGCCTGTGCCGGGGCGCGCGAGACCTGGCGCTTTGCGGTGGGTGTGCGGGTACTCATCGGGGTCGTATTGAACGCTTGTACAAAAACATTGAACACGCGTACAAACCCTGAGGTCAACCCTCATTGAGCACGGTCGTTCGCGGCGCTACGCTCGTGCAATGCCCGCTCCCAACATCCCCCAGATCCGCCTCTACCAGGACTGGCTGCGCGAAACGCGCGGCCTCGCATTCGACAGCTACGACGCCCTGTGGCGCTGGTCCGTCACCGAGCTCGATGCCTTCTGGCAGAGCATCTGGGACTACGCCCGCATCGAGTCGCCCACGCCGCACACGGCGGTGCTCGCCGAATCGCGCATGCCCGGCGCGCGCTGGTTCCCCGGTGCACAGGTCAACTACGCGCGCGAGGTGCTGCGCCACGTCGACGCAGCCCATGCGGCAGGCATGCCCGCCATCGTGAGCGACAACGAACTGGGCCAGGTGCGCGAGATGTCGTGGCCCGAGATGCGCCGCCAAGTCGCATCGGTGGCGCTCACGCTGAAGTCGCTCGGCGTGAAGCGCGGCGACCGCGTCGCGGCCTACATGCCCAATGTGCCCGAGACCATGGTCGCCTTTCTCGCATGCTCCAGCATCGGCGCGATCTGGAGCGTGTGCGCGCCCGACATGGGCACGGCCGCGGTGGCCGACCGCTTCAGGCAGATCGAGCCCAAGGTGCTGATCGCCGTCGATGGCGTGCACTACGGCGGCAAGCCGCTGGACCGCAGCGCGGTGCTTGGGGAGCTGCGCGGGCAGCTCCCCAGCGTGCAGAAGCTGCTGCTCGTGAAGTCGCCCTATGCCGCGAGCTCGGTGCCGCACGACGTCGAATGGACGCAGGCCATCGCGCGCGACGACGCCGAGGTCGCCGCCTTCGAGCCCGAATGGCTGCCCTTCGACCACCCGATCTGGATCGTCTATTCGAGCGGCACCACCGGCCTGCCCAAGCCCATCGTGCACGGGCAGGGCGGCATCATCCTCACCATGCACGCCTGCGGNCTGCACAACGACGTGGGCGCGAGCTACGGCGCCAACAACTTCGGCGAGCGCTACCACTGGTTCAGCTCCACCGGCTGGGTNATGTGGAACTCGCAGCTCTCGGGCATGGCCTTCGGCGCCACCATCTGCATCTACGACGGCAACCCGGCGGGCAGCAAGGAGAAGCCCGACTGGNGCGTGCTGTGGCGCTTCGTGGCGCGCCACAAGGTCACCTTCTTCGGCGCGGGNGCGGCCTACTTCACCAACTGCATGAAGGCCGGGCTCGTCGCGAAGGANTGCGGCGATCTNTCGCGCGTGCGCGCGCTAGGCAGCACCGGCTCGCCGCTGCCCGAGGAGGTGCAGCGCTGGGGCTCGAGGCAGATCCTCGAAGCGGGTTCGAAGGAGGTGTGGTGGTGCAACATCTCGGGCGGTACCGATTTCTGCGGCGCCTTCGTCGGCGGCAACCGCGACCTGCCCGAGGTGCCCGGACAGATGCAGTGCCGCGAGCTCGGCCATGCGGTCGAGGCCTGGAACGAACAGGGCCAGCCCGTCATCGGCGAAGTGGGCGAGCTCGTCTGCACCAAGGCCATTCCGTCGATGCCGCTGTACTTCTGGGGCGACGAGGGTAACGCGCGCTACCTGTCGAGCTACTTCGACACCTACCCGGGCGTCTGGCGCCACGGCGACTGGATAAAGATCGGCACCGACGGCGGCTGCATCATCTACGGCCGCAGCGACGCCACCATCAACCGCCAGGGCCTGCGCATGGGCACCAGCGAGATNTACAGCGCCGTCGAGGGNCTGCCCGANGTGCTCGACTCGATGGTGGTCGACCTCGAATACCTGGGCCGCGACAGCTACATGCCCCTCTTCGTGGTGCTGCGCCCCGGCGTGNCGCTCGACGACGCCATGCGCGCGANGATCAACAACGCCATCAAGACATCGCTGTCGCCNCGCTTCGTGCCCAACGACATCTTCCAGGTGGCCGAGATACCGCGCACGCTCTCGGGCAAGAAGCAGGAGCTGCCGATCAAGAAGCTGCTGCTGGGCCAGCCTATAGAAAAGGTTGTCAACCGTGAAGCAATGGCGAACCCCGGCAGCCTCGACTGGTACGTGGCCTTTGCCGCGCAGCGTGCCTCCGCATAATGGGCGGATGAAAAGACGCACCAGCCTCCTCATGTTCTCCGCCATCGCGGGCGCCTCGCTGCTGAGCGCCTGCGCAGTGCCTTCTTCTCCNGCAGCGGGCGGNNNCGCGCAGCTGCGCGTGNCCGGTACCGTCACCTACCGCGAACGCATCGCGCTCGACCCCGCGGCCGACATCGTGGTGCAGCTGCTCGACGTGTCGCTCATGGACGCGCCCTCGAAAGTTCTCGCCGAGCAGCGCATCAAGGCCAACGGCAGGCAGGTGCCTTTCGCCTACGAGCTGAAGGTGGATGCCGCGCGCATCGAGCCGCGCATGCGCTACGCGGTATCGGCGCGCATCACGCGNGGCGACCAGCTCCTCTTCATCAACGACACGCAGTACCCGGTGCTCACCCAGGGCGGTGCCACCAGCGCNGATCTCGTGCTGGTGCGCGTCACCCAGGCTCCCCGCTAGGACATCACCAGCTCNTAGAGCACCATGCGCGTCTGCCGGCCGCGCAGTTCCACCTGTTCCTCGATGCGCCGCGCATGCAGCCGGCCGTCGAGGCCGGCAAAAGTGGTTTCCGAGATCAGCGCCAGCGTGCCCAGCTGCTTGTTGATGCCCTCGATGCGGCTCGCCACGTTGATCGCATCGCCGAACGCGGTGTACGAGAGCCGGTCGTTCGAGCCCAGCACCCCCGCGATCACCGTGCCCGTGTGNATGCCCACGCGCGTGCGGAACTCGGGCAGGCCCTGCTCGGCCCACTTGCGGTTGAGCTCGTCCATCTCCACGTGCAGNTCCAGCGTGGCCAGGCAGGCCTTGTACTCCGCGTCCTTGAGNTCGGAGGGCGCGCCCCACAGCACCATGATGCCGTCGCCGATGAACTTGTCGATCACGCCGCCGTGCCGCGAGAAAACGCCGGTCGCGAGGTTGAAGTATTCGGTGAGCATGCCCACCAGAACGTCGGTGTCCAGCGACTCCGAGATCGAGGTGAAGCCCTCCACGTCGGTGAACATCACCGTCACGCGGCGCGGCGAACCCGAAGGAGCGAGCGCGTGGCCTTCGTCGATGAGCTGGTTGATCACGTCCACCGGCACGAACTTGCTGAAGGCCTTGAGGCTGCGCGCCGAATCGTCCAGCGCCTGGTCCAGGTGCTGTATCTCGAGCACGCGGCTCGGTTCGCGCGGCAGGTTGTCGAGCTCCAGCAGGCCGATGCGGCGCGCGATGTGCGAGAGGTTTTCCACCGGCGCGGTCACCAGCTTCGAGAGCTTCAGCGACATGAACAGCGCGATCACCAGGAAGGCCGTCGCCAGCCCCAGGCCCCAGAGCACGGCNCGGCGCANGTCGCCCAGCAGCACGTCTTCGGGCACCCAGCTCACCAGCTGCCAGCCGGTGCTCGGNATGAGCGAGGTCTGCACCAGGTAGCGGCGGCCTTCGTAGGTGAAGGAGAACGCCGTGTCGCTGCCGCTGCCCGCGGTGCCNGCAGTGAGCATGTGGGCGTGCAGCGCGCCCAGCACGCCGCTGGGCGGCTCCAGCTTGTGAAGCACGCCGGGCATGTCGCTGCGCGCGAGCACCCGGAAGTCGGCGCTCAGCAGCGCGCTGTCGCCGTAGCCGTCGCTGTTGAACTGGCGCACGAATTCCGAGAGCCGGCCGAGCGAAACGTCGCCCGCCACCACCAGCTTCTGCGCACCGCCCGGGTAGCTGCGCTGGCTGGGCAGCGCGTATGTCACGCCGAGCTCCTGCGCGGCGGCGAACACATAGGGCTGCGTCCAGACCGGACCGCCCGCCTTCGAGGCCTGCAGGTACCAGCTGCGCCTGGTCGGGTCGTAGTCGCTGCGGAATGCGCCCAGGCGCTGGGTGGCGTAGCGCTGCTGCACGTTGGCCTCGGCGCCCAGCGGCAGCTTGTACTGCCAGGTCTCGGTGGTGAAGCCTTCGTCGAGCTCGATGTGGCGCATGGCCGGCACCGGGTAGCGCAGGGCCATCAGCATCTGGCCCCTCTCGTTGCTCACGTAGATGCTGTCGAGCTCGGGCGACTGCTGCAGCAGTGTCCAGAGCAGCTCCGCCGTCTTCTCCGATTGNTCGCCCGCNGGGCGCAGGCTGGGCGCGGAGCCCACTGCGTTGATNACCGATTCCGCCTTCTGCAGGAAGGCCAGCACCTTGTCCTCGGTGCGGTCGTGGTTCGACTTGTGCGCCGACACGCCGATGCGCGACACCAGCCTCTGCGAGCCCCAGTAGCCCAGCGACACCAGCAGCAGCGACTGCGCCAGCGCCACCGCGCTCACGATGGTGCCCACGTCCACCCGGAAGCGGCGCGAGCGCCCGGGAGGTGCGACGAGCGCCGGCGTGGGGGGCGACGCTCCCGTGACAGATTTGACCGGCGGCTTTCCAGCCGCTTCCGGNTTTCCGGACGAGTTCTTGTTCATACAGCTCCCTGACAACCACTCGACGCCGCAAGGCCGAAGCCGCGGGCCGGCTTCCGTCAGGCCCGCGGCGCCGATCGTTGGTGTCGGGGTCCGTGGCTGCGCGGAAGCGGGCGTGATTTTCGCTCGACTTCGGCTTGCCGTGCGGTATTGCACGGCGCGGCGGTGGCTCGAGCCTGTCTAGACCAGTCCGGGGAAGNTGCTGAAAAAAGAGGCGGCTCGNCCGTCAGCGCGCGTCGTGGAAGATGANGCCCAGCGTATGCCGGCGCCCCGAGCGTACGCGGCTCACACCGTGGCGCATCGTCACGCGATAGCTGCCGCGCGTGCCGGCCACCGGCCGCTGGTTGACCGCGAAGATCACCGCCTCGCCCCGCGAGAGCGACACCACCTCGGCGCGCGACTGCATGCGCGGGCGCTGTTCGGTCAGCACGAACTCGCCGCCGGCGAAATCGCTGCCGGGCTCGCTCAGCAGCACCGTGAGCTGCAACGGGAATTGCAGGTCGCCGTACAGGTCCTGGTGCAGGCAGTTGTAGTCGCCCTCGCCGTAGCGCAGCAGCAGCGGGGTGGGGCGCTCCTGGCCGGCGGCGTGGCAGCGCGCCAGGTACGCGGCGTGTTCCGCCGGATAGTCGGCCGGCTGGCCCATNGCCGCCGCCCACGCGTTGGCCAGCGGCGCGAGGCGCTCGTACAGCGCGGCGCGCCACGCCGCCAGCTTCGGCGGCAGCGGATAGGCGAAGTACTGGTACTCGCCCTGGCCGAAGCCGTGGCGCTGCATCACCACGCGGCTGCGGAAATGACGGGGCCGGTCGTACATNGCCACGAGCGCGGCGCATTCCGTCGGGGTGAAAAGCGGTGTGCCGGTGGTGGCGCAGCCGCGGGCGNCGATGTCGGCTTCGATGCGGGGCCAGTCGAGGGCNTCGACCAGGGAGGCTGGGGTTGCTGCTGTCATGCGTGCAGTGTCCCGNCTTCGGCNCCGAGCGGCTGGCCGTTTCCGGACGCGGCTTTCCGCACCGGTTCGCATCGCGGGCTTTGGAGGGCCAAGCGGAGGCTGTCCGGGGTTTTGAGCGATCATCCCCTCATGGCAAGAGAAAAAACCACCTCGCGCGAAGGCTCCACGGGGCAGCTGGTGCAGGGCCGGCCGGTGGCCGTGCTGGGGCGCGGCATGGCGCTGGTCAAGGTCGGCAAGGCGCCGCGTCCGCAGGTGCGGCCCGAGGACAACACCACGGCGCTGATGAAGAAGGCGGCCCGTGCGCTGGGCAAGCCCGGNATCGACAGGTCGGTGGTCTTCCGCGGACCCAACGCGGCCAAGGTGTACGCCTACTCGGCCTATCCGCCGGACCCGAGCAAGATCGTGCGCGAAGCGGCCGACGGCACCAAGGTCATCGGCCGCATGGTCGACGGCAGGTTCCGCGCGAGCAAGGCGTGAGCATCAGCCGCCCGCCGAAGCTCGAGAAACTGCTGGAGCAGACGCAGGGCCCGCGTCCCGTGGCCTTCGTGCTGGCCGGCCACAACGGCTCCGGCAAATCCACCCTCTGGTATTCGCGCCTGGCGCCCTCGCTGCGCCTGCCGCTGGTCAATGCCGACCGGATGATGATGTCCATCCTGCCCGACGCAGACCCCGCCACCGGACACATCCCCGCCTGGGCCCAGCGCCTGCGCGACGACGACGAGCGCTGGCAGATCCTNTCGCAGAAGGGNGTGCGCGCCNTCAAGAGCCTGGTGATGGACCAGCGCATGCCCTTCGCCTTCGAGACCGTCTTCTCGCACTGGAAGCCGCTGCCCGGCGGCGGCCACGAGTCGAAGGCCGACGACATCCGCGCGATGCAGGAAGCCGGCTACTTCGTCGTGCTGCTCTTCGTGGGGCTGGTGTCGGTGGACATGTCGGTCTTCCGCGTGAGCACGCGCAGGCAGCAGGGCGGCCACGACGTGGACCGCAGGAAGCTCATCGAGCGCTTTCCCCGCACGCAGGCGGCGGTCGGCCACGCGGCGCAGATCGCGAACATGACGCTCATGTTCGACAACAGCCGCTCGGAAAAGGACGCCTTCTCGCTGGTGCGCGCGCAGGCGAAGAAGTCGGTGCTGTTCGACGCGCGCGACCCGCAGTTCGACGTCGACCCGCAGCTGCGCGCCGTCTGCGACCCGTGGCTGGAGAAGGTCACGGGGCCGTTCAGGCCGCAGCGCGCTTCGCCGCCGAAGAAGAACAGCGCGGCATCGGCAGCGCCGGCGACCACATCGACAACCTGACCGGAGACCTTTGTGAGCACCTCGAATCCATCCCCCGATCGAGCCGGCGACTGGCAACTTCCCTGGACCGGCGGCTGCCGCTGCGGCCGGGTGCGCCTGCGCATCAGCGCGCCGCCGCTGCTGTCGATGGCTTGCCACTGCACCGGCTGCCAGACCATGAGCGCGAGCGCCTTCTCGCTCTCCATCGCCATTCCCACGCAGGGCTTCGAGGTGGTGTCGGGCGAGCCCGTCATCGGCGGGCTGCACGGCGCCGATTCGCATCACTACTTCTGCCCGCACTGCAAGAGCTGGATGTTCACGCGCGCCGAAGGCCTCGACCAGTTCGTCAACCTCCGGCCGTCGATGCTCGACAGCCACGCATGGGTCGAGCCCTTCGTCGAGACCTGGACCGACGAGAAGCTGCCCTGGGCGAATACGCCCGCGAAGCACAGCTTCGGCGCCCTGCCCGAGATGGACGCCTTCCCGGCGCTCATCGAAGCCTATGCCCGGGAAGGCTCCCGGCCCCCGAAGCGCTGACGGAAGGNCTGGCGCCATGACGCCCCAGGCCGTTCTCGACCACTACGANCAGGGCCTGCTGTGGCCCGCCGATCNNCCGCTCCCGATCGCCGCCGACNTGGACGCCGCCTACCAGCAGGCGCTGGCCCTGCGCGCGCTTCGCGCCGCTCGCGGCGAACGCGCAGTGGGCTACAAGATCGGCTTCACCAACCGCACGATCTGGCCCCGCTACGAGGTCTACGCGCCCATCTGGGGCACCGTGTGGAACACCACGCTCACGCGCAGCAGCGGCGGCACCGGCGAAGTGAGCCTCGACAGGCTGTGCCAGCCGCGCCTCGAACCGGAGATCGTGTTCGGCATGGCCGCCACCCCGCCGCGCGACGCCACGCTGGAAGACCTCTTCGGCTGCATCGCGTGGCTCGCGCCGGGTTTCGAGATCGTGCAGTCGCACCTGCCCGGCTGGAAATTCAGCGCCNCTGNCACCGTGGCCGACGGCGGCCTGCANGCGCGCCTGCTGATCGGGCGCGAAACGCCCGTCGGCCACTTCGCCACCAGCGCCCATGCGCTCGACGAACTGCTCGGCCGCACGCGCGTGAGGCTCCNTCGCGGCGATGAACTCGTCGAGGAAGGCAAGGGTGCCAACGTGCTCGACGGCCCGCTGCATGCCTTGCACCACTTCAACCATGAGCTGCAGCGCTGCGCCGGCGCACCGGCCTTGATGCCCGGCGACGTGGTCACCACCGGCACATGGACTGACGCCTGGCCGCTGGAGCCCGGCCAGTCGTGGCGCGCCGAATTCGACGCGCCCTTCGATTCGCTCGGGATCACGCTGCGCTAGCGGCGGCCCGCGCCTGCTCCAGCAGCCANTCGCTGAAGAACNTCAACAACGGCCGCTGGTCGGCCCGTTCGGGCGTCACGAGGTAGTAGTTGCGCTCGCCCGAGAGCGGCCGCGCGCAGGCCACCACCAGTTCGCCGCGCGCGAGCTCGTCGGCCACCAGCATGGTCGGCATCAGCGCCACGCCGAGCCCGTGCGACGCGGCAGCGGCGAGGATGGAGAACAGCTCGTAGCGCGGGCCGCCGCGTGCGTTGGGCGCGTCGATCTGCTGCGCGTCGAACCACTGGCGCCAGCCGTCGGGGCGCGTGCTCTGCTGCAGCAGCGGCATCCTGGCGATGGCGGCGGGCGTCACGGCCTTGCCGCGCGGAAGAAGGGCGGGGCTGCACACCGGCACCACGTCCTCGTGCATCAGCAGCAGCGCGCGCGTGCCGGCCCAGTTCTCGACTTGCGCGGGCGTGCCGGCGTAGAGCGCGGCGTCGAACTCCGCGTCGGCGAAGAGAAAGGGGCGGGTGCGCGTCTCGATGTGCACCACCACGTCGGGCTGCAGCGCCGCGAAGCCCTTCAGGCGCGGCATCAGCCAGCGGGTGGC
>JGI25160J50197_1001900_pt1 | contig 10004 bp, 12 predicted proteins | sample AraplaMF_Cvi_mMS_FD_50197 | JGI IMG/M metagenome (IMG submission 50197)
GGGCTTGCCCTGGCGGCGGATCTCGAAATGCAGCTTCACGCGATCGGCATCGCTGTTGCCCATCTCGGCGATCTTCTGGCCCTTCTGAACCGACTGGTCTTCCTTCACGAGCAGCGTCTGGTTGTGCGCATAGGCCGTGAGGTAGGTGTTGTTGTGCTTCAGGATGATCAGGTTGCCATAGCCGCGCAGGCCTGCGCCTGCGTAGACCACGCGCCCGTCGGCAGCGGCCAGCACCGGATCGCCCGCCTTGCCGGCGATGTCGTAGCCCTTGTTCTTCGCTTCGTCGAAGCCAGCGATCAGCGTGCCGCTGGCAGGCCAGATCCAGCCCACATCCTCGTCACCCGAGCCGCCGCTGGATGGGCTTGCCGGCGAAGCCGTGACTGGCGCCGGCGACTTGGCCGCGCCGCTGGACGGCGTCGAGGGCACCACCGCCGGCTGCGGCGGCACCGGCTTCGTTACCGCGCCATCGGAAGACGTTGCCGGCGCGGTCGCGACCGCGCCACCGGTGGGCGGGATCACGCGCAGCACCTGGCCCACTTCGATCAGGTCGGGGTTCTCGATGTTGTTCCAGCGGACGATGTCCTGCCAGCGCTGGCCGGTGTCGGCGCCGATGCGGCGGATCGTGTCGCCCGGGCGAACTGCGTAGTAGCCGGGCTTGCCGTAGTTCTCGATGCCGGGAAGCGGCTTGCCGTTGGCGTCGGTGGTGATGGGAGGCCCGCCGGGCACCGTTGCGGCCGGTGCGCGCGTCATCGTGCCGCGGTCTTCGACTGGTGCCGGCCCGCGAGGTGTGGAACAGCCTGCGATCACCAGCACAAAGGCCAACGTGACGCCAGCGAACCAACTCCGATTGCCAAAACCCTGCATTTGTTATTCCTTCAAGCGATTCCGGATTTTAGGGGGACAAAGTGAACGGCCTCAAGAATGAGCCGCTCCAGTCCGCGGGGGGTCTTGTCGATGACGACGAGGGCCTGGCCACCCTTCGCGGAATGGGTCGGCGCGACGATGCGTCCACCCACCGCGAGCTGCTCGATCCATGCCTGTGGCACCGCCTCGCCGCCTGCCGCGGCGATGATGCCGGCATAGGGCGCGCCCTTGGCGTAGCCGATCATCCCGTCGCCCAATATCAGGTGCACGGTCGCGAGCCGGAAGTGCCTCAGATTGGCCCGGGCCCGCTCGTGCAGGCCGCGCAGGCGCTCGATGCTGTAGACCTCGGTCGCCACGTGATTCAGCACGGCCGCCTGGTAGCCGCAGCCCGTGCCGATCTCGAGCACCCGGCCCAGCTTGGCCTCGGGCTTTCCCACGAGGGCGGGAGCGCCCATCAGCAGCTCGATCATGCGGGCCACCACGTTGGGCTTGGAAATGGTCTGCCCCAGGCCGATCGGCAGGCTGGTGTCTTCGTAGGCCTGGTTGACCAGGGCGCTGTCGACGAAGCGATGCCGCTCCACGGCGCCCATTGCGCGCAGCACACGGGCATCGGAAATACCCTGCGCCGCCAGCTTCTGCACCATGCGCGCGCGCACGGCGTCGGAGGCCATCGAGGGCGTGGACGCCACCACCGGCTTGACCGGCGCGGCAGGCATGCGCCCGCGCGTGGCGGCCGAGGCGGTGGGTGTCAGGCGAACGGGGAAACCGGGCCGCTGCGTGGCCATGTCAGTTGCCGAGACGGGCCACCGTCTCGCGCCATTGGCCAAGGTTGGCGTGGTCTGTCAGGTCGATCTGCAAGGGCGTCAGCGCGATGTGGCCGGCCGCGGTGGCGTGGAAGTCGGTGCCTTCGCCGCTGTCCTTGGCGCCGCCGGCACCGGCGATCCAGTACATGGTCTCGCCGCGCGGGCTGTCCTGGGTGATCACCTTCTCCGCCGCATGGCGCCGGCCGAGCCGGCAGACCTTGACAGGCTTAAGTTCCTCGAAAGGCAGGTTCGGCACGTTCACGTTGAGCAGGAACGCGCCGCCTTCGAGCATGCGCTCGCGCTCGATCTGCTGCACCAGACGCCGCGCCACCTGGGCCGCGGCATCCACATGCGCCCAGCCCTTTTCGATCTGCGAGAAGGCAATCGCCGGAATGCCGAACAGGTAGGCCTCCATTGCCGCGCCGACGGTGCCCGAATAGATGGTGTCGTCACCCATGTTTGCACCATTGTTGATGCCGGAAACCACCAGGTCGGGCCGATAGTCGAGCAGGCCCTTGAGCGCGATGTGCACGCAGTCGGCCGGCGTGCCGGTCACATAGCGGAAACCGTTGTGCGCCTCGCGCACGTAGAGCGGCGCCGCCAGGGTCAGCGCGTTCGACTTGGCGCTGTTGTTGTGCTCGGGTGCGACCACCTCGACTTCAGCGATGTCCTTGAGTGCGTCGTGCAGAGCGACGATGCCCGGCGCCTGGAAGCCGTCGTCGTTGGAAATAAGTATCTTCATGGTGCTTCTGGATGCACCGGATTGTAGGCTTCGGGTGCGTCGCAGCAGGGACAAGGCCACCCCGCCGCGGCCCCTATCATCGCCCGCTTCATTGCCCCAACATTACCTGTCTGAAGGAGACCCTGGCATGCACGCATGGCTTTGCGAGAACCCCGTTGGCGTCGACGCGCTGACCTGGAAGGAATTGCCCACCCCCACGCCCGGGCCGGGCCAGGTGCTCATCGAGATCAAGGCGGCCAGCCTGAATTTCCCCGATCTGCTGATCGTGCAGAACAAATACCAGATGAAGCCGCCGCTGCCCTTCGTGCCCGGCTCCGAGTACGCGGGCGTCGTGCAGGCGGTCGGCGAAGGCGTGACGCACCTCAAGGTGGGACAGAACGTGGCCTGCCTTTCCGGCACCGGCGGCTTCGGCACCCATACGCTGGCGCCCGCCGCCCTGTGCATGCCGCTGCCGGAAGGCTTCGGTCATGTCGACGCGGCAGCCTTCATCATGATCTATGCCACTTCGTGGCACGCGCTGATGGACCGCGCACAGCTCAAGGCCGGCGAAACCGTGCTGGTGCTCGGGGCGGCGGGCGGCGTGGGCACGGCGGCCATCCAGATCGCCAAGGCCGCCGGAGCCAAGGTGATCGCGGCCGCCTCCACTGACGAGAAATGCGAGCTCTGCCGCTCCATTGGCGCCGACGCGACGATCAACTACACGACTCACGCACTGCCCAACGGTTTTCGCGACGCCATCAAGGCCGCCACCGACGGCAAGGGACCCGATGTCATTTACGACCCGGTAGGCGGCGATTTTGCGGAGCCCGCGTTTCGCTCCATCGGGTGGCGCGGCCGTTATTTGGTCGTCGGTTTCGCATCGGGCCCGATTCCGTCTCTGCCATTGAATCTGATGCTGCTGAAAGGCGCCTCGCTCGTCGGCGTGTTCTGGGGCGATTTCGCGAAACGCGAGCCCAAGGCCAATGCGCAGATGATGGCGGAATTGGCACAGTGGTATGGTCAGGGAAAGATCAAACCGGTGATCGACAGCACGATGCCGATGGCGGAATTGAAGGCCGCGTACGCCCACATGGGTTCGCGCGGCGTCAAAGGAAAACTGGTGATGGTGAACTGAGCGCGCCGCGCCGCTTCATCTCCAACGCCCAATAAAAAAGCCCGCTCATGCGGGCTTTTTTATTGGGCGCCTGCCCAGGGTAAACAGGGCACTTACTTGATCTCGTAATCGGAAAGCGACTTGCCCGCGGCCAATGCCTCGGTCACCCAGCGCGGCTTGCGGCCGCGGCCGCCAGACCAGGTTTCGCCGGTCGGGCTGCGATATTTAGCAGCCGCCTTGGCCGGCGCAGCAGTTGCGCTGCGCTTGGCGGAGCCCACGCGGCCGGTCAGCTTCAGATCGGAAGCGGTCAAACCATATTCGGCAATCTTCCTGCGCAACTCCTCGATCACACCAGCGCGCTCCTGGTTGCGCAGGTCTTCGGCCTGCTTGCGCAATTGCGCAATCTGCTCGTCATGCTTCTTGATCTGGGAATTGATATCGGCGAGGGTCGAAGCCATTGTTGGACTCCTGGAATTGAAAACGGGGCGATTTTAATTCAGTTTACATTTGCCACAAGTGCCTTACCACGCGAAAAAATTGGCGGCGCATTGCATTAGTGCAACAACTCGCAACGTAAAGTGCACGCCGCGGTTGACGTCTTATATGCAGGCAGGATGGAAAAAGAGTCTTCGGCGCGCAGGCAACAGGAGATGCGACGGCCGGAAATGACAACGCCGGGACAAGCCCGGCGTCGAGATCCTTTGAACGCCGCTATTGCGCAATAGCGGCAAGGAGATATTTTTTGGGGTGGCTGATGGGACTCGAACCCACGACGACCAGAATCACAATCTGTGGCGTCGAGCCAACATCCATGCGGGTTGCAGCGGTGTTGGCGGGAATTCTAGCAGCCTTTTGACCTCGCTCTGGCGCGGCCTGCCGGGCTGCTGTTCCCACAGATAGAGCAGTCTCCCGCAGCAGAGAACGCTATTTCGTGAGGTGCAAAAACAATGCGTACCCGCCGGCGACAGCCGCAGTGAGCCATCCAAACCATCTGCCAAAGTGTTCCTGGCTGGCCTTCCGCACGCGGTCAATCTCATCTTCAATTGCTCGCCGTCCCTTTGTGGTTAGAGTCCACTCTTCCATCTGCGAGCCTTGCTGCCAGCTCTCAGATTCATTGCCGCGCTCGTCTCGTATCGGTGGCAGCGGGACAGTGAATTTGCGTGCTCGCGCGCGGAGCTCCTTTGTCAGATATGAGTCTTCCTCTTCCTTGAGCAAACCAAGCTCGTGAGCGAGTAAACCGGTCGTTTGGCGGACGCGATCCCAATCCTTTGCGGCGCGCGCGTCCGCTAGCTCAACGTCGTATGCAGCTTGAATTTTTCGGCGTCTCCGATCGAAGCGCCGCATCTCCAGAAATTTCATAAGCTTTTTCCGCAGTTTCGACACGCTGGACACATTGGCGAGTGAGCGGGATTCTGCCCGCGCCCACCTCCGCACAGGGATACTCTGGAAATGAGCGCCTCATCCCGCCCCCGCATCTACCTCGCCGGCCCAGACGTGTTCCGGCGAGACGCCGCCCAGCACTTCGCCATGCTCACGGCCGTATGCGAGCGCCAAGGCTTGCAGGCGCTGGCTCCGTCGGACGGACTGGTGCCAGTCGATACACCCGAGGCAGAGATAGCCCAGCGAATCTTCGAGATCAACATGGGCTTGCTCCAAGAGGCTCACGGCGTCATCGCCAACTTGAGGCCGTTTCGAGGAATCGAACCGGACTCCGGTACGGTCTTCGAGGTCGGAGTGGCCGTGGCGCGGGGGGTGCCTGTCGTCGCGTACGGTCTGCCGCCCTGCAGCTATGCCGACCGGGTGATGGCCGCCATGCGCACGAGCAGAGGGCGCGAAGGCGTTCTCCGCGATGCAGACGATCTCATCGTGGAAGACCTCGGCCTCTCCATGAACCTGATGCTGGCGCGCTCGGTGCAGATTGCATCTACGGCCGAGGAGGCGTTGCAGCAGATCGCCCGCACCATCGCACAAGGCAACAGCCGAGGCGCACGACAATCAGGCGATGAGCCAAGCTGACATCTTTCCCACTGAAATCGCCGTCCTCTACACCCCAGCCTGGTACAGCGACACTGAGCGCGAGGCGCGCCCCTTGCCGCTTAGCCCAGGCGACTACAAGGTCACGCCCGGCCACGGCGCCGAGCGCTGGACGGTTACCTCGCTGAAGGACGGCACGACGGTCTACAACGGCATCGGGCCGGTAGAGATTCGGCGGCCACCCGCGGCAGGCTGACCCGTCCCCTCCGCCCGTATTGCTTCCTTCGGGCAGCTTTCCTATGGGCGCTTCGTAGGCCACAGCCCAGCCGCACGCATCAGGAGCACGAAGGCCTGATAGGTTTCGGGGGCAGGCGCCCCGGCAGGAAAGAGAGCGTGGCGGTCCGCGTTGCAGCGCCTGCAGGCGGCAGCGATGTTCGTGCGCGTGTTCTTGCCGCCATCCATGCGCGCCACCAGGTGCTCGGCCGTCACCTCACGGCCCATGGGCAGGCAGCAGTAGATGCAGATCCCGCCCTGTGCGCGGCAAGCGCGTTCTCGAAGTCTTTGAAGATGAGAAGCCCGCATTGGGAACTCCGAAGGTTGAACTTGGAAGTCCCCGGTTGCATGAGCTGCAGTGCGGGCGCCGGGCTGTGTGCTTTCGGCGGGTGCGTTCACGAAACGCACGGTCGGATGTCAATCCGAGCGAACGAATTCTATGATCGTGACGGCACCGCCGTCTACGGCGTACTCACCGCGTCGGCATGCCGCTCGCAGATGGTTCCTGCACTGTAGGAGGCGTCAGCGAATTGCCCCAGCTCCCGAAGAGCCGCTCCACTCCCGCTGAGCAGGTCGGCAAGCAGATCGAGGGCGGCTTCGGCTGGCGGGCTTCCGCCGGCAGGGCCGGCCGCTGTGGTGGCTGCGCGGACGGCGGCGCGATAGGCGGCAAGCTGTTCGCGCAGCCGGCGTTCAGCAGCACCAGCACGGCCAGCATCATCCCGAGCACGGGCAATCTGTTTTTGACCATCTTGAATCACTCCATCGACGCGAGCGCGCCAGGTCTGTTCTTGGGTGCGCGCGGCGCGCTCGGCCAGCCGGCCGGATTCGGCCTGTGAGGCACGGTAGTCGGCGAGATCCTTGCGAGCTGCAGCAGCATCGGCGCGAGCACCAGCTGCGCGCGTGCGCTCGATGCCGGCCGTGGCCAGCGCGGCGACGAGTGCAAGGCTGAGTGCCCACAGCAGAGGCGTCTTGAGGTCGGGCAGCATCATTTCCTCCTACTGCGCGGCAATGCAGGCTCGGTGCCGATCCTGCTGGCGCAGCCACACGCCCTTGCAGCCCTTCGGGCCCCAGTTCTGCGGCAGCTTGCAGTCCCTGCCGGCCTGAAAGCGCCAGTTGAGCAGCGCATCACACGCCGCGCGTGGCTGCCCAGCGAGCAGCTCGCGCCGCATACTGGAGCCCGACCAGTTGGGCATACCGTACTGTCCAACGAAATCCATGTAGAGGTCGAACTCGTCCTGGGTAAGCAGCACTCCAGGTAGCGAAGCTGCGAAGCGCCGCTCCTCGGCGCGATTCAGGTTGCGCGCAAGCTCTTCGGCTCGCCTGCGCGTGATCGGCGGATCTGCGAGCGTCACGCGGGTGCCGTCCTCGTAGCGGGTCGAGCCGTGCCCGATTGTTGGGACGTCGCCCTGAGTCGGCACGTAGGACTTCAGCACCTCGACGCCATCTGGACGCACGGCGACGGGCCCCGTCCCTTCATGCTGGACCCAGGCGGCAAAGCCAGCCGCCGAGAGCGTTAGCGCGGCCACCGCGATGCGCACCCCCTTCATCAGTCGTCCCTGCCCAGTTCGCCGAGATCCGTGTCCGAGCTCATGCCGAGGCGGAGACGAGCAACGCGCAGTTCGTGCTCGACGACCTGTCGCCGATTGGCCTCGCGCTTGTAGTACCACGCGACCAGCAGGCCAGCGACGGCAACGAATGCACCGACCAGCCCGAAGAATTCGTTCGAGAGGAACCAGCCGACGCCGGTCATGCCCACGCCGGTGGCGGTTGCTTTGCCGCCGACGGCGGCCAGGGTGTCGATGGTTTCGTTTCGCATGCGCCGATAATCTCGGCGCGCAGTCACGCAGTCGAACCCTAGAGGGGTAGATGATCGGAAGCGGCTACCCGTGCCGAACTGCTGCTCTCGGCCGGAGGCGCCCGGTCACACCTTCGGGCCAAATTCAGCAGGGAGCGGGCGCTTCTCGCCGCAATCTCGGCAACTATTCAGCGTTTGAAATCAGCTCCAAACCCTTCGATGAGTCGGCCGAACTTTGCGCACGGTATCGCCGCGCCATCCACCTTGGCCTGGGCGGTCTTGGTGACCGGGCGCATGACCTCAACCAGAAGCGCGTCCTGTTCAGTCGCTGTTGTCAGACCGCGCCTTGCCCCCTCACCCCGCACCGTTTGAATGCTCTGCCTATGCAGAGGCTCGTGCTTGGCTTGCCAGTTCCTCTGAATCTCACGAGCGGGAAATCCTTTGCTCTCGCAGTAGTCAGCCCCGAGCCTGGCGTATTCGAAGTAAAGGAGGTTCTCAGTTGCGCCGGCGAAAGTCAGCGCGAACGCGGAGCTCGAACTGGCGAGAGTGACAAGTAGGGCAAGGTAGTGCTTCATGGCTCCAGGAGCATAGCGCGCTCAAGCGGGGCAAATTCGGCTACGGAGAGGGCTCATGCTCCGCAACGCCCCAAAGTAGGCACCGCAGCGCGAAGAGCGCAAACCACTACATGGTGTCGGCACGTGCCCGAGCCGCCTCTTCGCGCATCTGAGCACGCATCGCCCGCGGCGCGGTATCAGCGATCCGCTCATCTTTGGACTTGCGCATTTCCCGCACCCGGCGCATCACGTCGGGGATGCGTACGAGCATCGGCTGCTCAGGGTTCTTCCGGTTCCACGCGGCAACCTGGTCGCGGGCTTCCTGCACCTTCTGCTGGTCGCCCTCGAACACGCCCTGTGCCCACAGCGCCCGGATCTCCTGCGCACGCAGGTTGTAGAACGCCTTCGCGCCCTGGTTGATGCCGTTCGCCTCCTGGATGGTGGCCACGCTGTTCGGCTGGAAGCCGATGCCCTTGAGGGCCGCCTCCAGCGTGTTCGTGTCCAGCACCTTGTAGCCCTTGGCATCCCGNTACATGCCNGTCGCGGCCATGTCCACGCCCTTGGCCGCGTTGCGCACCGCTGCGGGCGACATTTCCAGCAGNCCGGCGCCCACGTCGCCNGTGAGCATGCTGCGNCCGCCGGAGAGGATGCGGCTGGCGAAGTCGCCGGCCGGGCCCGCGATCTCCAGCAGGTCGCGCGCGTGGCTGGTCTTCTCCAGCAGCAGGCCCGTGCCCGGAATCAGGTTGCCCATGCCGAGGCGGCCCGACACATCCAGCGGCGCGCCGGGCAGACCGCTCACGCCCTTGTCGATGAACTGCGCGATCGGCTTCGGCAGCAGGCTCTCCAGAAATTCCTGGCGGGCCTTCTTCGTCGAGAAGTTGTAGCCGAGCATCTGCGCCAGCGCGTCGACCGCATCCTCCAGGTCTTCCTCGAACGGCAGCCCGCCGGCGCCGCCCATCAGCATCAGCATGCCCAGCGCCAGCAGCGCGGCGCGCTTGCCCTCTGGCCCACCCTGCGTGTACATGCGGTGCAGCAGCTCGAGGTAAGCCACCGAGTAGGTCTTGAAGGTCATCAGCGTGCCGCCGATCGCCCCCCTGCCCCACTCCATCTTGTTCGCCTTCGAGTAGAGGAACTGCGTCTCGGTGATCGCCTTGCGAGCAAATCCTGCCGGGTCTTCGATGCCCTGCGCCTTCGCCGTTCGGTAGGCCGCGATGAAGGTGATGCGGCGATTCACCTGCTCGGCGGCGCCGAAGAGCTTCCCCCATGCCAGCGACAAGCGCGACAGCGCGTTCTGGCCCATCGCGCGCAGCTCGCCGCCGCGCGTGCCATCGCCGGAGCGCAGCGAGCTCGCGCCGCGCGCCTGCGCCATCAGCTGGTGCACCTCCTGCGGGCTCACGGTCCCCTCGTCCTCGGCGCGCTTGAGCGCCGCAGCGAGATCCGGTTCGTATTCGAAGCCGCGCGTGGCGATGTTCTTCGCGGCCCGGCCGATCTGCGCGGCCGCCGCGCGCGCGCCGCCGTACTGGCTCAGCCACGGCATCGTCACCGCGATAGGCTGGGTCATGTTCACGAACGCCGACGCCACCGAGCCACCCAGGTACTGCGCGAACAGCAGCCCGCGCACCGCCTGCGCCTCCTCCTGCGGGTTCTTCACATAGTCGGCCAGGCGCACGGCGGCATCTTTCAGCTCGCCCTGTTCCTTCGGGATGGCCTGCACCGCCTCGCCGAGGTCGCCCATGTGCAGGCCGGCGGCCGTCTGGCGCGCGTTCGAGTAGATGAAGGAAGCCAGCACGCGGCCCACGTCTTCGCTGAAACCGGCGATGCCCTTGCGATGGATCAGCCGCCGCATTGCGCTGCGGTTGGTCTTCGTCAGCCGCAGGTATTCCTGGAAAGCCTGGTCCTGCGCGCT